>Ga0105090_10000448_pt1 | contig 20145 bp, 25 predicted proteins | sample PPLLak3March2015_FD_79110 | JGI IMG/M metagenome (GOLD analysis project Ga0105090, IMG submission 79110) | Freshwater sediment microbial communities from Prairie Pothole Lake near Jamestown, North Dakota, USA - PPLs Lake P7 Core (1) Depth... | ecosystem: Environmental > Aquatic > Freshwater >... | reverse complement strand
GCCATGATCCGGTCGGTCCAGGCGATGCCGAGCGCCGACAGGATGAACACACTGTGGATGATGGTCTGCCACATCACGCCCGTGGCGGTGACGGTGGTGCAGCCCTTGGCGAGCGAGCCGGCCTGGGCCAGTGCCTGGGCGGCCTCCACGCCCGCGACCGAGCTGCACAGCGGCAAGCCGCCGATCGCGCCGGCCTCGATGAACGTCTTGAGCAGGTGGATCGAGCTGATGCCGATGATGGCCATCGCGAGCTTGACCTTGAGCACGCTCGCGTTGACGTGGCTCAACCACTCCGGCTGATCCGGATGGCCCGCGAGATTGAGCCGCGACACGAACGTCTCGTAGCCGCCGACGATCACCATCACCAGCAGGTTCGAGATCATCACCACGTCGATCAGGCCGAGCACGATCAGCATGATGCTCTGCTCGGTGAGCGTGGGTGCCGCGTGGATCAGGTGCCACAGTTCCTTCAGGAACAGGAAAACGTACACGCCCTGGGCGACGATCAGCCCGAGGTACAGGGGCAGCTGGAGCCACCGCGAGCTGAAGATCAGCGTGGGCAGTGTGCCGAGCGAGGGATCTTTCTGCGTAACGGGCATGGGTCGGTTCCGGGGGCGTGGCGAACGGCGCGCAAGGGTAAGCGCAGACGCCCCGGCTGCCAAGCCGACCGGCTCATGCCGTGAGCCCGACGCCCGCATACCCTCGTTCATGATCGACCTGGGCACGATCGCCGGCCTGCATCGCCACCAGCACCAACTGGCGGCCTACTGCCCGCGCTGCGACCGCTGGTCCGTGCTGCCGCTCGGCGAATTGATCCACCGCGGGCAGGGCTCGCGGCGGTTGCCCTTTACGGTCCGGTGTCGCGAGTGCGGCGAGACGGGCCGGCTGCAGGTGCGCCCACCGGTGCCGACTCGAGTCGGTACCGTCGGCTGGACGTGATACGCGGCCGCGCGCGGCGTCCCGCAGGATCAGTTGCCGCGGCTTCCGACCAGCGCGGCCGAGATCAGCTCCTCGAGCAGCGCCATCGACGCCTGGCCCGAGCAGATGAACGGGTTGAGCTCGGCGCGCTCACCGTATTTGAGCAGCAGCGATGGGTTGACCTTGGCGAGGTTCACCTGGCCCATCGTCCAGTTGCCGAAGCGGCGCTCGCGGATCTCCTCGAAGCTGAGGATGCGCGCGTTCTGGTGCCGCGCGTCGCGCACGATGGTGTTGTACAGCTCGCACACTTCGTCGCGGCCACCTTCCAGCACCTGGATGAAGATGTCGTCGCTGTAGCAGAGCATGCCCGTGATGCCGAGTTTCGGATTGTGGGCGCGCGACTGCTCGAGGATGGACTCGTGCGCGGCGGGGTTGAGCGGCTTCGAAGCGCGGCTGGCGTAGAGGAGACGGACGAGCATGGTGGCCTCAGTCGGTCAGGCTGATGAGTGAGAGGAATTCGCGGCGCAGCGTGGGGTCCTTGAGGAAAGACCCGCGCATCACGCTGTTCACCATCTTGGTCTTGTCGTCCTTGACGCCGCGCCAGTGCATGCAGAAGTGGTCGGCTTCCATGACCACGGCGAGGCCGTCGGGGCTCACCTTGTTCATCAGCAGGTCGGCCATCTGCGCGATCGCCTCCTCCTGGATCTGCGGCCGGCCCATGATCCACTCGGCAAGCCGCGAATACTTCGAAAGCCCGATCAGGTTCGAGTGCTCGTTCGGCATGATGCCTACCCACAGGCGGCCGAGGATCGGACAGAAGTGGTGGCTGCACGCGCTGCGCACCGTGATCGGGCCAACGATCATCAGCTCGTTCAGGTGCTCGGCGTTCGGGAATTCGGTGACTGGCGGCACGGGCACATAGCGCCCGCGGAACACCTCGTTCAGGTACATCTTGGCAACGCGGCGTGCGGTGTCCTGGGTGTTGTGATCGCTCTCGGTGTCGATCACCAGGCTCTCCAGCACGCCCTTCATCTTGCCCTCGACCTCGGCGAGCAGTTCGTCGAGCTCGCCCGGATGAAGGAAGTCAGCGATGTTGTCGTTGGCATGGAAGCGCTGGCGGGCCGCCTGGATGCGCGCACGGATGCGCGCGGATGCCGGCAGCTCGTCTGCGCTCACCTTCGCAGGGATGGGGTCGCTCATGGGAGGGTCGCCGTTCGCTCGTCGGACCCAGAGGATACCAGTACGCGCTAGACCAGTTTCAGCTCGATCAGGCTTCGGCCCATGACCGCGACCGCTTCCTGGGCCGGAATGAACTCCATGCCGAGCGCCTGCCGCGTGCGGGTGACATCCACGCGAATGAGCTTGCCGAGTTCGGGCACCGCGAGGCGCGCCGCCGGATCGAAGATGGCGACGAGCTTCACTGCCCAGTCAGGCAACTCCCGGGCGGACACCCTGCGGGCAGCGTCACCGAGCTGGTCTCGCAATGCCTGCCCGATCTCGACCAGCCACAGGGTGTCGGCGACGCCGAGGTAGCGGCCGCCACTCGGCGCGCTGGTTTCGAGCGCGAGCCGGTGCATGCGAGCCACGTCGCGCACGTCGACGACCGGGATCGACATGCGCGGCGCACCGGGGTACTTGCCCTTCAGGAACATCTGGACGATTTTGGCGGAGGTGCCGATGTCGCGATCGAGCGCCGGCCCCAGCACGAGGCTGGGATTCACCGACGAGTAATGCAGCGACGGCCGCTCCCGTGCCATGAACTCACGCGCGGCCCGCTCGGCAAGCGTCTTTGACTTCGAGTACGCGGTGACCGCGGGATCGTCGACGTTGGTCCAGTCGTCCTCGGTGAAGGGCGCCGTGCGCTCCCGGGGATGGCCGTAGAACACCGCTGCCGTGGATGAAGTCTGCACGAAGCGCTCGACATTCGCCGCAACGGCAGCACGCAGCACGCGCAACGTGCCCTGCACCGCCGGACGAATGAGTTGCTGCGCGTCCTTCGGCTGCTTCGCCGGGAACGGCGAGGCAACGTGCAGCACGTGTGCGCAGCCCGCCACCGCTTCGCTCCAGCCCGCGTCCGATTCGAGATCGGCCTGCACGAACTCGAGTCGCGACACGTCGGCGTGCTTCGCCAGCGAGGTCTTCACCTCGCCCGCTTTCTGCAACGAACGCAGCGTGCCGCGCACGCCGTAGCCGGCGTTCAGACACTCCACCGCACAGTGCTTCGCAATGAAGCCGGAAATACCGGAGACCAGGACCGTCGGCTTCGGCATGTTCAACCCCTGCGACTCGTTGCTTGGCCGCGATCTTATGCCAAACCGTGACACCCCACACTGAAGCAGGCCGCCGCGGCGATTATCGTCATGCATCCGAGCGTCCGCGCGACGGGCGATGGAGGCGACATGAAGACGACGATTGCCCTGCCCCTGCTCACTACCCTGCTGGTGGCCGGCTGCGCGTCCAGCACCCTCAGCAAGGACGAGTGCCGCACGGTGGACTGGCGCACCATCGGGTACGAGGACGGTGTGGCCGGGCGCTCCGGCGAACAGATCGCCAGGCACCGCCAGGCCTGTGCCGAGTACGGCGTCACCCCGGACCTGGACGCGTACCGGGCGGGCCGTGCCGAAGGCCTGCGCGAGTTCTGCCAGCCGAACAACGGCTACCGGGCAGGTGCCAGCGGCCAGGTCTATTACGACAGTTGCCCGCCGGAGCTGGCGCCCGCGTTTCTCTCGGCCTACGACGAGGGCCGCGAACTGTACGTGCGCGAACGGCGCGTGATCGATGCGGACGCAGCCATCGCCGCAAGGCGCTACGAGATCGCCCGCCTGGAGGACTCGCTGCTACGGCGCGGCTTCCGCGTGGTCGATGAGACCGCGACGCCCGAGCAACGCACGCAGGCCGTGCTCGACGCGAAGCAGGCTGGCGAACGGATCGGCCGCCTCAAGGCGGAGATCACTCAACTCGAGAGGGATCGCGCCCGCTACCAGCAGGAGCTGGATGCGTACCGCACGCAAGTCGTCGCGCGGAAATAGCACCGCCTGCGCGAAGCTCAGAGCGAGTCGTCGGTTTCGAGCCGGTCCGCGACCTGCTGCAGGTGACCGGCGGCGAGCGCGTCGAGGATCGGGCTCGAATAGCCGTCGGCCCAGCGCTCGTGGCGCACGAGGTAGTGCACGTACAGGCGCAACTCAGGGAACGCCCAGCCTGCGATCACTGCCGCCGCCCGGTCGCGCTCGCCTTCGAGCGGGTTGTCGGGCTTGAGGTCCCGGCAGACGAAACCGCAGGCATACGCACCCTCGATGAAGATGCGATAGGCGTCGAGCTTGAAGAACTCCGCGTGACGATCCTTCGGCAGCCGCGAGGCGACCGGTACTCGGAAGTGATTGAGCGCCTCGCGCTCGAGCCAGCGGATGAGTTGCACCAGGTGCCGCGCCTGGTGCTGCGTGACCGCCGAGCGCTTGCTCGGCGGACGGCGCGAAATCCTGCCGGCCGAGACCGATTTCTTGCGCGCGGCCACCGGCTCACTCATGTCGCGTCCTCCCGCTCGTCCGGCGGCTTCGCTTTCGGTTCGAGACGCAGTATTGCCGCTTTGAACATGCCGGTGGCATCGGCTGGACTCAGGCCGCGCGCCGCCGCCTCGCGCACAGCTTTCAGCAGCGCGGCCTCGAAGCGAATCTGCGTCGCGTCGCCCACGGACGCATCGTGGCCGTTGGGCGCCGGGATGCACAGGACGCCGTCGCTGCGTTCAGCGATCACGTCTTCGGCGAGCAGCCTCGCGTATGCGGAGCGCACTTCGTCCGCCGGAATCATCAGTTCGCCGGCCACGCGCTCTGCGTTCGGCAACAGCGCTCCCGCGGGCAGTGCCCCGGCGCGGATATCGGCCACGATCACGTCGAACAGCCGATCGGCAAACGACGGCCCCGTCCGTCCGTGCATCGCCTTGCGCCAGCGGCCAGTGCGTGTCGCCCAGTAGTCCTCCATGCCTCGCCCTCCTTGTCGCCACACCCGAAGATGCCGGGCAGGTTGCCCCGCTCCGGGCCGCCCGATGCAGCGGATTCTGCCAGAACGCCGGCTCCGGGGCCCCAGACCGCTGTCTCCGGACCCGCCTCGCGTGGGAAGATCCGTGCACTCCGTCACCTCACCCTGCCAGCAGCACTCCCCATGCAAGTCGAGATCTGGAGCGACGTCGTCTGCCCGTTCTGCTACATCGGCAAGCGCAAGCTCGAGGCCGCCCTAGAGCAGTTGCCGCAGCGCGACCGCGTCGAGGTGGTCTGGCGGAGCTTCCAGCTGGGGCCCGACACGCGGACCGACCCCGCGCGCAACGCCATCCAGAACCTGGCCGAGAAGAAAGGCTGGACGCTCGAGTTCACGCAGCAGGCTGTGGCGGACGTGTCGAACCGGGCGAAGGCGGTCGGTCTCACGTTGAATTACGAGCAGACCAAGGTGGCGAACACATTCGATGCACACCGGCTCGCGCATTACGCCGCGAGCCGCGGCAAGGGCGACGAGTTCGAGGAGGCACTGTTCCGCGCGTACTTCGTCGATGGCCAGAACGTGGGCGACCACGCCACGCTGACTTCGCTCGCATCCGGCATCGGACTGCCCGAGGACGAAACGCGGGAAGTGCTCAGCACCGGACGGTTCGCCGACGACGTGCGCCGCGATCTCCAGACGGCCGCACAGTTCGGCATCAATGCCGTGCCGTGCTTCGTGCTGGATCGCAAGTACGCCGTGAGCGGCGCGCAGGACAGTGCCGTGCTGCTGCAGGCACTGCAACGCGCGCTCTCGGAATCGGCGCCACCGGCGCAGGCGCCGGTCACGCAGGCTGCGGACGACGCGGTTTGCGACGTCGACGGACGCTGCGACTAGGTCGCCGCGCTGCCCTCGCAGCGGTCCGGAACGATCGCCACGCTCTGGGTCGCCGGATCGAACATGATGCGCGCCTCGCCGCGCTCGAGCTGGCGGATCACCTGGGCCACCTTCACCTCGAACGCCACGTCTCGTTCGCCGTAGTCGGTGCCCTCGCGCAGCACGAACGCCTCGACCACGCCGCGCAGCGCCTCGGGCGACAGGTCGGCGATCGGCACGACCACCGGCTCGTGACGGTCGCGTTCGTCTTCCCACCATTCGTCCGTCGGATCCACGACCCACCTGCCCTTCAACCTGTCCGCCAATGATGCGCCAGGCGCGCGTCGGGCCGCGAATCTGCGAAACTTGCAATCCGTGGCCCACGATCTCGCGCACCTCGCCCGCATCATTACGGACGGCTTCCTGCCGGCCAAGCTCGCCCTGTTGCAGGGGCCGAAGGACCGCGTCACCGGACCGGTATCGCCGGACCGGATCCGCGGCATGCTGCTGGGACTCGCGATCGGCGACGCGCTCGGCAATACCAGCGAGGGGCTGACCGGGGCGGACCGCGAGGCACGGTTCGGTGAGATTCGCGATTACCTGCCGAACCGTCACGCCGGCGGCACCCGCGTGGGCCTGCCCTCCGACGACTCGCAGCTCGCCTTCTGGACGCTCGAGAGCCTGCTCGAACGCGGTGAACTCGATCCGGAAGACATCTCGGCCCGGTTTGCCTCCCACCGGATCTTCGGCATTGGCAAATCGGTGCGGCAGTTCCTGAGCAATCGCGAGCAGGGCATCACGCCCTGGTACCGATGCGGCGCGGAGAGTGCTGGCAACGGCGCACTGATGCGCATCGCGCCGATCGTGCTTCTGCATCCGGACGGCACCGGCCCCGCGCTCTGGCTGGATACGGCACTTGCCTCGATCGTCACGCATCGCGACGCGTGCTCGGTCGCCGCCTGTGTCGCGTTCACCGACCTGCTGGCCAGGCTGCTACGCCTGCCCGCGCCACCCACCGCCGAGTGGATCACGGGCACGTTCATCGCCACGGTGCGCCAGGTCTGCACGGACGAGCCGTACCGACCGCGCGGCGGCCGATTCAAGGACTGGGAAGGCTTGTTCCCGGATTACCTGGAGCACGTCCTGGCCGAAGCCGCGCGCCAGCACTGGTCAACGCGCGAGGCGAGCGACGCCTGGAACTCAGGCGCATATCTGCTCGAGACGGTGCCGAGCGTGCTGTGGATCCTGACGAACCATGCGCACGACCCGGAAGAGGCCATCGTGCGCGCGGTCAACGACACTCAGGACAACGACACGGTGGCCGCGATCGTAGGCGCTGCCGTGGGTGCACTGCACGGCGTGCACGCCCTGCCCGCTTCCTGGCGGGCAGGGCTGCTGGGTCGTACGGGGGCGTCAGACGACGGCGCCGTATTCCGGCTCGTCGAGGCTGCCGTCCGCCAGCGCCAGTTCTCGTAGCACTGCCGCGCGACGTACGGGTCGCCCTCCTCGGGGTCAGGCCGTCTGGTTGAACGTGACCGCCTCAGGACACCGGCGCTTGGGCCGCACCACGACGGTACCCGCGAGCTTGTCGTGCCAGCCCTGCTTCCTTGGATCGAACGCCACCCAGACGATGCCGGCAAACAGGGGGATCATCGCCACGTAATACCCGAGGTAGCGCACGACCAGTTGGCCGGTGGTCGGCTTGGCGCCGGTCTTCGCGTCGAGGATGCGCGCAGAGATCGCCATCTTGCCGGGAGTGGCCTGCCGATAGACCCAGAACAACACGACGGCCAGCGCGGGCAGCACCCAGTTGATGAACACGTCCGCAGGCCCGCGCACCCACGACTCGGACAGCCAGTACCCCCTGCCGTAGACCGCGGTCAGGAGCGGCACGGTGATGAACACGATCAGCAGCGAGTCGATCAGCGCCGCGCCGACCCTGGGCCAGAAGCCGACGTACTCGAACTCTTCAGTATCCATGGCCTGGATACTACTTGACCTCGCCTCCCGCCTGCTCCGCTGACGGCTGGCCCGCAGCCTCCGCATGGGCGACACGCAACCGCTCGTCGATCTCGAGCCGTCGCCAGTGGCGGCCGGTCGTGGCCGACGGATCCCAGGCAATCGCGCGGTTACCGCCCGCCGCTTTCGCCAGCAACAGGGCCTGCGCCGCGTGGTCGACCGAGTCTTCGAGGCGGATGTCGGCCTCGAGTTGGGCGATGCCGAACGACGCGGTCAGGTGGAAGGCCGGGCCGGCACCAGCGACGAACACCTGTCGTCGCGCAAGGCCGTCGCGGATGCAGCCTGCGATCTCCTTGCCGAGAGTCAGGTCGGCCCGCGGCAACGAGATCAGGAACTCATCGCCTCCGTAGCGGAACACCTTGTCGTCGGGTCGCAGGTGCTCACGGAGACAGCGTGCCGCCTCGGCCAGCAGCGCGTCACCCACCAGGTGGCCCTGCGCTTCGTTGACCTCCTTCAGGTGGTCGACGTCCATCAGGACGATGCAGCACGGCACACGCTCCGAGTTCTCCGGCGCGCGCCAGCGCCGCAGCTCGGGTAACGCAAGGTCTCGATCGAAGGCGCCCGTCAGCTCGTCGCGGCTGCGCAGCGCCGCCTGCAGCTCACGCTTGAAAAGATCGAGCTCAGCGCGCAGCCGAAGACCGGCCGCGAGCAGCTCGTCGAACTGCTGGCGCTGCACCGGGCGACCGATCGCCATCTCGTACAGGATGCGGGCCGCCGCGACGTGCGCCTGCCGGTGCTCGATGCCGATGGCGGCGAACGTCGGTTCCCCCCGGAGTTCGACGGCAGTCCGCTGGTAGTACCACTGGCCGAAGCGGCAGAGGTGGTGGGCCCGCTCGGTGAGGTCGTTCGAATCGCCCGGGAGTTCGCAGACGATGACGCGCAGCAGGTTGGCGTGCCACTCGAGATGATCGTGCGTTGCCTGCTCGAGCTGTTCCAGCGTTTTGCGCAACGCGGCCGGCTGTATGTTGAGCATCGGTATTCCCCCCGCTCTCACCACGCCATCGGGCGGTGCAGTGCTCCTGCACCGGGCTCGTCGAATCGCACAGGCAGCTTCCCGCCCTGCACTGAATCGGACAAGTCCTCGGTGGAAAATTGGCGCACGAAACGCGTGCGCCACGTCACAGATCGCGCAAGAAGCCGCGAACATGGCCAACGCGACCGCGCCTGCTATGATCGGCCAAACGAAAAGACAGGGGGATTACCATGAACGAGACGACCCGCAAGGCGCCGCGTCACTTCTGGATCGTGAGCGTGCTGTCGCTGCTGTGGAACGCGATGGGCGCGTTCGACTACGCGGCCACCCAGCTGCGGCTTGAGTCATACATGAGCGCATTCACGCCGGAACAACTCGAGTACTTCTACAGCTTCCCGGCCTGGGCGGTCGCGTGCTGGGCCATCGGCGTGTGGGGCGCGCTGCTCGGCTCCGTCGCCCTGCTCCTGCGTCAGCGCTGGTCGGTGTGGGCGTTCGGCGCCTCGATCGCGGGTATGCTGCTGACCACGATCTACAACTTCGGGCTGACGGATGGCATCCGCCTGATGGGCCCGGGAGCCATCGCGTTCTCGGCCGTGATCTGGGCGGTCGCGTTGTTCCTGTACTTTTACGCGCGGGCGATGGCAAAGCGAGCCGTGCTGCGCTGACCGGACCCCGGCGGGTCAGCCCCGCCGCAGCATCATGAGATTGCCTGCGACGGCGAGTGCCGCGCCGGTGAGCGTGAGTGCGTCCGGGCGAAATGCCTCGAAGACCATGGAGACGGTAAGCGCCAGCAGCGGTGTCATGACGCCGACGGTGCCCGCCGGCCCGGGGCCGATACGCTCCTGCAGTGTCAGGAAGCACGCGAACGTGAGCACGGACCCGGCCAGCGAGAGATAGAACAGCGAAAGCCACCACGAGGCGACGGGCGGCAGCGCGAAGCTCTGCCCCTGCAGCAGGGCCACGAGTGCGCAGACACCTGCCCCGTACAGCATGCCGAAACCGATCGCAGGCCAGAACGGCAGACCGTGCGTGCGGTTACGGCTGGCAGTGAGGCTTCCCACCGACGAGAGCAGCACCGACCCGACGATGAAAAGCGCCCCACGCACGGCGTCTTGGGTGCCGGCGGCCTTGCCGAACTCGGTCCAGAACATCAGCGCGACACCGGCGAGCCCGGTCACGCCGCCCAGCACGAATCGTGCGGTCAGGTGCTGGCGGAACAGCCAGTGCGCACCCAGCCCGGCGATCAGCGGCGAGGCCGAGTACCCGACGGCGACGAGGCCCGACACGATGTGCTTCTCGGCGTGGTACACGCAGATGTACGACACGCCGTACATGAAACAGCCCTGCAACGCGAGCAGCGCGTGTTCGCGCAGCGTGAAGCGCAGCCGCAGGCCACGCACCGCGCACATCGCGAGTACCACGGCGCCGGCGAGGCCGAAGCGCAGCGTCACGCCAACTTCGGGCGCGGTGTGACCGATCTGAAACGTGATGGCGTACCAGGTGGTGCCCCAGGTGAGCACACAAATCGCGAACAGCTGCCAGTTCTTCAGGCGATGCATGGACGGTCTGATGCCAGGCGGCCGGTGCGCGATCAGCCGGCCACTGCCGGTCTGCCGCCGATCGCGCCCAGCGGACCGAGGAAGTTCTCCAGCAGCGGCAACTCCAGCTTAAGCCGCCGCGCCATCGCCACGGCATGCCCAATCGTCTCTTCGATCTCGAGCGGCCGCCCCGCCTCGAGGTCCTGCAGCGACGATACGCGGTGCGTGGGCGCGTTCATCCGGAAAGTTTGTCCGATCGTCGTGACGATCTCGACGGCGCGCTCGTCGGAGGCGCGGCACAACTCCTGCACAGGCAGCACGGGAGCGCCGACGAGTTCGACACCGCAGGCCGCCGCGAGGCGGCCGACCTCGCGAACCAGCCGCACGAGCACGAGTGCCGCGTCCGGATTGCACAGGTACTCCCAAGTGTTGCGACGGGTGGTGACCGAGAGCGCCATCAACCCGACCCACGCTGCGAACTTCGACCATTCGTCGGCCAGCATGGTGTCGCTGGCGGTGGCGCGAATGCCCGCTGCCTCGAGGCTGTCGGCGATGCGTCGCACGCGGGACGTCGCCGGGCCGCGCAACTCCCCCACCCGTAGATCGACATTGCGGGTGAACATGACGGCGCCGGAACTCAGCAGTTCGCCGCTGACGTTGGCCACCGCCCCGACGACCGCGTCATCGCCGAAAGCCGCGGCCAGCAGCGCGTCTTTCAGCATGCCGTTCTGTATCGAAAAAGCGGTGCCGATCCTGGTGCCTCGCAATGGCTCAAGCGCCTGCCGGGTGCCAATGGCCTTGGTCGCGACGATCAGTGTCTCCGCGCTTCGCAACAGCCGCGGCTCCGTCACGACGGGGACCGACACAGCCAGGTTGACCAGCCCTTCGATGCGCAGCCCGTCGACGCTGATCTGTGCGGCACGACGTCCACGCGCCAGCAGCACTACCTCGTGACCTGCGCGCGCGAGGTGCGCGCCGATGATGGAGCCCAGCGCGCCGGCGCCGAGAATTGCGTATTCGACTCGTGACATCGTCAGCTCAGTGGCGAGCATTATCGCATGGGGCCCGATGGCTCCCGCGGCACCGAGCGCCGCAGCCCCAGCACGAGGCACCACACGCCGATGCCACCGAGGAACAGGATGATCTGCACGTCGAGCAGCGTGAGGCCGCGGCCGCGCACGATCACGATGGCCATGAGTGCGGTGACGACCACCAGCCCGGCGCCGATCGCAAGCCATGCCGGCCGGGAGAACAGCGTGCCGGTGCGGTCCGGCCGGCCAAACGCGAGCCGGTAGCCGGCCTGCCAGCAGATGCCGCACAGGGCCAGGAGAATCAGGCCGAAAATCAGCGTGGAGCTATTGAGGCCGCGACCGGTACCTGTCGGGCCGAGGAATTCGAACAGGCCATAGCCGAGAACGACACTGAGCGCGATCGCCGCCAGCAAGAGGACAACGCCGGCCGCACGCGCCCAGACCGAAGCAACGGGGTCGAGGTAAGGATTAGCGCCCGTAACTCACCTCACGCGCGACACGATCATCGTGCGCCGCCGGACGCGAGGCGCTCGAGCTCGAGCGCCATCCGTGGCATGACGGCCTGCAGCGCCTTGACGGGACGCAGCATCACCTTGAAGCGCACGATCCGCCCCTGGGCATCCCAGTGGATCATGTCAACGCCGTTGACCTGCAGGCCGTCCACGTCGCACTCGAATTCGAGCACCGCTGAGCTGTCGCCGTACCACTGGCCGGTGTAGTGGAAGCTGTCGTTGTTGAGCACCTGCAGCGCGGCTGTCAGGTACCGCAGGGTGATGGCCTTCCCGACCTGTGCTGTATGGATGGCGGGTGACTGGAAAACCACGTCCTCGGCGAGCAGGTCGTCGAGTCCGGCAGCGCTGCGCGCTGCAACGAACCGGTGCCACCGGGCGATGGCTGTGGGTGGTGCGGTCAATGCTGCCGTCCTCTGCGTCACCTTGGCGCCGCTTGAGTATCGAACACAGCCGTCACCGGAGTCCAATGATTAGAATGCACGCTCCTGCCAGAGGTGTGCCGATGCAACCCGATACGCCGCTTGCTCGCGTTCCGCGCGAGGAACTGCCGCCTCACATGCAGCGCTCTTGGGATGACGCCCGGCTACTGCACGGCGACACGACGTTCATCGAGGTGTTCGGCAACACGCCGCCGGTCTACGACTGGTACCTGAACGACTTCTACAAGAAGCTCTTCTACTCTGGCCGAATCGCGAAGCCGATTGTCGAGCTGCTGAGACTGCGCCTCGCGAACATCCACGGCTGCGCGTTCTGCAATCGCTCGGACACGCTGGCCGCGCTTGCGGCGGGACTCAGTCAACAGCAGGTCGACGCCTTGGGCAACTACGAGACCGGACCGTTCACGGATCGGGAGAAGGCGGCCCTGGCACTCGCGGACGTCATGGCACTGACGAACCCGAAGGGCCACATCACGCGGGCACTTTACGCGCGCCTCAGACAGCACTTCACCGACGGTGAGCTGGTGGAACTGGGCGTCATCATGGCCGTGCTGTGCGGCATGGCGAAGATGATCTTTGCCTACGACCTGGTAGAAAAGATGGATACCTGTCCGTTCATTCCTTCGGACGTCGGCTGATCCGAAGCGCAGGGTCCGCCCTCGGTACAATAGCGGGCGCTTGGCGAGTACCGGCCCAGTCCTCCCTGAGTCGGTTTGACGGCAAGAGCGACCTGTCGATTCGAGAGCCTCCCGTCCGCGTCGAACTCGAGTACGAGCAGAGACCGGCTTGGATACGGTACCGGGTCTTCCCAGGCGTAAATCCAGATGCGGGCGTCTTCTCTGCGCAGATCCGGCGGCCCGAGCTCCGCATGGATACTGTCGGCGCTGGCCAGTTCGCTTCCAACTCGTTCAAGCTGTTCTGGCGAATAGCGCCATGGTAGGGCTCCACATCCGGCAGCCAGCGCCGCGAGCAGCGTCGCCGCCGCGATCGGACTTGCGTGTCGTCGCCTCATAACGCAGTCCTTGGTCAGGACGACATCGATCAGGGGTCAGGGCCAAGGGCGTGGCCTGCCTCCCCGGACATCCCATGCTCCCTCTGCGTCCATGTCTATCGCTACCTTTGGAAGCCGGTCCCGGCCTTTTCCGTTTCACTGGCGCGGCCGGAGGGATTGCGCCCCCGCTCTGCTCCCGGGCGCCCCGTCGGGGCCGTTGCCGATGCGCTCCGTTGCCGCGAATCAGCAACGTCCAACGGCGTCTTCGCGCGGTTGTCGTACCCCCGACGACGCCAGGGGGTTCTCAATCCCCCTGGGGCGACCAAAGAAATGAAGAAGGGGCCACCCTTGCGGATGGCCCCTTCTTCATTTCTTGGCGCGGCCGGAGGGATTCGAACCCCCGACCCTCAGGTTCGAAGCCTGATGCTCTATCCAACTGAGCTACGGCCGCGCGAGGGAAAACGTGAGCGAGTTTACAGTACGAACGGCGCCGAGGCCGGAGCAATCGACCTCACTTCATCGTCGGCATCACGAACTGCGCGCCTTCGCGAGCAGACGTGGGCCAGCGAGAGGTCACTGTCTTGAGGCGGGTGTAGAACCGCACGCCATCAGGCCCATGCACGTGCAGCGGCCCAAATAGCGAGCGCTTCCAGCCGCCGAACGAATGGAACGCCATCGGCACCGGGATCGGCACGTTCACGCCCACCATGCCGCACAGCACCCGTTGCGTGAATGAGCGAGCGGCTTCGCCGCTGGCAGTGAAGATCGCCGTGCCGTTGCCGAATTCGTGGGTGTTCACGAGTTCGAGGGCGCTCTCGAGGTCGGGCACGCGAACCACGCACAGCACGGGCCCGAAGATCTCCTCGCGGTAGATGCGCATCTGCGGGGTCACGTAGTCAAACAGGCACGGTCCGAGGTAGTAGCCTTCCTCGTACCCCTTGATGCGAAGTTCGCGACCGTTGACCACCAGCGAGGCACCTTCCTGCACTCCGAGGTCCACGTAGCCGCGCACGCGCTCGAGGTGCTCGCGGGTGACGAGCGGCCCCATGTCGGCCTTGTCGACGGTGCCGGGCGCCACCTTGAGTTCGGCCAGCTGCTGCTTCACGGCTTCGATCAGCCGGTCGCCGGCATCACCGACAGCGACCGCCACGGAGATGGCCATGCAACGCTCACCGGCCGAGCCGTACGCGGCGCCCACCAGCGCACTCGCGGCATTGCGGGTATCGGCGTCGGGCATCACCACCATGTGGTTCTTGGCGCCACCCAGGGCCTGCACGCGCTTACCCGAAGCGGAGGCGGTGCGATAGATGTACTCGGCCACGGGCGTCGAACCCACGAAGCTCACGGCGGCCACGCGCGGATCGGTCAGAAGTGTGTCCACCGCTTCGCGGTCGCCGTTGACCACATTGAACACACCGTCGGGCAGGCCGGCTTCCTTCAGCAGTGCCGCGATGCCCATCGGCACGCTGGGATCCTTCTCCGACGGCTTCAACACGAACGTGTTCCCGCAAGCGATCGCCACGGGGAACATCCACATGGGCACCATCGCCGGGAAATTGAACGGCGTGATTCCGGCGCACACGCCGACCGGCTGGCGGATCGACCAGCTGTCGACGCCGGTGCCCACGTTCTCGGTGAACTCGCTCTTCAGCAGTTGCGGGATGCCGCAGGCGAACTCCACCACTTCGATGCCGCGGGTGAGTTCGCCGCGCGCATCGGAAAGCACCTTGCCGTGCTCGGACGTGAGCGTGAGCGCGATCTCGTCGGCGTGCTGCTCGAGCAGCGCCTTGAACCTGAACATGATGCGCGCGCGCTGCAGCGGCGTGACGTTGGCCCAGCCGGGCAGTGCGGCCTCGGCCGCGGCGATGGCGGCGCGGGTTTCATCCGCCGTCGCAAAGGCGACGTGGCCGCGCAACGCGCCGGTGGCGGGGTTGTACACCGGGCCTTCCCGGCCTGACGTGCCTGCGATCTGCCGGCCGGCAATGAAATGCCCGAGGCTGAACGGTGCGGGGCGGTGGTCGGCGGCGATCAGGGGCGTGCTCATCGTCAATCCTCGACGGGTGCGAATGTCTGGTCCCGCGGCAACACGGTGTCGGCCGGGTACGGATCCTGTCCGGCGATCTCGGCGTACAGGGGCGTGAAGTCGGGCGCGGTCTCGCGGAACAGCTGCCCGAAATCGCCGATCACGAAATACGTCTGCTGGAAACTGTCTATTTTATAACGCGTACGCATCACGCGCTTGAGGTCGAAGCCGATGCGGTTCGGCAACGGGCTCGCGAGCGCGTAGCTCACCTCGCTCGGAGACGACAGGATGCCGGCGCCATAGATTCGCAGGCCGTCGCCGGTGCGGATCAGCCCGAACTCCACCGTGTACCAGTAGAGGCGCGCCAGGTATTCGAGCGCATGCAGGCCCTCGGCCTTCTGCCCGCCCCGGCCATACGCCTGCATGTAGTCGGCAAACACCGGGTCGAACAGCAGCGGCACGTGGCCGAAGAAATCGTGGAACACGTCGGGCTCGACGATGTAGTCGAACTCGTGCTCCTCGCGCAGCCACACCGTGACCGGGAAGCGGCGATGCGCGAGATGCGTGAAGAACACGTGCTCGGGCAACAGGCCGGGCACGGCCACCACCTGCCAGTTCGTCGCGGGCCCCAAGCGCTCGTTCACCTCGTCGAAACGGGGGATGCCGGCCTCGTAGTCCAGCGTGTCCACCACCCGCAGGAACTCGTGGCAGGCGCGGCCGGGCACGAGCCGCATCTGGCGGGCATAGAGGCGGCGCCAGCGGTCCTGGTCGGCCTCGCGGTATTTCCCGTAGTCCTGCACCACCGTGTAGTCAGGGCGCATCTCCGCATAGTCGCCGCGCAAACCGTGCGAGCTGGCCCCGTACGTGACGGGTGCGTCGTTCGTCGTCATGTCGGGTCGCCTCCGACTCGGGGTCGGCGGGGTCTGTCCCCGGGGCGCCAAGCATAGCCGCTCCCGGGGGCGCCTCTGCTATAGTCGGCCCCCACTTTTAACCCCCCCCGGCCAGGCGCCGGGACAGCCGACATTCGAGGACCCGACCATGAAGCGTTCCACCTCCCTGCTCGTCGTGCCCCTGCTGCTGGCCTTCGGTGCCTCCGCGCACGCGGCCTGCGTCTACCCGCAGGCGCCTCAGGCGCTGCCGAACGGCGGCAAGGCCACCAAGGACGAGATGCTGGCCGCCCAGGGCCAGGTCAAGGAGTACTCGAAGACCGTGCAGGAGGTGTACCTGCCCTGCCTCGAGACCGAGAAAGGCGAATCGCTCGCCGCGCTCGACAACATGGACCCGGAATACACCCAGAAGAAGGCGGCCATCGAGTCGATGCACGCCAAGAAGCACAACGCTGCGCTCGACGAACTGCAGGCGGTCGCCGACCGCTGGAATACCGAGCGCAAGGCGTTCAGCGAAGCGCAGAAGAAATAGGCGCGCCGGGCACGGGCTCGCCGGCGGCCAACGGCGCGCCCGACCCGCGCCGAGCCGGACGATGAGCACCGCACAGCCCCTGCCCACTCCCGCCGCAGCCGAGGCGCTGATCCGCCGGCACGCCCAGCTGTTGCCGCTCGAATCGCGGCCGCTCGCGGCGCTGGCGGGCGGCGTGCTCGCGCAGTCGGTGCGGGCCGAGCGCGACCAGCCGCCGTTCGATCGCGTCACCATGGACGGCATCGCCATCGCGAGCGAGGCATGGCGCGCGGGACAGCGGCGCTTCCGGATCGCCGGCGTCCAGGCCGCCGGGGCGAGACCGCTGTCGTGCCCGCCGGAAGCCTGTCTCGAAGTGATGACCGGCGCCGTGCTGCCGCCGGGCAGCGACTGCGTGATCCCCGTCGAGCGCATCACGGTGGCCGACGGCTGGGCCGACGTCGATCCCGAATACCCCGCCGAGCCTTTCGGCAACGTCCACACACGCGGCCTCGACTGCCGCGAGGGCGACCTGCTGCTCGCCCGCGGCACACGAATCGGTCCGCCCGAGCTGGCGGTCCTCGCCTCCGCGGGCCTGCCGCGTGCCCACGTGCGCTCCGAGCCGCGCATCCTGATCGTGGCCACCGGCGACGAACTGGTCGAACCGGGCGAGCCGATCGAAGCCTGGCAGGTGCGGCACTCGAATTCCTATGCGCTGCGGGGGGCGCTCACGCTGCGCGGTTACCACCGCGTCGGCGAGGAGCACCTGCCCGACAACCCCGAGGTGCTGCGCGAGCGCCTTGCCCAGCACCTCGCCACGCACGACGTGCTGGTGCTGTCGGGCGGGGTCTCGATGGGCCGCTTCGATCACGTGCCGCGCACGCTGCGCGAACTCGGCGTGAAGGAGGTGCTGCACCGCGTGGCGCAGCGCCCGGGCAAGCCGCTGTGGTTCGGTGTCGGGCCGATGGGCCAGCCGGTGTTCGGCCTGCCGGGCAATCCGGTGTCGGCGCTCACCTGCATGGTGCGCTACGTGGTGCCTGGCCTGCAGGCGATCACCGGCCTCGCTCCACGCCAACCGGAGCCGGTCGCGCTCGGCGCGCCCTTCCGCGTGAAGCCGGCATTGTGGTATTTCCTCCCCGTGCAGCTCGACTCGAGCCCGAAGCTCGGCACGGTGGCGCTGCCCAGGCCCACGCGCGGCTCGGGCGACTTCATCTCGTTGCTCGGCACCGACGGCTTCGTCGAACTGCCCCCCGGCCCCGCCGAGTTTCCGGCGGGCTACGTCGCGCCGCTCTACAGGTGGTGAGGCCGATGGGCGACAGACGCGGATCGCTTGGCGTCGTGACGCACCCGTCCCCGGGAGGGCCGCGCGATCGCCTCGGCCGCCCCATGCACGACCTGCGCATCTCGGTCATGGACCGGTGCAACTTCCGTTGCCCGTACTGCATGCCGAAGGAGACCTTCCACGACCGCTACCGGTTCCTGCGCACCAGCGAGCGCCTGGGATTCAACGAGATCGTCCGCGTGGCCCGCGCCGGCGTGGAGCTCGGTGTCCGCAAGGTGCGGCTCACGGGAGGCGAGCCGCTGCTGCGTCCGCGACTCGCGGAACTGGTGGGCGAACTGTCGTTGATCGAGGGGATCGAGGACATCGCCCTCACCACCAACGGCGTGCTGCTCGCGCAGCATGCGGCCGAGCTCAAGGCTAATGGCCTGTGCCGCGTGACCGTGAGCCTCGACTCGCTCGACCCCGACGTGTTCGCGGGCATGAGCGGCGGCTTCGGCGGCCTCGAGGACGTGCTCCACGGCATCGAAGCGGCGCTCGAAGCGGGGCTGGGCCCGGTGAAGGTCAACACCGTGGTGCGGCGCGGCAGCAACGACCACACTGTATTGCCGCTGCTCGAGCGTTTCCGCGGCAGCCCGGTGATCGTGCGGCTGATCGAGTACATGGACGTCGGCAACCGCAACGCGTGGCGTCCCGAAGAAGTGGTGCCTTCCGCCGAGTTGCTGCAGCGGATCGCTGCGCGCTGGCCGGTGACGCCGCTGCCGGGCAGTTATCACGGTGAGGTCGCGAAGCGCTATCGCTACGAAGACGGCGCCGGGGAAATCGGCTTCATCTCGTCGGTGAGCGCGCCGTTCTGCGGCGATTGCACGCGGGCACGGCTCTCCTCCGAGGGAGTGTTCTATACCTGCCTGTTCGCGACGGCCGGCACCGACCTGCGTGGCGTGCTCCGTGGGGGCGCCTCGGACGACGAACTCGCCGGCCTGCTGCGCACCGCCTGGACCGGCCGCGCCGACCGCTACAGCGAGCAGCGCGAGGCGCTGCGCCGTGGCGAACAACCCCTGCAGAAAATCGAAATGCACTACATCGGCGGATGAGCAACGAATTCACCCACGTCGACGAGCGCCGGCAACCCGCGATGGTGGACGTGGGCGGCAAGGTCGTCACGCACCGTACGGCCACGGCCGAGGCCCGCGTGCGCTTCCCGCCCGCGGTGGCCGAGGCGCTGCGCGAATCCGGCTTCGAGACCAGCAAGGGGCCGGTGTTCCACACCGCCATCGTCGCGGGCGTGATGGCCGCCAAGCGCACGCACGAGCTGATCCCGTTCTGCCATCCGCTTGGGCTGGAGAACTGCCGCATCGAGATCGACATGAACGATCGCCACGAGGCGGTGGTCAGCTGCAAGGTGAGCGTGCACCACAAGACCGGCGTCGAGATGGAAGCGCTCACCGGCGCTTCCGTCGCAGCGCTCACCATCTACGACATGTGCAAGGCGCTGTCGCACGAGATCGTGATCGCCGAGCTGCGCCTGGTCGAGAAGCACGGCGGCAAGCGCGACGTCGTCCAGCCGTGAGGCCCACTCCGCGGGAGGCGCCATGAACCGCATCGAGATCCAGTATTTCGCCGTGCTGCGCGAGCGTGCCGGCACCGGTCGCGAGTCTGTCGAGACCTCCGCCGCCACGGCGGCCGACCTCTACGACGAGCTGGCAGCACGGCACGACTTCGGCCTCCCACGCGGCATGCTGCGCGTCGCCGTGAACGACGAGTTCGCCGACTGGTCGCAGCCGCTGGCCGCGGGTGACCGCGTGGTGTTCATTCCCCCGGTTGCAGGCGGCTGATGCAGGCGTTCTCTTTCAGCAGCGCCCCGCTCGAGCCGGAGCGCTACCACGCCGCCATCGAGGATCCGTCGGCGGGCGGCTATGCGAGCTTCGAGGGCTGGGTGCGCGACCACAACGAAGGCCGCACCGTGCAGCGCCTCGAGTACGAGGCCTTCGAGGCGCTCGCCGTCAAGGAGGGCGAACGCGTCGTCAAGGAGGCGGTGGAGAAATTCGGCGTCACGCGCGCCGCGTGCGTGCACCGGGTGGGGTCGCTCGCCATCGGTGACCTCGCGGTGTGGGTGGGCGTGAGCTCGGCGCACCGGGGCGAGGCCTTCGCGGCCTGCCGCTACATCATCGACGAAGTGAAGCACCGCGT
>Ga0105090_10000446_pt1 | contig 20184 bp, 24 predicted proteins | sample PPLLak3March2015_FD_79110 | JGI IMG/M metagenome (GOLD analysis project Ga0105090, IMG submission 79110) | Freshwater sediment microbial communities from Prairie Pothole Lake near Jamestown, North Dakota, USA - PPLs Lake P7 Core (1) Depth... | ecosystem: Environmental > Aquatic > Freshwater >... | reverse complement strand
TCTCGGTAAGATGCTCGTGCTCGGCGATAGCGAGGATTTCATCTTCGGTCAGTTCGGACAGTTCGATGCAGTCTTGAATGGTCAGCATGGCACACCCCTTGTGGAAATCTTTCGGTTCAATAAGAGGATTTGAGAGCCAATCGGGCCGCAATGTATTGACCTGCGACAAGGATTCCTCACAAATCGCAACGGCGCGACCCGCAGACAGACTAGGCTACCGGCCGCCCGCGATCGGCGCACCATTCGCTCCACGAACCGGCATACAGGCGCGAGCCCGGCAGGCCAGCGAGTTCCATGGCCAGCAGGTTGTGACAGGCGGAAACGCCGGAGCCGCACTGGTGGACGACCTGCTCGGGGAGCGCTCCAGCGAGCACGGCCAGCCACTCCGCACGCAGTTCGGCGGCCGGTTTGAAGCGGCCGTCCGGACGCAGATTGTCGCGGAAGAAACGGTTGACCGCACCGGGGATGTGCCCGCCAACCGGATCGATGGTCTCGCTCTCGCCCCGGTAGCGATCCGCGCTGCGCGCGTCGACCAGGTGCATGTTCGGCGTTTCCAGGCGCTCGAGGACGTCATCCGCGGCGACCGGTTCGGCGTCGGCGCTGGCGCCCGTCGTGAAGGTCACGGGCTGCGGCGTCGGCGCTTCGGCAGCCATCGCCCCACCGGCGGCCAGCCAGGCCTGCAGGCCGCCGTCGAGCAGCGCGACGCGATCGTGCCCGACCCAGCGCAGCAACCACCACAAGCGGCCGGCGATCATGCCGTGCGCGTCATCGTAGGCGACCACCTGGGTCTCCGGCCCGACGCCGATGGCGCCAAGCCGCGCCGCCAGCGCCTCCCGACGCGGCAGCGGGTGGCGGCCGTTCCTGCCGGTCGGCGGCCCGGACAGGTCGCGGTCGCAGTGCAGGAAGAACGCTCCCGGGATGTGTCCCTCGGCATAGGCGCGCTCACCCCAGCCGGGGTCGGCCAACTGGTGCCGGCAATCGATGACCAGCCAGCCCGGATCGTCGAGGCGCGCCTTCAGCGTCGCCGCGTCGACCAGCGTCGTGTAGCTCACGCCGACTCCAGCCAGGTCTGGGCCTGGCCGGCATCGGAGAAGACCTCGACATCGGCATGGACGAACGCCTGCGCCAACCAGGCGCTCCACGCCACCCACTGGCTGTCGGTAACTACCGCGACGCGCTTGAAGTCATCGGCGTGCGCCCGCGAGAACTTGATCTCTTCCCAGGCGACGTCGAGCGTGAAATCCGCCATCTGCGACAGGTCGAAGCAGAGATCGACCGGCCCCTCGAACTTGACCTTGTATTCGACGACCTCTTCGAATTCCCGGTAGTCGGCCAGCGAAAATTCGCCAAAAACAGAGACGGTGACGCGACTGGGCTGGTGATCGATGACGACCATGGTTCTTCTCCTTTGTTGCCTGTGGAAAGTTTAATCCTGTTCGCCCGGGCTAGTGCGGGAAAAGTGCGTCGCGGCGACGCCCGACAGGACGACCAGGGCGACCGCCAGCCAGGCCGAGGCGGCGAGCATTTCGCCCCAGAACAGCGCACCGAACAGGCTCGAAAAGATCACCGTGCTGTAGGCGAGCGCCGCCGAGAGCAGCGTCTTGCCGCGCGCGTAGGCACGGGTCATGGCAAGCTGGGCGCCAGTGGCGAAAGCGGCGACGCCGAGCAGGAGCAGGCCGCTGCCCAGGTCGACCGCGTGGATCTCGCTGAATACCAGCCAGGCGCCGGCGCCTAGCGAGGAAACCAGCGAGAAGTAGAAGACCGTGCGCGTCTCCGGCTCGCCGCGCGCGCCGAGTTCGCGGACGCTGAAGTAGGCCATGCCGGCGAGCGCGCCCGAGGCGAGGCCGAGCAGGCCACCGGTCACCTGGTCGGCATGCAGGGTCGGCCTGAGCAGCAGCGCGATGCCGAGCAGGCCGACGGCGAGCGCGCCGACGATGCCGCTGTTCAGCCGCCAGCCGGCGAAGGCGAGGTAGAGCGCGAGGAAGATTGCCGATGTGTAATTGAGCGTCACCGCGGTTGCCAGCGGCAGCAGCGTGATCGCGTAGAAATAGCAGAACAGTGCGGCGAAGCCGACCGCCCCGCGCGTAACCTGCCAGCGCCAGTGTGGCGTCGCGAGCGACACGCCGCGCAGGCGGACGAGGCCGAACATCAGGATCAGCGAAATGAAGGCGCGGTAGAAGGTGATCTCGACCGCCGAATGCGTTCCGGCGGCGAACTTGACGCAGACGCCCATGCAGGCGAAAAGCAGGCTTGCAACCAGCATCCACAGGGACTGCATGGCTCAGAACCCGCTCGACCCGGAGGCACCTGGGGCGTGTTCACAGCAAGCGACGGGCTGCCGGTTGCTGTGAACACGCCCTGGATCGCAGCGAGTCGCCATGTCGGACATGCCAAACCTCGAGCGGAGTCCAAAACGGGAATTCTACCCTCCCGCGAATTTGACCTGAAGCCCCTTGATGGAGTATTTTCGTCGGTTTTCCGGACCCCGGCCGCTATGGATCAAACTCCGATCGCTGACATGAAGTTCGAGACCGCGCTGGCCGAGCTCGAAAGCCTCGTTCACAGCATGGAAGACGGCAAGCTGGAACTCGAAGAGTCAATCGCCACCTACCGCCGCGGCATGGCGCTGATGAAGCATTGCCAGGCGCAACTCGCCGATGCCGAACAGCAGATCCGCATGCTCGAAAATGGCGAGATGAAGGCAGTCGACCGCGACAGCCTGGAGGCGCAGTGAGTGATCCCGCCTTCGCCGAGTGGATGGCGGCAATGCAAGGCCGCGTCGAGTCCGCACTGGAACGCCATCTGCCGCCGGCCGCCAGCATCCCCGCCCGCCTGCACGAGGCGATGCGTTACGCGACCCTGGGCGGCGGCAAGCGCATCCGCCCCCTGCTCGTCTTCGCCGCCGGCGAGCTCACCGGCGCCGAACCGGGCGTGCTCGAAGTTGTCGCCTGCGCCGTCGAACTGATCCACGCCTATTCGCTGGTCCACGATGACCTCCCGTGCATGGACGACGACGTGCTGCGCCGCGGCCGCCCGACCTGCCATGTCGAATACGACGAGGCGACGGCATTGCTGGTCGGCGACAGCCTGCAGACGCTGGCCTTCGAACTGCTCGCCGGCCAGCCGCTTGGCGACCCGGCCCGCCAGCTCGAGATGATCGCACTGCTCGCCCACGCCAGCGGTTCACGCGGCATGGCGGGCGGCCAGGCGATCGACCTGGCGGCAACCGGCGCAGCGCCGACGCAGCCTGAACTTGAACTGATGCACGCGCTCAAGACGGGCGCCCTGATCCGTGCCGCCGTACTGCTCGGCGCCCTCGCCGGCCAGCCGATGAGCGATGTGGAGCGCGCCCGGCTCGACCGCTTCGCCAAGCGTGCCGGCCTGCTTTTCCAGGTCGTCGACGACATCCTCGATTGCACCGCGAGCACCGCCACGCTCGGCAAGACCGCCGGCAAGGACCAGGTAGCGGACAAGGCGACCTACGTCAGCCTGCTCGGCCTCGAACCGGCCCGTGCCTACGCCGGCGAACTGCGCTCCGAAGCGCGCGAGGCGCTGGCCGTCTTCGGCGAGCGCGCGACGCGCCTGATCCGGCTGGCCGACTTCATCTGCGATCGGAAATTCTGAAATGAGCATAATTTCCAGGCATTCCTTGCTCGAAACCATCGACCGTCCGGCCGACCTGCGCCGCCTCGAGCGCAAGCGACTGGCACAGCTCGCCAGCGAGCTGCGCGCCTTCCTGATCGAATCAGTGGCGCAGACCGGCGGCCACCTGTCGTCCAACCTCGGCACCGTCGAACTGACGATCGCGCTGCACGCCGTCTTCGACACGCCGGAGGACAGGCTGGTCTGGGACGTCGGCCACCAGTGCTACGCGCACAAGGTACTCACCGGCCGCCGCGCCGGCATGGACCGCCTGCGCATGCACGGCGGCGTTTCCGGCTTTCCCAAGCGCGGCGAGAGCCCCTACGACACCTTCGGCGTCGGCCATTCGTCGACCTCGATCTCCGCCGCGCTCGGCATGGCGCTGGCCGCCAAGCAGAAGGGCGAGGCGCGCAAGGTCGTCGCCGTCATCGGCGACGGCGCGCTGTCGGCCGGCATGGCCTTCGAGGCGCTCAACAACGCCGGCGTCGCCGACGCCGACATGCTGGTCATCCTCAACGACAACGAGATGTCGATCTCGCCGCCGGTCGGCGCGCTTAACAACATCCTGACCCGCCTGATGTCCGGCCGCACCTTCAACGCCGCCCGCGAAGGCGCCCGCCACATGCTCGGTTTCGCCCCGCCGCTGCTCGAACTGGCCCGCCGTGCCGAGGAACACGTCAAGGGCATGATCGCGCCGGGCACGCTGTTCGAGGAATTCGGTTTCCATTACTACGGCCCGATCGATGGCCACGACCTCGACGCACTGATCCCGACGCTGGAAAACCTGAAGAAGCTGAAGGGCCCCAAGTTCCTGCACGTGATCACGAAGAAGGGCCAGGGCTACAAACTGGCCGAGACCGACCCCATCCTCTATCACGGCGTCGCCAAATTTGCCCCCGGCGAGGGCATCAAGCCCAGCAAGGGTCCCGGCAAGCTGACCTACACCCAGGTCTTCGGCGACTGGCTATGCGACATGGCCAAGGCCGACGCACGCCTGGTCGGCATCACCCCGGCCATGCGCGAGGGCTCCGGGCTATTGCGCTTTTCGAGCGAATATCCCGATCGCTATTACGATGTCGGCATTGCCGAGCAGCACGCCGTGACCTTTGCCGCCGGCATGGCCTGCGAGGGCCTGAAGCCGGTTGTCGCCATCTACTCGACCTTCCTGCAGCGCGCCTACGACCAGTTGATCCATGACGTCGCGCTGCAGAATTTGCCGGTAGTTTTCGCCGTCGACCGCGGCGGCCTGGTCGGCGCCGACGGCCCGACCCACCATGGCACCTTCGACCTCTCCTTCGTCACCTGCATCCCCAACATGGTGGTCATGGCACCAGCCGACGAAGCGGAATGCCGCGCCATGCTGTCGACCGCCTACGCCCTCGATTGCCCGAGCATGGTCCGTTACCCGCGCGGCGGCGGCACCGGCACGGTCCCGGCCATTCATCTCGACACCTTGCCGTTCGGCAAGGGGGAGATCCGGCGCCACGGCAAGGACATCGCCCTGCTCGCCTTCGGCAGCCTGGTGCCGGCTGCCCTGGCCGCCGGGGAGGAACTCGACGCCACCGTCGTCAACATGCGTTTCATCAAGCCGCTCGATGCCGATCTGGTTGTCGAACTGGCCGGGAACCATTCACTGCTGGTCAGCATCGAAGAGAACGCGATCATCGGCGGCGCCGGCTCGGAGATCGAGCGCGTACTTGCCGAACGGGGGATGAAGGTGCCGCTCCTGCGCCTCGGCCTGCCCGACCGCTTCATCGATCACGGCGAGCAAGGGCAGCTTCTCGCCGAGTTGGGCCTCGACAGGGTCGGCATCGTACGCGCGGTGCGTGCCCGGAATGAAACGCGACAACAATGACAGAACAGCCAATGAACAGCCCCAACAGCATCCCCGACGTCCAGAGTTCGGCCGACACCCGCCAGCTGGCAATCAACAAGGTCGGCATCAAGTCCATCCGCCACCCGGTGCGGGTACAGGACAAATCGGCCGGCATCCAGCACACGATCGCCGTCTTCAACATGTACGTCGGCCTGCCGCACAATTTCAAGGGCACGCACATGTCGCGCTTCGTCGAGATCCTCAACGGCCACGAGCGCGAAATCTCGGTCGAGAACTTCCCGACCATGCTGCGCGAGATGGTCGAGCGCCTCGAAGCAGAGACCGGCCACATCGAGATGCACTTCCCCTACTTCATCAACAAGACGGCACCGGTCTCCGGCGTGCAGAGCTTCATGGACTATGACATCACCTTGATCGGCGACATCTGCAACGGCGAGATCGTCACCTCGACGCGAGTCGTCGTACCGGTGACCAGCCTGTGCCCGTGCTCGAAGAAGATTTCCGAGCGTGGCGCCCACAACCAGCGCTCGCACGTCACCGTTACGGCACGCACTGCGGATTTCGTGTGGATCGAGGAAATCGTCCAACTCGTCGAAGCCGAAGCGTCGTGCGAACTATTCGGCCTGCTCAAGCGCCCGGACGAAAAGTACGTGACCGAGCGCGCCTACGACAACCCCAAGTTCGTCGAGGACATGGTCCGCGATGTCGCCGCCCGGCTTAACGCCGAGCCGCGGGTGGAAGCCTATGTGGTGGAATCGGAGAATTTCGAGTCGATCCACAACCACTCGGCCTACGCACTGATCGAGCGCGACAAGAAACGCTCCCCTGCTTCCCGCGGCAACGGCTGACTCGCGCCGCGGCGGCGGGCGCGCTGGTGCTGCAGTGCTAGCAGGACACGCGCCCAGCCGCGAAACCGGCCACAAACAGATCGGGGCGCCGCAGCGCCCCGTCTTGCATTACGACGCCGCGGCAGCGGGCGTCTTGCGGACCAGCTTTTCCTTGATGCGCGCCGACTTGCCGGAACGCTGACGCAGGTAGTACAGCTTGGCGCGACGCACGTCACCGCGGCGCTTCACCTCAATTGCGGCAACCAGTGGGGAATAGGTCTGGAAGGTGCGCTCGACGCCCTCGCCGGACGAAATCTTGCGGACGATGAAGGAGGAGTTGAGGCCACGGTTGCGCTTGGCGATGACGACGCCTTCGTAGGCCTGCAGACGCTCGCGGTTGCCTTCCTTGACCTTCACCTGGACGACGACGGTGTCGCCGGGCGCGAATTCGGGGATGGTCTTGCCTAGGCGGGCGATTTCTTCTTGCTCGAGTTGCTCGATCAGGTTCATGTGAGATCCTTCAAATTGTCATTGCTCACCGCATTGCTCCTCTCCGGAAACTTCCGTGAGGAGTTGCGTCTCTGCCGCGGTCAACCCGCGGTGCGCCAGTAAATCCGGCCGGCGCTTCCGGGTCCGCGCCAGCGACTGCTGCAGCCGCCAGCGGCGAATCCTTTGGTGGTCGCCGGAGAGCAGCACTTCCGGTACCGGCATGTCCTCGTAGACTTCCGGCCGCGTATAGTGCGGGCAATCCAGCAACCCTGCGACGAAGGAGTCTTCGACTGCCGACGCCGCATCGTTCAACACCCCCGGCAACTGGCGGACGACGGCATCGATCAACGCCATCGCCGGCAACTCGCCGCCGGAGACCACAAAATCCCCGATCGATATTTCCTCATCGACGCAGCGCTCGATCAGACGCTCGTCGACACCTTCATAGCGGCCGCAGAGAAGGATCAGCCCCTCTTCGCCGCTCGCCAGCCGCATGACGCGCTCGTGGGTGAGCAGCGCACCCTGCGGCGAGAGGTAGATGACCCGGCTCCCGGCCAGCCCCGCCTCACGCTGCTGCGCCTTCGCAGCTTCGATCGCTCTTTCCAGCGGGCCCGCTTGCATCACCATGCCCGGCCCACCACCGAATGGGCGATCATCCACCCGGCGCCAGGCATTCTCGGCAAAATCGCGAGGATTCCAGCCCCGCCACGCCCAGCGCTGCTCTTCCAGCGCGCGGCGCGTGATACCGCTTTGCGTCACGGCGGCGAACATCTCCGGGAAGAGGGTCACGCAGTCGAACCGGATCACCCGTCGCTGCCCTGGCGACTCACCAGTCGCTCCCCCACTCCACGCGGATCAGTCCCGCCTCCTTCTCCACTGCCAGCACCACCGCTGCGACGAAAGGCAGCAGGCGCTCGCTCCCGTCATCAGCCACGACGCGCAACACGTCGCTGGCGCCGGTCTCGATCAGCCCGGCCACCTTGCCGAGTTGCTCGCCCGCCGCATTGACGACCTCCAGGCCAATCAGGTCGGCCCAGTAGTACTCGTCTTCTTTGGTCTCGGGCAGCGCTTCGCGCGGCGCGCCGACGAAAAAACCTTTCATCGCTTCCGCCGCACCGCGGTCTTCGATTCCGTCGAACCTCACCACCAGACCGTCGCCGTGCGGCTTCAGGCCCGTCAGCCCGATTTCACGCCACGGTCCGCCATCCCTGCCGACCCACCAGACCGGCATCTTCGCCCAGATCAGCGGATCGTCACCAAACGGGTACAACCGCAACCAGCCACGCACGCCGTAAGGGTCGGCCAATCGACCCAGAACGACCATCACGCCGCCGGCGGGATCGAGACGCCGCTCAGGCAGCCTGCTTGGCGGCGTACTGCTTGGCCAGACGGGCGGCGGTCGGCGACATCCGGGCGCCGTTCTGCTGCCAGTAGGCCAGGCGATCGACGGCAATACGCAGCCCTTCCTCGCTGGCCGCGGCAACCGGGTTGTAGAAACCGATGCGCTCGACGAAACGACCATCGCGACGGCTACGCGAGTCGGCGACGACGAGGTTGTAGAAGGGACGGTGCTTGGCGCCGCTGCGGGCAAGACGGATAACGACCATCGAGATTCTTTCGTTGCAGGAAAAAAGACTTGGAATTATAGCGCGGAATCATCGAAAAACAACTGGTTAACCTCTGCCGGAGGGACCATCCGGCGGCATGACGGGACAACTTGTCGCCATCCACCGACCGCCCATCAGGCGCTGGTGGCAATGACGCGCGAAATTGTCTATGCTGAATGCGCGATGATAGACGGCTTCAATCCTTCAACCGCGACTTCCGGTCGCGACAGCAAGGCCATTCTCGAATGGCTGGCGTTGGCGCATGGGCGGACCGGGGCCGACGACGCCGAGGAACTGGCGCATCAACTGCTGCTTCTGCGCCAATCGCCAACACCGACCGGGCAACGCACCAAGCTTCTCGACCTTCTTCACAGGCATGCCGAGCGCATCGTGCATGGGGAACTGCCGGAGTTGCGGGAGATCACGCTGCCGGTCGCGCGCAAGCTCCGGCAGCGTGTCGGCGCGATCCAGGAATGCCTGGAAACGCTGGCACAGGAATACCTGGATACCCTCTCGGAATTGCTCGACCCGCGCAATACCGCGGCGCCACGGACTGCACTGAACAGCCTCGGGCGTGCAATGCAGTGCGTCGCCTGGCACATTCGCATCAGCAACCTGCTGGCGGCACCCAGCGGCTCCGGAATATGGCAGCAACTGCACGCCGTCTACCGCACCGCGCGGCGGCTCGGCCTTGCCGACGCCGCGGGGCCGCAAGGCGAACCGTCGATCCAGCGCACCTACGTGAACGTGCTGCTCGGGGCGATTGCCCAGCCGGCCTCGTTCTGCCCGGCCGAACTCCAGTTCATTGCCGACTACATCGACCAGTGCGTCAAGCCGGTCGACGTCCTCGAGAGTCCGCCGATGGACCGCAGCGGCGTGTTCTGGGTGGACATGGAGCGTGATTTTCCCGCCTTCGCGCTGAGCCGCCGCCAGGCGCCGAGCGACACCCGGGCTCTCTACTTCGCCTGCGATATCGTCGCCCGCGACACGCGGGCTCAACTCGCCGCCCTTAAGAGAAAAGTGTCGGCCGCCAGCCTCGGACTCCCGGATTTCGCCGACACACCTGCCGGCCGCGGCGTGCTGAGACGTCTCAGCCTGCTCTGGGGAAGCCCGGCGGCACGCCGGTTCCCGCGGCGTCGCCAGTCCTACCGGGTCAACCTGTGTGCCGGCCTGCAGCCGCTCTGGGAACTGATCCGCCATCCCGAGCAGGGCGGGTCGATCAGCGAGTGGATGGTGACCAACGAAAGCCCGGACGGTTATGCGTTGATGCACATGTCGGGACAGACCTTCCACCTGCGGGTCGGCGACCTGGTCGCCATCCAGCCCACCGGCGAGCGTGCCGAACGGGAGCCGCAGTGGCACGTGGGCATCGTGCGCTGGGCCGTCTCGGAAAATCCCGAGCACATCGAAATCGGCATCCAGCAACTGGCTTCGCACGCAATCGCCGCCGAAGTCATCCGCCCGCCGGAAGACGAGACCGGCAACCTGTCGGCGCTGATATTGCCCGAGATGCCGCCGATGCGCATGCTGCCGGCGCTGGTGACGGCCACCGGCCATCTCGACGAGCAGGGCGGCAGACTGATCCTGCTCGTCGAGCGGGACAACATCGGGATTCGCGAGGTGCGTCCGACCGCGCTGACCGAACAGACTTCGAGCATCGAGATCTTCAGCGTCGTCCCGGACGGGAAGTTGTAGCGGCGATCAGGCCGCCGAAGAGAACCACGGCCCAGCTGAGGTGCAGCCAGACGAGGAATACCGGAAAGGCTGCGAAGGCACCGTAGACACTCTTTAGCAGCGCCGAACTGACCAGGTACAGTTCGAATACCTTTTGCATCGCGGCGAAGGCGAGCGTCGCGAACAGGGCCGCGAGAAACGCGCTGCTCCGCCGTACCGGCGCATTCGGCACCGCGTAGTAAAGGAAGAAGAAGAACAGGCCAAGGACAGCCAGCGAGATCGACTTGAGCAGCGCCTCGCGGATCCACGCCGCCTCGCTGACGAACCCCAGCGAGACCGACACCGCCAACGACATGACCGCAAAAAGCGCAGCAAGCAGGAATGGCCAGACGAGCATCGCGAAGACGTACAGCAGCAGCCGTGCGAGAAAGGGGCGTGGGCTGACCTGCCAGAGATGATTCAACGCGCGCTCGATGGTATGCATCAGCAGGAAGGCGGTAACGCTGAGAAAAGCAATGCCGGCCACGGTCAACTGCTGGGCGCGGTGCGAAAAGCGCCCGATGCTGCCGGAGATCGTGCTTGCTGCACCGGCCGGCAGCAGGGCCCCCTCGACCAGCGATTCCAGCCGCGCGAGCAGCAGGTTGAGATAGGGAACGGCATCGGCCACCGACAACACGACGGTCGCCAGCGGCACCAGCCCGAGCAGCGTCGTAAACGCGAGTGCCGCGCTTGTCTGCATCATGTTCTCGGCCACGAAGCGCCGGAAGATCGTCTTCGGCACCCCTTGCCTGGCGGGCGAGCGCCGGTATCGGGATTGGCTCTGCATGGACCCTATAATAGCCGACCATGCACGATATCCTCGTTCTCTACTACAGTCATCGCGGCTCTGTCCGCGCGCTGGCCGAGCGGATCGCGCGCGGCATCGAGTCGGTTGCCGGCGCTCACGCCCGCATGCGAACCGTTCCCCGCGTGTCCGCCCTGTGCGAGGCGACCGCCGCGCCGGTTCCGGAATCCGGCGCTCCCTACGTCGAGGCCGCCGACCTCGCCGAATGCATCGGTCTGGCACTCGGCAGCCCGGTGCGTTTCGGCAACATGGCGGCACCGATGAAGTATTTCTGGGACGGGACGCTGGCCGCCTGGCAGAACGGCACGCTGGCGGGCAAACCGGCCTGCGTCTTCACTTCGAGCGGCAGCCAGCATGGCGGCAACGAATCGACGCTACTGTCGATGGCCCTGCCGCTGCTCCACCACGGCATGCTGCTGATGGGCCTGCCCTTCACCGAGGCCGATCTCGGTCACACCCAGCAGGGCGGCACGCCCTACGGCGCCAGCCATGTCGCCGGCCCGGGCGGCAGCCCGGTCCTGTCCGAGGCGGAGAGCCGGCTGGCCTTCGCCCAGGGCCGGCGGCTGGCAAATGTCGCGCTGAAACTGGGTCGACCGTGACTGCCGCGCGCTGCCAGTTCGTCGCGAGCTTCAGTCTGATCGCCCTGATCTTTCTCTGTCTTGCCTGGGAGCTCTGGCTGGCACCGCTCAGGCCGGGCGGTTCGTGGCTGGCCCTCAAGGCCGTCTTCCTGCTTGCCCCGCTGTTCGGCATCCTGCGCGGCAAGCGCTACACGTACAAGTGGGTGTCGCTCTTCGTCATGTTCTACCTGCTGGAAGGACTGACCCGAGCAACCAGCGACCACGGACTGGCGCAGCGCCTGGCGATGATCGAAACGGTGCTGGCGACGGTACTTTTCGCCGCAGCTATCGGCTACGTCCGGGCAACCCGGCCAGCATCGACGGCCGCCTGACAGCGCCTCATCGCCACGGGCAACGTCTCAGACGTCGCCCTGCGCCCGCACCTTGTCGAGACTGGTATGCAGCTTGTTGAGGGCATTGAGGTAGGAACGCGCGGAAGCTATGACGATGTCGGTATCGGCGCCGTTGCCGTTGACGATGCGCCCACCTTTTGACAGCCGCGTCGTCACCTCACCCTGGGCATCCGTGCCGGTGGTGATGGCATTGACCGAATAGAGCTGCAACTCGGCGCCGCTGCCGACGATGGTCTCGATCGCCTTGAAGGTCGCGTCGACCGGGCCACCGCCACCGGCCTCGCCCTTCTGCTCGACGCCGCCGACGTTCAGGATCACCCGCGCATGCGGCATTTCGCCGGTTTCCGAGCAGACGTGCGAGTAGATCAGCTTGTAATGCTCGCGTGCGGGCATCACCAGTTCGTCCGAGACCAGCGCGTGCAGGTCCTCGTCGAAGACCTCGTGCTTGCGGTCGGCGAGTTCCTTGAAGCGGGCGAAGGCGGCATTCAGCGCCTCGTCGCTGTCGAGTTCGATACCGAGTTCCTGCAACCGGCTCTTGAAGGCGTTGCGCCCGGAATGCTTGCCGAGAACGAGCTTGTTCTGCGCCCAGCCCACATCCTGAGCGCGCATGATCTCGTAAGTCTCGCGGTGCTTGAGGACACCATCCTGATGGATACCGGACTCATGCGCGAAGGCGTTGGCGCCGACCACTGCCTTGTTCGGCTGCACCGGATAGCCGGTGATCTGCGACACCAGCCGGGAGGCCGGCACGATCTGCGTGGCGTCGATGCGCGTCTCGACCGGGAAGACATCGGCGCGCGTTCGCACGGCCATGACGATCTCCTCCAGCGCTGCATTGCCGGCCCGCTCGCCGAGGCCATTTATCGTGCATTCTACCTGCCGCGCCCCGACCAGCACGGCCGCCAGCGAGTTCGACACGGCCAGGCCGAGGTCGTTGTGGCAATGCACCGACCACACCACCTTGTCCGAATCGGGCACGCGCTCGATCAGTTGGCGCATGGTCTCGGCATACTGGAAAGGGATGTTGTAGCCGACGGTATCAGGAACGTTGATGGTCGTCGCACCGGCCTTGATGACCGCATCGAAGATCCGGCACAGGAAATCGAGCTCGGAACGCCCGGCATCCTCGGCGGAAAACTCGACGTTGTCCGTGTATTCGCGCGCCCAGCCGATCGCCCGGACCGCCTGCTCGACCACCTGGTCGGGCGTCATCCGCAGCTTCTTCTCCATGTGGATCGGCGAAGTCGCGATGAAAGTATGAATGCGGCCCGACTTGGCCGGCTTGATCGCCTCGCCGGAGCGGCGGATGTCATTCTCGTTGGCGCGCGCCAGCGAGCACACCGTCGACTCCTTGATCACCTGGGCGATTGAGTGGATGGCATCGAAGTCACCCGGCGACGCGGCGGCGAACCCCGCCTCGATCACATCGACGCGCATCCTCTCGAGCTGCCGGGCAACGCGGAGCTTCTCCTCCTTGGTCATCGACGCACCCGGACTCTGTTCGCCGTCGCGCAGGGTGGTATCGAAAATAAACAGGTGCTGTTTCATGACTTGCTCCGCTATATCACGCGGCCCTGCGCTTGATCAGGCCGACCGCGGCGAGCACGTAACCCGACAGGGCATAAACGACGAAGAATCCGAACAGCGTCATCTCCGGGCTGAGCGAGACCAGCGCGAAGGCCAGCGCGATGGCCGCCACCGCAAAGAAGGGAACGCTCTTGCGCAAGTTGATGTCCTTGAAACTGTAGTAGCGAATATTGGAAACCATCGTCACGCCAGCGAAGACCGTAATCCCGCACGACAGCCAGCGCACGTCGCTCCCCGGTATGCCGGAAACGATCATCACCCAGACCAGCCCGGCGACCAGCGCGGCGGCTGCGGGGGAAGGCAGCCCTTGGAAAAAGCGTTTGTCGACCACTTCGAGCGTCGTGTTGAAGCGAGCCAGCCGCAGCGCTGCACCGGCGCAGTAGATGAACGCGGCGATCCAGCCGAGCCGGCCGAGGTCGCGCAGCGCCCACTCGTACATCACCAGCGCCGGGGCAGCGCCAAAGCTGACCATGTCGGAAAGTGAATCGTATTCCGCGCCGAACGCCGACTGCGTATGCGTCAGACGGGCCACCCGCCCGTCGAGCCCGTCGAGTACCATGGCGATGAAGATGGCCATCGCCGCCCGCTCGAAATCCCCCTGCATCGCCTGGACGATGGCGAAGAACCCCGCGAACAACGCCGCAGTGGTGAACAGGTTGGGCAGCACATAGATGCCTCGCCGCTTCAGCTCGGGGTTGAACAGGGCTTTACGGGGCTTCAGTTCGGTCATGGGGCACTAGGGAGTGGGGAAAGCCTGCAAAGAATACACCGGCGGCCAGCAATATCCGCAAACAACAAGGGCGGTGCAGATTTCTACACCGCCCCTGCGAGCGAGCGACCATCCGATCAGTTCTTTGACTGGTCCACCAGCTTGTTCTTCTTGATCCACGGCATCATGTCGCGCAACTTCTCGCCGACCGTTTCGATCGGATGCTCGGCATTCAAACGGCGGCGCGCTGTCATCGCAGGGTAGTTGGTGCGGCCTTCGAGGATGAACATCTTCGCGTAGTCGCCGTTCTGAATGCGCTTCAAAGCGTTGCGCATGGCTTCGCGCGACTGGGCATTGATGACTTCAGGCCCCGTCACGTACTCGCCAAACTCGGCGTTGTTGGAGATCGAGTAATTCATGTTGGCGATGCCGCCTTCGTACATCAGGTCGACGATCAGTTTCAGCTCGTGCAGGCACTCGAAGTAGGCCATCTCCGGCGCATAGCCGGCTTCGGTCAGGGTCTCGAAGCCCATCTTGACCAGTTCGACGGCACCGCCGCACAAGACAGCCTGCTCGCCGAACAGATCGGTCTCGGTCTCTTCGCGGAAATTGGTTTCGATCACGCCACCCTTGGTGCCGCCGTTGGCCGCAGCGTAAGAGAGGGCAATGTCGCGGGCCTTGCCGGTGGTGTCCTGGTAGACGGCGATCAGCGACGGTACGCCGCCACCCTTGAGATACTCGGAGCGCACCGTGTGGCCCGGGCCCTTCGGCGCGACCATGATGACGTCGACATCGTCGCGCGGCACGACCTGGTTGTAGTGAACATTGAAGCCGTGCGCAAACGCGAGGGCGGCGCCCTTCTTCAGGTTGGGCGCGACCTCGTCGCGGTAGACCAGCGGGATGTTCTCGTCCGGCAGCAGCATCATGACCACGTCGGCGCCCTTGACCGCCCGGGCAATCTCGTCGACCTTGAGGCCCGCCGCCTCGGCCTTCGCCCAGGAAACGCCGCCCTTGCGCAGGCCAACGAGTACCTTGACGCCAGAATCCTTGAGGTTCTGCGCATGGGCGTGCCCCTGCGACCCGTAACCCACGATTGTGACCTTCTTGCCCTTGATCAGGGAGAGGTCGGCGTCCTTGTCGTAATAAACTTTCATGAAATCCTCTTTGATTGCAGATAGTCAGACTTTTAGAATGCGATCGCCACGACCGATGCCGCAGACACCGGTCCGCACTGTTTCGAGAATCAGGCCGGCATCAAGCGCGGCAATGAAGGAGTCGAGCTTGGCACTTGCTCCGGTCAACTCGACCACGTAGGTCGATTCCGTGACGTCGATGATGCGGCCACGGAAGATGTCGGCCATGCGCTTCATCTCGTCACGGTCCTTGCCGGTGGCGCGCACCTTGATCAGCATCAGTTCGCGCTCGACATGGGCGGCTTCGGAGAGATCGACGACCTTGACCACGTCGACCAGTTTGTTGAGCTGCTTGGTGATCTGCTCGAGCACCTCGTCGGAACCGCGGGTCAGCAGGGTCATCCGCGACAGCGACAGGTCTTCGGTCGGTGCCACCGTCAGCGATTCGATATTGTAGCCGCGCGCCGAGAACAGCCCGGCAACACGCGAAAGCGCGCCCGATTCGTTTTCGATCAGGATGGAGATGATGTGTCGCATTTTCTTTTCCTCCCCCGCCTAGAGGTCTTCGGCGAGGATCATTTCGGTCAGCCCCTTGCCGGCGGCGACCATCGGGAAGACGTTGGCCACCGGGTCGATGATGAAATCCATGAACACCAGATCGTTCTTGTGCTCGGTGAACGCCTTGCGCAGTGCTGGCTCGACATCTTCCGGCTTCTCGATCTTCATGCCGACGTGACCATACGCCTCGGCCAGCTTGACGAAATCAGGAAGCGAAGTGACGTAGGACTGCGAGTAGCGCTTGGAGTAGAACATTTCCTGCCACTGACGCACCATCCCGAGCATGCCGTTGTTCAGGTTGATGATCTTGATCGGGAATCCGTACTGCTTGCAGGTCGACAGTTCCTGGATGCACATCTGGATAGAACCTTCACCGGTCACGCAGGCAACCTGCGCTCCGGGATTGGCCATCAGGACACCCATGCCGTAGGGCAAACCGACGCCCATGGTGCCCAGACCACCCGAGTTGATCCAGCGCCGCGGCTGGTCGAATTTGTAATACTGGGCAGCAAACATCTGGTGCTGCCCCACGTCCGAGGTAACGAACGCATCCCCACCGGTCACTTCGTAGAGTTTCTCCATCACGTACTGAGGCATGATGAACTCGTCCTGCTTGTAACGCAGCGAGTCACGACCACGCCATTCGTCGATCTGCTTCCACCAGTTGCCCACTTCCGGATCAGCCCTGAAGCTACCGTCGATGAGCCTGAGGAATTCGTCGAGCACATCCGCGACCTTGCCGACAATCGGCACATCGACCTTGACCCGCTTGGAGATCGACGACGGGTCGATGTCGATGTGGATCACCCGGCGCTTCTCCTGGCCGAAGTGCTCGGGATTGCCAATGACCCTGTCGTCGAAGCGGGCGCCGACCGCCAGGATCACGTCGGCGTAGTGCATGGCATTGTTGGCCTCGTAGGTGCCGTGCATGCCGAGCATGCCGACAAACTGGTTGTCAGTCGCCGGAAAGCTCCCAAGGCCCATCAGCGTGTTGGTCACCGGGAAATTCAGCTTGCGCGCGAGTTTCGTCAACTGCGGTGCCGCATCGGACAGGATCACCCCCCCACCGGCATAGATAACCGGACGTTTTGCCTCCTGGAGGATCTGCACGGCCTTCTTGATCTGTCCGAGATGCCCCTTGACCACCGGGTTGTATGACCGCATGTGGATCGTCTTCGGGTAATCGAATTCGCACACCTGCGCCGTGATGTCCTTGGGAATATCAACAACGACCGGTCCGGGGCGACCGGTCGCGGCGATGTGGAAGGCCTTCTTCAGCGTCAGCGCCAGATCCTTGACGTCCTTGACGAGGAAGTTGTGCTTGACGCAAGGGCGGGTAATGCCGACCGTGTCGCACTCCTGGAAGGCGTCCTGGCCGATGTACTGGGTCGGCACCTGGCCGGTAATGACGACAATCGGGATCGAATCCATGTAGGCCGTGGCAATGCCGGTCACCGTGTTGGTCACCCCGGGGCCGGATGTCACCAGCGCGACGCCGACCTTCTGCGAAGAGCGCGAATAGGCATCGGCCGCATGCACGGCGGCCTGCTCGTGACGGACCAGGATGTGCCGGACCTGCTCCTGCTTGAAGAGTTCATCGTAGATGTGCAATACGGAGCCGCCCGGATAACCGAACACACAGTCGACCTTTTCTTCCTGCAGGCACCTGATTACAATTTCTGCACCGCTGATCATCATTGTTGAGCCCAATATAGCTGTTGCCTGAAAAACGTGTAACCTTAATCGAGAGACCAAGTCCGGTCAAGGCACCAGCACATAACCACAAGCTCTACAAGGCTTTTAGACCGCAGAGGCAACCCTGGCTTCATCCAACGAACTGGCATATTTTCTCGAGTCCGTTGAACGCCGCGCGTTCAAACAGGCCATGTATGCCGTGCGCGACGAGGAGGGTGCCCTCGATATCGTCCAGGACAGCATGCTGAAACTGGCCGAAAAGTACGGCGACCGGCCACCGGAAGAATTCCCGATGCTTTTCCAGCGCATCCTGCAGAACACCATTCGCGATTACTTCCGGCGAAGCAAGGTTCGCTCGATGTGGACGACCGTACTCTCGGCGTTTTCACCGGACGACGACGAGGACCATGACCCGCTGGAAACCCTTGCCGCCGATGCGGATCAGAACGGTCCACGCACGCCGGAAACCCAGTTGCTGCAGGCGCAGACGCTCAACGCCATCGACGACGAAATAAAAAAACTGCCCGCACGTCAACGCGAGGCCTTCCTCATGCGTTATTGGGAGGACATGGACGTCGCTGAAACCGCAGCGGCGATGGGCTGCTCAGAAGGCAGCGTAAAGACCCATTGCTCGCGCGCCACACACGCGTTGGCAGCCGCCCTGTCGGCACGAGGTATCAAGTTATGAATGAAGAACGTTATGCGTCGCGGGTTCGGCAGGCGCTGAACCATGGATTGAAGGACATCGCGCCGGCTTCCGCCCGGCGTCTGGAGGCTGCCCGCCATCTGGCACTGGCACGCCAGAAGCAAGGCGCCCCGCAGATGGCGCTCGCCGCCCACACCGCTCATGGCGTTTTCCGCTTTTCCGCCGACAATCGCTACCTGCGGCAGATACTGGCGGTCATGGCCCTCTTGCTCGGCATGTGGATATCCTTCTACATGGATAGCGTCACATATGTCGGCGCCATCGAGGAAGTCGACAGCGCCCTGCTCTCCGGCGACCTGCCGCCCGAAGCTTTCCTAGATAACGATTTCTTCGAATGGCTATTGGACGACTCGTCGGAGGACTGATCGCCGGGGTTGCCCTGGCTACGGCAAACGCGGCCGAGCCGCCGGCTTCGGTGATCATCGGCACCCCGCCGCAACCCGGCTGGAGCGCTCTCGGCCCTCAACATAAGGTGACGCTTGCGCCGCTCGTCGGCGAATGGGACAAAATGGACAATGTCCGGCGCAAGAAGTGGCTGGGCATTGCCGAGCGCTATCCAGCCATGACGCCTGACGAGCAGCGTCGCACGCAGGACCGCATGCGCGAGTGGGCCAGCCTGACCTCGGAACAACGCGCCAAAGCCAGGGGCAGCTACAAGGACTTCAACCGTTTGCCGAGCGAACAGCAGCAGGCGGTCAAGCAGAAATGGGAGGCCTACTCAAACCTGCCTCCCGAGGAACGGCAGCGGGTTCGGGAAACCGGCAAGTCCTCCCGGCTCCTGATGACGCCTCCCCCTGCTGCCGAGGAATCGGCGGTGGCCCCCACCGCTGTCGATTCGGGCACGACACCACCCGCATCCCCACCGACCGGCGAACCGCCAAGGAACTGATGGCTGCTCCCCTGCCGAGCATCAGGCGCCGCCTTGCGAGCCTGCTCTACGAATCCCTCGTCGTCTTTGCCGTCCTTCTGATCGGCTTCCTGCTACCGCAGATCCTCCTTTCGGGATTCGGCCTGGGCGCCACGGGCAAGTTGATGTGGCTGCACGTCATCGCACTGCTGATGTTCTATTTCGTCTGGTTCTGGCTCAACGGCGGGCAGACACTGCCGATGAAGACCTGGAAGCTGCGCTTGGCCAGCGCCGACGGCGGACGCCTGCGGCCGCTGCAGGCGGTGCTGCGCTACCTGGCCGCCTGGCCAAGCATCCTGCTGTTAGGCGCCGGCCTGCTGTGGGCGGTCTTCGACCGTGACCGGCAATTCCTGCACGACCGCATCGCCGGAACGCGGGTCATCTCGACCGAATAGACTTCCTACCGCCGCTCCACCCACCACAGCATCGCCATCGCCAACAGCAGGAACATTGCGGACGGTGCGACCGCGCTGGCGAAGGGAGGCCAAGAGTTGATGACCCCGAGATTCGAGGACAGCCCGTTGAGCGCGTAGAACAGGATACCCAGCATCACCCCGGAAAAGATCTTCAAGCTGACACCGCCGACCCGGTTGTGCGAGTAGCCGAATGGCAGCGCGAGCGCGACCATGACCAGCGCGGCGAACGGATAGACCAGCTTTTTCCAGATCGCAATCTGGTATCGCTCTGCCTTCTGGCGATTTTGGGCGAGATGCCGCGAGTAATCCAGCAAGCCAGGGAGCGACATGCGCTCGGGTGAAACCATCAGAACGGCCAGCAGGTCCGGGTTGACCGCAGAATGCCATTCGGCGGTGTCGGTCCGCTCGACGCGCGCGGTTTCTCCCTCGAGGATGGTCCGCACCACGCCTTTGAGTATCCACCGTCCCGGAGGTTCGTAGCTGGCGCTCTCGGCATCGGTATCCGAGTGGAGAGTCCTGTCCTCGTTGAAGCGGTAGATCCGCACGCCGGCAAGCTGCGCGTCCGCAGTAGCTGTGCGGATGT
>Ga0105090_10000445_pt1 | contig 20202 bp, 17 predicted proteins | sample PPLLak3March2015_FD_79110 | JGI IMG/M metagenome (GOLD analysis project Ga0105090, IMG submission 79110) | Freshwater sediment microbial communities from Prairie Pothole Lake near Jamestown, North Dakota, USA - PPLs Lake P7 Core (1) Depth... | ecosystem: Environmental > Aquatic > Freshwater >... | reverse complement strand
CGCTGGGCACGCCGCCGAACACGGCGATCCACAAGTACATGAACGACAAGAAGGTGCCGCAGCTGTTCGTGGCCACCGGTGCCACCAAGTGGGGCGACCCGAAGAACTTCCCGTGGACCATGGGCTGGCAGCCGAACTACCAGTCCGAAGCCAAGATCTACGCCGCCCACATACTGGAAACCAAGCCGAACGCCAAGATCGCCGTGCTGTACCAGAACGACGACTACGGCAAGGACTACCTGAAGGGCTTCGAGGACGGCCTGGGCGACAAGGCCAAGACGCTGATCGTCTCCAAGCTGAGCTACGAGGTCACCGACCCCACCGTGGACAGCCAGATGGTGTCGATGAAGGCCTCGGGCGCCGACACCTTCTTCAACATCACCACGCCGAAGTTCGCGGCGCAGGCCATCAAGAAGGCCGGCGAGATCGGCTGGAAGCCCACGCACTACCTGAACAGCGTGTCCAACGCGGTGGGCACGGTGCTGATCCCGGGCGGGGTGGAGAACTCCATCGGCATCATCTCCGCCGGCTACATCAAGGACCCGACCGACCCGCAGTTCCAGAAGGGCAAGGAGTGGGACGACTTCGTGGCCTTCATGAAGAAGTACCACCCGACGGGCGCGATGAACGACAACTTCAACGTCTACGGCTACACCGTGGCGCAGAACGTCGTCCATGTGCTGCAGAAGTCCGGCGACACGCTGACGCGCGAGAACATCATGAAGCAGGCCGCCAGCATGGACCTGGTGCTACCGATGTTGCTGCCGGGCGTCAATGTCAAGACGGGGCCGGATGACTTCTTCCCCATCGAACGCGAGCAGCTGATGAAGTTCGACGGCAAGACCTGGCAGCTCTTCGGCAAGGTTTACGGCCGCTGAGGTCCTTGCACCTTGAACCGACGGCACCCTCGCGGTGCCGTTTTTTCTGGGTCAAGCCATGACGCTGACGGTGATCCACGAAGACGAGGCGCTGCTCGTCATCGACAAGCCGGCTGGCCTGCTGGCCGTGCCCGGGCGCGGTGCCGACAAGCAGGACTGCCTGGCCGCGCGCGTGCAGGCGCAGTGGCCAGACGCCTTGGTGGTACACCGGCTGGACATGGCCACCTCCGGCCTGATGCTGTTGGCCCGCGGCGCAGCGTGCCAGCGGCGCCTGAGCCTCGATTTCGCCGCGCGGCGCATCGACAAGCACTATGTCGCCCTGGTCGACGGGCGCATGCCGGCTGCGCACGGTTGCATCGAGCTGCCGCTGTCCGCCGACTGGCCGCACCGCCCTCTGCAGCAAGTGGACGCAGTGCAGGGCAAGCCCTCGCGCACCGACTGGCAGGTGATCGGCTACGACGAGGCATTGCAGGCCACGCGGCTGGCCCTGCAGCCGCACACCGGCCGCACCCACCAGTTGCGTGTGCACCTGCAGGCCATCGGCCACCCGATCCTGGGCGATGCGTTGTATGCCCCGCCGGCGGTGTGCGCGCGCGCCGAGCGGCTGCTGCTGCATGCCAGTGAGCTGCGGCTGGCGCACCCGGCCAGCGCCGCGCCGCTGTGGCTGCGCTGCGCCGCACCCTTCTGACAGAATGAGTCCAACTTCGAGGCACCCCATGAGCGGCGACCTGGTCCTTTGCGAGATTCACCCTTCCGGCTATGCGGTGCTGACCCTCAACCGCCCGACGGCGTTGAACGCGTTGTCGCGCGCGCTGATGGCCGAGCTGGCCGAACGGCTGACCGCGCTGCAGGCCGATCCGGCCGCGCGGGTACTGATCCTCACCGGCGCGGGCAAGGCCTTTTGCGCCGGGTTGGACCTGAAGGAGCTGGGCAGCGGCCAGGCGCGCCTTGGCGCTGGTGAAAGCGGCGTCACCGCACGCGACCCGGTGGCCGCGTTGTCGCGTTTCAGCGGCCCGGTGATCGGCGCCATCAACGGTGCCGCAGTGACCGGCGGCTTCGAGCTGGCGCTGGCTTGCGACGTGCTGTTGGCCAGCCCGCAGGCGCGCTTTGCCGACACCCACGCACGCGTCGGCATCGCGCCCGGCTGGGGCCTGTCGCAGCGCCTGAGCCGCGCCATCGGCATCTATCGCGCGCGCGAGGTTTCGCTCACCGGCAACTGGGTCAGCGCCGAACAGGCCGCGGCCTGGGGCTTCGTCAACCGCGTGGTGCCGGCCGAGGGCCTGATCGACGCGGCGCGGCAGCTGGCCGGCGACATGCTCAGCTGCGTGCCGGAGATGCTGCCGCGCTACAAGGCGATCATCAACGACGGTTTTGCGCTGCCCTTTGGCGAAGCCATGCAGCTCGAGAAGGCGCGCAGCAGCGAGTTCAATGCTGGCGTAGGTGCCGCGGCCGTCGAAGCGCGGCGCGAGGCGGTGCGCGCGCGCAACCGGGCTTGACTACTGCGCCGTGCCGATCAGCGCGGTATAACGCGCCAGATCGACATTGCCGCCGCTGACGATGACGCCGACACGCGCGCCGCGCAGGTCGATCGCGCCTTGCAGCAGCGCCGCCGCGCCCAGGCAGCCGGTGGGCTCGACCACCAGCTTCATGCGCGCGGCAAAGAAGCGCATCGTCTCCACCAGCTGCGCATCGCTGACCGTCAGCACGCCTTTCACCAGGGCCTGGATCACCGGAAAGGTCAGTTTGCCGCTGGACTGGGTCTGCGCACCGTCGGCAATGGTGCGCGGGGTGTCGATGCGCACGATCTCGCCGCGCTGCAGGCTGAGCTGGGTGTCGTTGCCGGCCTCGGGCTCGACACCGTAGACGTCGATGCCCGGCAGCAGGTGCTTCGCGGCCACCGCGCAGCCGGAGATCAAGCCGCCACCGCCAACGCAGACCAGCAGCGCATCCAGCGGACCAGTGTCCTCGATCAGCTCCAGCGCCGCGGTGCCCTGCCCGGCCATCACATGCGGATGGTCGTAAGGCGGGATCATCGTCATGCCGCGCTCGTCGGCCACGCGCCGGCACAAGGCCTCGCGGTCTTCGGTGTAGCGGTCGAAGAGGATCACCTCGCTGCCCGCCCGGCCCTGCTGGTAGGCGCGAGTGGCGTCGAGCTTGCTCTGCGGTGCGTCCTGCGGCATGACGATCACCGAGGGCATGCCCAACAGCTGCGCCGACAACGCCACCGCCTGCGCATGGTTGCCGGATGAAAACGCGATCGCACCGGCACGCCGCTGCTCGGGCGTGAACTGGCTCAGCGCGTTGTAGGCGCCGCGGAACTTGAAGGCGCCCATGCGCTGCAGGTTCTCGCACTTGAAGAACAGGCTCGCGCCGCTGCGCTCATCCGCGCTGCGCGAACGCAGCACCGGCGTGCGGTGGGCCACGCCCGCCAGCCGCTGCGCGGCCCGCGCTATGTCGTCGAAATCGATGGCCAGGGTCATGAGCCCAGCATAGCTCAGGCCGCGTCCTGGAAGCCGCCGGCGCGGTAGGTCAGCACCAGCGTGTCACGCTCGGCGCTGCGCGATGGGTCCTGCGGCTGGATCGGCGTGGTCTCGTGGATGACGCGCGCATCGTCCAGCAGCAGCACGCTCCAGGGCTGGGTGAGCGTGAAGCGCAGGCCCTGCGGGCCCCGCGCATCGAACACGCGCGTCTCGCCGCCCTTGACGTTGTGCCGCGCCACCAGGATCACCGCCACCATGTCCACGCCGTCGCGGTGCGCGCCTTCGGGCGTGGGCCGGCCGATGCCTTCGCTGCCGGTCTCGATGCGGAAGGGGTGCGCCTCGACGAACCAGCGCTGCGTGCCGCGCAATGCGCTGGCGCAGCGGCCCAGCGCGGCCAGCAGTCGCGGCCAGCCGGCATCGGCCACCAGTTGTTCGCGCAGCGGCTCGAACCAGCGCTCGATGCCGCCGTGCAGCGCGTTGTAAGCCACCGGCTGCCAATGTGCGCGCTGCGGCACAGCCGAAACGGAAGCGCCGTCGACGATGAAACTGCCATGCCGGCGGCGCCGGTAACGCCCGCCATCACGCAGATGCGCATCGGGCGGCAAGTCATCCCAGAAACGGTGCCAAGCCTGCAGTTGCTGCAAGGCAACATCACTCAAACGGGTCAATGACGCCGCGTCGAGCACGGCATATCCTGCGCTTCGCAACTGAGCGTCCAGATCGGACAACGCGGTCAATGGGGGCGGCGGGTTCATCGTGATTGCACCATGCAAAATTGTCGCGCTAAGGGCTGGGGCAACAACTCTAATCCCCGTCAGCCGGGGAGCGATCTGCCGCGTTAACCTCTCCAAGCTTGCACGGGACTCGAACCCAGATTCATGAACGCCAGCTCCTTGACCGAACAAAGTGCACTTCGCTTGGTCGACATCGTCGAACTGAAATGGATGTTGGCCGGCGAAGGCCTGCATGTGCACGTGGAGAAGCTGCAGTCCGACCCGGGCTATGCACGCGAATGTCTGCTGGCCGCGGAGCGCTCCGAGAACCCGACCGTGCGCCGGGTGGCATCCAAACTGCGCGCCTGCCTCGACGGCGGCCGTTGAGCGCCAACATCCCGCTGGCCCCGTCGTTCTAGCGGCGGGTGAACTGCACCTCGTAGGTCTGCTTGGCGACGGCTTGGTAGAAGCTGCCGACCAGCCGGCCGCTTGCGGCATCGAGCCGCAGTTCATAGAACGATCCGTCGTAGCCGCCCGCCCGCAGTTCGAAGCGCGCATGCACCGCGCCGTCCTCGCGCCGCGCCTTGGCCGACGCAAAGGGCAAGGGCCGCGGGTTGAAGTAGCTGGCCTGCAGTGCGCCCTCGGCGCCGACCGATTCGATGACGATGTGGTAGTTGCCGTCGGTGCGCGACCAGCCGCCGACCAGCGCCTCGAAGCCGGTGCGCGGCCCCTGCGCCGAAGCTTGTGCGGCCAGAGCGCCGGCAGCCAGCACCAGCCAGCGGCGGCGTGTCGTCGGCGGCGCCTTCATCTGCAGGCTCAGGCCGGCTGGCGCTGCCGCGCCAGGGCCGCACCCTGGGCAAGCGCCTGCAGCTTGCGCAGCGCCACGTCGCGGTTCATCGGCGCCAGGCCGCAGTTGGTGCAGGCGATCAGGTGTTCGCGCGGCACGAACTGCAGCGCCAGGCCGATGGTGTCGGCCACCTCCTCGGGCGTTTCCACCTGGTCGCTGGCCACGTCGATCACGCCGACCATCACATCCTTGCCCTGCAGCAGCGCCATCAGCTGCGGCGGCACATGCGAATGCACGCATTCCAGGCTCACCTGCTTGATGGAGCTGCGCGCCAGCGCCGGCAGGATCTTCTCGTATTGGCGCCATTCCTCGCCCAGGCTCTTCTTCCAGTCGATGTTGGCCTGGATGCCGTAGCCGTAGCAGATGTGCACGGCCGTCGTGCAGCGCAAGCCCTGGGCGGCGCGCTCCAATGCGGCGATGCCCCAGGTATTGACCTCATCCATGTAGACGTTGAAGGCCGGCTCGTCGAACTGGATGATGTCCACGCCGTCGGCCTGCAGCGCCAAGGCCTCCTGGTTGAGCAGTTCGGCAAAGGCCATCGCCAGCTTGACGCGGTCGCCGTAGAAGCGGTCGGCCACGGTGTCGACGATGGTCATCGGGCCGGGCAGCGTGAACTTGATCTTGCGCGTGGTGTGTGCGCGCAGGAAGCGCGCTTCCCTCTCGTGCACGCGGCCCTTCAGCTTCAGCGGCGCCACCACCTGCGGCACCATGGCCTTGTAGCGGTCGGCGCGGATACCCATCTCCACCTTGTGCTCGAAGTCGATGCCCTCGACCTGCTCCAGGAAGCCGTGCACGAAGTGCTGCCGGCTCATCTCGCCGTCGCCGATGATCGACAGGCCCGCGTCTTCCTGGGCCTTGATCCACAGCAGCGTGGCATCGAGCTTGGCCTGCTGCAGTGCTGCGCCCTCGGCTCGCCACTGCGGCCACAGCTTCTGCGTCTCGGCCAGCCAGTCGGGCTTGGGTAGGCTGCCTGCGATGGCGGTGTCGAACATGTCCATCTCCATGAGGTTTGCAACGAGCATAAACCTTCAGTCGAGACGCCAGCGTTCGCCCGGCCCCAGGCCCATGCGGCCGTACAGCGCCATCTGCGCGAAGCGGTCGTCGGCCAGCCAGCGCAGCCACCAAATCGCCGTGACTCGCGCCACCGTGCGCTGCTGGGCCGGCTCGCGCTGCAGCACCGCGGCACCGCGTGCGCCACGCGCGCCGGCCCAGCGTATCGGCGGCTTCGAGTTGCCGGCGAAAGTCATGTGGTCGGCACCATCCAGCCACAACAGCGCACGCTTGCCGGAGGGCAACCCATCGTAGACCTGTGCGCGTTTGGCACCGTCGAGCCTTGCGGCCGCGTCGCGGCCCAGCGGGTCATCGTCGAGCGAGCCGGTGACGGCAAGAAAGGGCCGCTCGATGCCGCCGAACTGCTGCGCCAGCGACAGCCCGCCACGGCCCGGCGAGGGGCTGAGCGCGACAAAGGCCTGCAGCCGCGCATCGGCCAGCGAGCCCGGCAGCGCATAACGCTGGCCGGCCAGCGCCTGCACGGTGTGCGCGCCGAAGGAATGCCCGCCCAGGCCGATGGCGTCCTGGCGCACGCGCGACCACGGCGGCTGCGCCGCACGGCGCGCCAGTTCGTCGAGCACGAAGCGCACATCGGCCACCCGTGCCAGCAGCTGCGGCGGCGAGGCCGCGGCGCGCAGCGCCGCCATGCCGGAACTCAGCACCTCGCTGTCGCTGCCCGGATGCTGCAAGTGCACCACTGCCAGCCCGGCTTCGGCCCAGGTGCTGCCCCAGACGTCGCCGCCCTCGCGGCTGCCGCCCAGGCCGTGCGAATACAGCACCAGGGCGCACGGGCCGTTGCCGGCCGGCCAGCGCACACGCAGCGGCAGCTCGCGGCCGCGCGCCGGGTCGGTCCAGCTGAAGTCGGTGACGCTGCCGGCCGGCTGGGCCGCCGCGGCGCGGGCGGCCAGCAGGCTGAGCAGCAGCGCACGCCGGCGCATGCTCACCAGGCGTCGACGAAGCCGCAGCGTGGCGGCAGCAGCTTGCCGGCCACCGAGTTCAGCCCGCGCTGCAGCCAGTTGCGCGTCTCGGCCGGGTCGATGACGTCGTCGATCTCGAGGTGGCTGGCCATGTTCAGCGCCTGGCCCTTGGCGATGGCTTCGGCCACCAGCTTGTCGAACAGCGCCTCGCGCTGCTCCGGTGCCGCGGCCTCCAGCTCCTTGCGGAAACCCAGGCGCACCGAGCCTTCGATGCCCATCGGCCCGAACTCGCCGCTGGGCCAGGCCGCGATGGCCACCGGCGCATGGAAGTGCCCGGCCGTCAGCGCCATCGCGCCCAGGCCGTAGCCGCGGCGCAGCATCACGCTGAACACCGGCACGCGCAGCGACGCGGCGGTGACGAACAGCCGCCCTGCCCGGCGCACCATCGCCGTCTTCTCGCTTTCCGGCCCGACCATGAAGCCGGGCGTGTCGACGAAGGTGATGATCGGCAGGGCGAAGGCATCGGCCAGCTGCATGAAGCGCGCAAGCTTGTCGCAGCCCGGGGCATCGAGCGCGCCGCCGAGATGGCGCGGCTGACTGGCCGCCACGGCCACCGCGCGGCCGCCGATGCGCGCCAACGCGGTGATGACACCCACGCCGAACTCGCGGCGCAGTTCGAGCACGCTGCCGGCATCCATCACCGTGTCGATGATGGCGCGCGGGTCGTACAGCGCATTGCGGTTGGGCGGCAGCGCCAGGCGCAGCGACAGCGCGTCGCCGCCCGCCGCCGCATCGGCCGGCAGCGCGCCCTGGAAGTAGCCCAGGTAGCGCTTGGCGGCGGCCACCGCGGCAGCCTCGTCGGCCACCAGCAGGTCGATCACGCCATTCGGCCCCTGCACGCTGACCGGGCCGACCTCGTCGGCCTGCACGCGGCCCAGGCCGCCGCCTTCGATCATGGCCGGCCCGCCCATGCCGATGCTGGCGTTGGCGGTGGCGATGATGACGTCGCAGCAGCCCAGCAACGCGGCATTGCCGGCAAAGCAGCGGCCATGCGCGATGCCGACCACCGGCACCTGCCCGGACAGCCTGGCGAAGCGCTGGAAGGTGGTGACATGCAACCCGGCGATGGTGATCGAGTCGACGTCGCCCGGCCGGCCGCCGCCGCCTTCGGCGAACAGCACCAGCGGCAGCGCCTGCGCCTCGGCGATCTCCAGCAGCCGGTCGCTCTTGTGGTGGTTGAAGTAGCCCTGCGTGCCGGCCAATACAGTGTAGTCATAGGCCATCACCGCCACGCGCGAACGCTGCGCTCCGAACAGCTCCGCGTTGACGCTGCCGGTGCCGGTGATCAGCCCATCGGCCGGGGTGTTGCGCTGCAGGTCGTCCAGGCTGCGGCGGCTGCGCTGCGCAGCCACCGCGAAGCCGCCGTACTCGAGCAGGCTACCGTCGTCCAGAAGGTCGGCGACGTTCTCGCGCGCACTGCGCCCGCCCTGCGCATGGCGGCGCGCCAGCGCCTCGGGCCGCGCCGCGTCGTCGAGTAGCGCGCGGCGGTCGAACAGTGCCTGCAGGTCGGCACGCGGCACGCGCGGGTCGGGTGGCGGCGCGGCCTGCGGTGCCGCGGCGGGCGCAGCCCCAGGTTCCAGCTCGACCAGCGTGGCGCCTTCATCGACCACGTCTCCCACCGCCGCAACAATGGCGCGCACGATGCCCGGCTGGGGTGCTTCCAGCGGCACCTCCATCTTCATCGCTTCCAGCAGCAGCAGTGTCTGGCCGGCGGCCACCGCCTGGCCGACAACCACCTCGATACCGATCACCGAGCCATGCACCGGCGAGCGCAAGGCCTTGCGCGACATTCCCATCCATCGACTCCAGCTGCTTTTCCCTGCGGGCGCCCCAGGTGCGTGCATTCTCCACGCTGCGACGCTGCGGCTGCCGCAGAGCAGGCTCGATCCCATAGACTGCACGTTTGACCAGCGTCCACACCAGCATGTCGGAACACGTCGAAGTCCAGCCTGCAGCGGCCCCGGCGGCCAGCGCACCCGGGCTCGACGCCGCCACCGCCACAGCCCTGTTGCAGCACAGCGCCAGTGCCGTCGCGCTGTGCGACGCGCAGGGGCGCATCGACTGGTGCAACCGCGTGCTGCTCGACCTGTCCGGCGGCGCGCCGGCCGAAGGCCGCGGCCAGGACCTGGCGCTGCTGCTGGCACTGTCGCAGGCGGACAGGCAGTTGCTCCAGGAGGCGCTGAGCCTCGGCCGGCCCTGCCAGCTGAGCAACATGCGTGTCGGTGGGCCGAGCGGCAGCTGGTGGCGCGCACACATCAGCGTGCTGCCCGACGGCCGCCGTGCCACGCACTGGAGCTCGGTCGACGAACTGCACCACCAATCGGCCGAGGCCACCCGCCTGCGCGAGTTGCTCGACCTGGCGCAGGACTTCGGCCGCCTGGCCGTGTGGGAGCGCGACACGCGTTCGCTGCAGGGCCGCTGGGACAGCCACATGTACCGCTTCTGGGGCCTGTCCGAAGGCGACGGCACGCCCGACTTCGACCGGGCCACCGAATCGATCCTGGCCGAGGACCGGGCCGGCGTGAACCAGACCTTCCGCCATTCGATCCGCCGCGCCGGCACCTACTCGCACCGCTACCGCGTGCGTTCAGCCGACGGCGTGATTCGCCAGGTGCACTCGCAGTGGGTGGTAAAGAATGGTTCCGACGGCGTGCCCGAACGCGCGCTCGGCATCCTGATGGACGACACCGAAGCCTGGAACCTGGCATGCACCCACGCCGAAACCGCCGAACAGCTGGGTTTGGCGCTGGACTTGGCGAATATCGTCGTTTTCCGCCACGACCTGCGCACCGACCGCGTCAGGATCAGCGACAAGGCCTTCGAGCTGTTGGGGCTGCCGCAACCAGGCGGCGAGCTCAGCGCCGAAGAGTTGCGCACGATGGTGCACCCCGACGACCAGCCGGGCCTGCGCGCGAGCCTTGAACAGGCGGTGGCGACCGGCCTGCCGTTGGACGTGGAGACCCGTTTCCGACATGCCGACGGCAGTTGGCGCCATGTGCTCACGCGCCGCATGCTGCAGCGGGACGCGAACGGCCGGCCGGCGGCGCTGCTCGGCGTGGGCCTGGACCTGAGCGAGCGTGTCGAAAGCACGAAACGCCAGACCGAGTTGATGCGCCAGTTCGAGCTGACCACCCGCGCCGCAGGCATCGGCTACTGGTGCGTCGAGGCCGAGAACAACCGCCCGCGCTGGAGCGAGCAGACCTTCCTGCTGCATGGCCTGTCGCCCGAGGCGCAAGCGCTGCCGACGAAAGAATGGCTGCATCGCTTCGTGCACCCGGCCGATCGCGAACTGGTGCGGCAGCGCTACGCCACCTGGGTCCAGCGCGGGGGGCCCAACCTGGTGCAGGAGATGCGCATCGTGCGCACCGATGGAGCGACGCGCCATGTGCTGAGCTATTCGCGGCTGGAAGGCCAGAGCGGCCGCTACGATTTCTACGGCGTGCTGATGGACGTGACCGAGCGCCGTGCCGCCGAGGTTGCGCTGCACCAGGCCAGTGAACGCGCAGCACTGGCCACGCGCGGCGCCGGCATGGGTACCTGGGAACAGGATCTGATCACGGGCGAGTCGCACTGGGACGAGCAGATGTGGCGGCTGCGCGGCCTGGAGCCGCGCGACCAGCCCCTGAGCGTGGCCGAGCGCATGGAGCTGGTCCACCCGGACGACCGTGAGGCCACGCTGCACGCGCTCAACCAGGCCACCCTCGAAGGCCGTCTGTCCAGCCTGGAGTTCCGCGTGCGCTGGCCCGACGGCCAGTGGCGGTTGATCGCCTCGCGCGCCACCGCGGTGCGCGACGAGCAAGGCCAGCTGACGCACCGCATCGGCGTCAACTGGGACATCACCGACATGCGCAACGCGCAGTTGGCGAGCGAAGAGAAGCTGCTGGCACAACGCGAGAGCCAGGCCAAGTCGCGGTTCCTGTCGCGCATGAGCCATGAGTTGCGCACGCCCCTGAACGCGGTGCTCGGCTTCGCGCAGCTGCTGCTGACCGATGGCGAGCGGGTCACGGCCGAGACACGTCGGCGCCGGCTGGAGCAGATCCACGGCGCCGGACAGCACCTGCTGTCGCTGATCAACGACGTGCTCGACCTTTCCAGCCTGGAAGGCGGCGAGATGCGCATCAGCACGCAGCCGGTGGCGCTGCAGGCGCTGGTGGCCGAGACGCTGCCGCTGGTGGAGCGCCAGGCGCGCCTGCGCAAGGTCAAGTTGCGCAGCGGCGCACTCACCGGTGTGGCGCTGGGCGATGCCACGCGGCTGCGCCAAGTGCTGCTGAACCTGCTAACCAATGCAGTCAAGTACAACCGCGACGGCGGCCAGGTCCTGGTCGATGCCGAGCCTTTGGACGGCGCCGTACGGCTGCGCGTCAGCGACACCGGACGGGGCATGAGCGACGCCCAGCTGCAGCAGGCCTTCGAACCCTTCAATCGACTGGGTCTGGAAAACGAAGGCATCGAAGGCACCGGCATCGGCTTGGCCATCGTCAAGGCGCTGGTCGAGCGCATGGGCGGGACGGTGCATGCGCGCAGTTCACCCGATCACGGCAGCGTGTTCGAGGTGCGCCTGCCCGACGGCTCGGCGCTCGACCACGACGAAGCGGCGCCGGCCACGCAGGGCGTGCCGACTCAACCGGCGCCACGCCCTGCCGGGCTTGCTGGGCGCTTGCTCTACATCGAGGACAACCCGGTCAACCTGCTGATCGTGAAGGAGGTGCTGGCGCAGCGGCCCGACCTGCAGCTGCACACTGCCTGCGACGGACTCAGCGGCGTGAGCCAGGCGCTGAGCCACCGGCCCGACCTGATCCTGGTCGACATGCAGCTTCCCGACATCGACGGCCACGAGGTGCTGCGCCGGCTGCGCGCCGAGGTCTCCACCGCGGCCATCCCCTGCATCTCGGTGTCGGCCAATGCGATGCCCGAGGATATCGATCGAGCACTGAAGGCTGGCTTCGAAGACTACTGGACCAAGCCACTGGACCTGCGCGTGTTCATGCGCTCGCTGGACACGATCTTCGGCGCGCAGCAGTAGGCTTGATGCGCAGTGGCGATCACACCGCAGGAGTCCAGGGGCAGGCATCGAATTCTTGAATTCCACCCAAACCGGGTATTGCAGCGGTGAAATTGAGGGCTGCGAAGCAGTGCCCTATTCGTGAAGTCGCGGCGGCCACGCCAGGTCTGCGGCTGCCGCGTCAACTCCATCGGCGACATCACCAAATCGGTGATGCCGTCTCGCCACTGCATCTTGAGCTTGAGCTCCACCTGCCCGGCGGCGTCTCACGGGCACCTCTTCAACGCCGCCGTGCCGAGCGGAAAGCGCGCGCCAAGCTTCTTGTCGTTGCTGAAGTCGGCGCTGACAATGGCTTGGCCCTTCCTCGACGCATCCAGCGTCAGCATCCAAGGCGAGTCTCCCATTTGGTCGGTCGACAGCAAGGTCACGTCTTGCACGTCGCGGCCCATGCAGCTGACGCACTGGTCGAGCTTGGTGAACTCCGCGCGCTGGGTGCCGTTGACGAAAGTCACCGCACGGGCGGCAATACTCACCTTGAGCGGCGACGTGCACGCGGCCTTGGCCGGTACCCAGTCGCCACGGAACTTGGCGTCGACGGCGTCGCCGGGTCGCGCCTGAGTTATGCCGGCGGTCAGCAGCAGTGCGGCAAGCAGGGGTCGGTGCGTGATCAAAACGGTGCAATCTCCTCTCAACTTTCGGCGACAGGAGAGCCTAGGAACACTCAAGCGCCCGGCCTCCTCAGGCGCTGCTTCGAGCTCATCCGCGGCGGGCTCGGAGCACATTGTCGTTGCTGCCGCGGCGCGGTTCAGGCGTGCCGCGCCTCGGTCCAGCGCCTGAGTTTCTCGCGCGCGCCGTTCTGCGCCGGGTCCATCGCCGCGTCGTGGCCCGGCAGCCTGGCGCACAACTCGATGACGTAGCCGTTCGGGTCGCGGAAGTAGATCGAGTTGATGAAGCCATGGTGCGAGATGCCGCGCGTCTCGATGCCCTGGGCCTTGCCCTTTTCCAGCATCGGCTGCAGCACCTCGGGCGCGACCTCGAGCGCGATGTGCAGGTCGAAGTCATGCTGCGCCTTGAACTCGAAGGGCATGTCCGGTGCTTCGAAGAAAGCCAGGTTTGAGCCGTCGTCGAGCCGGTAGAAGCTGTGCAGCACCTGGGTGTCACGGCCGGTCTTGGTCTGCTTGATCTCGAAGGCCTCGACCAGCGGCAAACCGAGGAAGTCCTCGTAGAAGCGCCGTGTCTGCTCCGAATCGCGGCAGCGGTAGGCGTTGTGGTGCAACTTGCGGATCATGAAGAAATCTCCCGCGAGCCTCAGAGCGCGACCAATGGCTGAGCCTTCAGCGACGCGCCGAAGCCGTCGATCGTCTCGTTGACCTGCTTCCAGCTCTTCAGCGATTTCATGCGCGCCAGCCAGCGCTGCACGTTCGGAAAGGCGGCCAGGTCGCCGCCCGTCAGCTCGGCCAGTGCGACGAAGGATGCGGCGTAGTAGTCGGCGATCGTGATCGCATCGCCGCACAGGTAGGCGTTGGCGTTGCCGAGGATGCGCTCGTCGAGCACCTTCAGCCAGGCGGCCGCGCGCTCCTTGCCCCACTGCAACGTGGCCTGCTGGACCTCCGCCGTCGGCCGCTTGTGGCCCGGGAAGATCTGCGGATAGACGAAGCCATAGGCCAGGTCACGGCACAGCTGGGTGTTGACCCAGTCCATGCGTTCGTTGACGCGCGCCCGCTGCTGCAGATCCTTCGGGTACAGCGGCGATCCGGTCTTGTCGGCCAGGTACTTCAGGATCGCCGAACTCTCGGTCAGGCGAAAGTCGCCGTCGTCGAGCACCGGCACCAGGTGATTCGGGTTGATGACGTCGAACGCCGGCTGCAGGTGCTCGCCAGTGAACAGGTCGACGACCTGCATATCCAACGCCAGCCCGTTCTCGGCCGCGAACAGCATCAGCGGACGGCTGGTCGTTGAGGCCGGGTGGTAGTACAGCTTCATCGTCGGGTCTCCATTGGTGAAGGCGCGCCGCGGCGCCGAGCGAGCGTGCAGCTTACGCCTCTGGCGCTCGGCGTGCTGCGCGCAAGGCTTCGGTGATCGCCAGGCAGGCGGTCAGCCCCGGAGATTCGATACCGGACAGGTTCACCGGCCCGGCCGGTCCATGGTCTCCCGGGCCCCGGATGGCGAAGTTGCCGGCGCCCCCGCCGAGGCCTCGCAAATTGGGGCGGATGCCGGCGCAGGCCGGCTGCAGCGCACCCGCGGGCACGGACGGCCAGTGGCGGCGGATGGCGTCGACGAGGGGGCGGCACGCAGCGGGTCGACGCGGTCCTCCTCAGCGCCACGCTCGGCCAGCGGCACCCACTGCACGCCGGGGCCGGAATGCACCTACCCTGCCAGGTCGAGCGCCTTGTGAGCATGGATTCACCTGCTGTGACTTCCTTGTCTTACCCGAAGAAGCGCTGTGCATGACACTGGCGTAGACGTTCGGCAAGTGATGCTCGCGAACGTACTTCGTCGTACCCATGATCCTACGGCCGTAGTTTGTCGCGCTGCAGCGGCGGGTGCTCGGGATCGTGCCGAACAGGTTGTGGGCATGCTGGCGACGCAAGCGGTGGCTTGAAGCCCACGTCACCACGGACCGGCATGGCAACCCGGAAACCAGAGCGCCTGAAGCGGAAGGTCACGAACACCTGCTTCTGACCGACGCCAAGTGCTTCGCTGAGGCCGTTGATGGTCAGCTACGCGCGGTGAGCCAACTCTGGCTTCTATCGATTCATCCGAGACGCCATGTCAATCCACCGTATCGAGCAGCCCGCGTTTGCGCAGCAGTGGCTCGACCTTCGGGCCACGGCCGCGGAACGCGGCATAGGCCGCGCCGGGCTCGATGCTGTTGCCGCAGGCATAGACATAGCGGCGCAGCAACTCGGCCACGCGCGGGTCGAAGGGGTCGCCGGCTTCCTTGAAGGCCTCGTAGCCATCGGCGTCCAGCACTTCGGCCCACAGGTACACGTAGTAGCCCGCCGCGTAGCCAGAGCTGGAGAACAGGTGCTGAAAGTGCACCAGCCGGTGGTTCATGCCTACCCCGTCGGGCAGGCCCAGACGGTGCAGTTCCTGCGCCTCCCAGGCGCACAGGTCGGCGGGGATCTGTTCGCGCGGCAGCGAATGCACCGCCATGTCGGCATAGGTGCTGGCGCAGTAGCGCACCGTCTCGTAGCCCTGGTTGAAGCGCCGAGCGGCATGCAATCGCTCGATCAGCGCATCGGGGATCGGCTCGTCGGTCTGCCAGTGCCGCGCATACCGCTTCAATACCGCCGACTCGGTGATCCAGTGCTCGAACAGCTGCGACGGCAGTTCGACGAAGTCCTTCAGCACCTGGGTGCCGGACAGGCGTTCGTAGTGCACGTCGGACAACATGCCGTGCAGGCCATGGCCGAACTCGTGGAACAGCGTGCGCGCGTCTTCCAGCGACAGCAGCGTCGGCGCACCCGGCGCGCCCTTGGCGAAGTTGTTGTTGTTCAGCACCACCGGCAACGCACTGCCGCCGCCGGGCTCATTGCGGCTCTGCGACCGCAGCATGCTCATCCAGGCGCCACTGCGCTTGGGCGCGCGCGCGAAGTTGTCCTGCAGGAAGATGGCCACCACCGCGCCGGCGGCGTTGCGCACTTCGTAGGCCTTGACGTCGGGGTGGTAGACCGGCAGGTCCTCGCGCGCCGTGAACTGCAGCCCGAAAAGCCGCTGCGCACAGTCGAAGGCCGCCTGCACCACGCGCGGCAGCGGGAAGTAGGACTTGATCTGCGCGTCGTCGAGCGCATAGCGCTGCTGGCGCACCTTCTCGGCCCAGTAGCGCCAGTCCCAGGCCTCGATGGCCTGGGCCGCGGCCTCGGCCGAATGCTCGTGCATCACCTGCAGCAGCTCCTCGCGTTCGCGCGCCACGGCGGCCAATGCGCGCGGCCAGACATCGTCGAGCAGTTGGTGCACTGCCGTGCGCGTGCCGGCCATGGTGTCGGTGAGCGCGTAGTCGGCATAGCAGGCATGGCCGTGCAGCGCAGCCTGCTCGGCGCGCAACTCGAGGATGGCGCGCGCCACTGGCCGGTTGTCGTGCTCGCCGGCATGCTCGCCGCGGCCGGCCCAGGCGCGCCAAGCCTGCTCGCGCAGGCCGCGCCGCTCGGAGAAGGTCAGGAAGGGCACGATCAGCGATCGCGACAGCGTGATCACGTAGCCCTCGGCCAGGCCGCGTTCGCTGGCTGCCTGCCGCGCCGCATCGCGCAGGAAACCCGGCAAGCCGGCCAAGTCAGCCTCGTCGCGCAACACCAGCTGGTACGAGGCTTCGTCGTGCAGCACGTTCTGCGCGAAGCGTGTGGTCAGTTCGGCCAGCTGCTCCATCACCTGCGCATAACGCGCCTGGGCTTCGGGCGCGAGCTTGGCACCCGAACGCACGAAGTCCAGGTGCGTGCGTTCCAGCAGCCGGCGCTGCTCGGCCGTCAGCGGCAGGGCATCGCGCTGTGCATGCAGCGCATCGACGCGCTTGAACAGCGCAGCATGCATGAACACCGCGCTGTAATGCGCCGACAGCGGCGCCGCCATCTCACGCTGCACCGACTGCAGCTCGGGCGAGGTCTGCGACGCGGTGAGGTTGTAGAACACCGCCTCGATGCGCCCGAGCAGCCGCGCGCAGCGGTCGAAGGCGGCGATGGTGTTGTCAAAGCTGGGCGGCTCGGCCTGGGCCACGATGGCATCCAGCTCGCCGCGATGGGCCTGCATCGCGGCCTGCAGCGCCGGCACGAAATGCTCGGTGCGGATGGCGTCGAAGGGCGGCAGGCCGTAGGGCGCGTCCCAGTCCTCGAGCAGTGGGTTCGGGGACACGATCTGGCTGACACGCTGGTCCATGGGGTGCTTGCTCCGTGCAGACTCCGGCAGTGGCGACAGAGCCCGCCCGGAGCGCGAGCGCGAATGATGCCATCGCGGCACGCTGTCGCCTCGGCAACAAGCCCCGGCCGGGAGGGTCGGGATAATCCTGCGCTCGAATCCCAACAGCCCGACGCATGACCGCGCTGAACCGCTTTTCCACCCTGGCCGCGCAGCGCCAGACACTCGATGAGGCCACGCGCTTCATCGTCACCGACGACTGGCTGCAGGGCCGAACCTGCTACGGCGGGCTGATCTCTGCGCTGGCGGTGGTGGCCATGCGCGATCGGGCCGGTGCCGCCTGGCCCGCTGGCGTGGGGCTGCTTGCGCTGCAGACCTGCTTCGTCGGCCCGGTGAGCCCGGGCGAGGTGGACATCCGCGCCACGGTGCTGCGCCAGGGCCGCAACCTCTGCCAGGTGCAGGCCCAGGTGCTGCAGCAGGGACAGGTGGCGGCGGTACTTCTGGGCGTGTTCGGCGCCGACCGGCCCTCCGCGCTGCCGCCGCGCGTGCCGCATCGCCCCGCGCCGCGGCACGAGGCCGATGCACTGCCGGTGCCACCACCGCGCCCGCATGGCGCACCGGCGTTCCTGGAGCATTTCGACATGCGCTGGGCCGAAGGCGCGGTACCCTTCAGCGGCGGTGACGGCTACACCAGCTGCATCCACATGCGCCTGAATCCCGAGGAAGCCGCCAGCGTGAGTGCCGAACTGCAGACCGTGCTGCTGGCCGACCTGTCGCCCACGCCGGTGGTGGGCCAGCTGACCCGACCCAGCGCCAACAGTTCGGTCACCTGGGAGCTGCAGCTGCGGCCGGTGCACGCCGGCCCGGCCGAGGGCTGGTGGCGCGCCGACAACGAGTCAGTGATGGTCGACGGCGGCTACGTCAACCAGTCGGCGCGGCTGTGGGCGCCGGGCGGGCAGCTCGCGGCCTATGGCTACCAGGTAGTCGCGGTTTTTGCCTGACGGCCCGCCGCCCATTGCACCTACCATCAGCGCGTGCACACCACTCGACATCAGGCCCTGCGATGGCTGCGCTGTCACGACCCGGACGACAAGGCGCGCGGCGTGCGCGGGATCGATCCATTGGCCGAGTCCGGCGCTGCCGAAAACCTGGCCGAGCCGCCAGGAATCCCAGGCCGGCCTGAGCGCCCGGCGCTGGTGCCGCACACCCGGCTGAAGCCGCGTTCGGCGATGACACGCGACGGCCGCGCGGCGCTGCTGCACGCGCTGGCGCACATCGAACTGAATGCCATCAACCTGGCGCTGGACATCTGCTGGCGCTTCGCCGGCCTGCCCGAGGCCTTCTACCGCCAATGGCTTCAGGTCGCGCGCGAGGAGGCGCTGCATTTCGAACTGCTGCGCGACCACCTGGCCACGTTGGGCCACCGCTATGGCGACTTCGACGCGCACGACGGCCTATGGCAGATGGCCGAGCGCACGCGCCACGATCTGCTGGCCCGGCTGGCGCTGGTGCCGCGCACGCTGGAAGCGCGCGGCCTGGATGCCTCGCCTGCCGTCAAGGCCAAGCTGCTGGCCGCCGGCGACGTGCGCGGCGGCGAGATCCTGGATCTCATTTTGCGCGACGAGATCGGCCATGTGGCGGTGGGCAACCACTGGTACCGCTGGCTGTGCGCGCAGCGTGGCCTGGACCCACTCGCCACCTATGCCGAACTGGCTGTGCGGCACGGCGCACCGCGGCCGCGCGGGCCCTTCAACCTGGCGGCGCGGCGCGCCGCCGGTTTCGACGAGGCCGAACTGGCCGCGCTGGATACCATCGCGCCTTGACCTTTGTCCCAGAAACAACCGTACTCATGCGCATCTTCGTCGCCGGCTTCCAGCACGAGACCAACACCTTCGCCCCCAGCAAGGCCGACTGGGCTGCCTTCGAAAGTGGCTCGGCCTTCCCAGCCTTCAGCCACGGCGAGGCCATGCTCGACCGGCTGGGTCCGACCAGCCTGCCGATGGGCGGCTTCATCCGCGAGGCGCGCCGGCGCGGCTGGACGCTCGTGCCCTCGGTCTGGGCCGGTGCCAGCCCGTCGGCGCATGTCACGCGCGAAGCCTTCGAACGCATCACCGAGCACATCGTTGCCGATGCGCGCCAAGGGGAGTTCGACGCGGTGTACCTGGACCTGCATGGCGCAGCGGTGGCCGAGCATGCCGACGATGCCGAGGGCGAGCTGCTGGAGCGGCTGCGCGCGGTGGTCGGGCCGGTGATGCCACTGGTCACCAGCCTCGACCTGCATGCCAACGTCACGCGGCGCATGCTGCGGCACGCCAGCGCGATGAGCGCCTACCGCACCTATCCGCATGTCGACGGCGCGGACACCGGCGCGCGTTGCGCCGAGCTGCTGGCCGAGCTGTGGCAGCACGGCCGGCCCTGGGCCACCCACCAGGTGAGGCTGCCCTTCCTGCTGCCTTTGAACGCCCAGTGCACGATGATGGACCCGGCCCGCGGGGTCTATGCGCGGCTGAGTGAACTGGACGAGCGCACTGGGGTGCGCCTGAGCTTCGCGATGGGCTTCCCCGCGGCCGACTTCGACGAATGCGGGCCGGTGGTCTTCGGCCACGGCCCCGATGCCGAGGCGGTGCACAAGGCAGTGCAGCGCGTGGCCCACGAGGTGATCGAACTGCGCCCCGACTGGTCGCTGGACCTGCTGAGCCCGGTCGAGGCGGTGCAGCGCGCGCTGGCGCTGGCCGAGCGCAGCGACAAGCCGGTGGTCATTGCCGACACGCAGGACAACCCCGGCGCCGGCGCCGACTCGAACACCACCGGGATGCTGCATGCGCTGCGTGCCGCGGATGCTGGCCGGCGCTTCCCCGGCCAGGTGGCGCTGGGCCTGCTGTACGACCCGGCCGCCGCGCACATGGCCCATCAGGCCGGCGTGAACGCGACGCTGGAGATGTCGATCGGCAAGGCGGTGCGCTGCTACGACGGCCAGCTCAGCGACGCGCCGGTGAGCGGCCGCTTCAAGGTGCTGAGCCTGAGCGATGGCGTGGTGCCGATGCACGGGCCGATGACGGCCGGCGGCACCGCCCACCTGGGCTTGAGCGCGGGCGTGGAGATCGAGGGCATACGCGTCAACATCGTCAGTGGCCAGTGCCAGATGCTCGACCTGGACCTGTTCCGCTTTCTCGGTGTTCGCCCCGAGACTATACAACTACTGGTGAACAAGAGCTCGGTGCACTTCCGCGCGGCGTTCACGCCCATCGCGTCGCACGTCCTGGTGGCGGTGGCGCCGGGGCCGATGGCCGCCAATCCCGCCACGCTGCCATGGACGAAGTTGCCGGCCGACATCGCCCGAATGCCCTAGCCAAGAACCGGCCGCGGGGAGGATCCACGCCGTGTCACGCATTCGGTTTGCCAAGGGG
>Ga0105090_10000442_pt1 | contig 20230 bp, 14 predicted proteins | sample PPLLak3March2015_FD_79110 | JGI IMG/M metagenome (GOLD analysis project Ga0105090, IMG submission 79110) | Freshwater sediment microbial communities from Prairie Pothole Lake near Jamestown, North Dakota, USA - PPLs Lake P7 Core (1) Depth... | ecosystem: Environmental > Aquatic > Freshwater >... | reverse complement strand
CCATGCGATGCAGGCCCGCAGGACTCGAGCACTGCACGGTTTCGAGGCGCGGTGCGGTCGCAATCACGGCTGCTGGTCGACGAAGTTGCGCGAAAATCCGACGGCATACTAGCAGCGCAGATCAGCACAACCCGACGGAGTCCGCACCATGTTGAAAGGCAAGACCGCGCTCGTCACCGGATCGACCAGCGGCATCGGCCTGGGCATCGCCCTGGCGCTCGCCGGGGAGGGGGCGAACATCGTCGTCAACGGCTTCGGCGACGGCGACGCGATCGCCGCCATCGAGCGCGAACTGCAGGCCAGGGGCGCAACGACGATGTACCACGGCGCCGACATGAGCAAGCCGTCGCAGATCGAGGACATGGTCCGCGCCGCCGAGTCCCGCTTCGGCCGCGTCGACATCCTGGTCAACAACGCCGGCATCCAGCACACGGCGCCGATCGAGGAGTTTCCGGTCGACCGCTGGGACGCGATCATCGCCGTCAACCTGTCGTCGGCCTTCCACGCCGTCAGGATGGCGCTGCCGAAGATGAGGCAGGCCAACTGGGGCCGGATCATCAACATCGCCTCGGTGCACGGCCTGGTCGGCTCGGTGCAGAAGGTCGCCTACGTTGCCGCCAAGCACGGCATCGTCGGCCTCACCAAGGTGGTGGCGCTGGAAACGGCCAACACCGGCGTCACCTGCAATGCGATCTGCCCGGGCTGGGTGCTGACGCCGCTGGTGCAGAAGCAGATCGACGACCGCGCCCGCCGCGACAACCTCGGCGCTGACGAAGCGCGGCGCGCGCTGGTCGGCGAGAAGCAGCCGTCGCAGAACTTCGTCACCACCGGACAACTTGGGGCGATGGCGGTGTTCCTCTGCTCGCCAGCGGCCGACCAGATCCGCGGCGCCAGCTACAACATCGACGGCGGCTGGTACGCGCAATAGCGGCTGAGCGGCGATGCAGACCTGGGTGCTGAGGCTTTCGCCGGGCGTCGATCCGGTCGAGTCTCTGCTCGACGCCTGCAAGGAAAACGGCTGGACTGCGGCGTTCGTCGTTTCCGGCATCGGCAGCCTGCGCAACGCGAGGCTGCGCTTCGCGGCGCAGCCCGACGCGCGCGACATCTCCGGCCCGCTCGAACTCGTGTCGCTGTCGGGCACGTTGTCGCTCGACGGGCCGCATCTGCACGCTGCGGTGTCCGATACCGAAGGCAATGTCTTCGGCGGCCACCTGCGACCAGGTTCGGTGGTGCGGACCACCGCCGAGATCCTGGTGGCGGTGTTACCGGACGTGATCTTCCGCCGCCGCCCCGACCCGAAGACCGGCTCGCGCGAACTGGTCGTCGAGCAGCGCAAGCCGCCGGGCTGAACCCAAGCGTGCAGCGCCGCCCCAAAGTCGACCCGTCGGTCACGCGGCCGGGCTGGCCGGACCGACCGACGCCGGGTCAGCGCATCAGCACATAGGTTCCCGGCGCATTGCCGATCGGCGCGTATTCGGCATTGCCGAGCGACGGCGGCTTGCCGCGCGGCTCCGAGCGCTCCGCCAGCCATGCCTGCCAGGCCGGCCACCATGAACCGGCCTTCGGCTCGTTGCGCGAGAACCATTGGTCCGGATCGACGTAGCGGTCCGCAGCGGGCTTGGTCGCCAGGCGAAAGTGCCGCGGCGGTCCACCTTCCCCCGGCGGATTGACGACGCCGACGTTATGGCCGCCACTGGTCAGGCAGAAGCTGATGTCGGCGTCGGCGTACAGGTGCAGCATGTACACCGACTTCCACGGCGCCACGTGGTCGCGCTCGGTGCCGACGAGGAAGATCGGCGTCCGGATATCGGTCAATGCGAGCGCCCGGCCTTCGTAGCGCAGCCGGCCCGAGGCGAAGTCGTTGTTCAGGTACAGGTTGCGCAGGTACTCGGTGTGCATCCGGTGCGGCAGCCGTGTCGTGTCGGCGTTCCACGCGGCGAGGTCGGTCTGCTTCTGCGGCTCCGCCATCAGGTACTGGCGCACGACACGCGACCAGACGAGGTCGTTCGAATTGAGCAGCGTGAAGGCCCCGGCCATCTGCCGGCCGTCGAGGTAGCCCTGCTCCCAGGTCAGGTCTTCGAGATAGGCGAGCTGGCTGTCGTCGATGAAGATCGACAGCTCGCCAGCCTCGGTGAAGTCAACCTCGGCCGCCAGCAGAGTCAACGAGGCCAGACGATCGTCGCCACGGCCGGCCATCGACGCCGCCAGCATCGAAAGGAAGGTGCCGCCGAGACAGTAGCCCATCGCTTGCAGTTTGTTGCCGCCGCAGATGGAGTGCGCCGCATCGAGTGCGGCGCGGATGCCTAGCCGCAGGTAGTGATCGACGCCGAGTTCACGGTCGCGCTGGTCCGGGTTGCGCCAGGAGAGCATGAACACCGTGTGCCCCTGGTCGACCAGCCAGCGCACCAGCGAGTTGTGCGGCGACAGATCGAGGATGTAGTACTTCAGGATCGGAGACGGGATGATCAGCACCGGCTGCGGATGCACCGTCGGCGTCGAAGGCAGGTACTGGATCAGCTCGATCAGGTCATTGCGCAGCACCACCTTGCCCGGGGTCACGGCCACCTCATGGCCGGGCCGGAAGTTCACACCGTCGACCTGCGACCGGCCCGCGAACTGCGCCAGCGCATCGCGCCACCAGTCGAGCCCGCCCTGCAGCAGATTGGCGCCACCAGTCTCCGCCGTGCGCCGCAGAACCTCCGGATTGCTCCAGATGAAGTTGGTCGGGCTCAGCACGTCGAGCGCCTGCCGCGCCGTGAATGTCACCACGCGCTCATGGTGGCGGGTGACGCCCTTGACGTGATTGGTCGCATTCCACAACCACTGCTGCAGCAGCAGGAATGACTGGTACATCAGGTTGAAGGGCGGCTCCTGCCAGCCCGGGTCGACGAAGCGGCGGTCCTGCGGCAGCGGCTCGATACACGGTGCGCTGCCCTCGCGCTGGCTTTCCATCGCATAGAGGGCGAAGCGGCTCGCCTTGCGCTGCGCCTTGCTCGCCAGTTCCATCTGCTTGCCGGGCGCTGACGCCAGGTGCCAGTACCAGTCCGCCCAGGCGGACACCAGCGACGGCCATGCGATCCCGCGGCTGGCGCGGGCGACCGCGGCGCGGATGGCGCGGTCGTAGTTGGCGAGCGGCATCGGCTCGGCGAGATACTCCTCCGAAGGCGGCTCGACGGCCTTCGGCACGGCGCGCGGCGGCGCGGCCGCGGGGACAGGTACGACACTCAGACGCCGGCTGGTCATGGCGAGACTCCCGTGAGCGCGCCCGGCCGCTCCGAAGCGCTCACCCCGGAGCGCGAAGCGCGGAGGAATGTCCGATCAGCGCGCTCGCCGCATGCCCATCGCGCGTCGGCGCACCGCCTGACACCGCTCAGAGCATGCGCCCCCCAGGAGGATCGACGTTGACGACCCTCAATCAGGCCATCCCGGCCGACTCCAGCGCCTGGAGTCCGCGGGAAAAGCGGGTCGCGGCCGGCGCTCAGGCCGCGCGCCGCAGTTCGAGCGGCGGCGGCGGATCGGCGAACAGGGTCATCGCCTCCTCGGCCGTCGCCGCCTTCAGCAGCCGCTCCTGCACCGCCGCCGGCGACCAGCGGTCGGCGGCCACGGTCTCGGCGAATCGCGCCGCGGCCTCCGCGTCGTCGAAGAACTTGCGGAACATCCGCTCGAGCTGGTCGCGGTCGCACAGGCCGAGTTCCATCCGGAAGTCGACTCGCCCGGAGCGGATCGCCGCCTCGTCGATCAGCTGCGGATGGTTGGTGGTCAGGAAGATCACCGAACCCTCGTGCGCGGCGACGCCGTCGAGCGCATTGATGAAGCCGGAGTAAGAGACCTTGACGCCGGTGTCGGCCTTGGCGCGCTGCTGGAAGAAGGCGTCGACGTCCTCGATCAGGATCACCGAGCGGTGCGGCACGCTTGCTAGGAGGTTGCCGATCTTCTCGTCGGTGACGTTGGGCGACGCCAGCGACAGCACGCAGACGTTCAGCGCCAGTTCCGACGCCAGCGCCGTCACCAGCGAGGTCTTGCCGGTTCCAGGCGGGCCGTACAGCAGGTAGCCGCGGCGCCACGGGATGCCGAGCGTCTCGTAGCGCTGGCGCGCCGAGAAGAAGCGATTCAGGTCGTCGAGGATCGACTCCTTCTGGCCGCGCTTGAGCACCACCGAGTCGAGCTTGCGGTTGTTGCCCAGGCGGGCGCGGGTCCAGTCGTTGTTGTACGGGCTCGGCACGTAGACGGCGATGCGGTTCAGCTCCCGCTCGATGCGGTGATTCATCGCCTCGTGCGCCAGCGCCTCCAGCGGCCGCTTGTCGCGGCCCAGGGTCGACAGCGTGATCTTCTCGATGATCGCCGGACCGACGGTGAGCTCGCGCTTCATCCACATCAGCCGCCCGTCGAGAACGAACAGGTGGAAGCCTTCGCCGGGCGAGAAGATCGGCGTCGGCCGGCCGCCCTGCTGCAGTTCGTCCTGCAGGCTCTGGTAGGTCGAGCTCTGCTGCCGCACCGTGCGCACGGTGAAGTTGTTCAGCCGGCGCAGCGCGTCGCGGCTGTCCATGTACTCCACAAGCGCCGGGAACATCAGCTCCTCGCGCGAATCGACGGTCAGCGTCGTCACCAGGAACTGCCTGGCCCAGGCCGCCACCTTGCCCGGTACCTCGCGCAGCCACATGGCCAGGATGCCGAAGATCGCCAGCGTGGCGCCGCCGGAGACCAGTGGGCTGGACGAAAAGACCGACTGCAGGGTTTCGATCACGGACGCTCCTTGGGATCGCGGGCACGGCCGAATGGCGGCCGCGGCGCAGTAACGCCTACTGTAGGCGCACGGATGACAGCCACCGGCGCGGGAAGGCGGAACTAGCCGGGCACGACGCTCACCGCCACCTTCATCGTGTGCTCGGTGCCGCCGCGGATCACGCCGCGCAGCGGCGTCACGTCGCCGAAGTCGCGGCCGACCGCGAGCGTCACGTGCGAAGTTCCGGCGACGACATCGTTGGTGGGATCGAGGTCGACCCAGCCGATCTGCGGGCACCACACCGAGACCCAGGCGTGCGAGGCGTCGGCGCCCAGCAGCCTTGGTGCGCCGGGCGGCGGCCTCGTCAGCAGGTAGCCGCTGACATAGGCCGCCGGCAGGCCCAGCGCCCGCAGGCAGCCCAGCATCACATGCGTGTAGTCCTGGCACACACCTTTGCGCTGCGTGAACACCTCGGCCAGCGGCATGCTGATCGAGGTGCTGGCCGGCTTGTAGTCGAAGTCGGCATGGATCCGGTGCATCAGGTCGATCGCACCGGCGATCAGCCGCCGCCCGGTCGGGAACGACGCCGCCGCGTAGTCGCGCAACGGGTCCAGCAGCGGCACGAACGGCGAGGCGTAGAGGAAGTCGGTGGCCGGCCAGAACGGCGCCTTGACGCGGTAGCGCAGCGCCCGCATGACCAGTTCCCAGCGCGCGCTCTGGCCGGGATCGAGATCGTCGAAGCGCGGCGTGACGACGACGCGGCTCTCGGCCCGCACCCGCAGCACGTCGTGCGGCGTGAACAGCGCGAACCAGGTGCGCAGGTTGCCGAAGGCGTCGGTGGAAGTCGTCTGCTGCGCCGGCTTCGGCTCGATCGACAGCTCGACGTCGCCGACCTCCTGCGCGTGGCCCGACTGCGGGATCAGGCAGGCGAGGTGGTAGGCGACGTCGACCCGCGACGCGTAGCGGTAGGTGGTCTCGTGCAGCACCCACAGCCGCTGCGCCACGGTCATCGCCCTGCCCCCGCGCCGCGGCGCCGCCGGCAACGTTTCATCCCCGCACCATGTGGAAGCCCGGCGCGGCATGGCTGAAGAAGCGGCTGCCGATCGCTTCCGACAGCCCGATGCCGACCGCGCCGAGCGTCTCCACCAGTTCCATCAGCGCGTGCAGATGGCCGTCGGCGCCGGGGGTGGTCAGTGCCTCGATCGACGGCCATTGCGAGGTCGGCCCCAGTTTCGCCAGCAGTTCGTCGCCATGAGGCGCCGGCAGCTGCGCCAGTTCCTGCCGCAGCGTGCGCACGGCGCTCGCCAGCGAACGCGGATTGGACGGATCCCGCACCAGCAGGTCGACCAGCGCCACCGGGTGCTGCCGCCGCTGGTATCGCGAGCGATAGGTGATGACGCTGTCGGCCAGGTGCAGCACCAGTTCGAAGCCATCGCCCGAGGACGCCTGCTGGGTCTCGAACATCACCTGCAGGCTGCCTGCGAGCGTCACCAGCCGCTCGATCTGGCGGCCGATCGCCAGCAGCCGCCAGCCTTCGTCGCGCGTCATCCGGTCGGCCTGGGCGCCGGTGACCGCCGCCAGCCGCAGGTCGAGCTGCTGCAGCGTCTCGATCGCATCGTCTTCGGTCAGCACGCCGCCCACCTCTACCTGGCGCCGCGCGGCGCGCAGTTCGGCGAGCGTCAGGTTGATCAGCCGCACGTGCTCCGCCGACAGCCGTTCGCGGATCTGCTCGCCGGCGCGAGCCAGCGAGGCGACGCTGAAGGCGACGCTGAGGCCGTCGCTCTCGTCGAACAGCGAGGCAATCAGCGTCCGCTCGAACACCGCCAGCCGCTGCGACGGCATGGGTACCCCCTCCGGTACCAGCCCGTGCGAGGCCGCCAGCCTCGCCACGGTGTCGAGCAGCGGCAGCGGCACGTCGGCATCCTCGCCGAGCAGCGCGAGCAGGCTGCGCGCCAGCCGCACGCCGAACTCGGCGCGTTCGGTGTAGCGGCCCATCCAGAACAGGTTCTCGGCGGCGCGGCTGGTCACCGGCCGCCGCGCCGTCTCCAGCACCGCCGCCGAAAGCGCCCCCGGCAGCATCGAGAAGGCATCGACGGCGCCACGCGTCATCACCCAGGTGTCGACGCTGGAGCCGCCGCGCGCCATCGTCACCACCTGCTGCTCGCCGGCGATGCGGGTCAGGCCCCCCGGCAGGGCGTGCCACTGGCCGTCGCCGGCGGCGATCGCGAACACGCGCAGCATGGCCTGCCGCGGCTGCAGGCTGCCGGCGCGCCAGACCGCGACCTCCGACATCGGCAGATACTCCTGCAGGGTATGGTCGTCGGGACGGGCGCGAATCCGCGCCGCCAGCCGCTCGCGCGGTTCCTCGTCGAGGCGTGCGGCGATTTCGGTGTCCCAGCGCTGCGTACGCGCCAGCACGGCGCTGGTCGGCTTGACCACCATCCTGTCCAGTTGCGGCAGCCCCTGTTCGAGCGCCGCCGCCTCGCCGCACCACCAGGAGGCGAGCGACGGCAGCGCCAGGTTCTCGCCGAACAGCCGCTGCGAGATAGCAGGCAGGAAGGCGGCCAGCGCCGGTGATTCGATGAAGCCCGAACCGAGCGCATTGGCGACCACCACCTGGCCGGCGCGTACCGCCTGCAGCAGGCCCGGGACGCCGAGCGCCGAGTCGCTACGAAGTTCCAGCGGATCGCAGTAGTCGTCGTCGAGTCGGCGCAGGATGCCGTGCACCCGTTCCAGCCCGTTGAGCGTCTTCAGGAAGACGCGTTCGTCGCGCAGCGTCAGGTCGCCGCCTTCGACCAGCGGGATGCCCAGGTACCGCGCCAGATAGACGTGCTCGAAGTAGGTCTCGCTGTACGGTCCCGGCGTCAGCAGCACGACGCGCGGCGTGGTTCCCGGCTCCGCTGGGCTGGCGCGGTACAGGAGGTCGAGCAGGCGGCGGAAGCTGGCGCCTAGCCGCTGCACCTTCAGTTCGCGGAAGGCTTCCGGAAACAGCCGCGACACGATCATCCGGTTCTGCAGCGTGTAGCCGAGCCCCGAGGGCGCCTGGGTCCGCGTTCCGACCAGCCACCAGGTGCCGTCCGGGCCGCGCGCCAGGTCGAAGGCGACGATGTGCAGGTAGACGCCGTCGGCCGGCACGAAGCCGGCCAGCGGCCGCAGGTAGCCGGGGTGGCCGTATATCAGCGCCGGCGGCAGGAAGCTCTCGCGCAGCAGCCGCTGCCTGCCGTAGACATCGCGCATCAATGCGTTGAGCAGCCGCGCCCGCTGCGTGACGCCGGCCTCGATGTGCGCCCACTCGTCGGCGCTGACCAGCAGCGGCAGCAGGTCGAGCGACCAGGGACGCTGCGCGCTGCCGTCGGGGCGATAGGCGTTGTAGGTGACGCCGTCGTCGCGGATGTGGCGCGCCAGCATCGCGGCGCGGCGGTCCAGGTCGGCGAAGCCGGCCGCGCCAAGGTGGGTGAAGAACTGCTGCCAGGGCGGCCGCAGTTCGCCCTCGGGTGTGCGCAGTTCGTCGTAGTGGCCGCTCTCGGCGTCTATGGCCAGATCGAGCGCCAGCGCGCCCGGATCGGCACTGCTATCGAACTGGACTTCCGGTTTCGGCACGCGGCGATATTACGGGGCCACCGCTGCCGCCGGGCCGCCCCAAGGCAGCGGCGTACCCCCACGGGGGGTGGACGCGTAGCGGCCGGGGGCGGTGAACACTTATCGCCGCAGGTCCAGGGTGAAGGGAAACTCGCGACTCGGCACCGCGGCCTCGACCGCCATCGAACCGGGCGTATGGCCGATCCTGAAAAAGCGCGCCAGCCGACGGCTCTCCGCCTCAAAGGCATTGACGGGGAAGACCTCGTAGCTGCGGCCGCCCGGATGCGCGACGTGGTACTGGCAGCCGCCGAGCGAGCGGCGGTTCCAGGTGTCGACGATGTCGAAGGTCAACGGCGCGTGCACGCCGATGGTCGGATGCAACGCCGAGGCCGGCTGCCAGGCGCGGTAGCGGACGCCGCCGACATACTCGCCGACGCGGCCGGTCGGTTGCAGCGCCAGCGCCTCGCCGTTGACGGTCAGCACGTAGCGGCTGTCGTTCAGTCCCGTGGCGCGGACTTCGATCCGCTCCAGCGACGAATCGACGTAGCGCACGGTGCTGCCGACGGCGCCCTCCTCGCCCATCACGTGCCAGGGCTCGAGCGCACCGCGGAACGACAGGTTGATGCCGCGCGCCGCCGCCTCGCCGAACAGCGGGAAGCGGAACTCGAAGTGGGGCGCGAACCAGGCGGTGTCGAAGGCATAGCCGGCCGCGACCAGGTCGCCGATCACGTCCTCGAAGTCCATCCAGACGAAGGTCGGCAGCAGGAAGCGGTCATGCAGCTCGGTGCCCCAGCGGGTCAGCCGCGCCGTGTAGGGCTCGCGCCAGAAGCGCGCGACCAGCGCCCGCAGCAGCAGTTGCTGCGCCAGGCTCATCCGCGCGTGCGGCGGCATCTCGAAGGCGCGCAGTTCCAGCAGACCGAGGCGGCCGTTCGGCCCGTCCGGCGAATACAGCTTGTCGATGCAGAACTCGGAGCGATGCGTGTTGCCGGTGACGTCGATCAGGATGTTGCGCAGCGTGCGGTCGACGAGCCACGGCGGCGCGTCGTGTCCGTGCCGCTCGCCACGGTTCGCGCCACTGCGCGCCAGTTCGGCCAGGGCGATCTCCAGTTCGTAGACCTGGTCGTTGCGCGCCTCGTCGACCCGCGGCGCCTGGCTGGTGGGACCGATGAACAGGCCCGAGAACAGGTAGGACAGCGACGGATGGTTGTGCCAGTAGGAGAGCAGGCTGGCCAGCAGGTCCGGCCGCCGAAGGAACGGCGAATCGGCCGGCGTCGCGCCGCCGAGCACGAAGTGGTTGCCGCCGCCGGTACCGGTGTGACGGCCGTCGAGCATGAACTTCTCGGTCGACAGCCGCGACTGGAACGCCGCCTCGTACAGGAACTCGGTGTGGTCGACCAGTTCGTCCCAGTCGTGCGCCGGGTGAATGTTCACCTCGATCACGCCGGGGTCGGGCGTGACCTGCAGCATCGTCAGCCGCGGGTCGCGCGGCGGCGGATAGCCTTCGAGCACCAGCCTGACATCGAGTTCGGCGGCCGTGGCCTCGACCGCCGCCAGCAGGTCGAGGTAATCGGCGAGCGCCGCCAGCGGCGGCATGAAGACGTACAGGATGCCGTTGCGCGCCTCGACGCACAGCGCCGTGCGCGTGATCCAGTGGGCCGATTCGAAGCGCGCCGGAGAACGACCGGGGTCGGTCGCCGCGCGCGGGTGGCCCGCGCTCCCCTCGCCCCCCGGCACGCGAGCGCCGGCCGCAGGCCAGCCTTCGCCGAAGGGCGCGGTGGCTTCCGGCTCGCTTTCGAAGCCGGCCTGCATCGCCACGGCGCCGCCTTCCGCGAAACCACCGCCGATCGCATGCGGCGCGTACTGGGCGCGGATATCGGCATGCAGCGGCAGCGGCGTTCGCTGCGCGAACGGGTCGTGCTCGTGCAGGTAGGGAAAATCGCCCTTCGCCACCCAGGGCATCGAATCGAGCGGCAGCCGGTAGCCCATCGGCGAATCGCCGGGGATCAGGTACATCCGCTCGTCGCGGAAGAACCAGGGGCCGGAGACCCACGCCGGCCCGGCAAGTCCCGGCCGCGGCTTGCGTGCCAGTGGCAGCACGTAGCCCACTTCCCGGTCGAGCCCCTGGTCGAAGACCTTGCGCAGTCGCGCCCGCTCGAGTTCGTCCTCGAGCCGCGAGTCGAAGGGATCGACGTTGACCGGCAGCCGCCGCTCGCGCCACAGGTAGTACCAGGTGTCTTCAAAGCCGGTCTGGATGAGCTTCGTCTGCAGCCCGAGCCGCCGCGTCAGCGTGTCGATGAAGCGGCGCGCGTCCGCATCGCCATAGGCCGATGGCAGTCGCTCGTCGGCGAAACGCTCCGGGTCGTGCCAGCAGGGTTCGCCGTCGGCGCGCCAGAACACCGACAGCGCCCAGCGCGGCAGCTGCTCGCCCGGATACCACTTGCCCTGGCCGAAGTGCAGGAAGCCGCCGCGGCCGTACTTCTCGCGCAGCCGCTGCACCAGCTCGGTGGCGAAGCCGCGTTTGGTGGGCCCCAGTGCCGTGGTGTTCCACTCCTCGCCGTCGCGGTCATCCACCGAAACGAAAGTCGGCTCGCCGCCCTGCGTCAGCCGCACGTCGCCGTCGCGCAGATCGCCATCGACCTGGCGGCCGACGGCGACGATCTCGCTCCACTGCGCCTCGGTGTAGGGCCTGGTGACGCGCGGCGACTCGAAGATCCGCGTCACCTTCATGGTGTGCGAGAACTCGACCTCGCTTTCGTCGACGACTCCGGAAACCGGCGCCGCCGACAGCGGGTCCGGCGTGCAGGCCACCGGGATGTGGCCTTCTCCGGCGAGCAGCCCCGAGGTCGGATCGAGGCCGACCCAGCCGGCTCCAGGCAGGTAGACCTCGCACCAGGCGTGCAGGTCGGTGAAATCGTGCTCGGCGCCTGACGGGCCGTCGAGCGACTTGACGTCCGGCTTCAACTGGATGAGATAGCCCGAGACGAAGCGCGCCGCCAGGCCAAGGTGGCGCATCGCCTGCACCAGCAGCCAGCCGGTGTCGCGGCAGGACCCGGCGGCGAGTTGCAGCGTCTCCTCCGGCGTCTGCACGCCCGGCTCCATCCGGATCAGGTAGCGGATCTCGCGTTGCAGCCGCTGGTTCAGCGCCACCAGGAAGTCGATCGTGCGCTGCTCGCGGACATCGACCGTGGTGGCCAGTTCGCGCAGCTTCGGCGTCAGCGGCCCCTTGACGAGGTAAGGCGCCAGGTCGTGGTGCAGCGACTCCTCGTAGCGAAACGGATACTTTTCCGCCGCCGGCTCGAGGAAGAAGTCGAAGGGGTTGTAGACCGACATCTCGGCGACCAGGTCGACGGTGACGCGGAACAGCTCCGTCTTCTCCGGGAACACCAGCCGCGCGAGGTAGTTGGCGAAGGGATCCTGCTGCCAGTTGATGAAATGGCCCTCGGGCTCGATCTTCAGCGCGTACGACAGGATCGGCGTGCGGCTGTGCGGCGCAGGACGCAGCCGCACCACCTGCGGCGACAGCCCGACGCGGCGGTCGTAGCGGTACTCGGTGACGTGGTTCAGGGCGACGTGGATCGACACGGTTGCACTCGCTCGAAGGAGTTTCGCCGCGCGGCGATGCTGCCGCGCGATTGGGTTGCGGCGACGAAGCGTTCGCTCACGGCTCTAGCGCAACGGACGCAGGCTGGCGCCTTGGGCGACCAGTTGCACCGGCGCCGCCTCGGAACGCACATCGGCCTCGATGTGGGCCGGCAGCGGCGCCCGCACCGGCTGCGTCGGCTCGGTCTCCAGCCGCGGCGCCCCGGCGGCGACCGCGGCATCGCGCCAGGTCGGATCGGGAATCTCCTGGAACACCTGCTTCAGCCGCGCGCCCCAGGTGTTGCGGATCATCTGCATGTACTGGTTGGACGGGTCGATCTGGACGAAGCGGGTCAGCCGCAGTGCTTCGGCTTCGTAGACCAGGAGGTCGAGCGGCAGGCCGACCGAGATGTTCGACCGCAGCGTCGAGTCCATCGAGATCAGCGCGCACTTGGCCGCCTCGTCGAGCGTCGTAGCCGGGTTGATCACGCGATCGATGATCGGCTTGCCGTACTTCGACTCGCCGATCTGGAAGTACGGGTTCTCCGGCGTCGCCTCGATGAAGTTGCCTGCGGCATAGACCTGGAACAGCCGCATCGGCTCGCCGCGGATCTGGCCGCCGAAGACGAACTGGCAATTGAACTCGATGCCCGCTTCCTTCAGCGGTTCGGCGTCGCGGTTGCGCACCTTGCGCACCGCCTCGCCGACCACGCGCACCGCCTCGAACAGCGTGCGCGCGTTCCAGACGCTTTCTTCGTGGCTGTCTGTGCCTTCGCACACGATCTGGCGCACCGCCTGCGTGATCGCCAGGTTGCCGGCCGACAGCAGCACCAGCAGCCGTTCGCCCGGATGCTCGAAAACCGTCATCTTGCGGAAGGTCGAGATCTGGTCGACGCCCGCATTGGTGCGCGAGTCCGCCAGGAACACCAGGCCGGCGTTCAGCCTCATGCCCACGCAATAGGTCATCGTCCGGTCCTGAAGCCTGAAGCCGCTGCGGTTGCCGACGCGCGCCGCGTCAGCTTGCCGCCAGCGGCACCAGGAAGTCCTGGCTGACGCGGCCGCCGAGGTCGTTGATCCGCTCCAGGAAGCCGGTCAGATAGCCGTGCAGGCCCTGATGCAGGATGTCCTCGATCCGCCCATAGCGCAGTTCTGCGCGCAGCAGCCCGGCGCGCCTCTCGACTTCGCCGGAACGGCTGTTGCGCACCTTCTCCAGGTTGTCGCAGACCTCGTTGAGGCAGGCGGCGAGCGAGCGCGGCATGTCGCCACGCAGGATCAGCAGTTCTGCGACGCGCTCGGGCGTGATCACGTCGCGATAAGCCTTGCGATAGACCTCGAAGGCGGACACCGAGCGCAGCACCGCCGCCCAGTAGTAGAAGTCGCGCTGCTTGTGGCCGATGCCATTGCCGCGGCCGGCCGGCAGCAGCTCCTGCCCTTCGCCGCTGTCGTGGAACTTGACATCGATGATCCGCGCCGCGTTGTCGGCCCGCTCCAGGAAGGTGCCCAGGCGGATGAAGAAGAAGGCCTCGTCCTTGAGCATGGTGCCGATGGTGACGCCGCGCGAGAGGTGCGAGCGGTACTTCACCCACTCGAAGAGCTGCTGCGGATCGCGCTGGAGCAGGCCCTCGGCGAGCCGCTGCTGCAGCTGCAGCCAGGTGTCGTTGTGCGTCTCCCAGACCTCGGTGGTCAGCGAGCCGCGCACCGCGCGCGCATTCTCGCGCGCCGCTTGCATGCAGGACTGGATCGACGAGGGATTGTTCGGATCTCGAACCATGAAGTCGAGCACGTCGGCAGCCGTCAGCAGCGGATGCCGAGCGTCGAAGGCCGCCTGCAGCTCGGAGATGCCCAGCATCGCCCGCCAGCCGAGTGCGGCCTGCTCGGCCGACTGCGGCAGCAGCGAGGTCGACATGTTGACGTCGAGCATGCGGGCGGTGTTTTCCGCCCGCTCGATGTACCGCGCCATCCAGTAGAGGTGATCTGCGGTTCGGCTCAGCATCTAGCCCTCCAGCACCCAGGTGTCCTTGGTGCCGCCGCCCTGCGACGAGTTGACCACCAGCGAACCTTCGCGCAGCGCCACGCGGGTCAGGCCGCCGGGCACGATCGAGATCTGGCTGCCGGAAAGCACATAGGGCCTCAGGTCGATGTGCCGCGGCGCGATGCCGGCCTCGACGTAGGTCGGGCAGGTCGACAGCGCCAGCGTCGGCTGGGCGATGAAATTGGCCGGGTCCCGGAGGATCTTGGCCCGGAACTCCTCGATCTCCGCTTTCGTGGCCGCCGGCCCGACCAGCATGCCGTAGCCGCCGGCGTTGTGCACTTCCTTGATCACCAGTTCCGGCACCTTCGCCAGCGCCACCTCCATCTCGTCGCGGTTGCGGCACTTGTAGGTCGGCACGTTGGCGAGCAGCGGCTTCTCGCCGAGGTAGAACTCGATCATGTCCGGCACGAAGGGATAGATCGACTTGTCGTCGGCGATGCCGGTGCCGATGGCGTTGGCGAGTGTCACCTTCCCGGCGCGGTAGGCCGACAGCAGGCCGGGCACGCCGAGCGTCGAATCGGGCCGGAACACCAGCGGATCGAGGAAGTCGTCGTCGACGCGGCGGTAGATCACGTCCACCCGCTGCGGGCCGCGCGTGGTGCGCATGTACACGGCGCTGTCCTGCACGAACAGGTCCTGGCCCTCGACCAGTTCGACCCCCATCTGCTGCGCCAGGAAGGCGTGCTCGAAGTAGGCGGAGTTGTACATGCCGGGCGTCAGCACCACGACCAGCGGATCGTCGACGCCCTGCGGCGCCACCGAGCGCAGGTTCTCCAGCAGCACGTCCGGGTAGTGCGCCACCGGCGCGACGCGGTTGCGCGCGAAGAGATCCGGAAACAGCCGCATCATCATCTTGCGGTTTTCCAGCATGTACGACACGCCGCTGGGCACGCGCAGGTTGTCCTCGAGCACGTAGTACTCGCCGGCGCCGGCGCGGACGATGTCGATGCCCGAGATGTGCGCATAGATGCCGCCGGGGACGTCGATGCCTTGCATCTCCGGCCGGTACTGCGAGTTCTTGAAGACCTGGTCGGCCGGCACCTTGCCGGCGCGGATGATGTCCTGGCCGTGGTAGACGTCGTTCAGGAACATGTTGAGCGCGCGCACCCGCTGCTTCAGTCCCCCTTCGAGCTGCTGCCATTCGGCCGCGGGAATGATGCGCGGAATGACGTCGAAGGGGATCAGCCGCTCGGTGCCGGCGGCCTCGCCGTAGACCGCGAAGGTGATGCCGACGCGCCGGAACACCAGGTCAGCCTCGGCGCGCTTGTTGGTCATCGTCTGCGCACTCTGCGCGGCGAGCCAGGACTCGTAGCCGCGATAGTGCTCCCGCACCTTGCGGTCGGCGGCGTACATCTCGTCGTAGGCGGCGCTCATCGGAAGATCGCGGGGTCGCGGCAGGAATCGGCGGCGAGTCTACGCGGCAGGCTCTGCGGATCAGAACGGTGTTGTCGGTTCGACGAGCGATGCCCCGGGATCGGGCACGCCGTCTGCATCGCCCCCCACAATTCCGGCCGACGCACCAGCACCGGGCCGGTTATGCCAGTAGCGGTGCGCCGATGCACGCCAGCGGTGCACTTCGACCGCGCCGTCGCCGCGAAATCGCCACTGTGTCGCCCCCGATTCATCGCTCCGAACGACATGCACAGCGCGTGCCACGTAACGCGCGACCACCACCGGGTCGGGATGGCCGAAGCGGTTGCGATAGCCGGACTGCACGCTGGCCCAGGCCGGACGCGCGGCATCGAGCAGGACCTCGCTCGACGAACTGCGGCTGCCGTGATGCGGCGCCGACATCCAGTCGGCCTTCAGGTCCGCCTCGCGGGCGACCAGCTCCGCTTCCTCGCGCGCCGGCATGTCGCCGGTCAACAGGGCGCGATGGCCGCCGGCCGCGACACGCAGCACGCAGCTGGCGGCATTGCTGGCGAGTCGAGGTAGCGCGTAGTCGGAGGCGAGCGGCCGCAGCACGTCGATCCGCAGCGGCCCGAGTTCGAGGCGCTGCCCCGCTTCACAGCGCTGCGCCGAAACGGCGCCGTGCAGCGCCAGATGCGCAGGAACGGCGCGGTGCAGCGCCAGCTGCGCCGGATCGATCGAGGACAGCACGGCAGCAACCGGGAGGCCGCGCAACAGCGACAAGGCCCCGCCGGAGTGATCGCTGTCCAGGTGCGAAATCACCAGCAGGTCGAGACGGTCGATGCCGCGCCAGCGCAGGTACGGAAGGATGATGCGGCCGCCGGCGTCGGCCGCGCCCGAGTAGCGCGGACCGGTGTCATACAGCAGCACGCGATCGGTCGTTTCGACCAGAACCGCCATGCCCTGGCCGACGTCGATGGCGGTGATCCACAGCTCACCCTCGCCCGGCCGCGGCGCCGGCCAGACCAGCAAGGGCAGCAGCCAGGCGGCGCCGATCCAGCGGCTGGGCCAGCCCGGCGGCGCCAGCAGCCAGGCCACCCCCGCCAGCGCCAGTAACACCGTCCACCACGGCGGCGCCGGCAGCGCCAGGCTGGCCCAGGCCGGCAGCGCCAGCAGGTACAGGAAATCGTGCAACCGCAGCAGCAGCCAATGCGCGAAGGCCAGGGCGGGCACGGCGAACGACGCCAGCGGCTCCGGCAGCAGCAGCACGAAGGCGGCGACCAGCGCCAGCGGCGTTACCGCGAGGCTTACCAGCGGAATCGCCACCGCGTTGGCGAGGATGGACACCAGCGAGATCTGCTGGAACAGCACCGCGGTCAACGGCAGCAGCGCCAGGGTGACGGCGACCTGGACCCTCGCCGCCCCGCGCAGCCGCGTTTTCCATCGGGGATCGGTGACGGGCCGGCCGCCGACCGTGAGCAGGATCGCTGCAACCGCGCCGAAGGACAGCCAGAACCCCGGCGCAATCACCGCCCAGGGATCGAGCAGGCAGACCGACGCCGCGGCCAGCGCCAGCGTCACCAGCGGCCGCGTCGCAAGGCGCAGCCACAAAGCCGCGGCGACGACGGCGAGCATGAAGAAGGTGCGCTGCGCCGGCACGCCCCAGCCAGCCAGGAGGCAGTAGGCAAAGGCCGCCAGCACCGCAGCGATCGCCGCGGCTGACTGCGCCGGCGCGAGCGCCAGCGTCCGCGGCGAGCGCCGCCACAGGCCGCCGACCAGCAGCGCCACGAGTCCCGAGATCATCGTGATGTGCAGCCCGGAGATGCTGACCAGGTGCGAGATGCCGCTGCGGTTGAAGAGCACCCAGTCTTCTTCGGCGATGGCGCGCTGGTCGCCGAGCACGAGCGCGATCAGCACGCCGCCGAAGCGTTCGCCGCCGACGCGCGCCTGCAGGCGCGTGCGCAGTTCGGCGCGGACGCGATCGACCGCGGTACCGAAGCGCCACACCATCGGCGCCAGCCGCTGCGGCGGCGGCGCCTCGCGGACATAGCCACCGGCGCGCAGGTTGCGCTCGAACAGCCAGCCTTCGAGGTCGAAGCCGCCGGGGTTGAAGCTGCCGTGCGGCCGTCGCAGCCGCACCGAGAAGGACCAGCGTTCTCCCGGCGCCACCGCGGCGCCGACGGCATACCAGGCGAGCGACAACCTCGGCGGCACGACGATGCCGGGCGTGTCGACGCGTTCGACGGCGAACTCGAAGCGGACGCCGCGTTCCAGCGTCGCCGGCAGCCCTTCGACGACGCCGACCATCGCGACATCGCGCCCTTCGTCCTCGACGGCCAGGGCGACGTCGAGCCGGTCGTGCGCACGCCAGGCGGCGTAGGCGAAGCCGAGTGCACAGGACGCGGCCAGCAGCACCGCGACCGCAAAGGGCCGGCTTCCGGCGTCGGCGCCGCGCGTTCGCACCTGCCACGCCAGCGCGCCGAGCAGCAGCGCCACGGCGCCGAGCGCCAGCAACAGCGTGCGCGGCAGCAGCTCCGCCTGCTGCTGCAACAGGAACACGCCGGCAACAAACGCCGCCAGCGCTGCGGTCAGCATCTCAGTGGCGTCCCGCCGCCCGAAGCCACTGAGCGCACCGCGTGGGGGCGAGGCTGGACAGGAGCCGGCACCTGCGTGCCGGCGAGTGCCTGCCGATCCTGCCGGGCATGCAGGCCCGGCCGTGGAACAGCGAGCGAAAGCGAGCGTGGGGGCGTCACTTCAGTCTTGGTGATCGAGCAGCGAAGCGAGCTTCGGCAAGGCGGCGATCGCATTGCGCCGGTTGGCCGCCGCGATCTCGGCCAGCGGCCGGCCGCGCAGTTCAGCGGCCACCTCGGCGATCGCCGGCAGATCGCCTGGCTCGTTGCGCAAAGAGGCGCCCGTCTCGCGGCGCCACTGCGGCGGGATGTCCGGCGCGTCGGTTTCCAGCACCCAGGCCTCGTCGGGAAGCGACGAGGCAAGCTGGCGGATGCGCAGCGAGCCGTGGTAGGTCATCGCACCGCCGAAGCCAAGGCGCAGGCCGCGCGCCAGCATCCGCTGCGCCTGGTCCTGGCTGCCGTTGAAGGCATGGGCGATGCCGCCGCCACCCTCGTGCCGGTTCAGGTACTTCAGCAGGCCATCGGCCGAGCGGCGCACGTGCAGGATCACCGGCAACGAAAAAGCGCGCGCCAGCTTCAACTGCTGCGCATAGAACCACTCCTGGCGATCGCGATCGAGCCCTGGAACGAAGTAGTCGAGCCCGATCTCGCCGACCGCCACCAGCCGCGGATCGTCGCGCGCGGCACCGAGCGCCTCGCGCAGCCGCTCGATGTCGTCTTCAGCCGCCTGCGGCGTGTACAGCGGATGGATGCCGAGCGCATAGGCATAGCCGTAGCGTTGCGCCAGCGCCGCCGCGGCGCCGAAGCCGGCGACCTCGACCGCCGGAATCACCATCATCGACACGCCGCCGGCGCGGGCTCGCGCCACCACTACGTCGCGATCGGCATCGAACGCGTCGGCGTCGAGATGGCAGTGCGTGTCGATCCACATCGCGGCGAACCCTTCGACGAGTCTACGGAAGCGGCGCGGCAGCGCCTCCTACAATCCGCGCCATGCCGCGCAAGTTCCTCAAACGCTACATGCCGAGCGCCGAGAAGGTTCGCGAAGTCCGCGCCCTGCACCTGTTCGGCGACGCACTCTTCCATCCGGCGCTGTGGCACCTGAACCGCCGCTCCGCCGCTGGCGGCGTCGCGGTCGGCATGTTCTGCGGCCTGATCCCGGGGCCGCTGCAGATGCTCGGCGCCGGCATCGCCGCGGTGCTCTTTCGTGTCAATCTGCCGGTGGCGCTGCTGACCACGCTGTACACGAATCCGCTGACGATCGTGCCGCTGTACCTGTTGGCCTACCAGATCGGCAGCTTCGTGCTCGGCGCCAGCGGCGGCCACCCGCCAGCGACGCCGCCCAACTGGGTGTGGACCGATACCGCCGGCTCGATCGAGGCGCTCGGCAACTGGGCGATGGGACTCGGCGCACCGCTGGCGCTCGGCGTGTTCCTGCTGGCCTGCATCCTCGCGGTTCTCGGCTACGTCGTGGCGAGGGTGCTTTGGACGATCCACCTGCGGCGGGCGTGGGTGGCACGGCGCCGGCGACGGCTGCCCTGACGGAAATGGCTCCGCGCTGGCGCGCAGCCGCGCCCTTCATCGTTGCGCCGGCGCTGGTCTACCTCTTCGATCTCGGCGCGCTTTCGCTCGGCGCCGCCCTCGGCGTTGCGGCTTTCGTCGCCCTGCTGCTGTTGCAGCGGCCGGTGTCGATCAAGTTCGGCGGCCTGGCGCTCGCCGGCGCCTTCGCACTCGGGCTGTCGGCAGCGATTCTTTCTGCCCTGCTCGGGCAGTCGGTGCGCGAGATGGCAGCAAGCCTCGGCAATCCGGTCGGCGTGCTGCTGGCGATTGGCGCGCTGATGCTGGCCGTGCTCGGCGGCCTGTCGGTGGTCTGGGGAGCGCTGAGCGGGCGACGAGAGTGAACGACGGCGCCGCCGGCCGCGAGGGCCGCTTCAGCCGCAGGCGAAGAAGGTCACGAAGTTGCGCGACTGGGCGATGCCCATCCGCACGATCTTCGCTTCGAGCAGGTTGCGATGATGCCCAGGCGAAGCGCGCCAGCCGTCGAGTTGCGCCTCGGCATGCGGAAAGTTGACGCCGACATTCTCGACGCACAGACGCGCCGTGGTGCGGTCGAAGCGGCCGCGAAAGCCGTCATGGCTCAGCCTGCGCATCTCGGCCATCTGCGCCGAATGTTCGGCCGCAAGCAGGTTCAGGTCGGCAACCAGATCCAGGGGGGCCAGGCCGTTGCGGGCGCGGTAGTCGTTGATCAATTGCGCCAGGTGTCGCGCATAAGGGCCGGCGCCGTGCTCGCCCGGCGCCAGCACCGCAGCCAACTGCCGTTCGCCTGGCGCCTGCGCT
>Ga0105090_10000440_pt1 | contig 20301 bp, 18 predicted proteins | sample PPLLak3March2015_FD_79110 | JGI IMG/M metagenome (GOLD analysis project Ga0105090, IMG submission 79110) | Freshwater sediment microbial communities from Prairie Pothole Lake near Jamestown, North Dakota, USA - PPLs Lake P7 Core (1) Depth... | ecosystem: Environmental > Aquatic > Freshwater >... | reverse complement strand
GTCCGCAGTCCGGATGGTCGGGGCAGAGGGATTCGAACCCCCGACCCTCTGCTCCCAAAGCAGATGCGCTACCAGACTGCGCCATGCCCCGCCTTGCACCGACCTGCGGTCGCCGCCTCGGGCCGGCGCGTCGTCGCAACGGCCCGTCACGGGAGGCGGAATGATACGGACGGTGGCTCCGAGCGTCAATTTGGCAGGGACACGCCCTCGTTCACGCCGAGCCGTCCGTGACAGAATGCCGCCTCTCGAGGCAGCGCGGAGCGCGCATGGCGGCACAGATCATCGACGGCAAGGCGATCGCGGCCGACATCCGCCGCGAGGTCCGCGAGCAAAGCGACCGCCTCGCCGCGCAAGGCAAGCGTCGCCCGGGCCTCGCCGTCGTGCTGGTCGGCGACGATCCGGCCTCGCACGTCTACGTGCGCAACAAGCGCGCGGCCTGCGAGGAGTGCGGCTTCGTCTCCGTGAGCCACGACCTGCCCCACTCCGCCACGCAGACCGAGCTCCTGAGTCTCATCGAGCGCCTGAACGCAGACGAGTCGATCGACGGGATCCTCGTGCAGGTACCGCTGCCGGACCACATCGACGAGCGCGTGGTGATCGAGGCCATCTCGCCGGCCAAGGACGTGGACGGCTTTCATCCATACAACGTCGGCCGTCTTGCGCTGCGCAACCCGCTCATGCGGCCGTGCACGCCCTACGGGGTGATCCGGCTCCTCGACCGCTGCGGAATCAATCCCAAGGGCATGCACGCGGTGGTCGTGGGCGCCTCGAACCTGGTCGGCCGCCCGATGGCGCTCGAGCTGCTGCTGGCCGGCGCGACGGTCACGGTCTGCCACCGCTTCACCTCCGAGCTGCGCTCGCACGTCGAACGTGCCGAGTTGCTGGTGGTGGCCGTTGGACGGCCGGGGCTGATCCCCGGCGAATGGGTGAAGCCGGGCGCCGTGGTCGTGGACGTCGGCATCAACCGGCTGCCGGACGGCAAGCTGTGCGGCGACGTTCAGTTCGAGGCCGCACGCGAGCGCGCGGGGTGGATCACGCCGGTGCCGGGCGGCGTCGGCCCCATGACCGTCGCCATCCTGATGAAGAACACGCTCGAGTCCGCGCAGCAGCGACTCTAGCCGCGGCGCCAGAGCGTCCGGCCGCCGGGCTGGTCCTCGAGCAGCACGCCGGCCGCGGCGAGCTCGTCGCGGATGCGGTCGGATTCCCTGAAGTTCTTCGCCTTGCGAGCCGTGACGCGCTCATCGATGAGGCGCTCGATGTCGGCGTCTGCAAGCACGGCCTTCAGGTCCACCTGCTGCCCAGCAGCAGTCAACTGAGCTGGCTCGACCTGCAATTGATGGTCACCCGGCTTCTTCTTCGGGCTCTTGCGCAGGAACGATTCAGCGTCCCGCTCGAGCAGGCCTAGCCGCGCACCGAGCGTCCGCAGCTCCGCCGCCCGCGCGGCTGTCACCTCCGCCTGCCCGGTCGCCTTGGCCCGATTGAGCTCGCCGGCGATCGACTGCAGCTCGGCGACCGCGACAGACGTGTTGAAGTCGTCGTCCATTGCCGCGGCGAACCGGGCGGTAGCCTCGGTCCGCGCGGCGTCCGCTGCCGGCATGACGCCTCGCAGCGCGAGGTACAGGCGCTCGAGCGCCGCATCCGCCTGCGCGAGGCTCTCCGGCGTGTAGTTGATGGGCCCGCGGTAATGGCTGCCGAGCATGAAGTAGCGCACGACCTCCGGGTCGCGCACCCACTCGAGCACCTCGCGCACGGTGAAGAAGTTGCCGAGCGACTTCGACATCTTCTCGTCGTCCACCCGCACGAAGCCGTTGTGCATCCAGACGTTCACGAACTTCGAGCCGCAGGCGGCGCAGGTCTGCGCGATCTCGTTCTCGTGGTGCGGGAACTTGAGGTCCATGCCGCCGCCGTGGATGTCGAAGTGCTCGCCGAGCAGTTCGACCGACATTGCCGAGCACTCGATGTGCCAGCCGGGACGGCCCGGTCCCCACGGCGACTCCCACGAAGGCTCGCCGGGCTTGGCGGCTTTCCACAGCACGAAGTCGAGCGGGTCGCGCTTGGCCTCGTCCACCTCGATGCGCGCGCCCGCCCGCAGGTCCGCGAGCCGCTTGCCCGAGAGTTGCCCGTAGGGCTCGAACCGCGCGACGGCGTAGTAGACGTCGCCGTTCGGACCGGCGTACGCGTAGCCCTTGTCCACCAGGGTCTGGACCATCGCGACGATCTGCGGCAGGTACTCGGTGGCGCGCGGCTCGTGGTCGGCCCGGCGCACGCCGAGCGCCTCGCAGTCCTCGTGATAGGCGCGGATGAAGCGCTCCGTGAGCGCGCCCATCGGCTCGCCGTTGGCCTGCGCGCGCTGGATGATCTTGTCGTCGATGTCGGTGATGTTGCGCACGAACGTGACGCGATAGCCCGACGCCTCGAGGTGGCGCCGCACGACGTCGAACACGATCAGCATGCGCGCATGGCCGAGGTGGCAGTAGTCGTACACGGTCATGCCGCAGACATACATGCGGACTTCGCCGGGACGGATCGGCTGGAAGACCTCCTTGCGGCCGGTCAGCGAGTTGTGGATCTGCAGCATGCGATGACGTCGCCTCGGTTGGATTCGAATCAGGCCGTCGCGGCGATCGCGCCGGCGGCACGCAGCCGCTCGCTCACCCGCTCGGGCCCCATGAGTGCGGCAAGCGGCGCGAGCTCGGGCCCGTGCGTGCGTCCCGTGAGCGCGGCGCGCAGCGGCATGAACAGCCCGGCGCCCCTCCTGCCCGTGCTGGCACCGACGGCGCGGGTCCACCCCCGGAAATCCGCGGCACTCGACTGCCACGCGGCTGCCGCCTGCGCGAAGAACCCGGGGCCGGCCGCGGCGATCTCCCGCGCCGCATCCCCGTCGGGCACGACCTGCGCGTCGCAGACCATTCCGGCCAGCGGCTCGGCGTCTGACGGGAACAGCAGGTTGCCGCGCACGGCGGCGACGAACTCAAGCTGCCGCTCCGGGTCGCCGATTCGATCGAGACGCCCCTCGAGCCATGCCGCGAGCTCCGCCGCCGTCGCCCGCCCCACGGCCTCGCGCTGCCAGTGCCGAAGCTGGACGTCGTCGAAATGCGGGGCGGACCGGCTGGAGCGGCTGAGATCGAGGTCGCGGGCCATGTCGTCCGTCTCGAGCCAGCCCTCGCGCGCACACGCGTGCCCGAGCCGCACGAGGTAGTTGCGCAGTGCGCCCGGCAGGTAACCCTGCTGCCGAAGGTCGCGCAGGCTCGCCGCGCCGTCCCGCTTCGACAGCGGGGCCCCGCCCGGGCCGAGCAGCAGCGGGAGGTGTCCATAACGCGGCACCGGCAGGCCCAGCGCCTCGAGCAGCAGGATCTGCCGTGGCGTGTTGGCGAGGTGATCGTCACCGCGCAGCACGACCGTCACTTCCATCGCCGCATCGTCGAGCGCGTTGCCAAGGAAGAACGCCACGCTGCCATCCGCCCGCCGGATCACGAAGTCGCCGATGTCGTCGCTCGCGAACCGCTGCGGTCCGTGGATCAGGTCGTCGAACTCGATCAGGCGACCTGCCGGCACCCGGAAGCGGTGGGCGGGACGGGCCCCGGCCTCGACCCGGCGCGCGACCTCCGCGGCCGGCAGCGACGCGCAGGTTCCGGCATAGCGCGGCGGCCGACCGGCGCCAAGCTGTGCGCGCCGCGCGAGCTCGAGCGCCTGCGGCGAGCAGAAGCACGGGTAGACGAGCCCGCGGGCCTCGAGCGCGGCGACGGCGCGGTCGTAGTGTCCGGCGCGCTGGCTCTGCCGGTACGGTCCGCGTGGTCCGCCGATGTCGGGCCCCTCGGCCCAGGCGAGGCCGAACCAGCGCAGGTCCTCGAGCAGCTGCTCGAGCAGGCCCTCGTCGCTGCGCTCCGCATCCGTATCCTCGATGCGCAGCACCATCCGGCCACCGCTCGCGCGCGCGAGGAGGTCGTTCAGCAGTGCCGTGCGCGCATTGCCCAGATGCAGGGCCCCGGTCGGGCTGGGGGCGAAACGCGTGACCTGCGGGCGGGACTGCATGGCCGCACATGTTACCGGATCGCGGCGGGTGGCCCGGGCGTGCTGGCCGGGGCGCGCTCCCGCGCCGTACCATCGGCGTTCCCAACGACGCCGCGGAGGCACCGATGCACGGGCTGCGCCCGGCGGGCACGCTGTTCATCTCGGACCTGCACCTCGACCCGGGCGATCCCGCGGTCGTACGGCAGTTCCACGCCTTCCTCGAGACGGACGCGCGACGGGCGGACGCCCTGTACATCCTCGGTGATCTCTTCGAGGCCTGGCTCGGCGACGACGACCCCGACCCGCTCGCCCGCGGAGTCGTCGCGGCGCTGCGCGCACTCACCGATGCCGGCGTGCCCTGCTTCGTGATGCACGGCAACCGCGACTTCCTGATCGGAGGGCGCTTCTGCCGCGAGAGCGGCGCCACGCTGCTCGCGGACGGCACGGTCGTGGACCTGTACGGCGAGCGCGTGCTGCTGATGCACGGCGACGTGCTCTGTACCGACGACCTGAGCTATCAGCGCCTGCGACGCACCGTGCGCAATCCGGTGGTCCGGTGGATCCTGCGCCATCTCGGTCTCGAGCAGCGCCGGGCCCTTGCCCGCCGCCTGCGCGCCGGCAGCCGGGCGCACGTTGGCGCCACGGCCCCCGAGATCATGGACGTGAATGCCACGGCCGTCGCCGAGGCGTTCCGCCGCTCGGGGGTACGCACGCTGATCCACGGCCACACGCACCGCCCGGCGGTGCACGAGATCGCGGTGGACGGCGCGCCCGCGCGGCGCATCGTGCTCGGTGACTGGTACGTCCACGGCAGCGTGCTCGAATGGTCGCGACGGGGGTATGAACTGCGGGCGCTGCCGCGCTGATCGACCCGGCGCGGCGCTCGCCGGGCCGTGCCTAGACCGGCGTCCCCGAGTGAAAGCGGAACTCCTCGTCCGGCGCGGTCGCAAGCTCCGCCTCCGCGTCGGCGAGTTCGCCGAGCCTGGCCGCGACCGGCTCCCCTCCCCGCGCCGCCAGCCGCAGGTACAGGCCGGCATGGCGCGACTCCGCAGCCGCCAGCGAGTCGTAAAAGCCCGCGAGCGGCTCGGGCAGGCGCTCGGTCAGCCCGATGAACCGCTCGTGCGAGCGCGCCTCGATCAGGGCGCCGCACAGCAACAGGTCCACCCGTCGTCCGGGCTCGTCGCGCCGCAACCGGCGGCGCAGTCCCTCCGCATACCGCGACGGGCTCAGGCGGCGAAACGGCACGCCGAGCGCGACGAGCTGCTGCTGCACGAGCTCGAAATGCCGCAACTCCTCGCGGGCGAGGCGCGACATCCGGTTCGCGAGCTCGAAGTCCTCGGGGTAGGCAAACATCAGCGCGAGCGCGGTCGAGGCCGCCTTCTTCTCGCAGTTGGCATGGTCGAGCAGCAGCTCGCCGCTCCGCGACACGGCCAGCTCGAACCACTTCGGATCGGTGGGCGCGTGCAGCAGCCGGCCGGGATCCGTCATCAGGCCGCGGCCACGTCGAGCAGTTCGTCGACCCGCGCCAGCAGCGCGGAGGCGGAGGCCGGCCGGTCGGTCGGCTGCTTCGCCATCAGCGCATCGAGCAGCGGCTGCAGGTGCGCGACCTGCGCCGGAAGGTCGGGCAGCGGCGAATTCGCGTGACGGTGGATGACGGCGAGGGGCGTCTCGGCGACGTACGGCTTCTCGCCGGTGAGCATCTCGTAGAGCATCACGCCGAGGCTGTAGAGGTCGCTGCGCTCGTCGAGGGGACGCCCGTGACCCTGCTCCGGGCTCATGTAGTGCGGCGTGCCGAAGATGGCGCCGTCACCGGTGATGTCGCTGTCGAGCCGCAGCTGCCGCGCCAGCCCGAAGTCGATGAACGCCAGGCTGTCGTCGTCGCGCAGCAGCACGTTGCCGGGCTTGACGTCGCGGTGGAGCACGCCGATGCCGTGCAACGCGGCCAGGGCCGCGGCCAGCTGGCGCAGGTAAGCGAGCGCCACGCGGCAGGACATCGGCGTGCGCATCCTCGTGCGCAGATCGCCGCCCGGAAAGTACTCCATCGCCAGGAACACGTGGTCGTCGGCCACCCCGATGTCGTAGATGCGCGCGATATTCGGGTGATCGAGGTGCGCCACGAGCTCGTACTCGCGCAGGAACCGCTCGAAGGTCGTGCTGCCCTCGACGACGTCCGGCACCTGCCGGAAGATCTTGAGGACGCGTTGCTGGCCGCTGCGCTCGCACTGCGCCAGGAAAACGCTCGAGGAGCCGCCGATCGCGAGCCGTCGCAGGCAGCGGTGGCCGCGCACGCGCACCGAACCGAACCGGTCGGGCGCAGGCGGCTGGCGAGCGGCGCGCGAGGTCTCGGCGAGCACGTCGCGGCGGCGCGCGAACAGGCCGCGCAGCATGCCGACGAGCTGCGAGTGCTCGAACTCGACCCTCGCGATCACGCGGGCGGCACCCGAGGCGAGCGCGCGCTCCACCGCGGCCTCGTCGGCCAAGCCGGCGAGGTACACGATCGGCGGGAAGTCGGGGCGCTCGCTAAGGTCCTCGAGCCACTCGAGGCCGCGCCCGCCCAGCACCTCCTCGTCGAGAAGCACGGCATCGTAGGCGCATCCGGTGAAGCCCGGCCGCAGGCGGCCTCGCGAGGCGGGCTCGTACTCCGCCGGCAGCGCGTCCGGCCACTCCAGCGTGACGTGGTGAGCGAGCAGCTGACGGTAGTCCGGCCGATCGCTGACGATGAGGACCTTGAGCGTCACCTCGTGTCCCGGCCAGGCCGCTCAGGGCGACCCGACGACCTTGAGCGCCCCGCGCCCGGGTCCCGAGGCATTGCGCTGTGCCTTCGCCTGGTCCGAGCGCTCGGCCTGCAGGCGGGCGAGGTACTCCGGAGTCACGTCGCTGGTGACGTAGTCGCCCGAGAAGCAGGAGGTGTCGAACTCCGTGACCTCGGAGTCGTGGTGCCGAACCGCGCGGACGAGGTCGGCGAGGTCCTGGTAGATCAGCCAGTCCGCACCGATGATCCGGGCGACTTCCTCTTCGGTCCGTCCCGCCGCCACCAGTTCCGAGGCGGCGGGCATGTCGATGCCGTAGACGTTCGGGTAGCGCACGGGCGGCGCCGCCGAGGCGAAGTACACGCTGCGGGCTCCCGCCTCGCGCGCCACATCGATGATCTGCGCCGAGGTCGTGCCGCGGACGATCGAGTCGTCCACCAGCAGCACGTTCTTGCCGCGGAACTCGAGGTCGATGGGGTTGAGCTTGCTGCGCACGGACTTCGCACGCAGTTCCTGGCCGGGCATGATGAAGGTGCGGCCGATGTAGCGATTCTTGATGAAACCCTCGCGGTACTTGACGCCGAGCCGCTGCGCTACCTGCAGCGCGCTGGTGCGGCTCGTGTCGGGAATCGGGATCACGACGTCGATGTCGTGCCCCGGCCGTTCCCTGCGTATCTTCTCGGCGAGCAGCTCGCCCATGCGCAGGCGCGCCTTGTAGACGGAGATGTTGTCGATGATCGAGTCCGGCCTCGCGAAGTAGACGTACTCGAAGATGCACGGCGTGTGCCGCACCGTCTCGGCGCACTGTTGGCTGTGCAGCCGGCCCTGCTCGTCGATGAAGACGGCCTCCCCCGGGCCGACGTCCCGCAGCAGCGTGTAGCCCGACTGGTCGAGCGCGACGCTCTCGGAGGCGAGCATGTGCTCGCGCCCGCGCGGACTCTCGCGCGTGCCGATCACGAGCGGACGGATGCCGTTCGGATCGCGGAATCCCAGCACGCCGTGCCCCAGCACCATCGCGACCACTGCGTAGCCGCCGCGCAGGCGCCGGTAGACCGCGCGCACGGCCGCGAACACGTCGGCCACGGTGGCGCGCAGGTCGCCGACCCGCTGCAGCTCGCTCGCCAGCACGTTGAGCAGCACCTCGGAGTCGGAGGAGGTGTTGAGGTGCCGGCGGTCCTCGCGGATCAGCGCGCCGGCCAGTTCCGCGGCATTGGTCAGGTTGCCGTTGTGGGCGAGGCAGATGCCGTAGGGCGAGTTGACGTAGAACGGCTGGGCCTCGGCGGAGCTCTGACAGCCGGCGGTCGGGTAGCGCACGTGGCCGATGCCGACGTTGCCCTTGAGCTGCAGCATGTGGCGCTGCTGGAACACGTCCCGCACCAGGCCGTTGTCCTTGCGCAGGAAGATCTCGCCCTCGTGGGCCGTCATGATGCCGGCGGCATCCTGGCCGCGATGCTGCAGCACCGTCAGCGCGTCGTAGAGCTGCTGATTGGCGGGACTGAAGCCGACGATGCCGACGATGCCGCACATGGCCTGAGCCTCACGCTTCCGAGGGATTTTCCGACACGTACTTGCGCCCGGTCTCCACGTAGCCGCGGAGCACCGAGGCCATCTCCTCGCCGAGGGGCAGGAGCTTCGAACCGCGCCACCATGCCTCCGAGTCGAGTTCGGCCGCCTGGCCGAGCATCACCGCGAAGCCGATGATCACCGCGCCGCGCACCAGGCCGAACAGCCCGCCCAGCAGGCGATCCACGCCGAGCGTCAGGCCCGAGCGCTGCACCAGGTAGCTCAGCATGGCCCCGAGCAACCAGCCGGCCACGACCACCGCCAGCAGCACGATCGCCCGCGCGACCCACTCCTGCAGTTCGGTCCCGGTGAGCGCCCCGCCGAGGTAGGGCTCGAGCAGGTAGGCATATCGCCACGCGAGCCACAGTCCCACCAGCCAGCCTAGCAGCGCGACGGACTCGCGAAGAAACCCGCGGACCATGCCGAACAGGATCGACAGCAGCACCGTGGCCGCGAGGATGTAGTCCACTGTGGTCATGCAGTTACTGTCGACACCCCGGCGCGGCGAGGGGCGGATTTTAGCAGAGCGGCATCAGTCGTTTGCGACGACTGCCGCGGGCAGTCCGCGGGCCGCCAGGCGCTCCGCCAGTTGCTGGGCTGCCGGACGCCCCCCCGCTGGCCCGACCCGGACGCGGTGCAGTGTCTTGCCCGCCCGGGTGACCGGCGCGACCTGCGCCGAGTAGCCTGCGGCCGCGAGTTCATCGACCAGGCGGCGCGCGGCCTCGGCCGATCCGAACGCGCCCACCTGGACCACCCAGCCGCCGGCGGATCCCGCGGCAGGAGATGGAAGCTGCGTCGGCAGGGCCTGTGCCGCCGCCCCGCTTGAGACCGGGGACCGAGGCTCCTCAGGCACCACCCGCTCCACCTCGGTGGGCGCATCCTCCGTGGCTGCAACACCCGGTGTCGCCGCTGCGGGCGTCGGCTCGACGGCTGGCGCCGCCGCAGCCCTGGTCGCGGGAGCGACCGACGGCGCTGCAGGAGGAACGGAGGCGACGGGCTGGCCGACGGGCCCGCCGAGCTCGATCGTGAAAGTGCGCGAGCCGCGGGCGGCGGCGCCCTCGTCGACCGCCGGCTCGACGGTCTTGCGGCCTGAGAGCAGTTCCGGGATCAGCAGCACCGCCAGGGCAACGAGCACCGTGGCGCCGATCAGCCGCGCCTGAAGGGTTTGGTCCATGGCGGCGAAATTATACGCAGGCCAACGCGGGGCCGACGGTGTGAAACGAGCCGAACACGACGATGCGGTCTCCCTCGCACGCCTCGCGCGCCGCCTTCCTCATCGCCTCGGGCACCGAGCCGCCTGCGATCATGTCGATGCCGGCCACGGCCGCCCGCTCGGCGAGCGCGGCATCGCCAAGGCCCCGCGCGCCGTCGGTGGCCGCAGCGAACCAGCGATCAACGCGATCCCGCAGCGCATCGAGCACGCCGGCCACGTCCTTGTCGGCCAGCATCGCGCAGACTGCGATGGTGCGCCCGCGCACGGGCCAGCGCGCCAGGTTCGCAGCCAGCGCGGCCGCTGCATCGGGGTTGTGGGCGACGTCCAGGACCCACTCGATGCCGTCCGCGGAGCGCACGCGCTGGAACCGGCCGGGCAGCCGAACCTCGCGCAGTCCGCGCTCGATGGCGCAGCGATCGAGGACCAGCCGCGGCGACAGCGTCCGCAAGGCCGCGAGCGCCGTCGCGGCATTGCCCACCTGCACGACGCCGGCGAGGGCCGGCGGGGGCAGACGTTCGAGCCGACCACTCGAATCGGCGAAATCCCAGGTACCGTCCGCGTGCTCCCGGACCGCGAAGTCGCGCTCGCGCAGGTGCAGGCGCGCGCCCAGCGCAGCGGCGATCTCGAGCAGCGCGGGCGGCGGGTCGGCCATGCCGCAGACGGCCGGGCACCCAGCCCGGAAGATCCCGGCCTTCTCCCGGGCGATGGATGCCACGTCGGGCCCGAGCCATTCCATGTGGTCGAGCCCGACGGACACCACGACGGCCACGTCTGCGTCCACGACGTTGACGGCGTCGAGACGCCCGCCCATCCCGACCTCGAGCACGGTCACGTCGGGCGCCCAGCTCTCGAACACCAGCAGGGCGGCGAGCGCGTTGTACTCGAAGAAGGTGAGCGAATCGCTGCCGCAGGCGTCCGAGATGCGCTCGAAGGCGGCGACCAGCGAGGCCTCCGACACCCACTGCCCGTCGAGACGGATGCGCTCCCGGTAGTCCACGAGGTGGGGCGAGGTGAAGGCGCCGACGCGCCAGCCGCCAGCACGCAGCATGGCCTCGAGCATGGCCACGCACGAGCCCTTGCCGTTGGTGCCGCCGACGGTGATGACGGGCCGCTCCGGCCGGCGCCAGCCAGTCCGCGCGAGCACCCGCGCGACACGCTCGAGGCCGAGGTCGATCGCCTGCGGGTGCGAAGACTGCTGCCAGTCGAGCCAGTCCTCGAGTCGTGGGAATCGGAGCGGTGCCGGCATATCAGCCGGACTCGGGCGTCGTCTCCGCGCGCGGCTGGTGCATCAGCAGCGCGAGCACGGCTGCGATGCGCCCGCGCAGGTCGCGGCGGTCCAGGATCATGTCGAGCGCGCCGTGCTCGAGCAGGAACTCGCTGCGCTGGAATCCCTCGGGCAGCGTTTCGCGCACGGTCTGCTGGATGACCCGCGGTCCCGCGAAGCCGATCAGTGCGCGCGGTTCGGCGATGTTGAGGTCGCCGAGCATGGCGAGGCTCGCCGACACGCCCCCCGTGGTCGGATCCGTCAGCACGGACACGAACGGCAGCCGGGCGGCCGCGAGGCGCGCGAGCATGGCGCTCGTCTTGCTCATCTGCAGCAGCGAGAGCAGCCCCTCCTGCATGCGCGCCCCGCCGCTCGAGGAGAAGCACACCAGCGGACGACGCTGCTCGATGCAGAACTCCGCGGCACGTGCGAAACGCTCGCCGACCACCGATCCCATCGAGCCGCCGAGAAAGCGGAACTCGAAGGCGCAGGCGACGATCTCGAGACCCTCGAGACGGCCGGCCATGACCACCAGCGCGTCGCGTTCGCCGGTCTGGCGCTGCGCCACCGCGAGCCGGTCGCGGTACTTCTTGCTGTCACGGAACCGCAGCGGGTCCTCGGGCTCGACCTCCGTCGCCAGTTCCTGCCCCGTGCCCGGATCGAGGAAGCGGGCCAGCCGGTCGCGTGCCCCGATGCGCATGTGGTGCGTGCACTTCGGGCACACCTGCAGGTTCCGCTCGAGTTCGGCGCGGTAGAGCACCGCGTCGCAGGCCGGGCACTTGATCCACAGCCCTTCGGGGACCGAGCGCGTGCGCCGCTCGGTCTTGATGCGCGACGGAATGATCTTCTCGAACCAGGTCACGGCGGCCCTCCCGCGGGACGGCCCCCGAGTCTACCGGAAGCCTGCGGCCGGGACGGCAGGTCGAACTCGGCCGGATATTCGACGCCGGCGAAATAGAGCCCCTGCGGCGGCGCCGTGGGCCCGGCCAGCGTACGGTCGCGCGCCGCCAGCACCTCGGCGATCCAGGCCTCGGGGCGCTGCCCGGTGCCGACCAGAATCAGCGAGCCGGCGAGGTTGCGCACCATGTGGTGCAGGAAGGCGTTGGCACGCACCGTGATCTGCACCGTCGCTTCGCAGCGCTCGACGGACACCTCCAGCAGCCGGCGCATCGCGGTAGACGACTGGCACTCGGCCGCGCGGAACGAGGAGAAATCGTGCTCGCCGAGCAGATGCTGAGCCGCGCGGTGCATCGGCTCGGCGTCGAGCGGCCGGCGGACCCAGCAGACCCGGTCACGCGCGAGCGCGGGCCGCAGGGGCCGGTTCAGGATGCTGTAGACGTAGGTGCGCGACAGCGCGCTGTGGCGTGCGTGGAAATGATCCGGCACCGACCGCGCCCAGAGGACCGTCAGGTCGTCCGCGGCGACCGCGGTACCACCGAGCGACCAGGCCTGCTCCGGTCGCGATGCGCCCGCATCGAAGTGCGCCACCTGCATCAGCGCATGCACGCCGGCGTCGGTTCGGCCGGCCGCGGTCAGCTGCACCGGGTGCCCGGCCACCGAGCCGAGCGCCTCCTGCAGTGCCCCCTGCACGCTGGGCGCATGCGCCTGCTGCTGCCAGCCGCAATACGCGCTGCCGTCGTACTCGATCCCGAGCGCGATGCGCGCCATCACCGCCCGTCAGGGCAGGACGGACATGAGCCGTTCGGCCTCCTGCTTGTGGGCGGCGCTGCCTTCCTTGAGCACCTCCTCGAGGATGCTGCGCGCGCCCTCGGGGTCGCCCATGTCCACGTAGGCCCGCGCGAGATCGAGCTTGGTGCCGACCTCGCTCATCGTGATGTCGCCCCCGACCTTCGAATCGATGCGCGCGAGCTCGCCGGTCGCGTCGATGTCGTCGAGATCAATGGCGGGCAGCTCGCCCGTGGCGTCCGACAGGTCGATGATCGCCGAGTGCTCCTCGACCAGCGTGCGCCCTTCGTCGGCCACCTGTTCGGCAAGCGCGTCGAGATCCACCTTGAGCATGCTCGTGGCGCTCAGCAGGTCGCCCTCCTCCGCCTGGGCCGGCTCGCTGCCGCGCTCGAGGATGGGCTCCTGGACGGTGTCCTCGACCCCGGCACCGGCGTCGACCAGTGTCGCCTCGAGCTGGGTGATGTCCTCGAGCTCCTGCAGGGCGCTGGTGTCGAGACCGAGGTCCTCGATCGCCACCTCGGCGGTGGGTTCGTCGACCACGGTCCGGACGCGCGGCGTTTCGACGGTGGGCGCCAGCGCAGAATCCTCGTCCGCGCCTCGCACCGGCTCGTCGAGCAGGAAGTCCAGCGAATCGTCGCCGCGCACTTCGGGGCTGCGGACGGTCAGGTCGAGATCCGGCGGCGGACCCTCGCCACTTGGCAGCTCGAAGTCCGTCGCGGCAGCGCCGCTGAACAACTCGAGGTCCAGGTCACTGGACATGGGCGCGCTCGTCCCGGCGAACAGCGGCTCGTCAGGCGCGAGCTGGCGACCCATGATCAGGATCTTGTCCCACTCGCCCGGCCCGGCCTTCGCCCGCGTCGCGTGCATGTCGCGCGCGACCTCGAGGAACCGCTCGCGATTGCCCCACACGAAGAATATCTCAATCAGCTTGAGCTTCAGGTCGCGGCGCTGCGGCTCGCGCCTGGACGCCACCTGCACGAGTTCGGCGGCCTGGTCGTACAGGCCGTAGGCCATGTGGAAGTCGGCCTCGGCCAGCGGGTCCCCGGCCTCGATGCTCACCGCGCCGTCGCCCGACAGGGTGTCCTCCACGGTCACCGCGCGGCGCGAGGGCTCGACAGCAGCGGCGGCGACCGACGCCACCACGGGCTCTGCCGGCTGTCGCTCCTCGACGAGGATGTCGGAATCCGTCGATCGGGCGGCAACGGGCGCGCGGCCCCGCAGGTCGTCGGACGGGCGGCGCCCGAGTGCCTCCGCGAGGCTGTCCTCGAGCGGCTCGGACTGACGGCGACGACGCAGCCAGGCGGCAATGCCGAGCGCGGCGGCAAGCAGCCCGAGCAGGACCCACCAGTACTCCTGAATCCGCTCGAGGATGGACGGCTCCTCGACGGCAGCCGGGGGCGCCTTGCGCTCGGGCTTCGGCGCAGGTTCGGGCTCGGCGACCGCCGCCGGTTCCGCGTCGGCTTCCGCTTCTGCCGGCGTCCCGTCGGGCACCGGGCTCGCCGGCACCTCGGGCTCGACGACCTCGCCCGGTTCAGCGGGCGGAGCCGCGCCCTGCAGGGTTGCGAGTTCCGCGTTGCGGACCTCGAGCAGGCGCCGCGTTTCGGTCAGCTCCGCCTCGAGACGCTGCAGTCGATCCTGAAGCTCGGTGTCCGCCGCGGGAGAGACGGCCGGAACCGCAGGCGCGGGAGAAGTCGCGGCGCTGCCCTGATCGGGCGTCACCAGGCGCAGACGGCCGCCTGCATCCGAGGCTGCCGCGTCCGCGGTCCCGCCCTCGCTCCACTGGCGATACTGGCGTGCCACCTCGTCGGCCGCTGCAGCGGCAGAAATGGCCGCCACGTCGCTGCTCGCGGGGATCCTCAGTTCGCTGTCGGCCCGCAGGACGTTGATGTTGCCCGCGAACGCACCCGGGTTCGCCTCGAAGATCGCCACCATCATCCGGTTGACCTCTGATCGAGGACCGGGGCTGGCCGCGCTGGCGATCCGCCACAAGGTGTCGTTCGGACGCACGCGGTAGGTGCCGCCTGGCTCGATCGTCGCACGCGCGACGGTCGCCTCTGCAGCCGGCGCGGCGGCCGGCGCTGACCCTGGCTCCGGCCTCGGCTCCGACCTTGGCGCGGCAGCCGGGGGCGCGGACGCGGCACGCGGCGCCGCCACCGGGGCGGCGGCGGTCGGCACCGACGCGAAGACGGGCGGGTCCAGAAGTACGGTGTACTCGCGCAGCAACCGGCCGCGCGGCCAACTGGCCTCGACGAGCAGGGTCACGAATGGCTCGGTCACCGGTCGCGGGGAGGTGACCCTGAGCACGTCGCGATCGCCGGAGCGCGCCACACGGAAAGTAAAATCCGAAAGATATGCCGGCTTGTCGAGACCATAGCGCTCGAAGGTGTCCCCGGAGGCCAGCGCGGCGCGCAGCGCCCCGAGGTCCTCGGAGGTCGCAGAAACCAGCTCGATTTCCGCGTCGAACGGCTGGTTCAGCGCCGAATTGAGGCGAATCTCGCCGAGCCCGAGCGCATAAAGCGCCGATGGCGCCGCCAGGGCGCTCAGCAACAGGGCACGGCGTACAGCTCTCTTCATGGGGTCTCCCCGGACATGCATGCACCCTCCGCGCCGGACCGCGGGACCACGGCGGCACGCTCAGGCGATTTCTGCGAATTGAACATAACTATATCCCACGGCTGGGACTGCACCCAAGGTTGGATCTCCGGCGCTTTTTAACCGTTCACAGCGGGCGATACGGGGACGCGCCGCACAATTCCGTGCCACGGCACGTCCGTTCAGGCGGAACCCGGGATGACCGGCGTGGAGCAGCGAACGTCGGCGTTCTGCGCGCGGTGCCTGAGGTAATGGTCCATCAGCACCAGCGCGAGCATGGCCTCGGCGATCGGCACCGCACGGATGCCGACGCACGGATCGTGGCGGCCGGTGGTGCTCACTTCGGTCGCGGCGCCCCGCACGTCGATGGTTCGGCCGGGGATCACGATGCTCGAGGTCGGCTTGAGCGCAAGGCTCACCACCACGTCCTGCCCGGAAGAGATGCCGCCGAGCGTGCCGCCCGCATGATTGCTCAGGAACCCGCCCGGGGAGAGCTCGTCGCGGTGCTCGGAGCCGCGCTGCTCGACGACGCGGAATCCGTCGCCCACTTCCACCGCCTTGACGGCGTTGATGCTCATCATGGCGTACGCGAGATCGGCATCGAGCCGGTCGAACACGGGCTCGCCGAGCCCGGGCGGCACACCGCTCGCCACGACGGTGACGCGGGCCCCGATCGAGTCGCCATCGCGTCGCAGCCGGTCGATCAGCGCCTCGAGCTCGGCCACCCGGGACGCGTCCGGGCAGAAGAACGGGTTGCGGTCCACCTCGTCGAGGTCGCGTGGCTCGAGCCGGATGTCGCCCATCTGCGCGAGGTGGCCGTGGATGCGCACGCCGAGTCGCTCGCCGAGGTACTTGCGCGCGATGGCGCCCGCCGCGACGCGCATGACGGTCTCGCGCGCCGAGGAGCGCCCGCCGCCGCGATAGTCGCGGAATCCGTGCTTGTGCTGGTAGGTGTAGTCGGCGTGGCCGGGGCGGAATCGGTCCTTGATCTTCTCGTAGTCGTACGAGCGCTGGTCCTCGTTGGCAACCATCAGGCCGATCGGGGTGCCGGTGGTGCGCCCTTCGAACACGCCGGACAGAATTCGCACCGCATCGGGTTCGCGCCGCTGGCTGGTGTAGCGCGACGTCCCGGAGCGCCGGCGTTCCACGTCCCGCTGCAGGTCCTCCTCCGACAGCTCGAGGCCCGGGGGGCAGCCGTCCACGATGCAGCCCAGCGCCGGGCCGTGGCTCTCGCCGAAGCTCGTGACGGTAAACAGTCGACCGAAGGTGTTGCCAGCCATCCGCACTCCAGCGGCCGCGCGCGGGCGCGGCCGACGTCAATCCTTGAAATCCGCCCGCCGCAGCAGGAACACGCCGCCCCCGCCGTGCTCGAACTCGAGCCAGATGAATGGCAGCCGGGGGAAGGCCTCCGCCACTCGAAGATCGCTGTTGCCCACCTCGACGAACAATGCGCCCTCGGGTGCGAGGTGCCGGGGCGCACCGGCAAGAATGCGCCGCACCACGTCGAGGCCGTCGGCCCCGGCACGCAGCGCGAGATCCGGCTCGTGGCCGTACTCGGACGGCAGGGCCGACATCTCCGCGTCGCTGACATACGGTGGATTGGCCACGATCAGGTCGTAGCTCGCCTCACCCACGGGCTCGAAGACGTCGCCCTGCAGCAGCCGGACCCGGTCCCCGACCGCATGTCTCGCCACGTTGCGCCGCGCCACGTCGAGGGCGTCCGCCGACAGGTCCACCGCGTCCACCGTGGCGTGCGGAAAGGCCATCGCGCAGGCGATGGCGATGCAGCCCGAGCCGGTGCCGATGTCGAGGATGCGATGGACCAGATCTGGATCGATCCACGGCTCGAAACCCGCGTGGATCAGCTCGGCGAATGGCGAGCGCGGCACGATCACCCGCTCGTCGACCTCGAATTCGAGGCCCGCGAACCACATGCGGCCCATGAGGTAGGCGGCCGGCACGCGCCGCTCGATGCGTTCGGCGAACAGGGCGAGCACCCGCTCGACCTCGGCCGCACCCGGCCGCTGGACATACGCGGACTCGGCCGCGGCATGATCGAGGTCGAGGGCATGGAAGACGAGCGCGGCAGCCTCGTCCGTCGCGTTGTCGGTCCCGTGCCCAAACGCGAGTCCGGCACGCTCGAACGCCCGCGCGCCGTGGCCGATCAGGTCGGCCACGGTCGGCGTGCTCGGCAGGTCGGTCGCGTCGTGAAGTGCGATGGGCATCTCCGCAGAGGGCGTTGTGGAATAATCGCGGCCTCTTCAGCCCTGACCGAGTCCCTCGTACCCGCCCATGGCCGCACGTCCGTTGAGGATCGCGATCCTCGTGATTGTAGCGTTTGCGGCGGGACTCATTCTCGCACGGCTGCTGACGCCCGCCCGCATCGCACCACCCGAGACCGAGCGCGCGACGGTGCTGCCGGAGCCGCGCTCGCTGCCACCGCTCGATCTCGTGGACCAGGATGGCCGTGCGCTCCCGGCGGACTTCTTCACCAGCCACTGGACGCTGGTGTTCTTCGGCTTCACGCAGTGCCCGGACATCTGCCCGACGACCCTCGCCACGCTCGCGCAGGTCCGTCGCCAGCTCGCCGACCTGCCCGAGGCCGCGCGTCCGCGGGTGCTGCTCGTGAGCGTGGATCCCGAGCGCGACCCGCCCGAGCGGCTCGCGGCGTACGTGCGCTTCTTCGACCCCTCTTTTCTCGGCGCGACCGGCTCGCCGGAAGCGACCGCCGCCGCCGCTGCCGCCTTCGGTGTCCCTTATGCCCGGGTGGAGATGCCCGAGGGCGGCTACACCATGGACCACGGCTCGGGCCTGTTCCTCGTCGGTCCCGGCGGCGGCCTGATGGCCTACCTCTCCGCGCCGCACGATGCGGCCGTGGTCGCGCGGGACTATCGTCGGATCCTCGAGTGGACCGAGGCGCGGCCATGACGGCGCCGGCCGACGAGGCGGGCGTGTCCGACCGAGCCTTCGCCCTGCTGCAGGAACTGCTGCCGCAGCAGCTGCTGTCGCGATGGATGCACCGGGTCGCGCGCAGTACGACGCCCATGCTGCGCAACGCGACGATCCGTGCCGTGCTGCGGGCCTATCCGCAGATCGACGTCGCGGAGGCCGCCGAGCCCGACCCGTTCGCCTACCCGTCGTTCAACGCCTTCTTCACGCGCGCACTGCGGCCCGGCCTGCGGCCGCTCGAAGGCGGCGAACGCGACATCGTCTCGCCCGTGGACGGCACGATGAGCCAGCTCGGCGCCGTGCGCGACGGGCAGCTGCTGCAGGCCAAGGGCCTGTACTACACGGCAGGCGCGCTGCTCGCCGACGAGGCCGCCGCGCGGCGCTACGACGGCGGGGGTTTCGCGTGCATCTACCTCGCGCCCTACGACTACCACCGCATCCACATGCCGCTCGCCGGACGGCTGGTCGCCGCGCGCTACGTGCCCGGCCAGCTCTTCAGCGTGAACGCCGCGACGGCACGCACGGTCACCTCTCTCTACGCCCGCAACGAGCGCGTGGTGTGCGAATTCGAGACGGCGCTCGGCCCCCTCGCGATGGTGCTCGTCGGAGCCCTGTTCGTCGGCAGCATCGAGACGGTGTTCGCCGGCGAGGTGAACCCCCCGCCTGCACGTGGCGGCGGCGTCCGCACGCTCGAGACCGGCCTCGGCACCGAGCTGGCGCGCGGCGACGAACTCGGCCGCTTCAACATGGGCTCGACCGTGGTGCTGCTGGTCGGCAACGAGGCATTGCGCTTTGCCGGGCGCCTCGGGCCGGGCAGCACCCTGCGCCTCGGGCAGGCTCTCGCGCGGGCTGAATGATCACGGCGGAGCACGGCGACTGGCAGCCGACGGCACGACTCGAGGTGCTGCGGCTTAGGGCCGCCCTGCTCGAACGAGTACGCGCGTATTTCGCGGCGACGGGTGCGCTCGAGGTCGAGACACCCGTGATGGTCGGCGCCGCCGTCACGGACGTGCACCTCGAGTCGCTCGAGGTCAGGCGGGCCGACGGCACGCGCGCCGGGTTCCTGCAGACTTCGCCCGAGTACGCGATGAAGCGGCTGCTGTGCGCCGGCGCCCCCGACATCTACCAGGTCGCTCGCGTGTTCCGCGAGGGCGAGCGCGGGCGAAACCACAATCCCGAGTTCACGATGGTCGAGTGGTACCGCCTCGGCATGGACCACCTCGCCCTGATGCAGGACGTCGAATCGCTGCTGCGCGCCCTGCTCGAACCCCTGCGGACGGTCGGCCCGACGCGGCTGGTGACGTACTCGGCGGCGTTCCACGCCTGCCTGAACTGCAATCCGCTGGAGGCCTCGGCCGGGGAGCTCGAAGCCTACCTGCGCGAACGCGGCACCGACGTGCCGGCGACACTGGCCGGCGACCGCGACGGCATGCTCGACCTCGCCATGGCGACTCACGTGGCGCCCGGGTTCGCCGCCGATCGTGTGACGTTCGTGCACGATTTCCCGGCCTCGCAGGCGGCGCTCGCCCGGGTCCGCGGACCGGTCGCGTCGCGGTTCGAGGCGTTCTGGGGCGGGCTCGAACTCGCCAACGGGTTCCACGAACTGGGCGATGCGGCGGAGCAGTCCCGGCGCTTCGCCGGGGACCTCGCCGGCCGCGCGAGGCACGCCCGGCCGCGCCACGAGCCGGACCGGCATCTTCTCGCCGCACTGGCGGCGGGCCTGCCCGCCTGCGCCGGCGTGGCCCTCGGCTTCGACCGTGTCGCGATGATCGCCGCCGGGGCGAGCCGGATCGACGAGGTCATCGCCTTCCCGGTCGAGCGCGCCTGAGCACCGAGCGGAGACACTGCCTCATGCACAAGTTGATCGAATTGCCGAAGGACAAGGCGGCAGCGTATGCGGAACTCGAGACCGGCCTGCGCGCCCTGCTCGCGGGAGAGCACGACCTCATCGCCAATGCGGCGAACCTGGCGGCGCTGCTGTACTGGAGCCTGCCGCAGCTCAACTGGGCCGGCTTCTACCTCGTCGAACCGGAGCGCGGCGACCTGCTGCTCGGTCCTTTCCAGGGCAAGCCCGCCTGCGTGCGCATCCCGGTCGGCCGCGGCGTGTGCGGTACCGCGGCCGCAAGTCGGGAGACCGTCGTGGTCCCGGACGTGCATGCCTTCCCCGGGCACATCGCCTGCGACTCGGCGTCGAACTCGGAAATCGTCGTGCCCATCTTCCGGGGTGACCGGCTCATCGGGGTGCTCGACCTCGACAGCCCGGTGCCCGCCCG
>Ga0105090_10000439_pt1 | contig 20308 bp, 13 predicted proteins | sample PPLLak3March2015_FD_79110 | JGI IMG/M metagenome (GOLD analysis project Ga0105090, IMG submission 79110) | Freshwater sediment microbial communities from Prairie Pothole Lake near Jamestown, North Dakota, USA - PPLs Lake P7 Core (1) Depth... | ecosystem: Environmental > Aquatic > Freshwater >... | reverse complement strand
TCGCCGCCTGAACGTGCGGTACGGCACCCGCGTGCCGCAGCCCCCGCAACTACAATATCCTGCCTCCCAAGGAGCGCTGCGACAGTCCGCGGACTGCCAGGCTTGGGCTGGTTTCTCGTCAACCGCGCTCACCCGACCCCAAGGTCCGCGGTGAGTCCAGCGGGCCGTCGATGAAGCCGAGCCCCATGAACACTGCCGCCGCCCGCCCCACGGTCCCGCCGATGAAGTTGTCCGGCCTGGAGCCGGTGACCCTCGATGCCGGATCGCTGTTCGTCAACATCGGTGAGCGCACCAACGTCACCGGCTCGAAGGCCTTCGCCCGCATGATCCTCAATGGCGAGTTCGAGCAGGCGCTGGCCGTGGCCCGCCAGCAGGTGGAAAACGGCGCTCAGATCATCGATATCAACATGGACGAGGCCATGCTCGACAGCAAGGCGGCCATGGTGCGTTTCCTGAACCTGATTGCCGGCGAACCCGAGATCGCACGCGTGCCGATCATGATCGACAGCTCCAAGTGGGAGGTCATCGAAGCCGGCCTGAAGTGCATCCAGGGCAAGGGCATCGTCAACTCGATCTCCCTGAAGGAAGGCGAGGACGCCTTCCGCCACCATGCCAAGCTGGTGCGCCGCTACGGTGCCGCGGCGGTGGTGATGGCCTTCGACGAAAAGGGCCAGGCCGACACCTACCAGCGCAAGATCGAGATCTGCGAGCGCGCCTACCGCATCCTGGTCGACGAAGTGGGCTTCCCTGCCGAGGACATCATCTTCGACCCGAACATCTTCGCCATCGCCACCGGCATCGAGGAGCACAACAACTACGCGGTGGACTTCATCGAGGCCACGCGCTGGATCAAGGCCCACCTGCCCGGTGCCAAGGTGTCGGGCGGCGTGTCCAACGTGAGTTTCAGCTTCCGTGGCAACGATCCGGTGCGCGAGGCCATCCACACCGTGTTCCTATACCACGCCATCCAGGCCGGCATGGACATGGGCATCGTCAACGCCGGCATGGTCGGCGTCTACGACGACCTGGAGCAGGGCCTGCGCGAGCGTGTCGAGGACGTGGTGTTGAACCGCCGTCCCGACGCCGGCGAACGGCTGGTGGAGATCGCCGAGAACGCCAAGGGCGCAGCCAAGGACGACTCGGCCCGCCTCGCCTGGCGCGCCGGCACGGTGGAAGAGCGGCTGAGCCATGCGCTGGTGCACGGCATCACCGACTTCATCGTCGAGGACACCGAGGCGTGCTGGCAGGGCATCAGTGCCAAGGGTGGCCGGCCGCTGCACGTCATCGAAGGGCCGTTGATGGCCGGCATGAACGTCGTCGGCGACCTTTTCGGTGCCGGCAAGATGTTCCTGCCCCAGGTGGTGAAAAGCGCGCGCGTGATGAAACAGGCGGTGGCCCACCTGCTGCCCTACATCGAGGAGGAGAAGCAGCAATTGATCGCCGGCGGCGGCGAGGCGAGACCGAAGGGCAAGATCGTCATCGCCACCGTCAAGGGCGACGTGCACGACATCGGCAAGAACATCGTCACCGTCGTGCTCCAGTGCAACAATTTCGAGGTCGTCAACATGGGCGTGATGGTGCCCTGCCAAGACATCCTGGCCAAGGCGCGCGTCGAGGGCGCCGACATCATCGGCCTGTCGGGCCTGATCACGCCCAGCCTGGAGGAGATGCAGCACGTCGCCGCCGAGATGCAGCGCGACGACTGGTTCCGCGTGAAGAAGATCCCGTTGCTGATCGGCGGCGCCACCACCAGCCGTGTGCACACCGCGGTGAAGATCGCGCCGCACTATGAAGGCCCGGTGGTCTATGTGCCCGATGCCTCGCGCAGCGTGGGCGTGTGCTCCGAGCTGCTGTCTGACGACCGTGCCGCGCGTTACGTGGCCGAGCTGAACACCGACTACGCCAAGGTGCGCGAGCAGCACGCCAACAAGAAGGTGACGCCGCTGGTCAGCCTGGCGGCGGCGCGGGCCAACAAGGCGCCGATCGACTGGGCCGGCTACACACCGCCGCGGCCCAGGTTCATCGGCCGGCGCGAGTTCCGCAACTACGACCTGACCGAGCTGGCCCGTTACATCGACTGGGGCCCGTTCTTCCAGACCTGGGACCTGGCCGGGCCGTTCCCGCAGATCCTGCGCGACGAGGTGGTGGGCAGTGAGGCGCAGCGCGTGTTCAGCGACGGCAAGCGGCTGCTGCACCGGCTGATCGAAGGCCGATGGCTACAGGCCAATGGGGTGATCACGCTGCTGCCGGCCAACACCGTGGATGACGACACGATCGAGGTCTACACCGACGAGACGCGCAGCGAGGTGGCGTTGCGCTGGACGCCGCTGCGCCTGCAGACTGAGCGCCCCGTCATCGACGGCGTACGACGGCCGAACCGCAGCCTGGCCGACTTCATCGCCCCGAAGGGCGTGGCGCGCGACTACATCGGTGCCTTCGCGGTGACCGCCGGCCTGGGCGTGGAGAAGAAGGAAAAGCAGTTCGCCGACGACCACGACGACTACTCGGCGATCATGCTCAAGGCGCTGGCCGACCGCCTGGCCGAAGCCTTCGCCGAGCGGCTGCACCAGCGCGTGCGCACCGAGTTCTGGGGCTATGCGCCGGACGAGGCGCTGGGCAGCGAGGAGCTGATCGCAGAGAACTATCGCGGCATCCGCCCGGCGCCGGGCTACCCGGCCTGCCCCGACCACAGCGTCAAGCGTGACCTGTTCCGCGTGCTGCAGGCCGACAGCATCGGCATGGGCCTGACCGACAGTCTGGCGATGACGCCGGCGGCCAGCGTCAGCGGCTTCTACCTCGCACACCCGCAGGCGGTGTACTTCAACGTCGGGCGCATCGGTGATGACCAGGCCGAGGACTGGGCACGCCGGCAGGCCATCGACATCGTGGCCGCGCGCCGCCACCTTGCGCCGTCTCTGTAACAGCTTCTGCGAACGTTTCAACTGCTTCGGCATGTAAGCGCAAGCGCCCGATACCAACTTGTAGATACAACGCCGCATCGATCGCGTTCGCCGCTGCCGATGATCCCCTGCACAGGAGGCGCGCGCCGAGCGTGCCCTTTCGCGCGACTGCGCAACGTTGGGGATCGATGTGAAGAACCTGAGAGCATTTCCGGCGGACGCGGGGCCTCTGTGGCGTCCCATCCTGGCGAGTCTGGCTCTTTGCGCCAGCGTGCTGGTGGGCGCGTGCGGCGGAGGAGGTGACAGCGGCACCGAAGGCGCGTCGGGCACCAGTGCCGATCCCGGATCGGCGCCTGCGCCTGGCGCCGCTCCACCTGGCGCCGCTCCACCTGGCGCCGCTCCATCTGGCCCCGTGGTCGAGAAGCCGGCCACCCGCGAGCAGGCGGCACGCTTTCTCATCCAGGCCACCTTCGGGCCGACCGATGCCGATGTCGACCGCGTCATGGCCATCGGCTACAGCGCCTGGATCGACGAACAGCTGGCCAAGCCGACCGTCTCGCACCGCGCCAGCTGGCAGGCGGCGGACGCTGCCATCAAGGCAACCAACCCGACCGGCAGCGCCGGCCAGGACCAGGTGCTCGAGTCCTTCTGGAGGCAGGCGCTGACCGGCGAGGACCAGTTGCGCCAGCGATTCGTGTACGCGCTGTCGCAGATCTTCGTCATCTCGATGCAGGACAGCAGCGTCGCCGACAACCCGCGCGCGGTGGCCGCCTGGCTGGACATGCTCGCTGAAAGAAGCCAGGGCAACTACCGCGATCTGCTCGAGGCGGTGTCGCGCCACCCGCTGATGGGCATGTACCTGTCGCACATGCGCAACCAGAAGGCCGATCCGCGCACGGGCCGGGTGCCGGACGAAAACTATGCGCGCGAGGTGATGCAGCTGTTTTCCATCGGCCTGGTTGAGCTGAACCAGGACGGCAGCCCGCGCGCCAGTGGCGGCAAGCCACTGGAGACCTACGGCCAGGCCGACATCGCCGGCTTGGCCAAGGTGTTCACAGGATGGAGCTGGGATTGCCCCGAATGGCCCGACAACAGCTGCTTCTTTGGCGGATCGGCGAACGGCAACTCCGACCCGGACCGCAGCTTCAAGAACATGGTCGGCTACCCGCAATATCACGCCAAAGAAGAGAAGACCTTCCTCGGCACGACCATTCCCGCCCAAACCACTGCCGACCCGCAGGCGAGTCTGAACACGGCCCTGACCGCGCTGGCGGCACACCCGAATGTCGGGCCTTTCATCGGCCGCCAGCTGATCCAGCGCCTGGTCACCAGCAACCCCAGCCCGCAGTACGTGGCTGCGGTCAGCGCGGCCTTCAAGAGCAGCGGTGGCGACATGAAAGCCATGCTGAAGGCGGTGCTGATGCATCCCGAGGCGCGACGCATGTCGGCCACCGACGGCAAGCTGCGCGAGCCGGTGCTCAAGCTGTCGGCCTTCCTGCGCGCCTTTGGCTTCACCTCAGATACCGGCAACTTCCGTGTTGGCAACACCGACAACGCCGGCACCGCGTTGGGCCAGACGCCGATGCGCTCGCCCTCGGTCTTCAACTTCTACCGTCCTGGCTACGTGCCACCCGGCACCGAGGCCGGCGCCTCGGCGCTGGCTGTGCCGGAACTGCAGATCGCGCATGAGACCACCGCCGCCGGCTACGTGAATTTCATGCGCGACAACATCGCCTCCGGCGTGGGTCAAGGAAACGGCACGGTGAACGGCGTAGTCCTGAACCGGCGTGACCTGCAGGCCGATTTCAGCGCCGAAATCGCGCTGGCCGACCAGCCGGCTGCACTGGTCGAACGCGTCAATGCCAAGCTGATGGGCGGCAGCATGCCGGCCGAACTGAAAGGCGAGATCCAGGGTGCGATCGAGAAGATCGCCATCCCGGTGCTGAACACCACTGGGTCGAACCAGGCGCAGGTGAACAGCGCCAAGCGCGCGCGCGTCAACGCCACGATCTTCCTGGCGGTGATCTCGCCCGAGTACCAGGTGCAGAAGTAGGGGCCGACCGAAGCGCCACCCCCGACGAGCGTGAAACCAAGGATCCACACGATGTACTCCCACAACGCCTCCCGCCGCCTGTTCCTGCGCCATGCCGGCGCGATGGGCGCCTTGCTCGGCCCGGTGGCGGCGCCGCTGGCGCTGAACCTGGCGGCGCTCGGCACCGCTTCGGCGCAGGCCGCGCCCGACTACAAGGCGCTGGTGTGCCTGTTCCTGTTCGGCGGCAACGATGCCTTCAACATGGTGCTGCCCACGGACACGTCGTCATGGGCCAACTACAGCGCGGTGCGCAACCAGGCGCCGGATTCGATCGCGTTGCTTGCGGCGGGTACCGCCGCCAACGCGGGCTCGGCCGCGGGTTCGCCGCAGCGCCTCGGCGGCGTGCTGCCGATCCTGCCCACCAACAACCAGGGCCGCAGCTTTGCGCTGCACCCGGTGATGGGCAGCCTGCAGACGATGTTCGACACCGACAAGCGCCTAGCCATCCTGCCGAACATCGGCCCGCTGGTCATGCCTACCACCAAGGCGCAGTACAGCCAGAGCACGCACCCCAAGCCGGCGAGTCTGTTTTCGCACAACGACCAGCAGAACACCTGGCAGGCTCTGGCACCGGAAGGGGCCACGCGCGGTTGGGGCGGACGCATGGGCGACCTGCTCGCGTCGGCGAATGGCAAGCCGGTGTTCACCTCGATCTCGGCCGCGGGCAACGCCGTGTGGCTGGCCGGCGACTCGATCCAGCAGTACCAGGTCAGCACCAACGGTGCCATTCGCATGGGCACCGACAGCAACAACCGGGTCTACGGTTCGGCCGATGTCGGCGCCGCGATGCAACGCATCGTCTCGGCAACACGCGGCACGCATGTCTTCGAGCGCGACATCGCTGCGCTGGGCAAGCGTTCGATGGACGCCGAGTTCGCGCTGCGCAACGCCTTGAAGCCGGCTGGCGACGCACTGTTCGGCACACCGGTGGTGGCGCCGGCGACCTACAGCGCCAACAGCGACCCGAAGCTGCAGTACGACAACCCACTGACCGGCGCCAAGGCCTTCAACTCGCTGGCCCAGCAGCTGCAGGTCGTGGCGCGCATGATTCACGCCAGCAACGACGCCGGCGTGCTGGCCAAGCGCCAGGTGTTCTTCGTCAGCATGGGCGGATTCGACACGCATGACCTGCAGAACCGCAACCATGCCGACCTGATGGCCAAGCTGGCGCATGCGCTGCGCTACTTCGACACCACGCTGGGTGCGATGGGCGCACGCAACGCCGTCACCACCTTCACCGCCAGCGACTTCGGCCGTACCTTTACCAGCAATGGCGACGGCACCGACCACGGCTGGGGTTCACACCACTTCGTCATGGGCGGCGCGGTGAAGGGCGGTGACCTGTATGGCAACTTCCCGGTGCTGGGCGCGAAGAATGCCAACAACAACAACTTCGACGGCAGCCCCAACCAGATCGGCAACGGCGCGCTGCTGCCCGAGACCTCGGTCGACCAGCTTGGTGCGACGCTCGGGCGCTGGTTCGGCCTGAGCGATGGCCAACTGCTCGACTTGTTCCCGAACCTGGCGAACTACAACGCCGCCCAGCGCAATCTGGGCTTCATGGCGTAGCGTCGGACCGCGAGCGGCGCAACTGCAGCGCCTCGGCTACATGGGCCGCGGCGATGGTCTCGGCGCCGGCCGGTTCGGCAATGGTGCGGGCCACCTTCAGCGCGCGGTGCAGGCCGCGGCTCGACCAGTTGAGCCGCTGCGCCGCGCTTTGCGCAATGCGCGACGCGGCCGCGTCCGGCCTGCACAGCGTGTCGTTACGGGTGGCGTCCAGCGCCGCGTTCGGCATCGACTGGCGCTGCATCTGGCGCCGCCGCGCGGCCGCCACGGCGGCTGAATCCTCGCCGTCGGCCTGGGCCATCAGGGCTTCGGGCTTGACCGCGCTGACCTCGACCTGCAGGTCGATGCGGTCGAGCAGCGGCCCCGACAAGCGCATGCGGTAGCGCGCGATCCCATCCGGCGTGCAGCGGCAGGTCTTGCCGGTGTCAGCAAAGGCGCCCAGGTAGCCGCAGGGGCAGGGGTTCATCGCCGCCACCAGTTGGAAGCGGAAGCGCGCAGGGAACGCGGCCTGCCGCGCGGCGCGCGAGATGGTGATCTGCCCGCTCTCCAGCGGCTCGCGCAGTGCCTCCAAGGCCGTGCGGGCGAACTCCGGCAACTCGTCGAGGAACAGCACGCCACCATGCGCCAGCGAGATCTCGCCGGGTGGGCAGCGCCGGACTTAAGTGGCGCACCGCCAGGGCCAGTGCCAGCGCGCCACGCACCGGCCTCAACACGCCGGCCAGCGACAGTTCGCCGGCGAACTCGAAGCCCTCCAGGCGCTGCGGATCGATCGCCCCCGCTGCCGCCAGGGTGCCCAGCGCGATCGGCAGGTCGAAGCGGCCCGACTCCTTGGGCAGGTCGGCCGGCGCGAGATTGACGGTGACGCGCTTGTTGTGGGGAAGCGCAACGCCGCTTTGCAGCAGCGCGGCGCATACCCGTTCGCGGGCTTCATTGACTTCGGTATCGGCCAGGCCCACCGGCGTGAAGCTGGGCAAGCCGTTGGCCAGATGCACCTCGACGGTCACCGGCTGGGCCTGCAGGGCATCGAGTGCGCGGCTGTGGACGACGGCGAAGGACATGGATTTGCATCATGCCAGTGCCGTGCAGGAGTGCGCTGCGACTTGGAGCACCAACTTGATGCGCTCTGGTTAGAAAGCGCCCCACCATGGGGCGAACACAGTGCGGCAGGTTCGAAGCCGGTGCCGGTTCACCGAATTGGCGCAATGGCATGGTTTCTGCATATCGCTGTTCGGATTTCCATTTCAGTCCCAACCAAACCATCTCTGGAGCCCATCAAATGAAAGCCGCTCGATTCACCCTGGCGACCCTGATTGCCCTGACCGCACTGCCCAGCCTGTCACAGACCGCAGCACCGGCCGCGACGCCGGACTTCACGTTTACCGGCAACCTGGGCATCTTCTCCGACTACCGCTTCCGCGGCATCTCGCAGACCAACAAGAAGCCGGCCATCCAAGGCGGTATCGACTTCGCGCACAGCAGCGGCATCTATCTGGGCAACTGGAACTCCAACGTCGACAGCGCCATGTACAACGGCGCCAACATCGAGATGGACTTCTACGGCGGCTGGAAGACCAGCTTCGAAGGCTTTGGCCTGGACCTTGGCGCGATCTACTACTACTACCCGGGTTCCGGCGACGTCCCCGGTGCGGGCAAGATCGACAACACCGAGCTGTACATCGGCGGCAGCTGGGGCCCGATCTCGCTGAAATACAACTACGCGGTGTCCGACTTCTTCGGTGTCGACGACTCGAAGGGCGCGTACTACCTGCTGCTCAGCGGCGTGCACGACTTCGGCAACGGCTTCGGCATCAACGCCTCGGTCGGCTACCAGGGCGGCCTGAAAAACGGCGCCTGCGTCACCGAGATCGGTGGCCAGCGCTCCTGCAGCATCACCGACTACAAGCTCGGCGGCACCTACACCATCGACGGCTGGGTCCTCGGCTTGGCCTACGTGTCCACCAACCGCGACCTGACTGCGGGCACCGCGGCCTACAGCAACCGCAACATCAGCAATGGCACCGCGCTGCTGTCGGTGACCAAGAGCTTCTGACCATCCACACCATCAAGGAGTCATGACCATGAAGATGGTGACCGCCATCGTCAAGCCGTTCAAGCTGGACGAAGTTCGTGAAGCCCTCAGCGCCATCGGGGTGCAGGGCGTCACGGTGACCGAAGTCAAGGGCTTCGGCCGCCAGAAAGGCCACACCGAGCTGTACCGCGGTGCCGAGTACGTGGTGGACTTTCTGCCCAAGGTGAAGATCGAGGCCGCCGTCGACGACGCGCTGGTCGAGCGCGTCATCGAAGCCATCGAGACCGCGGCCCGAACCGGCAAGATCGGCGACGGCAAGATCTTCGTGTCCCCGCTGGAGCAGGTGCTTCGCATCCGCACAGGCGAGACCGGCAAGGACGCACTCTGAAGCCAATCAGGAAGAGAGAAATCCAAATGAAGACCCTGTTTCGATGGGCGCTGCTGGTCGCGGCGTTCGTATTGGCGCCGCTGGCGCAAGCCGCTGACGTGTTCCCTGGCACCAAGTTGCTGTTCGATACCGGCAAGGCGGACATTCCCGCCTCGGCGGCGGCCGATTTCAAGGCAATTGCCGGCTACATGGCGGCCCACCCGGAGGCCAAGCTGAAGCTCTCAGGCTATGTCGACTCCACCGGACCGGCCGATCTGAACAAGGCCCTGGCCAAGGATCGCGCGATGGCAGTCAGCGCCGCGCTGAAGGCCGCCGGCGTGCCTGAAGACCGCATCGTCATGCAAAAGCCCGAAGACATCACCGCGGGTGACGGCGAACAGGCGCGCAAGGTCGAGATCTCGCTGCTGGCCGTGGCTGCAGCACCCGCAACGTCCGCAACGCCCGCCGCGCCTGCCGCGCCTGCCGAAGCCGCCCCCCCGGCCGAGGCGGCACCCGCCGCTGCGGCCCCCGTGCCGAACAAGGGTGACGTGGCCTGGATGCTGGTGTCCACGGCTCTGGTCATCATGATGACCGTGCCCGGGCTGGCGCTGTTCTACGGCGGCCTGGTGCGCAGCAAGAACATGCTGTCGGTGCTGATGCAGGTGATGGTGACCTTCTCGATGATCGTCGTGCTGTGGTGCATCTACGGCTATAGCCTGGCGTTCACCGAGGGCAATGCCTTCATCGGCGGGTTCGACCGATTGTTCATGAAAGGGCTGTTCGATCCTGCGGCCGGTACCTTTGCGATGGCCGCCACCTTCAGCAAGGGGGTGGTCATTCCCGAACTGCTGTTCGCCGCCTTCCAGGCCACCTTCGCCGGCATCACCTGCTGCCTGATCGTCGGTGCCTTCGCCGAGCGCATCAAGTTCTCCGCCGTGCTGCTGTTCAGCGCGCTGTGGTTCACCTTCAGCTACGCGCCGATTGCCCACATGGTGTGGTACTGGATGGGACCGGACGCCTATACCGCGGCCGACGTCGTCGATGCGATGAACGCCAAGGCCGGCTTCCTGTGGCAGATGGGTGCGCTGGACTTCGCCGGTGGCACGGTGGTGCACATCAATGCCGCGGTGGCGGGCTTGGTGGGGGCCTTCATGATCGGCAAGCGCATAGGTTACGGCAAGGAAGCCATGGCGCCGCACAACCTGCCGCTGACCATGGTCGGTGCCTCGCTGCTGTGGGTGGGCTGGTTCGGTTTCAACGCCGGCTCGGCGCTCGAATCCGGCAACAGCGCAGTCCTGGCCTTCATGAACACCTTCAGCGCCACGGCCGCCGCCGTGCTGGCCTGGTGCCTCGGTGAAGCGCTGATGCGCGGCAAGGCCTCGATGCTGGGTGCCGCATCGGGCGCAGTGGCCGGCCTGGTGGCCGTCACGCCGGCGGCCGGCAACGTCGGCTTGATGGCGGCGATCGTCATCGGCTTCGTCGCTGGATTCGCCTGCCTGTGGGGTGTCAACGGCCTGAAGCGCATGCTCGGCGCCGACGACTCGTTGGACGTGTTCGGCGTGCACGGGGTCGGCGGCATCGTCGGTGCGCTGCTCACCGGTGTGTTCAACACCCAGGCGCTCGGCGGCCCGGGCCTGGTCACCGACTGGGTGACTGCGACAGTCGGCTCCAACGGCATTGCCACGCAGGTGTGGATCCAGCTGAAGGCGGTGCTCGTCACCGTGGTCTGGTCGGGCGTGGTCGCGTTCGTCGCCTTCAAGATCGTCGACCTGACCATCGGGCTGCGTGTCACCGAAGAGGCCGAACGCGAAGGCCTGGACATCAGCTCGCACGGCGAGACGGCCTACAGCAAGTAACCCTCGAGGGGTTTGGGCGAGTTCGGGGCTGCCTGCGGGCAGCCCCTTTTTCTTGCCTGTGCCTACACTCGGAGGGCTTCTAGAATCCCCCATACCCTGTCCCAGGCATCGCCAATGGTTCCGCATCTGATTACCTCGCTCAACGGCCCGATCAACGAGCTGGAGCAGCGCGTGCTGGAGTCGATGCCGGCCATCGAGCGCTGGTTCAGGCTCGAATGGATGGAGCACACGCCGCCGTTCTACTGCGCAGTGGATCTGCGCAACGCCGGCTTCAAGTTGGCGCCGGTGGACACCGACCTGTTCCCCGGCGGCTTCAACAACCTCACGCCCGAGATGCTGCCGCTGGCGGTGCAGGCGGCCATGGCGGCGATCGAGAAGATCTGCCCCGAGGCGAAGAACCTGCTGCTCATCCCCGAGGCGCACAACCGAAGCACCTTCTACCTGGCCAGTGTGCAGCGGCTGATGGCGGTGTTCACCCAGGCCGGGCTGAACGTGCGCCTGGGCTCGCTCGACAGCTCGCGCAAGCAGCCCTTGAAGCTGGCGCTGGCCGATGGCGGCGAGCTGGTGCTCGAACCGCTGCTGCGCCAGCGCGGCCGGCTGGGGTTGAAGAACTTCGATCCCTGCACCATCCTGCTCAACACCGAGCTGGCGCAGGGCGTGCCGCGCGAGTTGCAGGGTCTGCACGAGCAGTACTTGCTGCCGCCGCTGCATGCCGGCTGGACGCTGCGGCGCAAGTCGCACCACCTGCGCAGCTACGAAGAGGTGGCGAAGAAGTTCGCCAAGCTGCTGGGGATGGACCCGTGGCTGATCACGCCGATGCACGCCTACTGCGGCGAAGTGGACATGGCCGAGCGCAGCGGCCTGGACAACCTGCGCAGCCAGGTCGAGGCGCTGCTCGCCAAGATCAAGCGCAAGTACAAGGAGTACGGCATCAACGAGCGGCCCTTCGTGGTTGTCAAGCCCGATGCCGGCTCCAGCGGCAAGGGCATCCTGACGGTGCGCGAGCCGAAGGACCTGGACGCGCTGGAGCCGATGGCCGGCGCGGAGCCGCTGGCCGGGCCGATGATCGTGCAGGAAGGCGTGCCGGCCTACGAACGCATGAACGACGCCGTGGCCGAGCCGGTGGTCTACATGATCGACCGTTACGTGGTCGGCGGCTTCTACCGCGTGCATGCCGAGCGCGGCATCGACGAAGTGCTCAGTGCGCCGGGCTCCAGCTACGTGCCGCTGGCCTTCGCGCCCAGCGGCCACCTGCCGCGGCGCGGCGAGAAGCCGGGGGCCAGCGCGCCGAACCGCTTCTACATGTACGGCGTCATCGGCCGCCTGGCCATGGTCGCCGCCAGCTATGAGCTGGAAGCCACCGACCCCGAGGCCGAGGTCTACAGCTAGACGCCGCGCAGGCACAATGGCTTAACGGCTCGGCGCGTGAAGGCGCGCAACTCCCGTCTTGAGCACCCACTCCTCCACGCGCAGCCCTGCCGCCCTGGCCGCACTCACGCTCGGTGCGCTGGGCGTGGTCTATGGCGACATCGGTACCAGCCCGCTGTACGCGCTGAAGGAGGTGTTCCACGGTGGCCACGTGCAGGCCACGCACGACAACATCCTCGGCGTGCTGTCGCTGATCTTCTGGACGATGACGATCATCGTCTCGCTGAAGTACGTGCTGCTGGTGCTGCGCGCCGACAACAACGGCGAGGGCGGGCTGATCGCGATGCTGGCCCTGGCCACCATGGCGGTGAAGGAGCGGCCGCAGCTGCGCCGCGCATTGATGACGGTCGGCCTGTTCGGTACGGCGGTGTTCTTCGGCGACGGCGTCATCACTCCGGCGATCTCGGTGCTGTCGGCGGTCGAGGGCCTGGAGGTAGCGGCGCCGGCGCTGCACAACGCGGTGATCCCGATCACCTTGGTGGTGCTGACGCTGCTGTTTGCGGTGCAGCGCTTCGGTACCGGCGGCATCGGCAAGGCCTTCGGACCGGTGACCCTGGTCTGGTTCGTCACGCTGATCGCGCTGGGACTGCCGCATGTCATCGGCAACCCCCACGTGCTGCTGGCGCTGAACCCGATGTATGCGTTTGGTTTCTTCGTCGCGCAGCCGCTGGTCGCCTTCATCGGCCTGGGTGCGGTAGTGCTGGTGGTCACGGGCGGCGAAGCACTCTATGCCGACCTGGGCCACTTCGGCAAGCTGCCGATCCGCATCGCCTGGTACGGGCTGGTCATGCCGGCACTGGTGATCAATTACTTTGGCCAGGGTGCGATGCTGCTCGACAACCCGGCCGCCGTGTCCAACCCCTTCTACCTGATGGCCCCCAAGTGGGCCGGCCTGCCGCTGGTGGTGCTGGCCACCGCCGCCACCGTCATTGCTTCGCAGGCGCTGATCACGGCCGCGTTCTCGGTCACCAAGCAGGCGGTGCAGCTGGGCATGCTGCCGCGCATGCGCATCCACCACACTTCGGTGCGCGACACCGGGCAGATCTACCTGCCGCTGGTCAACTGGGGGCTGTATGTCTTCATTGTGCTGGCGGTGGTGCTGTTCCGCAGCTCGTCCAACCTGGCATCGGCCTACGGCATTGCCGTCACGCTGGACATGACCATCACCACGGTGATGACCTTCTTCGTCATCCGCTACGGCTGGAGGTACCCGCTGTGGCTGTGCCTGGCGGCCACCGGCATCTTCTTCGTCATCGACGTGGCTTTCTTCGCTTCGAACATGCTCAAGCTCTTTGCTGGAGGCTGGTTCCCGATCGTCATCGGCATCGGCATGTTCACGCTGATGCTCACGTGGATGAATGGGCGCAGGCTGGTCAGCGACCGGCTGCAGGCCGAGGCGATCGGCCTGGCCGGCTTCCTCGACGCCGTCTTTCTCAGCCCGCCCACGCGCGTGCCCGGCACCGCGGTGTTCCTGGCGGCCGAGGAAGGCCTGACGCCGAACGCGTTGATGCACAACCTGAAGCACAACAAGGTGCTGCACGAGTACAACCTGTTCGTGACCGTCAAGCACCACGAGGTGCCGTGGATCGGCTTCGACAAGCGCCTGCAGATGAAGCCGCTGGGCCACGACTGCTGGCAGGTGACGCTGCATTTCGGCTTCAAGAACGACCCCGACGTGCCCGAAGCGCTGAAGCTGCTCGAAGGCCGTGGCGTGCCGATGGACGAGATGGACACCAGCTATTTCCTGTCGCGCGACAGTGTCATTCCAACTTTCGGCGATGGCATGGCACTGTGGCGCGAGAAGCTCTTCGCCACCATGCACCGCAACGCCGCAGCGGCCGCCGACTTCCTGAACCTGCCGGCCAACCGCATCGTCGAGCTGGGGTCGAAAGTCGAGATCTGAGCGGTGCGATGCGTGGGTTTTGGAACGACCTGTCGCTCTCGGCCGTCATTGCCGGCTTTGTCGCCGTGCTGGTGGGCTTCACCAGTTCGGTGGTCATCGTCTTCGCCGCGGCGCAGGCGCTGGGCGCGACGCCGGCGCAGACCACCTCGTGGATTTGGGCACTGGGCCTGGGCATGGGCCTCACCTCGATCGGGCTGTCGCTGTGGACCCGACAGCCGGTGCTCACCGCCTGGTCCACGCCCGGCGCGGCGCTGATCGCCGGCAGCAGCGGCTTCGGCCTGCCCGAAGCCGTCGGCGCCTTCGTCGTCTGCGGCGCGCTGATCGTGCTGGCCGGCGTGACACGCCTGTTCGAGCGTGTGATGGACCGCATCCCGCAGGCCATTGCCGCGGCGCTGCTGGCCGGCGTGCTGGCGCGCTTCGGCCTGGATGCGGTGGGCGCAGTGCAGACCGGGCCGCTGCTGGTGGGCGTGATGGCACTGACCTTCCTGCTCGGACGTCGCGCCTGGCCGCGTTATGCAGTACCCGGGGTGCTGCTGGCCGGCATCGTGATCGCGGCAGCGCAGGGGCGCATGGACACCACGGGCATCGTCTGGGCCATGGCGCGGCCGGTGTGGACGACGCCGGTCTTCAGCTTCAGTGCGCTGGTCGGCCTGGCGCTGCCGCTGTTCATCGTCACCATGGCCTCGCAGAACCTGCCCGGCGTGGCCGCGCAGCGCGCCGCCGGCTATGCCACGCCAGTGTCGCCGAGCATCACCGCCACCGGCGCGGCCAGCGTGTTGCTGGCGCCCTTCGGCGGTTATGCCTTCAATCTGGCGGCCATCACCGCGGCCATCTGCATGGGCCGCGAGGCGCACGAAGACCCAGCGCGGCGCTATGTGGCTAGCATGGCGGCGGGCCTGTTCTATATCGCGCTCGGCCTGGTCGGTGGCGCGGTGGTCGGGCTGCTCGGCGCCTTCCCGCGCGAACTGGTGCTGGCCGTGGCCGGCCTGGCATTGCTGGGCACGATCTCGGGCGGCCTGGCTGCTGCGCTGAAGGACGAGGCGCACCGCGATGCCGCCGGACTGACCTTCCTGGTGACGTTGTCGGGCGTCACGCTGGCGGGCATTGGAAGCGCGTTCTGGGGCGTGCTTGCCGGCAGCGTGGCGCTGATGGTGCAACACTACTGCTCCCGCGCCCAACCCTGAGCCCCTCGCCGTGAACCTGCTGTTCGTCGCCGACCCGCTGGAAAGCTTCAAGCCCTACAAGGATTCCACCTTCGCGATGATGCGCGAGGCCGCTGGGCGTGGTCATGGCCTTTGGGCCTGCGAGCCGGCGCAACTGCATTGGCAGCGCGGCGCGCCGGTGCGCGCCCGGGTTCGCGGGCTGCGTCTGACCGGCACGTTGGACGACTGGTTCGAGGACAGCGACGCCGAGCAGCGGGCACTGGCCGACTTCGACGCGGTGCTGATGCGCAAGGACCCGCCCTTCGACAGCGAGTACTTCTACGCCACCCACCTGCTGCAGCGCGCCGAGGCCGATGGCGCGCGTGTCTTCAACTCACCGCGCGCGTTGCGCGACCACCCGGAAAAGCTGGCGATCCTGGAGTTTCCGCAGTTCATCGGCCCGACACTGGTCACCCGCTGCGCCGACGATGTGCGCGCCTTCCATGCCGAGCAGGGCGACATCATCCTCAAGCCGCTCGACGGCATGGGGGGCATGGGCATCTTCCGCGTCGGCGCTGACGGGCTGAATCTGGGCAGCATCACCGAGACGCTGAACCGGCACGGTGCGCAGACGCTGATGGTGCAGCGCTACCTGCCCGAGATCGTTCAGGGCGACAAGCGCATCCTGGTGATCGGCGGCGAGCCGGTGCCGTTTTCGCTGGCGCGCATCCCTCAGGGTAGCGAGATCCGTGGCAATCTGGCGGCCGGTGGCCTGGGGCGCGCGCAGCCCTTGAGCACGCGCGATCACGAGATCGCCACAGCGCTGGGCCCGGTGCTGGCGCGGCGCGGGCTGCTGCTGGTGGGCCTGGACGTGATCGGCGACTGTCTCACCGAGATCAACGTCACCAGCCCGACCTGCTTCCAGGAGATCCAGCAACAGACCGGCTTCGACGTGGCCGGGATGTTTGTCGACGCGCTGGAGCGAGCCGCAGCGACTGCGGTGGAAACCGCGAACGGCTGACTGGCCGTCTACAGCGGAAAGCTCAACTGCGCGGCGGCGCTCACGTAGCGGTAGGCGCCGGACTGAGAAGTCAGCAGCGACGCCGTGTTCGTGGCCAGCAGCCCGACGCTCCAGCGGATCTGCGCATTGCGCGGCGATGCCAGTCCCAGGAATGCACCCCAGATCGGCTGGTTGTCCGTGTTCGTGTACTGCATGCCGGCATCCAGCCAGGTGCTGAGGACCACGCGTTCCGCGGCAAGCCAGCGCGACGACAGGCCGAGTGAGGCCTCGTTCAGCCACTCTGGCGAGAAGTACTGTGGACGGTCCGGGTCCGAGTTGCGGTAGCTGCGGGTCTTCAGGTAGGCATTCAGTCCGTACTGCTCGTTCAGCGAGTAGTTCCAGCGCGTGCGCAGGAACGGCCTGTTGTTGCCGTCGCTGAAATAGGTCGTGCCGCCGGCCAGCCCCACGTTGAAGGGCGCCGTGAAGACATAGTCACCGACCAGCGCCAGGCTGTTGTAAAGGATCTCGTCCTCGATGCCGCCCTGGCTATTGACGATGTTGCGCTCGAAACTCAAGCCCAAGGCATGGCCCGCTTCCCAGCGCTGCAGCCAGTCGATCCCGGCCACCCAATAGTCCTGGCCTTCGATCCGAGCGACCCCGACGCTGGCATCGACTTGTCGCAAGCGGCCCTGCTCCTTGTAGGTGGCTGCAAGCAGCGCCCCGTCGGCCGACCATCCCGGTGCGGTGTAGCGCATCGCGCCTGCGGCCAGTCCGAAGCCCAGTTCGCCGGTGTAGCCGGCGGTGACCCGGTATTCGTCGAAGGAATCCGAGTCGTGCGAAAGGAAGAGGCTGCCATTGAGCGTCTGAGCGACCCCCAGCGTGGCGCAGCCGCACAGGGTGGCGGCACAGACCCAGGCCTTCATTTCGTGCCCCAGGTCTTGGTGCGGTTCAGCAGTTCCTGCACGTAGCCGATGACGCAGGCCGGCTGCAGCACGAAGCTGTAGCAAAGCGCATAGAACAGGAAGCCAGCCACGTTGCGGCGCACGTGCAGCCCTTGCTGCTTGAACATGCGCGACTGCACGTGAAACATCAGGAAATTGACAAGCGCTGCGAGCGGCAACAGGAGCAAGGTCAAAGGCCCTGCCAACCAGTAGATGCCGAACAGCGCCAGCACCAAGCCCGGGATGAAGGCCAATGTGAAGGCGAGGTCCAGGTACGGAAACAGCAGGTTCCACCAGATGAACAAGGTCGTCATCCTGGCCTTGAACAGCAGTCGCCAATGGGCCTTGAAGGCTTCGATCAGCCCGCGCGACCACCTTTGCCGCTGGCGAATGAACTGCTTCCAGGTGGTCGGCGCATTGGTGAACACGCAGGCATTCTCGGCAAAGCCGATGCGATAGCCGTGCGCCAGGAGGTTCCAGGTCAGGACGATGTCCTCACCCACGGTGTGGGGCCATCCGCCGAGCGAGCGGATCGTGTCGGTGTCGTAGATAGAAAACGCGCCCTGCGCCACGAGCGTACCTTGGTAGAGGCTCTGCAGGCGTTTGATCGCGGCAATGCCGTGGAAGTAGTCCCACTCCTGGGCGGCGGTGACCAGGTTCTCGCGCGAATTGCGCACCAGGACGGCGCCGGCGACGGCCCGGGTGTCGGGCGGGTCACTGAGGTAGCGGCCGACCAGATTGCGCAGCGCGTTGCGATACAGGTACGAGTCGCCATCGACGGTCAGGGTCAGGCGAAAGCGGGCTCGCGCGAGACCGACATTCAGCGCATGGGACTTGCCGCCATTGCGCTCCAGGTTGATGACCTGAAGCCACGGGTATTGCAGTGCAGCCAGGCGCTGTGCCGTGCCGTCGGTGGAACCGTCGTTGATCACGACCACTTCCATCGGCCCGGGGTAGGCCTGACGGGCGATGCTGTCGATGGTGGACGCAATGCAGGCCTCTTCGTTGTAGGCCGCCACTAGGATGGTGATCCCTGGCAATGAGTCGGTGGACACACGAATGGCCGGCCGGCGGTCGAGCACCAGGCTGGCGACGAGGAATGCGTTCATGAAACCGGGAATGATCGCGATCCCGAAGATGGCCAGGTAGGCCAGGGTGGGGCCGGCCACGCCCGACAGGTCGCTCAGCCAGGCTCGCGCCGCGAGATACGAAAAGACCGCCCATGACGCGCCCGCGAGCATCGAGATCGCGAACTTCCAGCGCACGCTGACATAGACGGCGGTACGAGCGCCGACCCGGGAGGCCTTGTCGCTGGCGGGCGCTTTGCCGCGAAGGTCCAGGAACCCGCGTCGCAGTTGCGATCGAACAAAGCCGGGCGCCGCGCGCCGCCGGCCTGGAGTGAGCGTGTTCATGCCGCGTGGCCCGGGCAGGCAGGCGCGGCGACAGACGCTGTCGCGCCTGTCGCCGCCCACCACGGCGTGGTCGCATGCGCACGCGCGAGACCGCGCCTGTGGCGCACCACGAACTCACTTCTCATCCAACGGGCCCAACGGCTGTCCTTGTCCTTGTTCCGTCATCATCGGGGCGATTCGGCGCAGCACCAGGGCAGATCGACGCGGCTGTCGCGCAACCCGGCGATTCCGTCACGGGTTGGTCCTGGGGCCGCGTCGGGATGTGACGAAGTGTGTCGCCAGCACGCATCAGCGCCGGCGCGGATCAGGCCGGCGTACAGGCCATGAAACGTCGACTGCTGGAGGCGGTCGACTGGTCTGCCCATAATCGCGGCTCCCTCGATACCGGCTCCTGGCGCTGCAAAGCCTGCCAGACGCATTCATGGCCATCCTGTCCCTCTCGAACGCCCACCTGGCCTACGGGCATGTCGCGCTGCTCGACGGCGCGAACTTCTCGCTCGAGGCCGGCGAGCGTCTCGGCCTGATCGGCCGCAACGGTGCGGGCAAGTCCTCGCTGTTGAAGGTGCTGGCCGGTCAGGAGAAGCTCGACGACGGGCTGCTGCAGATGACGCAGGGCCTGCGCATCTGCTACGTGCCGCAGGAGCCGCTGTTCGAGCCGGCGCACAGCGTGTTCGACATCGTCAGCGAGGGCGTGGCCGAGGCCAAGGCCTTGCGCGCACGCTACGAGGCCCATGCCCAAGGTGAGGACCTCGATGCGCTGCAGACGCGCATCGAGGCGCTGGATGCCTGGACCTGGGAGCAGCGTGTTTCCACCACGCTGGCGCAACTGCACCTGGACGGCACGCGCGACATCGGCAGCCTGTCCGGTGGCATGAAGAAACGCGTCGCGCTGGCCCAGGCGCTGGTGGCCGTGCCCGACGTGCTGCTGCTCGACGAGCCCACCAATCACCTCGACCTGGATTCGATCGCCTGGCTCGAGGAGTTGCTCACCGGTTTCAAGGGCAGTGTGATGCTGATCACCCACGACCGCGCCTTCCTCGATGCGGTGTGCACGCGCATCATTGAGCTCGACCGCGGCACGCTGCGCAGCTACCCCGGCAACTTCAGCGCGTATGAACGGCTCAAGGAAGAGCAGCTGGCTGCCGACGCGCTGGCCAATGCCCGCGCCGACAAGCTGCTGGCGCAGGAGGAGGTGTGGATCCGCAAGGGAGTGGAGGCGCGGCGCACGCGCAGCGTCGCTCGCATCGAGCGGCTGCAGCGTCTGCGCGCCCAGCGCGCCAAGCGGCGCGAGGCGCTGGGCCAGGTGCGGCTGGAAGTCGATGCCGGCGTGCCCAGCGGCAGGATCGTCGCCGAGTTGCGTGACGTGTCCTTCTCATACGGGGCCACGCCGATCGTCAGCCACTTCAGCGCGACCCTCCTTCGCGGCGACAAGGTCGGATTGATTGGCCCCAATGGCGCCGGCAAGACCACGTTGCTGAAGCTGATCCTCGGCGAGCTGCAGCCCAGCTCGGGCACGATGCGTCAGGGCACGCGGCTCGAGGTGGCCTATTTCGACCAGATGCGCAGCAAGCTCGACCTGGACGCGACGCTGGCCGACAGCATCAGCCCGGGCAGCGAGTGGATCGAGTTCAACGGCCAGCGCAAGCATGTGATGAGCTACCTGAACGATTTC
>Ga0105090_10000438_pt1 | contig 20370 bp, 18 predicted proteins | sample PPLLak3March2015_FD_79110 | JGI IMG/M metagenome (GOLD analysis project Ga0105090, IMG submission 79110) | Freshwater sediment microbial communities from Prairie Pothole Lake near Jamestown, North Dakota, USA - PPLs Lake P7 Core (1) Depth... | ecosystem: Environmental > Aquatic > Freshwater >... | reverse complement strand
GATTTTTCCAAAATAGAGGCGGGAAAACTTACCATTGAATCCCGCTCGTTTATGTTGGATGAAATCGTTGATCGGGTGGTGGAACTTTTTTTTAATAGCGCTTCTGCCAAACGAATTGAACTTTTGGTGAATATGGACCAGGAAGTTCCCAGGGCGCTCATTGGCGATCCGCTTCGTCTCCAGCAGATATTAACCAACCTGGTTGGAAACGCCGTTAAGTTCACGGAAAAGGGAGGATTCATACTTATAGGCGCAAAGGCCTCGAACTTTTCGGGCGACCGGGTTGAGCTTAACATGTGGGTGAAAGACACGGGTGTCGGCATTTCGAGGGATTATCTCATAAATTTGTTCCAGCCTTTTACCCAGGCTGATGGATCTGACACGCGTCGCTACGAGGGCACCGGATTGGGGTTGAGCATATGCAAGCGCCTGGTCGAAATGATGGATGGCCGGATTTGGGTAGAGAGTGAACTTGGCAAGGGGAGCACATTTTACTTTACGGTGCAATTAAGAACTCGCCGGCAAGAGCCTGCTAAGATATTCTCGCCGCCCCCGGAGCTTAAATTTCTTCATGTACTGGTCGTTGATGATTGTGAAGAGAGCCGTACCATCGTCTCCCATTACCTGGAGTCTTTCGGATATACGGTTGAAGTCGCCGAATCCGGGAAAAGAGCACTGACAATGCTGGAAAACAGGGAAAATCAGGGCACCCCCTTTAACCTGGTTCTGATCGACTGGCTAATGCCGGAAATTGACGGCCTGGAAGTTTCAAGGCGAATCCGGGAAAAAAGCCCAAAACCTCCACCGATTATCATGATGACCGCATTCGGAAGTGATATGGAAAGAATGGAAGCCGAAAAAATCGGTATTCAGGGCTTTCTGATCAAGCCCGTTTATCAATCCACATTGTTCAACTCGATCATGGATGCTTTTGGAAAAGAAAAACACAAAAAATTGCGACCCCAAAGCCGACTTGTCACTGACAGCACCGTATTTAAGCGACGATTGAAAGGGTTTCGGATTCTTGTGGTAGAGGACAATCCCACCAATATGGAAATAACCGTGGCGATCCTGGAAAGCGCGGGGATTATGTCTGATTCGGCGGTAAACGGACGCGAAGCTGTGGAAAAAGTTATCAGGAACAAATACGATGCTATCCTGATGGATGTCCAAATGCCGGAAATGAACGGATTTCAGGCAACGCAGAAAATTCGAACGGATTTATCCTTGACTGATCTGCCGATAATTGCCATGACTGCCCACGCCATGAGAGGGGACGAGGAAAAGTGCATGGCTGCGGGCATGGATGGCTATATTCCCAAGCCGGTTGACCAGTCCCGGCTTTTTCAGTTGCTGTGGAGACTGCTCAAAAACAGACGCCCTGTTCTTGAGCCGAAACCGCTGCCTTCTGAAACCGAAACGGAAACCGAGGGGTCGGCGTTAAACAGACAGCCACTTCCCGAAAAGGTTCCTGGAATCGATATTCGCAAAGCTATCGACAGTCTCAAGTTGCACCCGGAGGTTTATCGAAATATTCTTTCCGGATTTCGTAAAAACAGTCTTGATACCGTGGAATCCATTCGACAGGCAGTAGAACAAAAGGATACGGATCGCATTGCTGCCCTGGCGCACACATTAAAGGGAAGCAGTGGCAGCATCGGAGCCATTGATTTAGAATGTGCGGCAAAGGAATTGGAGGCCGTCGGCCTTAAGCATGCCGACCAGTCAATGCTGGAACCATCTGCAAAAAGGGTTGAGGAGGCACTCGACATTGTTTTGACTTCCATTTTAAATCTGGAAGGCTCCGGTGACACTGAACCGGTTGAGGATATGCCCGAATCGACCTTTGATGAAAGTTGTTTCAAGGAGGTTTTAAATGAACTGGCCAAAGCGTTGCGTTTTGCGGATCCTGAGGAAATCAATCGCGTTCTTCCCAGCCTGAAACGGTTCGTAAAAGGGGGGGAAATGTCGCGGATCGAACGTCTGATCGAGCAATATGATTACGATGAAGCACTCCAAATCTTGACAAAATTGGCAGATGATAGGAGTAAAGCCATTTGAAAGGATAAGCAAATGGAAAAAGATCGCGATCTTGTTCTGATTGTTGATGATAATCCCACCAACATAGATCTTTTGGTTAGTACGCTGGGCAACGAGTATCGGTTGGGAGTGACCATTAATGGGCCCAGGACCCTGGAATATGTGTCCAGACAAAAACCGGATATCATCCTGCTGGACATCATGATGCCCGGGATGAACGGATTCGAAGTCTGCAGCCGTTTGAAAGCCGACCCCGAGACCCAGGAAATTCCTATAATTTTTATAACGGCGGTCAATGACGTCTCCCGGAAAATAAAGGGCTTCGAGCTGGGAGCAGTCGATTATATTACCAAACCTTTTCTGGCCGAGGAGGTGAGGGAAAGGGTACGGACCCACCTGGCCCTGAAATCCATGCGTGAGCAACTTGCGGACCGCAATGTCAACTTGGAGCTGAAAGTCAGTGAAAAGACAATCGAGCTGGAAAAAATGCTGGAGGCGACCATTTCAACGATTACCCTTATGGCTGAAATCAGGGACCCGTATACCTCCGGCCACCAACAGCGTGTAGCCGAACTGGCGTGTGCCATTGCAAAACACATGGGGTTTTCAAAGGATAAAATCCGGGCCGTGGAATTGGCCGGTATCCTTCATGATATCGGCAAAATCAGAGTGCCGACATCAGTGTTGAACCGTCCCGGAAAACTTCTGGATACCGAGCGGGAGCTGTTGAAAATTCATCCGGAGGTGGGTTACAAGCTTTTGAAAAGAATTCCGTTTACAATGCCTGTGGCCGATATCGTGCTTCAGCACCATGAGCGTATGGACGGCTCCGGGTATCCGTTCGGCCTCAAGGGCGACCAGATCCTTTTAGAAGCCCGGATTCTTGCAGTCGCCGACGTTACCGAAGCTCAAAGCTCTTACCGTCCCTACCGCCCGGCCCTGGGAATCGAGGTTGCTCTCGCAGATATATCCAAAAATAGCGGCAAGCTCTATGATCCGCAAGTCGTGGATGTCTGCCTGACTCTTTTCAGGGAAAACCATTTCAGTTTCGGTGAGGATAGCCGTTTCACGGACCCGGGGCATATCCAGTGATCCGCAAGCAGTTTTTACTTGACCATGGCAAAGGTTTAGCGATAGATACGGAGTATGGCAATGAATATATGTTGGTGATAATACAAGCGTTGAAAGTTTTGCCCGGTGACAAAATAGCTTTTGAGATTGAGAGTTGGTAGATAAAAGTGAATCTAAAATTAGGCAGCATCTTGAAACGCAGCATTTAGATTCTGAGCGTGAGCTTGTTGCCTTATTGAAATCCAGAGAACAACTAAAGAGACGGCAAATGAAAAAATTTGGATTAAAATTCGGATTACAATTGATGACCAAATTTTTTGTGCCTTTGATAGCAGTTTTTATTGTTTATGATTCAATAAACTTAATTTTTAATCAAATATATTCGACCATAGAGTCAAAAGAATCAGTAAATGGATATGAAATTATTGTTTCTTTAGTACTAATAGCAATAGCAATAGTAGCAGTAGTCGTAGTAAATTATTTATTTTCTCGGAGGATAGGTGTGTCTTCGAAATCTGAAGATATAGCAGAGGAAGCCAGACTTAAAAGACAAATAGAAGTTTTGGAAAAACGTCTTAAGAAAATAGCGAAATAATTGAAAAATCGGGCATAAAAAATTCCAAAACATATTTCGATGCGGTTAAAACGATAATAGTAGCCAGCATCCACTTGATGGCCCGTGCCGGAACGAATTTCTGAAAGCGTGCCCCCAGATACATGCCGGCCATCCCGCCAAGCCCGAAAAGCAGCCCAAGAAGCCAATCCGGAGCAACGGACATATCCGGATACAACGGAGCAATGGCCTGATAAAATCCGACACCCGCTATAGAGGTGACAAAAGTCCCCATAAGGGCCGCCCCGGCAACCGTGTAAACAGGAAGATGAAAAACTGAAACGAAAAATGGTGCGATAATGGCACCTCCTCCGATACCGTATATGCCGCCTACAATTCCGACAATGAAACTCAGGGTGAAAATACCCCAAATGGAAAAGTTAAATACTTCTCCATAAAAAGTGTAGCCGATTCTTCTGAAATTAAATTCGGTCACCTTTACAGCAGGGAGGAAATCTTTTCCGGCTTGTTCCGATTGTGCTGCCTGTTTTCGATATTGACTCACCAGTTGTTGAAAACGTTGTTCGCTCGAGGCTTTATTGTTGCCTTTTGTATCTTTGCGAAGCAGGTCGAGCACCATCCTGACACCAATATAAAAAAGAACACCGGAAGCAAAAAGCTTGAACGCTTTCGGATCAGGAAGATAAGCGACCCGCACGATAGCCCCGATAAAGACCCCGGGAAGTGTTCCCACGATCACAACCCATGTTAACGGCCATACCATGCGGCCTTCCCGAAAATATCGATAGACGCCGCTGGGAATGGCCACAATATTGAACAACTGATTGGTGGCGCTTACCGATGGATGGGTATATCCCAGAAAAGACATTTGGAAAGGCAATATCAAAAACGCTCCGGATACGCCTCCCATGGATGTGAAAAATGAAATGATAAAAGCCACCAAAGGTGGAAGCCAAGGTACTACCTCTATGCCGGCTGTATCAAAATACATGGCGCCTCCTGTGCATATGGTTATATTTCTATATAAACACGAAAATATAAATAAACGTGTTGTTGAAAATTATCATATCGGATATCTCCCGTCAAGAAATTTGAAAGGAATGATAGTCTCTTGACAAAAAAATATTTTGTATATATAGGGTTTTTGATGAAAATTTTAAATCAATCCGACCATTATTCCCAAGAAGTTAGGAAATTAAGCAGGATAGAGAAAAAAATATTTTTTTGAAGCCTATAAGTACCAAAATAATAGTAGGCCGGTAAATTGAAGGCCTGTTTCGTTCTTAAGGGTAATCCATTTGTCAAATCGGTTCTTTTGAAAGTGGCAACCTGAAGCATGAAACACCGAAACATTTTTTAAAAGGAGGGTGCCACTATGGCAAACGGCGTTGTGAAATGGTTTAGTGAAAAAAAAGGTTATGGTTTTATTGAACAAGAAAATGGACCCGATGTATTTGTTCATTATTCCGGAATCGAGGGAAGCGGATTTAAATGCCTTTATGAGGGAAACCGTGTGACCTTTGACATAGAACAAGGTGATAAAGGGCCTACGGCTGTCAATGTTGTTGTAAAATAAGCTTGAAAAAAAGCTTAAAAAGGGGTGTTTCCTTCATAGGAAAAAGGAAATGCCCCTTTTTTATAGTGTCTTCTTAGGGATTTAAAATGATTACCTTATTAGATTATGGCGCGGGTAATGTCCGAAGCGTGATCAATGCCGTTGAAATCCTTGGTGAAAGAGTTAAAATTGTTGAAGGAATCGAGGATATTTTATCTGCGGAGAAATTGATATTTCCCGGGGTCGGCAATTTTATCAGTATGATTCGTATTTTGCGGGATAAAAATTATTTTGGCCCGATAAAGGAATTCTTGAATTCAGGGCGCCCTTTTTTGGGAATATGCCTGGGATTACAGGTGCTATTCGAGGAAAGTGAAGAGGCCCCAGGGGCCAGGGGACTAGGGATATTCCGAGGCAAGGTCAAACGTTTTGATATTGATCTTTCAGTTCCCCATATCGGGTGGAACGGAATAAATATCAAAAAACCTTCACGATTATTTTCAGGGCTTTCAGGACTGGAAAAGCTATATTTCGTGCATTCATATCATGTTGTTCCTGAAGACAGGCACGTGGTTTTAACCACTACCGATTATGGGATAGAGTTTGTCAGCAGCGTTCAGCAGGGCAATGTTATCGCCACCCAGTTTCATCCGGAAAAAAGCGGAAAAACAGGCATTCAACTCCTTAAAAATTTTATCGAGACCGACCTTCCAAAATCGATTCCGCCGAATATCTCTTCAAAAACACATCTGGCCAAGAGAATTATCGCTTGTCTGGATGTACGTACCAACGATCAGGGCGATCTGGTGGTGACCAAAGGAGACCGGTATGATGTGCGGGAAAATGGAAATGTGCGAAACCTGGGAAAACCGGTGGAGTTGGCCGGGAAATACTATCAGGATGGTGCTGACGAAATTGCGTTTTTAAACATTACGGGTTTCAGAGATTTTCCTCTCGAAGATATGCCTATGCTGGAGGTTTTGAAACAGACATCCTTAAATGTATTTGTTCCCCTGACCATTGGTGGCGGTATCCGGGATTACACGGATAAAAACGGGAAATACTATTCATCACTGGATGTGGTTTCGGAATACTTTCGTTCCGGGGCTGATAAGATATCCATCGGAAGTGATGCTGTTTTGATCGTGGAAGACTACTTGAAAACGGGAAAAATAACCGGACAAAGCTCAATTGAGCGAATTTCCCAGGTATATGGTAATCAGGCGGTGGTTATTTCCATTGATCCGAAACGGGTTTATGTTAAATCACCGGCCGCCGTCAGGCAACATATAATTGAAACCGAATTTCCCGGACCCGGAGGAGAAACTTACTGCTGGTATCAATGTACGATCAAGGGAGGCCGGGAAGGCAGAGAAGTTGATGCGGTAACATTGGCGAAAGTTTGTGAAAAACTTGGGGCAGGGGAGATCCTTCTGAATTGCATTGATCGCGATGGCACCAATATGGGTTTTGATCTTGAATTGATCAATGCGGTTAAGTCCGCCGTATCCATACCGGTTATCGCGTCAAGCGGCGCAGGATGCGAGGCTCACTTTTATGAGGTTTTTGCCCGGACTCAGGCTGAATCGGCATTGGCTGCGGGTATTTTTCACAGAAAAGAACTTTCGGTAAAAGCAGTCAAGGATTATCTGAAAGGAAAGGTGGAGGTTCGAAATTAAGATCACGAAAGCATGGCTTTCGCACACCGTTTGTAGATTCAAGTTAAAAGGCACGGGCTATCAGGAACAGACAAAGTATGATCATGCTGTGAGCATTTCCAGTTCCTTGCGGTTTTTTTCAAGCTCTTTGAGACGGGCCTGGTCGTTTTGAAGATAGATAGCTTCAGCTTCTTTAAGTTCTTCGTATTCCATGTCCCATTGAGTGCCGGTGGAAACCCGGTTGCCTATCAGGGCCGCATAACGTCCCAGAACCTTGTTGCCTCCTTCGATGCTTTCAACAATCATGATCATGGATTGAGTGACTTTGGCAACTCCAGAGCAAATCCGGGAGACATTATCTATGGCAATTTTCATATGGCTTGCGCCTTCAGAGAATTTTTCCACCATATTGACATGAAGATGGCCTCTTTCCCGAAAATCATTAATGAGTTTTCTGTAACTTTTCAATGCGGACTGGTAATTGACATTCATATCAATGCTGGTTTTGTGTTTAAATTCCTGGCTCTGGCTGTCCCGCAGGGCCATTTCCAGATGGTCCCTTGCCTTTTCCACTTCGGGAAACCGATCGTTTAATGGGTTCAACGATTCGTGAATGGCGATTAAATCCTTTAATTGGGATTCCAGGGCTTGGCTTGCCTGGACTTGAGTGAAGTAGGCCTTGCGGTCTGAATGAATCTGATCCGTATATGAATCGCTGACATCGGTCAAGTTTCTGACGATATTGTCCACTTCCACAACCGTATTCAAAAGCCCCTCATTGAGATGTCTAAGGTTGGAAATATACCGATCGATCATGGTACGAAATTCTGAAAGGGCCACCTCGCCGGGCTCTCTGGGGACCTCTTTTTTAATAGTTTCAAAGTCGGTGTAGGTTTCTATTTTTTGGCTGATCAAGCCCATGAATAAAAGTGTTTTTCGGATCAGGCCATATTTGACGGGTCTTTGCTTTTCGACCGGGACTTTTTCCTCGATAATTTTTTTTGTTCGGGCAGCCACGAGGGTTTTGAGTCCCTCTTCAATGAGTTTGATTTCCTCAACGATTTTTTCAAGATGAGTGGCATCGAAATCGGCTGATTTGATTTCCTCATAAAATCGGCCGTCTTTCCCGGAATCATTGGAATCATCAGTTGCCCGCCGCTCAGGCGGGTTTGCTTTCCACAGTCCCCCAATATGGTTCACAGACCGGTAGGATTTGCTGTATTGGGTGACAATTTTATCCATTTCTTCGGAAATTTTAATCAGTTGCCCGGATTTTTTCTGATTATTGTCCACACTTTTTCCCTCAAATCCTTGTAAGTGAAAAGGTTTCAGTGGTCGGAGAGTCGTTCACCCAGCCGATACCAAGCCTGAATTCCGAACGCTGAAAACCTTTTATTTGCCGGTTTGGTCCGATGTATCCGGGTGAAGCTATCGTAAATATATCGCATTCCATATGGCCGGGTCAAATGGGGTCGGAAAAAAATAATAAAATATTTTCTGATTGTAACTGATTTCAGGGCGCATATCTGATATACATTGAATTGACATGGAATATTTTCTTGTTCTATTTTTCCTTTTGCTATTAATCAAAGTGGTATTGAGAGCGTTTAACAGATAACAAGGTTCGGTGTCGGCCTCCTCAGAATGATCGTTTTCTAATACCTGGTCCGTACTTTAAGTTGACACGTACGGGCATTCGCCGGAACAACTTGGAGTGCGGTTTTAATGATGGCAAAAGATACCAAAGATTCAACAAGGGGTTGCCCTGTGTGCGGGGCCAACGAAAAAGACAGTTGTTTGCAGCTGGAAAAGCTCGGGGTGAGAAGTCTAAATGCAGGCCATGAAACTATCTGTCCCGTATGCGGCGGGGATTATGCCATGATCGTGTGGACCGGATCATACAAAATGTGCGAGTTGTGCGCCCAAAACAAGGAGCAAGCCATAAGGATCCTCAAGCATAAGCACAACAAAAAATTAAACCGGATTTTGGCGGAACTTGATCGGTGATTTGTCAAAAAAGATAACCCCGCCCTGTGTTTTAAAATTCAAAGCGGGGTTATCCAATGAGCATAAAAAGGAAAAAACTATTAGCGTTTACTCTGGCGTTTGGAAGCTTTCAAAGGATTGATTTTGGCCTCTGCGGCTGCGGCAGCGGCTATATGAGAGGCCATATTGCATTGGCCGTTTTTCCATTTCAAAGCAGGCTCCGGAAATGATTGGCAATACCATCCGCCGGAAACTTCAACCTTTCGGTTACAACCCTCACAATATTCTACGACCTCATGACAAAATCCACCATTATATGAACAACCTTTTTGGGTCATGAAAGGACATTCTTTTCCATTGCGAACAGTTGTACAAATCATTTTAACCACCTCTTAAAAAATTTAGTTTTGTTGAATTTAAAAAAAAAGCCTGGAAAACGCCCCAGGCAGTTTGATATTTCGTTATCAATTAACTTGAGAAATATAATTAAAATGATATGCTTTGTCAAGAAAAAAATGTAAAAAGGTTTTAAACGGATCAGGTCATTATTAAATTCAATCAAAATTTGACAAGTTCCCTAAAAGTATATAATTGAAAAACATGTTTTTTCCGTCAAGGCAAAGCATAAGGTTGCCTGAAAATAAATGTCGGTATGGGAAAGAAAATTTTTATGCTTATTGAAGAAGCAAAAGAGGTGTTAAGAATTGAGGCCGAGGGTATTCTAAGGCTTAGCGAACGTATTGATGACCGGTTCACCGAAATGGTGGAATTGATATATCACAGCAAAGGACGTGTCATAGTCGGAGGAATTGGAAAATCGGGAATTGTGGGAAGAAAAATCGTTGCCACATTAAACAGCACAGGTACAAGAGCCTTGTTTCTTCACCCTGTCGAGGCCATGCACGGAGACTTGGGGATTGTGAGTCAGGACGATATATTCCTGGCGCTTTCCAATAGCGGTGAAACAGATGAGCTGAATATCCTTGTTCCTAGTATCCGTCAGATTGGTTGCAAGGTGATTGCCCTTACAGGAAACCCGCATTCCTCACTGGCAAAATCAAGTGACGTGGTCATCGATGTCGGCGTGGCGCGTGAAGCATGTCCCATGGGTCTGGCGCCGACCGCAAGCACAACTGCACTATTGGCGATGGGCGATGCTTTGGCTGTGGTGTTGATCAAAAAACGGCATTTTAATATGGGTGATTTCAAGCGTATTCATCCTGGCGGGGCTCTTGGCCAAAGACTGTCAAGCAGCGTAAAAGATATTATGCTGGTTGGTAAAAATATTCCCATGGTTCGGCTGGGGACATCCTTGGCGCAAGCGGTTGCCGAAATGGATCGGCCCAACCTGGGCGTGACTTTCGTGGTGGATGATCATTTGCATTTGTGTGGTATTATTACCGATGGAGACATACGGCGATTAATCGCACAGAAAAAGGCAATGAGTGATTATAGTGTGAATGAGGTCATGACCAAGGCTCCATTGAACATCGGACCCGATGTTCCGGCATACGACGCTCTTAACCTCATGGAACAGCATCAGATTACCGTATTGCCGATTATCGAAGATGATATGACGGTGGTAGGAATATTGCATTTGCACGATATTTTGGGTAAAGGTGAATTTAAGTTTAATGGACGGTAGCTTTCTAAAATACATAATGAAATGACAGGAACAAAATGGACTTGATATCTATTCCGACCCAAATCCTGACTTTAGGTGATGCGACAATACAGTCGCCCATCCGGCGGAAAAACCAGACTCCAGACGAGAAACGTTTTGTGTCGGATCCTTCAAGAGTGCTTATCGATGTAAATCTGAATATCCTGGAAAGGATGATCGAGGAAAAAAAAACGATTCCATCTTTTGAAATGGCCGGGCCGCGATCACAGATCTACTTCGATCCCAGCAAGGTAAAGTGTGCTCTGGTCACCTGTGGCGGGTTATGCCCCGGACTCAATGATATTATCCGTGCTATTGTTTTGGAGCTCTATTATGGCTATGGAACAAAAAATGTTGTTGGGATTCGTTATGGTCTGCAAGGTTTCATACCCAAATATGGTCATGAATTGATGGAGCTGACGCCTTTATCGGTTGGACATATTCTGGAGATGGGAGGTACTATCCTTGGGTCCTCCCGAGGGCCGCAGTCCATCGAAGAAATCGTCGACAGTCTCATGCGATTAAATATCGGTATTCTTTTTATGATCGGCGGTGATGGGACGCTTACGGCCGCATCAAAAATAGCCGATGTTATCCTGGAACGAAACCTCAAGATTAGTGTTGTGGGCATTCCTAAAACAATCGATAATGATATTTATATGGTTTCACGTTCTTTTGGGTTCGATACCGCGGTGGAAGTCGCCACGCAAGCTCTTGTGGGTGCCCATAATGAAGCTGCGGGTTACCCTAACGGCATTGGACTGATTAAACTCATGGGGCGACACTCGGGATTTATCGCGGCTACCGCCGCCTTAGCTCAGCAGGTGGTTAATTTTGTTCTTATTCCGGAAGTCGATATTGATCTGGAAGGACCGAATGGTTTTCTGACAGCTCTGGAAAAACGGCTGCAAGAACGAAAACATGCCGTGGTGCTTGTGGCTGAAGGAGCCGGCCAGAAATTTTTTTTAAATTATAACCAGGAAACCGACCCATCTGGAAATTTACGTTTGAATGATATCGGGCTTTTCTTAAAAGATGCCATCACCTCCTATTTTGATAAAAAGCAGATACCGATCTCGCTCAAATATATCGATCCAAGCTATATTATCAGAAGTCTTCCCGCAAATGCCAATGATCATGCTTTCTGTAGTTTTTTAGGTAGGGATGCGGTTCATGCGGCAATGGCCGGAAAAACCAAGATGCTTGTCGGAAATATCAATGGCCATTTTGTTCATGTCCCCTTGGAAGCTACCGCGGGAAAAAGAAAGCAGGTGGACCCACAGGGAAAACTCTGGCTCAATGTATTGGATGCCACCGGGCAAGGGTCATTGGTCAACAATACCCGGTAATCGCCAAAAGTTTTATCCTTGAGCGTCCTATTCATGCCGAAGAGTTACAGTAGTTACGGCTGTTTCAGCTCCAAAAAGCGTTTATTCTTGATGAAAAGTACATATGTGTCTTTTTGGGCTTCACCGGTGTGGTCAAAAGAGGTTTTTCCGGTGATGCCGGGAAAATCGGTAACTTGAGTCAGCGCATCTTTAAGCTGGCTTCTGTATAAAATATTGTTTTGAACAAGAATTTCCATCAACAACATGGCGGTGTCATAAGCCACGGCCTCTATAAATCCCGGCTCATGGCCATAAGTTGCTTGAAATTCGTCTACAAATGAACGCACCCGTGGATTTTTACTTCCGGCAAAAAAGCCGTCGGTCAATATGGCTTTTTGGGAATAGTCACCCACCAGGTGAATAAAATTTTCCGAATGCCAAAGATTGGTGCCCAGTACATAAACCCCGGAAACATCATAGTAAGACAATTGAGGAATAATCATGCCGACCTTAACCGGAGAATCGGGAATAAAAATGGCCCCCAAATCAGCAAAAGGTTTTTCGAAATTTATCAGGGTATCCGTAGCCCCATATTGTTCATAGGTATCTACGAATTCTTCTAGCCTTTTTGCCAACAAGTTGTCGGATATATCCCTGAAAAGCCCGGATAACTTTTGAATAGGGTCCTTAAAATCAGTCATGGACACATCGTAAGATTCAGAACCTGCTACAACGCCCCCTTGAAGAACCACTTCATCCCGGAACAGATTCATATATGTGGTTCCATATTTTTCTTTAGGGTAAAGAACGGCAAATCGTTTCATTCCCATTGAATTGACAAGAAAAGAGACCATTGATTTGATTTGCATGTGAGGGGTGAGAAAATTTCTGAACACATAGTCGCCGTGCTCGGTGATTTTGTCCGCAAGTGTCAGAGTGATGATTGGTACCTTTTGAATTTGGGCTTCTTCAGCAGCTACTTCGGCATTGACCATCGGGCCGATAATGGCGGCGACCTGCCCTGATGCCAGTTCTGCCGTGGCTTGTTTTGTCTGTTCCCGGTCAGATCCGGAATCGCGAATGACCGCGCTTATGCTTGGGGTTTGGAAAGTCGAGCCAAATTGGGCTATGGCAAATTCGATTCCTGTCCAGGCTTTTTGTCCTAATTCTTGGTACTTGCCGCTTAAAGGCAAAAGGACCCCGATGGCGTAATGCCCCTCATCGACCTGTTTTTGTATGGCATCGATCCATTTTTTTGCTTGGGAAGCTTCATTGTGGGTCGGAAATTTGTTTAAAAACCGATTGAAAAGCAACAAGGCCCCGGCATGATTTCCTGCCTCGAACTGTTTAAGGCCCAATTGGTAAATGATATCCCCTTTGGCAAAAGTGTCATCCATCTCATTTAATAAAAATTCAAGTCTATCAGCAGGAATTCGATCGATACCGAATTTAATTTTTTCCAGAATTTCATTCCTCTCGAATTCCGGGGCCATTTTCAAGGCTACGGCATATAGTTTTAAGGCATGTTCCGGTTTACCGGATTCAAGATATGCATCCCCCACAACAAGGTACACGTCCATGGGATAGGTCCCCTGGTATGATTTGTCAAAAAGCTCGGAGGCTTTATCAATCGTTTGCTGATAGTTTCCCTCGGATAAATAGCTATTCAAGATTTCAATCCTTGCGTCATCGGCAAGACGGCTGCGTGGATATTTTGCGACAAGCCCTTCAAAAAATGGGCGGGCTTCACTGAACTTTTTAAGCTCTTTGTAGATCAAGCCGTTATTCATCATGGCCCTGGCGGCTTCCGGAGTATCGGGAAACCTCACAATCAGTTCGTTATACGATCGAATCGCTTGGTCATATTTTTTGGCTTTAAACTGTCCATCGGCTTGTTCCAATAGTTCTAATGAAAGATTGTATGTGGCGGGTGTATCACTGATAATCGATTTGGGAGTGCACGCTCCCAAAAAAAAGAGGGATATCATCACTACAAGTGAGAATTTAAGATATTTCATGTGACAAAAGCTTTCTATCTTAAATGATTGCTGATTATACTCTAATTGACAGCATATCTCAGATAAAAAAAATGTCAAACAGATTCATGTATTTGAAAATGTTTGATCCGGTGTCGCTAAGCTTCATTGTGAAATTCATTTGTTAAAAATTCCTTCCATTCCTCTGCTTCCTTTTTATGCCCCATCCGTTCCAGTTCTTTGATTAAGTCTTCGATTTTTTTACGAATTTCAGGACCTTTTTCTTCCATGAAAAGCTTGATATGATCCTGGGCAATTTTATTGAGATCCATGAAAAAATTTTCAATGTCCTGGTATAATTGATGGGCTTTTGGGGAGTTTAACACACTGTCAATATTTTGCTTTAAAGCCTCCAGGGCATTGGAGAAGTTATTTGTGGTGTCGCTGAAACAACCCACGCGTGTTTTAACCATAAATATTATTTCACTGTCTTCCCCATTGAGGACGGCACCTGAAGGCTGTTTGGGAAACCCATAGGGATCATGATCCTTGCAATAGCCCACCAGAATACCCGGAGGTTTTCCCGTGGATACATTCGGTGAAATGACAAAGAGTGCATTTTGTCGAAGATGTTCAGCCTGATTGGAATCGATCTTTAATAAAACCGAGACATTTGACTTTCGGTCGGCTTGGATCTTTTGCACCGAACCGATTTGAATGCCCTTATATTCCACAGGACTTTTTTCATAAAGACCCCCGGCATCTAAAAATGTTACCGTGATTGTGATACCCTGGATATATCGGATGAAATAAACACCTGCCATGGCTGTACTGATAATGATCAGAATGGTAAAAATCAACAGGATAAAAGGTTTATTCTTTTTTACCATAAAGCACCTCGATGATTTTTAATCTTGAAATTTTTGTTTGGCCTTCTCCCACAAACCATTCATTTCAATTCGAGTGGCGGAATCAATATGCCTTCCCTCTTTTGAAATTTCAGTTTCCATAAACTTAAAACGTTTTTCAAATTTGTTTGTGGATTCGGCCAAGGCGGTTTCCGGATGTATGCCCGCAAATCTAGCTACATTCATAAGTGTAAACAAAATATCCCCAAACTCCAGAGACTTTTTTTGCAGATTTGTTTCTAATTCCGAATCAGAATCCACTTCATGTTTAAATTCCCTCCATTCTTCTTCCACCTTGGCCATAACGCCGTTGATGTCATCCCAATCGAATCCGCAGCGAGCGGCCCGTTCGGATACCTGATATGCGCGCATCAAGGCAGGAAGGCTTTTAGGGACAGAACTCAAAACAGATGGTGAGGGGTCATGGTTTTTCTCGGTTTGTTTGATATGATGCCATTGCTTCCTGACATCTTCCACATTTTCAACCTTGGTATCCCCAAAAACATGTGGATGACGGCGAATCATCTTTTCAGTGATCCGGCCGATAACTTTTTCAAGATCGAAAATCCCTTTTTCTTTATAGATTGAGGTAATGAATAAAATATGAAAAAATACATCTCCCAGTTCTTCGCAAATATGATTGGGGTCTTTGCGGATAATGGCTTCCACAAGCTCATACATTTCTTCGATAAGATATATGGACATGGAACGGGGTGTCTGTTTTTGATCCCAGGGACAACCGTTTTTACCTCTAAGGGTTTCAATCAGGTTGAATAATTCATTGATTTTTTTCGAAACCCCAAAATTATTGGAAATTTTTTCTTTTGAGCTTAATTGCGGACATTCCACGCTTTTTTAATTTCCTTAAGTTTTGCAGTATAGGCCTCCTTCATTTCTACGGAGATAACTTGGGCCAGCTTTTCTGAAATTACGGTAACATGAGGAGAGAGAAGGGATGTTTTGATAATCGGTGCACCTTTTGGAAGAAAGGCTGTTAAAGCCACAAGGATTACCGATACGATCAGAACCGCCTTGCAAAATCCCAATGAGGCCCCGAATAAGCGGTCCATCCACCCCAGAGATGCAACATGCAACAAATATTTAATGACAACACCAATAATGCTGATAACGAAAAAAATAACACAAAAAATCAGCATAAAACTTAAAATATGTAGAAAAGAGATGTTCGTGATCCAATCCTCCATGATTTTCGAAACCAGGGGATAGTAACTGTATGCAGCGTAAAAACCCGCGAAAACTCCAACAATGGAAGATATCTCCTTGACCATTCCTCTGAAGATACCCCTTATCAACCCATAACCTAAGATAATAATGATAACGACATCCAGTGGATTCATGTCTGATTGTTCCAAAATTTAAAAACATTAATATATGATGAAGTTTCAGCCTCTACGGATATTTTATCCTGGAAAATAAAAATATTAAAAATATCAGAGGGTAGAGGTACCGTCAAGGGCTTTTTCGGTATGAAAATTTTCAGAGAAAATCGTGTTTGCAATGGTTTAAAAGATTATGATATGAGTCTATAATTTAACGATTCTTACGGAAGAAGGGTACATGGAGGAAAAACCAGAGCCAAAACAAATCAAGTTGTTGTTTTCCGACAATGAGCTTATTCGACAGCTTTTTGGTGAACACAACAGCAATTTAAAACGAATCGCCGATTCAATTGATGTGGATATCCATGCGAGGGGAAATAACGTCTTTATCAGTGGTGACCCCGTGACTGCCGATCTTGCTCAGAATATTCTTCAGCAGTTATATGGATTGCTTGAGCAAAAATATCCGATCTATCCAAGAGACATTGATTATGCGGTAAAGCTGCTAAGCAGCGATGACCGACTCAAATTAAAAGATTTTTTTCTCGATTCGGTTTACATCACATCCAAAAAACATACAATTACCCCAAAAAACCGTGCTCAAAAAGAATATATTGATGCTATCCGCAATTATGACATTGTTTTTGGTATCGGTCCGGCCGGGACCGGAAAAACCTATTTGGCCATGGCAATGGCCGTAGCGGAGCTGACAAAAGGTCAGATCAGCCGGATCATTCTTACTAGGCCGGCGGTTGAGGCAGGTGAGGCCCTTGGTTTTTTACCCGGGGACCTTGCGGAAAAAGTGGATCCGTATCTGAGGCCTTTGTATGACGCCCTTCATGATATGATGAAATTTGAAAAGGTAGCTGCCCTTATGGAAAAGGGGATTATCGAGGTCGCTCCCATTGCATTTATGCGCGGACGGACTTTGAACGACTCCCTGGTCATCCTTGATGAAGCCCAAAATACCACATCGGAACAAATGAAAATGTTTTTGACACGGTTGGGATTTAATTCAAAAGCAGTGATTACCGGGGATATCACACAGATTGATCTTCCGTCTGAAAAAACCTCGGGACTTGTTGAAAGCAAAAATATTCTCCAAAATATTGAAGGCATTAAGTTCGTGTTTTTTAGTAAAACCGATGTCGTTCGGCATAGGTTGGTGCAAGATATAATTGATGCCTATGAAAAACTTGATCAACAAAAGAAGAAAAAATAACTCCTCCGATTTTGTATATAGAATTTGGAAAAACCGGTTCGTAGAGAGTTAAGGAGGATTTTTCCAAATATGTTTAAAGAAAAAAGAAAAAAGAAAATTCGGGATTGGTTCAAAACCAGTTCATATATACGGTGGATAATTTTGCTATTAACCACTGCGATTTTTATCTCTGTGTTTTATCCTTCCCTGGGGACTATCCGACATAGCTATGTTTTGGGCGATGTTGCCCATAGAAATATTAAGGCTCCAAGGGATTTTTGGGTCGAGGATAAAGAAGCCACGGCTGATAAACAAAAAATTGCGGTTGATAAAGTCGTGACGGTTTACGACTTAAACGGTGGGCTGTTAATCCGTTTAACTCAGAGCATATTTGATGCTTTTTTAGGCATGAATGCTCTGTTTATTTCAGAGGAGGAACTCTCCCTAGAAAATACCATAAACGATCAAAATTCCTTGGAAACACAGGCTCAAAATGAAATTATACCTGTTTCCAGCGACATTTGGGATAAGAAAGAAGAGTTTGAGCAAAAAATCGGAATCGCTATTGAAACAAAGGATTTTTCTTTGCTGGAAAAGGAGCGTTTTTCGAGTGATATTGCTGAAAAAATCATATCGATTATCAGTGAAATTTTTCAAAACGGTGTGGTTGCCGACCAAGAGCTTTTACTAAGAGATTCGGACAAAGGGATTATTGTCAGAAATTCAAGCTCTAAAAACGAAAAAATTGAAACAGATCTGAATCGTTTTTATGGGTTGGATCAGGCAAAAAACATGGTGAAGGTCATGGCAGAGCCTTTGCTGGAAGGCGACGACCAGAACCTGAACGATCTGATCGTCAATTTTTCGCAGCGGCTTATTCAGCCCAATATGACACTTAATCGGTTTGAGACCGAATCCCGAAAAAGGAAAGCCGCTGAATCGGTCAATCCCATAATGTTTAAGATCAAAGCCGGTGAAATGCTCCTTCGGGAAGGTGATCGGGTTACTGAGGATCATTTGCAAAAGATCGATGCTTTGCAGTCAAAAACCGGGCAGGAAAATTCACATGCCACCAGCATCGGGGCTACAGCTCTTTTTGGCGTATTTTTGATGGTGCTTTATTTACTCAATTTACACCATAACAGCCTAACATCAGGAAATCACAATAAAAATCTTTTATTTTTGGCTTCGATTCTCATTGTTTTCATACTCATTGCAAAAGTTTCGGCTTCGATAGTCGATACATTGCCAAGAAATCTGACTTATTCCCTGTCATCAACATCAATTGTCTATGGTGTTCCCATTGCTTCAGGAGCCATGGTAATTTGTTTGTTCATGGGTGTCGAGATTGCGGTGGCTTTTGCCTTGCTCATTTCCGTTTGTGTCACGGTTATTTTCAACAACCGGTTCGATCTTTTCATCTATTATTTCCTAAACAGCGCCATGGGGGCTTATTGGGTCAGACACTGCCGGGAAAGAAAAGTTTTTGCCATGGCAGGAATTCAATTGGCCCTATTAAATATGCTGCTGACAAGCTGTATCGGTTTAGTGCAGGGAGATTTTTTTAGCTTTGCATTTCTTTGGAATTTGGCCTTTGCTTTTTTGGGAGGTATCGGTGCCGGTATTTTAACTTCAGGCATAGCCCCATTGTTTGAGACACTCTTTGGTTATGCCACCGATATCACTCTCCTTGAACTGGCCAACCTGGAACGTCCTATTCTTCGGCGTCTCATGATCGAAGCCCCCGGTACATACCATCATTCGATGATTGTCGGTTCCCTGGTCGAAGCCGCAGCCTCGGATATAGATGCCAATCCTCTTCTGGCAAAAGTATGCGGATATTATCATGATATAGGTAAAGTAAAAAAACCGCTGTATTTCATTGAAAATCAATCCAACGCTAAAAATCTTCATGATAAACTGGCTCCTTCCATGTCACGAAGAATTCTCATAGCCCACGTGAAAGACGGCGTAGAAACGGCTAGGGAACATAAGTTGCCCCAGGTGGTTCGGGCAGCCATAGAGCAGCACCACGGCACCAGCCTTATCCGATATTTTTTCGACAAGGCTGTCAAGCTTCAGGGGGAAAAGTCCGTTAAAGCTGATGATTACAGATATCCCGGCCCGAATCCTCAGACAAGGGAGGCCGGTCTTGTCATGCTTGCCGACGTGGTCGAGGCGGCATCCAGAACCCTGGACAACCCGACACCCTCCCGTATCCAAGGTTTGGTTCACAACCTCATTAATAAAATATTTTCCGATGGGCAATTGAATGACTGTGAGCTGACATTAAAAGATCTGCACAGTATTGCTAAAAGCTTTAATAAAATCCTGAACGGCATACATCATCATCGGATAGAATATGCCGAATCTTCGGCCAAGGGAAACGGGAAAACTAAAAATGGAAGTTCTGATCAGCAACAGGCAAAAGAAAAAAAAGATAGCAATCGGGAAGGTTCGGGAGATGGCTCGGGACATCTTAAACGCCTTGGATTGTCATGATGTTCAGTTATCGGTTCTGATTACCGATGACATGGAGATTGCGGCACTTAACAAGCAATATCTGGGTCGAACAGGTCCGACAAATGTAATCGCCTTTCCCATGAGGGAAGGAGAATTTTCCGATATTGCTCCGGAGCTATTAGGAGATGTGGTCATTTCCATCGAAACAACCGAGAAAGAGGCCAAAGAAACCGGGATGAAATTTGAAACAAGGTTTAGCGAATTGCTGATTCATGGAATTCTTCATTTATTAGGTTATGACCATGAAAATGATGAGCAACAAGCCCGTGAAATGGAAGAAAAAAGTCGGGATTTGCTTTTTTTGATTCAAAAGGGTTAAGCAGATCCTATTGCCTTAATGTGTTGATATAAAAACAAAAATCGGAAAAAAACGGGATAATGCAAGTTGTCATCTTTTCAAATTCTCTGTCGCAAACCCATGAAATTGGTAAAAAAATCGGTGCAAGACTTGAAGCCGGCACCGTGATCCGTTTGATCGGGGACCTGGGTAGCGGAAAGACAACCATGGTGCAGGGTATCGCACAGGGCCTTGATGTTTCACCCGAAT
>Ga0105090_10000437_pt1 | contig 20378 bp, 19 predicted proteins | sample PPLLak3March2015_FD_79110 | JGI IMG/M metagenome (GOLD analysis project Ga0105090, IMG submission 79110) | Freshwater sediment microbial communities from Prairie Pothole Lake near Jamestown, North Dakota, USA - PPLs Lake P7 Core (1) Depth... | ecosystem: Environmental > Aquatic > Freshwater >... | reverse complement strand
CCGAAGTGCAGGTCGACTGGGAAACCGATTCCGCAGCTGTCACCACGCGCAAAGCAATCAAGAATCTGACTCAGCGCATGAAAAAACGCACCGTCACCACAGGCTGCGGCCAAGGCACTGTCTTTGGTGATCTGATGGAAGAAATCGACAGCATCCAGCTGCGCGACGACGTCAGCCTGAGTGAAACGGGCCTCTACAACCTGCTCGATGCCGTGCGCCGCCATGAAACCATCTACAAATCCGCCGGTGCCGTGCACGGTTGCGCGCTGGCCCAATTGATCGGCGACCACGCTGAGATCCTGCATTTTGTCGAAGACGTCGGCCGGCATAATGCCGTAGATGCCATCGCCGGACTGATGTGGCTCAACGACATCGACGGCTCGGACAAGGTGTTTTACACCACAGGCCGCCTGACTTCGGAAATGGTAATCAAGGCCGCGCAGATGCAGATCCCCTTCCTGGTGTCGCGCTCGGGCCTGACGCAGATGGGTTACGAAATCGCGCAGCGCACCGGCATCACCATGCTCGGCCGCGCGGTCAACAAACACTATCTGCTGTTCACCGGACGCGAACGTTTCATCAAGCAGTCCTCCCCCACCATGCTCGCCTCAGCATGAAAATAACCGGGGTGATCCTCGCTGGCGGTCAGGGCCGGCGCATGGGCACGGTCGACAAGGGACTGCAGTTATTGCGCGGCAAACCCATGGTGCAATGGGTAGTCGAGCGTTTCGCACCACAGGTCGATGAACTGCTGATCAACGCCAACCAGAATATTGTACAATATCAAATACTTACCTATAAAGTTATCCCTGACGCCATCGGCGGCTTTGCCGGCCCTCTCGCCGGCTTGCACCGCGGCCTCAGCGAAGCCACGCATCCACTGGTAGTCACAGCGCCCTGCGATTCACCCTTCCTGCCGCTGGATCTGGTGGCGCAACTCAAAGCCGCACTGGATACGAACAACGCCGAGCTCGCGGTCGCCAAGACCGGCGATCAGCCACATCCGGTGTTCAGCCTGTGCCGTAAATCTGTGCTGCCGAGCCTGACCACGTTTCTGGAGTCCGGCGGACGCAAGATTGATTTGTGGTACTCGCAACTGAAGGTGGTGGAAGTACAGTTTGCGGATGAAGCGGCGTTTCGGAACATCAATACGCGGGAAGAACTCGCACAAAGCGGCGGCGGATAACGTCGAAGTTGGCCGCGCAAACTCACCACAGTGCCGGATCACGCAAGGACGGCACACATGTGAGCTTCATAGTTTGATCACCTGGGCCGCCCTTTCGCAGCACTCTGGCCTGCCAGCCAAAGGGATACCTGAGCGGGTAAGGCGGCAAGAATCGGGCAGCCGCTTCAGCGCTGAAACCGAATCTTCCGTAATACTTCGGATCACCATAGACAAAAAGAACATCGGCCGTTTTCCTTGAAAGCAGCTCCATGCCGTTTTTTATGAGTTTTGAGCCAATGCCGAGCTTCTGATACTCAGGCTTTACGCTCAGTGGCGCCAGGATATAGCCCAGCCAGTTCCTGTCGGCATCTGCCATCACCGGGCTGAATGCGATGTGGCCCACCACGCCATCAACAGTTTCGGCAACCAAGGAGATCGTTTCAGGAACGCTTTCCCCGTTAAGCAGATTAACCGCCAGCGTCGCCACAAGCTGATTTTCAACGTCCGAAAATGTGCGTAAATGAACGCCACGAATAACTTCACGATCAAGAGTTGTAGCCACTCGGATGCGGGCGGACATCCTGTTGCCGGGATCTGTAATCAATGAAGCGGTTTTCGCTTGCGAATCAAACAGCAAAATGACCTAAGCCAATTTTATTTTTATACATCGCAGTGACTCCCAAAAAAACACCCCACTCACGGCAACACCACACTCCCATTCAACTCCAGTAAGCCTCCATCCCTGAACCGCGCCCCCAGCGTGTGCTCTTCATCCCAGGTCGCCGTGTAACCCAGCTCGACGGCCATCGCGCGATCCACCTCATCCATCAGCACATGCACCAGCTGCACCTGCGGCCAGACCTGTGACGGCTCCGTTAGCTTGGGCACACCATTCTCTTCGTCTTCGCCATAGGGTTCGTAGTGTTCGAACAGCGCCTGCTCGATCAAGGGTTTGAATCCCGCGTATTGCGCGGGCAAGGCCTGCGCGATGGCGAGTGCCTGGGCATCGGGCTGGTCTTTGCCGCCGGCGATCAGCAGCGGAACCGTCTGCCCGGCGAGGCTGATCGTGCCGCGCCAGTAGCCGCCCTTGCACTGCAGTTCGCCCAGCGTTGCATGCTGGAACGACGGTGATTTGAACAGGCCAAACATCGCTGACCTCCGGTGACATTTCGATGCCGAACAATAAGCTGTAAACCCATGGTCACCCATAACTGAGCAAGGGAATTTCAATAAGCCATTGTTTTTATTATATTATTTATTAACTTCGTGATTAACCGCCCCCCACTCATATTTGCCGTACCCCCTTACTCCGTCAAGCCCCGCGCCGCCCCTCGCGCAGCAGTTCGCGCGCTACCTGCACCGCTGCCTGACAGAATTCGCCCACCAGCCCTTCGCGCTGCAGGCCCTTGCGCGAACACGAGTTTGCCCAGGTTCATCGATGCTCCCTGCGAGTAAGTTCATCGCAGGATCGCAAATCGACGCGGTGCAGTTCAAATCGAGACCAGAAAAAATCTGGAATTATCTATTTAAGATCAAACAATTACCACGCTTTGGCCGATCAACGTCCGGACAGCAGTGAAATATTTTATTGATTGACTGCCACCCGTAACGCCCCGCGCAAGCCCACATGCGGATCCATCACTACCTTCACCGGAATCCCCGAGAGCAGCGGCGTGAACGTGCCCTTGCCGGCAAAGGCGCGCATGAAGCCGCCCTCCTTCATCCGGCTGAAAATGCGCGGCGCGATGCCACCGGCAATGTAAATGCCGCCGCGCGCCAGTGTGGCGAGCGCAATGTTGCCGGCGAAGGAACCGTAGGCATTGATGAACAGGTCGAGCGCGCGTGTCGCCAGCGGATCGCGCTTGTGCAGGCCAAAGTCGGAGATGACGTCGGCGTAGTCGATGATCGAGCGCTTCGTCGCCTCCTGCAGCTGCTTCGACGGCACGCCGAAGCCGGAATCCTGCAGGAAGCTGAAAATGCGCATCAGGCCCGGCCCCGAGATCACCCGTTCCCAGGACACGCGGCCGTAGGTGCGGCGCAGGTAGATCATCAGCTGGTCCTGCAGTGCATCGGTGGGCGCGAAATCGGCATGGCCCGCTTCCGACGGCAGCACGCGGTAGCCTGCGCCGTCGCGCTCGAGGATGGCCACACCCAGCCCCGTGCCGGCGCCGATCACGGCAATGGTGCCGTCAGCCGCCGGCTCCGCGGCCTGCAGGCTGAACAGGTATTGCTCACCGAGCGTCATCACACCATGCCCCGCGGCGTGGAAATCATTGATCAGGCGCAGCGATTTCAGCGCGAATTTCTGGGCAATCGCGTCCGCATTCACTTTCCAGCCGAGGTTGGTCAGCGTCGCGGCGCCGTTTTCCACCGGCCCGGCGACGGCAATACAGACCGCCGCCAGCTGCGGCCGCGCGGCGAGCATGTCGCTGGTGCTGAACAGGCGATCCATCAGGCTTTCGAAATTGTCGAAGTCACGGCTCAAAAATGATTTTTCAGCGACCGTCAGATAGCTGCCGTCGGCAAGCCGCTCGCTGACCCTGAAGGTGGCGTGTGTGCCGCCGATGTCGGCGGCCAGTACCAGCGCCGGTGCTGATGAAACGTCCTTGCTCATCCCTGCATCCTCGTTAGTGGATTTTGCTTATAGAACAGTGCGAACTGGGCATACACCGCCGGATACATTGCCGACAGCGCATCGGGTCGCTCGAAAAACAGTTCGCTCAGCACCGCAAAAAATTCCGCCGGATCTTCAGCAGCGTATTCGTCCAGCGCGGTTTCCTCACGCCGCTCCAGCCGCTGCTGGAAATCCTCATAAGCTGCGCTGAGCGTGTCGGTCCACGCTCTGCGATCCATGTCTGCATGCAGCGGCGGGAAACCGTCGGCAGCACCATTGTTGATGTCGATCTTGTGCGCAAATTCGTGCAGCACGACGTTGTAACCGTCGCCGCCGTCGGCCTCCTCGGCATCGCGCCATGACAGGATCACCGGGCCTTGCTCCCAGGCCTCGCCGCTCGCCGGCGCGCGTACGTGATGCATGACACCGTCCTCGTCGATGTATTCGTGGTCGATGACAAATTCGTCGGGATAGACGATGACTTCGACCCAGTCATCATAAAAATCGAGATCAAGGTTCAGCACCAGCAGACAGGCCTGCGCGGCGATGATCAGCTGCATTTCCCGCGTCATGTTCAGGCCGCCCGCACCATTGATGGTCTTGCGGTCAAGGAATACCGCGACCAGTTCACACAGCCGGCGCTGGTCTTCCGCCGGCAGCATGCGCAAAAACGAGAGGCGCGACACCACGCGCTGCCACTGCCGCGCATCGATGGCCTGGCGCTGCACGGCACGCGCGCGGCGCCAGCGCCCGAACCAGCCGGTCATGCCCGCCGGCTCAGGCGCCATCCCGGCCATCGCCCAGTTTGAGTACCTTGGCGGTTTCCGGCGCCTCATCGTCGAGCTCGACACCTTCGATCTGCGCAAAACGCTGGGAGATCTTGCCGCTGGTGACCTGCACCCGCTCCACGTCGTCATAGGCCTGGCGGATGTGTTTGGCCAGATCCTTCATGCGTTCGTCGAAACGTCCAAACTCAATCGCCAACCGGGACAGCGCATCCTTGATGACGTGGATCTGCTGGCGTGTTTCAACGTCCTTCAGCACCGCGCGTGCAGTGTTCAAAACTGCCATCAGCGTCGTCGGCGACACAATCCACACCCGCTTGTTGCTGGCGTATTCGGCGATCTCGGCATGGTGGCCGTGGATTTCGGCGAACACCGCCTCCGCCGGCACGAACATCACCGCGCCGTCTGCAGTCTCTCCGGGGATGATGTATTTGCGCGCGATGTCATCGACGTGTTTTTTGATGTCGGCACGGAACTGTTTCTGCGCCAGTGTGCGGTCCACGGCATTGGCTGCCGGTTCAAACATGCGGTGATAGTTTTCCAGCGGGAATTTGGAATCGACGGCGACCATGCCCGTCGGCGCCGGCAGCCGGATCACGCAGTCGGCGCGGGTGCCGTTGGACAGCGTCGCCTGCATTTCGAAGGCGCTGGCCGGCAGCACATTGCGCACCAGCGCTTCGAGCTGCACTTCGCCGAAGGCGCCGCGCGCACGTTTGTCGCCCAGCAGTTCCTGCAGGCTGACCACGCTGCCGGTCAGGCTGTCGATTTTTTTCTGTGCTTCGTCGATGGTCGCCAGCCGCGTCATTACGCTGACAAAGGTTTCGTTGGTTTTTTTGAAACCCTCGTCGAGGCGTTCATTGACCTTGCCGGCGATTTCACCGAGGCGCGCGTCGATTTTGGTATTGAGGATTTCCGTGGTCGCCGACAGGCGTTCGAGCATGGCTTCGCGCTGGGTGCCCATTTCCTGCGTCAGGGTCAGGCGCAAGGCATGCAGCACATCACGGGTTTGTTTCAATTCTTCCGCCACGCTGAGACGCTGGCGGTCGCTGGACTCCGCAACCTGGGTGCCGAGGCGGTCACCCTGGCGGGTCAGGCCTTCGTGCAGATCACCGAGCATCGCGCGGTGTTTGTCTTCCAGCGCCTGCTGCAGATTGCGCACGGTCAATGCCACAGAACGGCTTTGCACCATCATCACGCCGACGACGATGCACAAAAATACCAATAAAATCAATAATATATAGATAGCTGAGGATTCGGTCATGAGCTGTCGCCGGCGCTTCTGGCAGTTCTCCGAAGTATAAACCGGCGCGCCCCCGCCGCAGGCGCTTATGACAACTGACGCAAGACACGAAGCGGAGATATGCGCAGCACCTGCCGCGTGCCGAGATAACCGGCGGCCGCGATGCCGACGATGCTGCAGGCAATGCCCACCACCCACACCGACAGACTGAAGGTATATCCCACATTGATGATGCGGCTGGCCAGCGCATATCCGAGGGCATTGGCGCCGGCGGCGGCAATCAACCCGGCCAGCGCACCGATCACCGCGAATTCGGCAATGTTGGCGCGCGCCAGTTGCGCACGGCTGGCGCCCAGCGTGCGCATGATGGTGGCCTGGTACAGGCGTTCATCCTGCGTACTGGCAATCGCGGCATACAGCACCACCAGCCCCGCGAGCAGCGTGAACAGGAATACAAACTGCACCGCACGCGACACCTGGGTGATCATCGCCTGCACCTGGTTCAACACCTGCGCGACGTCGATCAGCAGGAAATTGGGAAATTGTTTGACCAGCGCATTAAGCAATTCCACATTGCCCGGCGGCAGATAAAAACTGCTGACATAACTGACCGGCAGCTGCTCGAGCAATCCCGGCGGCGCGACCAGGAAAAAATTGACGTTGAAGGAGTCCCAATCGACCTTGCGCAGGCTGGTGACTTCGGCGGCATAACTGCTGCCGGCCGAATCGAAGGTCAGCACGTCGCCGATTTTGATGCCCAGCGTTTTCGCGATGCCCTCTTCCATTGAAAACTGGTCGCTGCGCTGTGGTTTTTCAGTCCAAAACTGACCGGCGACCAGCAGATTGTCCTTCTGCATCCTGGTCATCCATGACAGGTTGAACTCACGGTCCGCCAGACGGCGCGCGCGATCATCGGCATAGTCGGCAGATGACACCGGACGTTCATTGATTTTGGTGAGCCGCCCCCGCACCATCGGATGCAGCTCGGGCATGGCGATTTTTTGCGCGGCAAAAAATTTCTCCAGCGCCGGGATCTGGTCTTTCTGGATGTTGACGATGAAACGATTCGGCGCATCCGGCGGCAGGCTGTCCTGCCACAGCTGCAGCAGTTCACCGCGGATGATGGTCAGGGTCAGCAGCGCCATCACGCCGACGCCCAGTGCAGCGACCTGCAGCACACTCGCCAGGCGACGCCGGCGCAGGTTGGCAATACCAAAACGCCAGGACACGCCCGTGCTGCGCAACTGCGATACCGCGATGATCACGCCCCAAGCCAGCAGACAGGCCAGCAACATCGCCGCGGCAAAACCTCCGAACACCAGCAGGCCCAGACGCAACTCGCCGGCTTTCCACAGGATCAAACCGGCGATGACTGCGGCACCCAGCACGTAGGCAAACCAGCCCATGCCGCCGGGCGTGCCGATGTCCCGGCGCAACACCCGCAACGGCGGCACATTGCCCAGCGCCAGCAAGGGCGGCAGCGAAAATCCCAGCAGCAGCGCGAGACCGGTGACAAAACCATGGATCGCCGGCATCGGACCTGCGCCCGGCAATTCGACAGTGACCAAACTACCTAACCACAATGCCAATGCGTTTTGCGCGAGGAATCCGGCGACAGAACCCACGACACTGGCCACCAGACCCAGCGCGATGAACTGGACGACGTACAGGCGCACCACCCGCCCCCGCGAGGCGCCATGGCAACGCATCACCGCACAGGTATCGAGGTGGCGCTGCAGGAAACGTCGGGCAGCCAGCGCCACTGCCACGGCGGCCAGCACCACGCTGAACAAGGCCGCGAGGTTGAGAAATTTTTCCGCACGATCCAGCGCCGAGCGGATTTCGGGACGTGCATCCTGGATGCTTTCGACGCGCTGCCCCGGCTGCAGGCGGGCATCGACCCAGGTGCGGTAGGCATCGACGGCGCCGGATGTTCCCGCCACCTGCACACGGTAACGCACGCGGCTGCCGACCTGCACCAGTCCCGTGGCCGCGATGTCAGCCTGATTCATCATCACCCGCGGCCCGGCATTGATGAAACCGACGGCACTGTCCGGTTCCTGGGTGATGATCGCGGATACAGGCAAACGGCTTTTGCCGACTTCCACCGCGTCGCCGGGTTTCAGCTGCAAACGGGTCAGGAGTTTTTCATCGACCCAGACCGTGCCCGGCGCCGGTATCGAAGTGGCGCGGCGATCCGGCGTGTACAGTTCATCCGTGATGCGCAGTTCACCGCGCTGCGGATAACCCGCCGTCACCGCCTTGATCTCGGCCAGCACGGTTTGATTGTTGCCTGCCGCCATGCTCGGAAAACGCAGCATGTCCGTGACCTGCAAACCGAGGCGTTTGGCTTCGTCGGCAAACTGTGCATCCAGCGGCCGGTCGGCGGAGACCACCAGATCGGCGCCCAGCAGTTGATTGGCCTGGCGACTCAAGGCCTGATTAACACGATCGGTAAAAAACCCCACCGTGGTCACACTGGCCACGGCCACCACCACGGCCACCGCCAGCAGCGTCAGTTCACCGGCACGCCAGTCGCGCGCCAAAAGGCGCAGTGCGAGACGGATTTCACCGATCCAACCCATTACTGGAGCACTCCACCGGCCAGTTGCAACACGCGGCCACAGCGTTGCGACAGTTCAGCGTCGTGAGTCACCAGAATCAACGTGGCGCCTTGCTCGCGATTGAGTTCAAACATCAGCTTGATGATTTCGGCGCCGGTGGCGGCATCGAGATTGCCGGTGGGTTCATCGGCGAGCAGCAGCGACGGTTTGGTGACGAAGGCGCGGGCAATCGCCACGCGCTGCTGTTCGCCGCCGGAGAGTTGTTTCGGATAATGGGTCAGCCGCGCGGCGAGGCCGACACGCCCCAGCAGTGCACGCGCGGATTCGGCCGCGTTCGCCGCACCGGCCAGTTCCAGCGGCAGCATGACGTTTTCCAGCGCGGTCATCGCCGGCAGCAGGTTGAAGGACTGGAACACAAAACCGAGCAGACGCGCGCGCAGCGCGGCGCGGCCGTCTTCATCCAGTGCAAACAGATCCTGGCCGTCGACATGAATGCTGCCCGAAGTCGGCGTGTCGAGACCAGCCAGCAAACCGAGCAAAGTCGATTTGCCGGATCCGGAAGCGCCGACCACAGCCACCGCTTCACCGGCGGCAATGTTGAAACTCACATCGCGCAAAATGGTCAATGTGGAATCGCCGGTGGTAACCTGCTTGGTCAGTTGCGCCACGCGCACCATGCCGTCAGGTTTTTTTGCCGCAGTTTTGTCTGAAGGTTTTTCTGAAAGTTGAGCGCTCATGCTGATTCGTCTGCAGTCCCTGTTTGTTGTGCTGCTTGTTTCCCTGAACATCAGCCTGTACCCGGCAACGGCCGCCGCGGCAAAAACCATACTCGTCTTTGGAGACAGCCTGTCCGCCGGTTACGGGCTCGCGCGCGGCGAGGACTGGCCGCAACTGCTGGCACAGCGCCTGCAACAGAAAAAAATGGATTATACGGTCGTCAATGCCAGCATCAGTGGTGAAACCACGCAGGGCGGCGCCAATCGCATTGACAAGGCATTAAAGACCCACCGCCCTGCCGTGGTGATCCTTGCACTCGGTGCCAACGATGGCCTGCGCGGTGCGGATATCGCCGCAATGCGCCGCAACCTCGAACGCATGATCGATGCCGCACAACGCTCACATGCACGCGTCATTGTTGCCGGCATGCGTATACCACCTAACTACGGCCTCACTTACACCGAAAAGTTCCAGGCAACCTTCCGCGAAGTGGCCAAAGCCCGGCGTGTGCCGCTGGTGCCCTTCCTGCTCGAAGGCTTTGCCGACCAGCGCGAGTATTTTCTGCCGGACAATCTGCACCCCACCGCGGCCGCGCAGCCGGTCATTCTGGAGACGATCTGGAAACCTTTAGCGCCGTTGCTTAAAGTCAAATAAAGGCTTTTGACGCCGATGAACGCAGATATCCCGTATAAATAATCAAGGCGCCGATATTAAATAATTATTAAAAATCAACAACTTAAGGTATTTTTTATCTGCGTTCATCGGCGTTCATCGGCGGTTAAAACGCTTTTCGGTCTTTAAAGCACCCTGACTGAAGGCGAACCCGCCGTCAGCCGCCCGATCACCGCAGCTTCGGCAAAACCCTCGGCCCTGAAAATGTCCAGGACAGCAGGCACAGCCTCCGCCGTGCAGGCCACCAGCAAACCGCCGCTGGTCTGCGGATCCGTCAGCATTCGCCGCTGCAGCGTGGTATCACCGGCCGGCATCACCACCTGAGCTCCATAACTGGTCCAGTTGCGTTCTGATGCGCCGGTCACATATCCAGCCTCGAGTAAATGCCGTGCCGCCGAAAGTATCGGTACCTGCGACCACTGCAATTCGGCCGCAAGCCCCGAGCCGCGGCAGATTTCGAGCAAATGGCCCAGCAGACCGAATCCGGTGACGTCGGTCAGCGCATGTACTGCCGGCATGTCAGCGAGTGCGATGCCCGGGGTATTCAGCTTGGTCGTGCTCTCCAGCATCTGCGCATAGGCCTTGTCCCTCAGTTCGCCCTTTTTCATCGCTGCGCTCATGATGCCGACGCCCAGGCCTTTGCCAAGGATCAGCACGTCGCCGGCTTTAGCGCGATCGTTGCGTTTGACCTTGTCGGGATGGATCAGGCCCAGCGCGACCAGGCCGTAAATCGGTTCCGGCGAATCGATGGAATGTCCGCCGGCAATGGGGATGCCCGCCGCCGAACACACGGCATGGCCGCCGGCGGTGATGCGTTGTGCGACCTCCATCGGCATCTTGCCGACGGGGATGCCCAGCAATGCCAGCGCCATGAACGGTTTGCCGCCCATCGCGTAAACATCGGAAATCGCATTGGTCGCGGCGATACGGCCGAAATCATAAGGATCATCGACGATGGGCATGAAAAAGTCCGTCGTTGCGATGATCGCCTGCGACTCGTTGATGCGATACACGGCGGCGTCGTCACTCGACTCCGTACCGACCAGCAGATCCTTGAATACCTGCGCCGGTGAATTGGCCAAAACCTCGCTCAGCAACGCTGGCGTCAGTTTGCAGCCTCACCCACCGCCGTGGGAAAACTGGGTCAGGCGCAGGGCGGCGGGATCGATAGCTTTGTTCATGATGGGCTTTATGTAGAGGTTTGGGCTGTGCGCTGTCCGGATGAGATAATGCCGCATCATGGCTGAAGCAGCACATCAAAAACCGGATCCTGGCGTCAAAAAAGGACGCTCAACAAGCGCGGCCACCGTAGCACAACTCGATCAGTTTGACGAGATCATCGACGTGCGCTCCGAGGATGAATTCGCCGAGGACCACATTCCCGGTGCGGTCAATTACCCCGTGCTGAACAACGCCGAACGCGCCGAGGTCGGCACCATCTACAAACAGGTTTCGTCCTTCGACGCCAAAAAAATCGGCGCCGCACTGGTCAGCGCCAATATCGCCAGACACCTGCGAGAACAGCTGCTCGCGCGCCCGCGCGAATGGCGTCCGCTCGTCTATTGCTGGCGCGGCGGCGGCCGCAGTGGCGCCCTCGCCCATGTGCTGGGCCAGATCGGCTGGCGCACCGGGCAACTGGAAGGCGGCTACAAGAACTACCGGCGCGCGGTCATCGATGAACTGCAGATACTGCCCTCACGATTCGACTGGCGCGTGGTATGCGGCATGACCGGCACCGGCAAAAGCCTGCTGCTGCGGGCTTTGCGCGACCAGGGCGCGCAGGTGCTCGACCTCGAAGAACTCGCCCAGCACCGCGGCTCGGTGCTCGGCAATCTGCCTGATGCGCCGCAACCGGCGCAGAAAATGTTTGAAAGCCTGGTCTGGCATGCGCTGCGCCACTTCGATCCCGCACGCCCGGTGTTTGTCGAATCGGAAAGCAAAAAAGTCGGCAACCTGCGCGTGCCGGAAAAGCTGATCGAAGCGATGTGGCAAAGCAACTGCGTGGTGATCGAAGCCGACATGGCCGTGCGAGTCACTTTGCTCAAGGACGAATACGCACATTTTCTCGGCGATGCTGAACTGCTCAATACGCAGCTCGACTGCCTGCGCCAGCTCCACGGCGGCACGATCATCAATGACTGGCAGGCTCTCGCGCGCAATCAGCACTGGGACCAGCTGACTGCGGAACTGCTGGTCAGACACTACGATCCGGCCTATACGCGCGCCATCAACAAGCACTATCCCAAATTGCCGCTGGCCACGCGTTTTCAGCTCAGCGCACACACCCCGGAAGCGATGGGTCAGCTGGCGCGTGAGGTGCTGGCGGATGCAGTTGCAATGCTCGCTGCTTAAATTTCCAGCATCAATTGCAGCATCAAGTCAGACAGATTACACATGTGTGGCAATACCGCTGTCACCGGTTTCTGCATGCGGTGGTTGCAAGCCACCCGGAATTGAGCCAAGATATCCGCAAGTTCATTACCGCAGTCTACTGACTCATCAGCGTGCCGGATAATTCTGCAACTGCGCCCGCACCAGATTTCGAACTCCCTGCCACGGGAGGCAAGACTCTCAAGCTGCGCGCCCTGCTCGGCCAGACGGTGGTTCTCTACTTCTACCCCAAAGACAACACCCCCGGCTGCACCACAGAAGGCCAGCAGTTCCGCGACCTGCATCCACAGTTCATCAAGGCGGATTGCGCGGTTTACGGCATTTCACGCGACACTCTCAAATCGCATGAAAACTTCAAGGCCAAGATGGCCTTCCCTTTTGAACTGCTGAGTGACGTCGACGAAGTCGCCTGCAAGCTGTTCGACGTGATCAAGATGAAAAACATGTACGGCAAACAGGTGCGCGGCATCCAGCGCAGCACTTTTGTCATCGACGGTAACGGCATGATTCGCCGCGAATGGCGCGGTGTCAAAGTGCCCGGGCATGCGCAGGAGGTGCTGGAATTCGTAAAAACCCTGTCATGACCTCCCGGGCCTCCGCGCACACGCAATGCGTTCCCGCAGTGCGCGCATTGCGTTCCTCGCTCCGCTGTCTTCCTCGTTTCCTTCCTTCATCCCGACCCCCTGGAGGCCCATGATTCAACGCAAGGCTGCACCTTCGTCTGCCGTTGTCACACGCATCTCCACCACCGCCACCAAGTTGTTCGTGGTGGACACCAATGTGCTGATGCACGACCCGACCAGCCTGTTCCGCTTCGAGGAACACGACATCTTCATCCCGATGGCGACTCTCGAAGAACTCGACGGCAACAAGAAGGGCATGTCGGAGGTCTCGCGCAATGCGCGCCAGGCCAGCCGTTATCTTGATGAACTAGTAGGCGCACTGCAGGGCGACATCACCGGCGGCATCCCGCTGGAATTGCACGGTGACAAGGCGGCAAGCGGACGGGTGTTTCTGCAGACCGAAGCCATCAACGGCGACCTGCCGTCCAGCCTGCCCAGCGGCAAGGCCGACAACCAGATCATCGGCGTGGTCAAACACCTGCAGGAAGTCCACGCCAAGCGGCAGGTCATTCTGGTGTCGAAAGACATCAACATGCGCATCAAGGCCCGTGCTCTGGGCCTCGCTGCCGAAGACTATTTCAATGACAAGGTCCTCGAAGACACCGATCTCCTGTACACCGGTATCTGCGCGCTGCCGGCGGATTTCTGGGACACCCACGGCAAGGACATGGAATCCTGGCAGCAGGCCGGACATACCTATTACCGCGTGCATGGTCCGCTGTGCCGCAGCCTGCTGGTCAACCAGTTCGTCTTCCTTGAAGGCGACCAGCCCTTCCAGGCCCAGGTGCGTGAGGTCAGCGGCAAAACCGCGATCCTGCAGACGCTGAAGGACCACAGCCATCAGCGCAACAGCATCTGGGGCATCACCGCGCGGAACCGAGAACAGAATTTCGCGATGAATGCGCTGCTCAACCCCGACATCGACTTCATCACTCTGCTCGGCCAGGCCGGCAGCGGCAAGACGCTGATGACACTCGCTGCGGGACTGGCGCAGACGCTGGAGGAAAAACTTTTTTCGGAAATCATTTTCACCCGCGTCACCGTGCCGGTCGGCGAAGACATCGGTTTCCTGCCCGGCACCGAAGAAGAAAAAATGAATCCATGGATGGGCGCGCTCGAAGACAACCTCGACGTGCTCAACAAGACAGATGATGAAGCCGGTGAATGGGGCCGCGCCGCGACCCGCGATTTGATCCGCTCAAGGATCAAGGTCAAGTCGCTGAACTTCATGCGCGGCCGCACCTTCCTCAACAAATTCCTGGTCATTGATGAGGCGCAGAACCTGACACCGAAACAGATGAAAACACTGATCACCCGTGCAGGACCGGGCACCAAGGTGGTCTGCCTCGGCAACATCTCGCAGATCGACACCCCGTACCTGACCGAGGGCAGTTCAGGATTGACTTATGTGGTGGACCGGATGAAGGGCTGGCAGCATGGGGGACACGTCACGCTGATGCGCGGCGAACGTTCGCGGTTGGCGGATCACGCGGCGGAAGTGCTCTAAAAGAAAGGGAAGATCGCAGCGGGCCTCAAAATGGCCTGCTGCATTTAATCAAAACTGCGATCAATACTGGGGATCGCTGCCGCCAGCGTAATTTTCGAAGCGGGTATGGCGGCCGACGAAAGTCAGGTCGACTTTGCCGACAGGACCGTTACGCTGTTTGGCGATGATGATCTCGGCAATGCCCTTGCGCGGTGTGTCCTGGTTGTAGACTTCATCGCGGTAAATGAACATGATCACGTCCGCGTCCTGCTCGATCGCACCCGATTCACGCAGGTCTGACATCATCGGGCGTTTATCCTGCCGGGATTCCACGCTGCGGTTCAGCTGCGACAGCGCAATCACCGGCACCTTGAGTTCCTTGGCCAGACCCTTCAGCGAGCGTGAGATCTCCGCCACTTCGGTCGCGCGGTTTTCCTCGCGCCCGCCGCCGGAGCCCGACATCAGCTGCAGGTAATCGATCACGATCAGCGACAGCCCGCCCACCTGCCGGTGCAGACGCCTGGCCCGTGAACGAACCTCGAGCACGTTAAGCCCGGCGGTGTCATCGATGTGGATCTCGGCATCATTCAGGCGCCCGACCGCATCCACCAGCTGCGGCCAGTCGGATTCCTCGAAGTTGCCGGTGCGCAGCCGGTGCTGGTCAAATTTGCCGACGGAACCGATCATCCGCAGCGCCAGCTGCGAGCCGGACATTTCCATGCTGAATACGGCGCAGGCCTTTTTCAGATGCAGAGCGACGTTCTCAACGATGTTCATCGCCAAAGCCGTCTTGCCCATCGACGGCCGGGCCGCAATCACTGTCAGCTCTCCCGGATGCAAACCGGAGGTCATCTTGTCGATGTCGATGTAACCGGTGGCAGTGCCGATCACATCATCCTTGTTTGGCCGGTTATAGAGCATGTCGATGCGCTCTATGGTTTCGGTCAAAAACGGATCAATCTTGCTGAAACCCTGCTTGGTCTTGGCGCCGACCTCGGCAATCTGGAATACCTTTGCCTCAGCCTCATCAATCAGTACCAGAGCGTCCTTGCTGCTGGGGGTATAGGCAGAGTCGGCGATTTCGGTGCCGACAGCGGCCAGATTCCGAAGGATCGCGCGCTCACGGACGATCTCACCGTAGCGGCGGATGTTCGCCGCACTCGGCGTATTCAAGGCCAGTGAACCGATGTAAGCCTGACCACCGACTTCCGCCAGCTTGCCGTTGCGTTCGAGAATCTCGGCGACCGTCAGCGCATCCGCAGGCCTGTTGTGTTCAACCAGTTTTGCGATGTGTTCGAAAATCGTGCGATGGTCGGCGCGATAAAAATCCGATTCACTGACCACATCGGCGAGGCGGTCCCAAGCCGAGTTGTCGAGCAACAGGCCGCCGAGCACCGATTGTTCGGCTTCAATCGAATGCGGCGGTGTACGCACCGCATCAAGCTGTGCATCTTTGGTGAACGGGGTGACGAGTTGCACCATCTTGAAGGGGTATCTTATAACCTGTTGTTTTTAAACGATATTTAATCTATCGTCGATGGTGAGGACTGGAGCCTGCAAGCGCGGGATCAACTCGCGTTCAATTCAATGTACAGAAAAAAAAGGGCTGTCGCCAGCCCTTTTTCTTTATTTCAAAAAACCGTTTTGATTCAGGGAAGTAATCAAGTAGTACTAAGCAGCATCCCCGAGCACCGACACGGTGATCGATACGATCACATCGGTATGCAGCGCCACTTTCAGCGAATAGTCCCCGATGGTTTTCAGCGAACCTTCCGGCATGCGAATCGACGCTTTCGGCACATCAAAACTCAGCGCTTTCAATGCATCCGAAATGTCGGAGTTGGTGACCGATCCGAAGAGTTTGCCGTCAACGCCGGCTTTTTGCGTGATTTGCACCATCAGACCTTCGAGCTTGGCGGCTTTTTCCTGCGCTTGCGTCAGAATTTCAGCCTGCGCCTTTTCGAGTTCGGTGCGGCGCTTTTCGAATTCCGCCATGTTGACGGTCGTCGCGCGTTTCGCCTTGCCCTGCGGGATCAGGAAATTGCGGGCATAGCCGTCCTTGACGCGGACCACATCACCCAGCGTGCCCAGGTTCGTAACTTTTTCAAGCAGTATGACTTGCATGTCTGGCCTCTCAGTGCAGGTCGGTGTACGGCAACAGCGCCAGGAAGCGCGCGCGTTTCACCGCAATCGACAACTGGCGCTGGAAACGCGCCTTGGTGCCCGTGATCCGGGCCGGGATGATCCTGCCGTTTTCGTTGATGAAGTCCTTCAGGATGTTGATGTCCTTGTAGTCCACCTGCTTGATGCCTTCAGCGGTGAACCGACAGAACTTGCGGCGACGAAACAGGGCATTGCCTTTTTTGCGGCCATCCTTGCCCTTGCCTTTACCCTTGAACTTCCCTTTACCGCCACTTCCGCCCATTCTAGGCATATCGTTTCCTTTATTAACTTATCGATTTTTTCAAAAAACATGACAGCCTCGGCAGAGGCATGTTTTTGTCATTATTTATGAAACTTTCAATATTTCCATGTTCGTAACGTGCAGGACCACTTGCCTGCTCATGCGATGCTTGCGATTCAGGAACCCCTGCACTGTCACCTGGCAACCCTGGCGCATTTTTGCAATACGGGTCGCCAAATCTCCTGTGGCCTTGGCCGGCATATCGAATTCAACCTGGCGCTGGTTACCTGCCTCGGTCTGACTGGAGGCATGGGCCAGGGTGAAATCTACAACCGGCAGTCCGGCGGGCGTGTGGCGCAGCGGATCGATCGTGGCCAGAGTTGCACTCAAGCTGACCGTGTTCCCGCTCACCTTAATCCCTGTTTCAACCTGCTTAAGCTGCGCTCTCCACTGCAGCGGCGGGCGCCGGCTTGGCGACCTCGTCAGTGCTGACCGGTCGCGATTTCTCTTCGCGCATCATCACTGACGGGCCGGTGACGGCTTCGTCCATGGTGACGGTCAGGTGGCGCAACACGGCATCGTTGAACTTGAACGCGTGTTCCAGTTCGAGCAGGGTTTCATTGCCGCACTCGATGTTCATGAGCACGTAATGCGCCTTGTGGAGTTTCTGGATCGGATAGGTCAGCTGGCGGCGGCCCCAGTCTTCGAGGCGATGCATTGCGCCGTTGTGGGCGGCAATCATCTGGCGATAACGTTCAATCATCGCCGGCACTTGTTCGCTTTGGTCCGGATGGACGATCAAAACGATCTCGTAATGTCGCATTTATAGTCTCCTTATGGGCTGTTGGGCCGCCCGCGATGCGAGCACGGTGCGGCAAGGATGGTGTTTTTTGAATAATCAGGCGCGGCAAGGCCGCGCGAGAGGGGCGGAGTATACCGGAACCGCCTCAGGAATCAAGGGCTTGGGGCCCCTGAAAGGATCTGGAAATGATCAGTAAATGATCGCGAGGCTGGCGTTGACGCGCTGGTCGCTGGTCTCGCGGGTGCCGAAGGCCTTCAGGATCTGCGACACGTCAACCCGCAGGCTGACGGTTTTGCCGTAGGCCATGCGCAGCCCGACACCGGTGCTGGCCAGGTATTGGCCGCCAGATTCAGCCGGCAGCGCATCATTCCGGGAAACCTCGCCAAAGTCGTAGAAACCGACCAGCCGAGTCCGCCACTTGTCGCTCAAACCGGTCTTGGCGGAAAAATTGGGGGTGTAAACCTCGAGTTGCGTCGCATAACCGCGGTCATTTGCGGCTTCACGCGGGAGGTAGCCGCGCACGCTATCCATGCCGCCAATGCCGAACTGCTCGCCGGGCACCAGCAGATCCTGGGTGTACTGGCCCACGTAGGCAATCCGGGCCTGCCATTCATTACGGAAGGCATGGCTGAAACTCGTGCCGAAACGCAGGACGTTGTAATTCTCATCCGCACCTGCACGGGTGGCCTGGAAGTCTGCGGCTGAACCGTCATCGGCGCCGGGAATGTTTCTGGCAAGGGAAACATTAAACGCCCATTCACTGGCCGTCATGCGCTTCAGGCCGGCATAACCGAGGGAAATCGGGCGCACAGTGATGTCCGGCACAAATCCGATCCCGTCCAGCGAGACATTGTTCTGGTATGCACGGTAATCAAGACCCAAGTACACCTTCTGCTCGATGTCATCCCACCTAGGCAGGTAGTAATTCCAGCGCGCGCCATAAACAGAACCCTTGCCGCTGATGGCAAAGGGAAATGCCCCGGCCAGCGTGCCCGAATCCACATCCGAATAACCGCCGAACAGATCCAGCGAACTGTTCAGGCGATAGTAGGGAATCCGGTAGGCGACGCCGTAAATCTTCACATCGCTCCAATGCCCCGGCGAAGTGATGTATTGCAGTGACAGCGTATGGTCGCGATCAAACAGGTTGGTGTGCTGATAACCCACACCAAGGCGCCAATAACCGGTTTCTTCAGTACCACTGTTATCCAGTGTGCCCACCAACCGCCAGGGCTTGTCATCCGTAACCCGCACATTGACGTCGACCAGGCCTTCGCTGGCGCCGGAACGCAGCAGCACGTTGGTCTGCTTGATCGGATGTTCGGCGCCAATCTGCAGGTTGCGCGCGATGTCGTTGGAATTGGGTGTCTGGCCTTCCTTCACCGCTGGCAAGCTGCGGCGCACGTTGTCGGTGCTGAAATGCTCGTTGCCTTCGACGACCACCTTGCCGATTTTCGGCTGGATGATGTTGAAACGCACCACGCCCTTGGTAATGTCCTGCTCCGGCAGTGCCACCTGGATCACGCCGTAGCCGCGGCGGCGGTAGGCGGCTTCCAGCGCTTCGAGCGCCCGCTGTACATCGGCAAAATCCTTGTCCTGGCCGGTGAATGGCGAGACCAGCCGCTGTATGGCCTCGGCGCCGAGTATCGAATCACCATTGACTTCGAAGCTCTGGATCGTAAATTTGGGTGGGGGGGTCACCACGTCCTGAGCTGTGGCATTGCCGAAAAAACCCAGCGCGGCAATTAATATAATCCAGCGGCGCGTCACAACTGATATATAAGTTGATATATAAATCATTGTTTTATAACACTTATTTAAGTTTTTGCGCCCCTGACACCACGTATTCCACCATCGCTCCCGGAACACACGATATCCCAGCTTACGCGTTGAATTATCGCAGATTTTTTTATTTTTTCCACGATTTCATGCTTGTTGCAAGCCCCTTACACAAAAAAAACCCCTGATGGATCGCATCAGGGGTTTATTCAGCAGGACAGCGCTAGCGGCAAACCGGCACATCCTTTTCCTCTTTCTTCAGTTCCTCAAACAAGTCCTTGTCCTTATCGGGATCGGGGGGGGTGGCCGATTCACCCATGGCTACGATCAGGTTGTTGTTCGGAATAATCAGAGTAGATCCGCCGCCATAGGTCACAAACAAATTGACGTCCAGCTCGGCAGGGTTGCCCAGTACCACGAAACCTGTGCCCGAGTCATATACCACGCCCTCCAGGCCATTCACGAAATACCCGCCGCTGCTCAGCATCGGGAAAGTCAGGAAGATGGTTGATGGTGATCCGGCTTCAATAGTACCCAGGTTGTTCATGTTGATGACGCCACCGACGTTCATCACGACTTCGGGGTTGCCGTAGATGCCACTATTGTCCACCGTCACATTTCCGCCGGTATTGATAACGGCATTGCCCCCGCTGCTCAGGAAACTGCTGTTCATCAGATCAAGGTTGCCTGTTGCATCAACCTGAACCCCCGTTGAGCCCGAAACGTAAGCGTTGTCCAGGATAATATTGACACCACCGAGACCGGCCAGACCACCAGAGTATATGCTCGCATTGCTGGCCAGCATCACGTTGCCTGCAGCGGAAACTCCGACCGACGACACACCGGTATTGCTGTAGGCGGTAAAGTTACCGCCACTCATCATGTCAATATTGCCGCCGGCAACCACCGTCACCGCGGCATTGCCGCCGGTTGCCCCGTTGCCACCCCAGGCCGCACCCTCACCTCCCTCAATCTGGATGTTGCCGCCAGCCAGCATGGTCAGCGCCGCAGCACCGCCCTGACCTGAATTAGCGGAGCCCCCGGAAGACCAGAGGCTGCCGTTGTTGACGCTAATTCCTCCGCTGGCAGAAACCAGCACGACAGCATTGCCGCCAAACCCGGTTTCGCCGCCATCT
>Ga0105090_10000436_pt1 | contig 20414 bp, 19 predicted proteins | sample PPLLak3March2015_FD_79110 | JGI IMG/M metagenome (GOLD analysis project Ga0105090, IMG submission 79110) | Freshwater sediment microbial communities from Prairie Pothole Lake near Jamestown, North Dakota, USA - PPLs Lake P7 Core (1) Depth... | ecosystem: Environmental > Aquatic > Freshwater >... | reverse complement strand
GAGATCTCCCCGGGTATTGCGCACTCACCTTCACGCTTATGCCTGTCGGATTTACGTCGTGTCGTTCCGTGCAAGTACCGGGCTTTGACGATATGGGCCGCCTCACCCCGACACGCCGCCTGATCCGCTTCCTGTTCGTCAGGCCAGCGCTTTGCCTTCGGCTTCCTTCAGATTCGCAGTCACCCACGACACCCTTGCCGCTCGGCTAACGGTTCCCCTTGCCGGGCCCGTAGAGGACTTCCACCTCCAAGCGAGTGCGCCCTGCCGGGCGCACCCATGAAAAAAAAGGCGCCCTTGCGGGCGCCTTCTGGCTCTTGGCCGGACGCGCCGTCAGCGCACCACGGCGATCTGCTCGCGCTTGCCGTCCTTGTAGGTGAACAGCGTGAGCGCACCGTTCTTGATGTCGCCCTTCTCGTCGAAGCCGATGTTGCCGGTCACGCCCTTGTAGCCGTCGGTCTTGGCCAGTTCGGGCAGGTACTTCGCCGGTTCGGCCGAACCGGCCTTCTCCATCGCCGCGACCATCACGTTGACCGCGTCGTAAACGTACGGCGAATAGACCTGCACATCGGTATTGAACTTGCCCTTGAACTTCTCCTTGAATGCGTCCATGCCGGCCTTCTGCTCGCCTTCGACGCCACCGGCTTCGGCACACACCACCATGCCGTCGGTCATCGCGCCAGCCGCCAGCTTGGGCAGCTCGCCCGAGCAGATGCCGTCGCCGCCGACGAACTTGGCCTTGATGCCGAGCTGCTTCATCTGGCGCATCATCGGGCCGGCCACGGCGTCCATGCCGCCGAAGAACACGACGTCCGGCTTCTTGGCCTTGATCGCGGTCAGGATGGCGGTGAAGTCCGTCGCCTTGTCGGTAGTGAACTGGCGGTCCAGCGTGCTGCCGCCAGCGGCCTTGACGGCCTTCTCGAACTCGTCGGCGACGCCCTGGCCGTACGCGGTGCGGTCGTCGATGACGGCAATGGTTTTGCCCTTCAGCTCGTTGACGGCGTACCTGCCCAGCGTGCCACCCAGGTGCACGTCGTCGGCCACGACTCGGAAGGTCGTGTTGAACCCCTGGCGGGTGTACTTCGGGTTGGTCGCCGACGGCGAGATCTGCGGGATGCCCGCGGTGTTGTAGATCTGCGAAGCCGGGATGGTGGTGCCCGAGTTCAGGTGACCGATCACGCCATGCACCTTGGCGTCGACGAGCTTCTGCGCCACGGCGGTACCCTGCTTCGGATCGGCGGCGTCGTCCTCGGCCAGCAGTTCGAACTTGGCCTTCTGGCCGCCGATCATCACGCCCTTGGCGTTCAGATCCTCGATGGCCATGCGCGCGCCCATCTCGTTGTCCTTGCCCAGGTGAGCGATCGCGCCGCTGGTGGGGCCGACGTGGCCGATGCGAATGACCAGTTCGGTCGGCGGCGCCGGGGCCGGAGCAGCGGCAGGCGCGGGAGCAGCCGCGGCCTTCGGAGCTTCCTCTTTCTTGCCACAGGCGGCCAGCAGCACGGCTGCAGCAGCAACAACCGACAGGGAAAACTTGTTCATGGATCGGATCCTGAAAAAAGGGTACTTAGGATGATACGGGATTGAGAGAAGACCCCGATATCAGGGTCTGCGCTTAGATCAGGCCGCTGGCCGATCGCTGCGGCTGGCTGTCGTTCGACGCGAACTCGAGCCAGAGCGCTGAACGCGATCCCCCGCCGACCGGTTGACCGCCCCGGAGCGCGCGCCTGGCACCCGACGGCCCCGCTGCCCGCTTGCGGCAGGCAGGACCGGCGGCCCCGGTCAGGGTTCCGGCTGCGCCGTAGCGGCGGGGTGCGCATGGTGGCGGATCGGCCAACCACTGGCTTCGAAGCGGCGCCAGCGGGCCCGGGCCAGCTTCCTGGGCCCGTCCTCCGGCGGCACGATCTCGATCACGCGCTGGTAAAGATCCAGGTCCTCCGCCAGGTCGGCGCCGAGGTTGACCAGCACCTGCGGACCGGGCCGCGGCACAGCGCCCTCGCACAGCCACACGGCGGTCCGGCGCAACGCCGGGCCGGCCGGCTGGCCGGGGGCGACCCGCAGGTGCGGCACGAACTCCAACGGCTCGAAGGTCCAGAGTTCGCGATCGAGCGCAGCGAGGGCCGGCGGCGGTGCGGTCACGACCACGGCCACACCCTGCCGCCAGGCCTTGCGCAGCAGCCTGCAGGCAAAGTGCAGCGGCGACGCGACCCCCGTGTGGAACTCGACCTGCGGCATCCGTCGTCAGCGCGAACGCCCCAGCAGGAACTGCGTCAGCAGCGGCACCGGCCGGCCGGTGGCGCCCTTGGCAGCGCCCGACTTCCAGGCGCTGCCGGCGATGTCCAGATGCGCCCAGGGGTACTTGCCGGCGTAGCGCTTCAGGAACATGGCCGCCGTGATGGCGCCGCCGGCGCGCGGGCCGACATTGCCCATGTCGGCGAAGTTGCTCTTCAGGCCTTCGTCGTACTCGTCGTCCAGGGGCATGCGCCAGCATGGGTCCAGCGATTCCTGGCCGGCGCGATCAAGCTCGGCGGCAAGCGCGTCGTCAGGGCTGAAAAGACCGCTGCGGTGGTGGCCGAGCGCCACCACGCAGGCCCCGGTGAGCGTGGCAATGTCGATCACCGCCGCCGGCTTGAAGCGCTCGGCGTAGGTCAACGCGTCGCACAGGATCAGCCGCCCCTCGGCGTCGGTGTTCAGGATCTCCACCGTCTGGCCGGAAAGGCTGGTGACCACGTCGCCCGGCTTCACTGCGGCGCCGCCGGGCATGTTCTCGCAGGCCGGGATCAGGCCCACCAGGTTGAGCTTCGGCTGCAGTTGCGCCACGGCACGGAAGGTGCCCAGCACGCTGGCCGCGCCGCCCATGTCGAACTTCATCTCGTCCATCTCGGCCGCGGGCTTGATCGAGATGCCACCGGTGTCGAAGGTGATGCCCTTGCCCACCAGCACCAGCGAGCCCGCCGACTTGGGGGCGCCGCGGTACTGCAGCACGATGAACTTCGGCGCCTGCCTGGAGCCCTGCGCCACGGCCAGGAAGCAACCCATGCCGAGCTTCTCGACGTCCTTGCGCTCGAGCACCTTGACGTCGAGCCCGTGCGCCTTGCCCAGCCGGCGCGCCTGGGCGGCCAGGTCGGAAGGCGTGCAATGGTTGCCCGGCCGGTTGGCACACTCGCGCGCCAGCGCCACGCCTTCGGCCACCGCTTCGCCCAACGCCAGCCCTTGGCTGGCGGCCACCTGCTCGGCCGCACTGCAGGCCAGCGTCACGCGCCGCAGCTTCGACGCGGCGTTGGCCGAAGGCTTGGTGTGACGGTAGACGTACAACGCCTCGGACACGGTCGGCGCCAGCAGCTGCGCATGCGCGGCCTGAAGCGGCCCGGGCAAGGCGCAGGCGACGAGCAACTGCTGCGCGCCTCCACCCTTGAGAAGCGCCAGCGCGGCGCTCAGTGCCGCCCTGAAGGCCTTGGGCGTCGTTCCGCCCGCGGCAGCAAAGACCACGCGCGCCGCTGTCACTCCCGCCGGCCGATGCAGGTACAGGCAGCGGCCGGCCTTGTAGGCCAGATCGCCATCCTGGAGCGCTTGCCCCAGCACCGAACCCAGCGCCTTGCCCAGCGCCTCGGGACGCGTGCCCTCGCCCACGACGATCAGCAGCGCGTCGCACTCGGCCTTGTGCAAGTCCTTGAGCTCGGTGACCTGAATCCTGAAGTCCATAATCCGCCCCGCAATGCGAAGCGACGCATGTTATTCGATAGCACGCTGAGGCGTGAGCTCGCACGCACCTTCGGCGCCACGCTGGTGGTGCTGCTGACGATCGTCATCACGATGATGCTGGTGCGCACGCTGTCGCTGGCGGCCAGCGACGTCGTCGAGCCGAAGGACGTGGTGCTGGTGCTGGGCTACACCACGCTCGGGCACCTGGCCACGATCCTGAACCTGTCGCTGTTCACCGCGATCGTGGTCACGCTCGGGCGCATGTACCGCGACAGCGAGATGGCGATCTGGTTCGCCAGCGGACTGACGCTTTCGCGCTTCGTGCGTCCGGTGCTGCACACCTTCTGGCCGGTGCTGGTAGTGGTGTGCCTGCTGCTGGTCTTCGCCTGGCCCTGGGTCAACCGCAACAGCCTGGAACTGCGCGATCGCTACGCGCAGCGTTCGGACCTGGCCCGCGTCTCGCCCGGGGTGTTCCAGAGCACGCCCGACGGCCGGCGCGTGTTCTTCGTCGAACGCGACCCGCGCGACGAGGTCAGCGTGCGCAACATCTTCGCGCTGTCGCGCAAGGATGCCACCGACACCGTGGTCTCGGCCCGCAGCGGCCGCATCGACGTCGAAGGCGACGAGCGCTTCATGGTGCTGGAATCGGGCCAGCGCAGCGACGTGAACGCGGAGAGCGGCGAATCCACGCTGGCGGGCTTCCAGACCTACCGGGCGCTGGTCGACATCAAGGCGCTGCGCCGGGCCCAGGAGCAACCGCCGAAGACCATGGACACCGTCGACCTGATACGCGCTCAGACCGAGCGCAACCAGGGCGAACTCGTCTGGCGCTTCGGCCTGATGGCCGCCGCGGTGAACCTGTCGCTGCTGGCCATCGGGCTGGCTCACGTGAACACGCGCCGCCCCAGCAACCTCAACCTGGTGGTCGCGCTGCTCGGTTCGTTGGCTTACTTCAACTCGATCAACCTGACCCAGAACTGGGTCGCGAACGGCCGGTTCGGCATGGTCGAATCCTTCCTTGCGCTGCACGGCGGCGTGTTCCTTGTCGCGCTGGCGCTGCTGTGGTGGCGGGACCACGCCGCGGTGCTGCATTTCCGCAGGGCGCGCGCATGAAGACCGTGCGGCGCATGCTCTACCGCGACGTCGCGGCCTCGGTCGGCTTCGTGGCGCTGGCCTTCCTGTCCCTTTCCTTCTTCATCGATTTCATCGACGAGCTGCAGAAGGCCGGCCGGCCCGGATTCACGCTGTGGGGTGCGGCCCTCGGCGCAACGCTGGAGCTGCCGGGCAACCTGTACGAGCTGCTGCCTATCGCCGTGCTCATCGGCACCATCTATTCGATGGCCCGGCTGGCGCAATCCTCCGAGTTCACGATCCTGCGCACCGGCGGCCTGAGCCCGTCGCGCGCATTGAGCCTGCTGGCGCTGATCGGCCTGGTGTTCAGCGCCATCACCTTCGCGCTCGGCGATTTCGTCGTGCCCTTCACGGAGCGCCATATGGTCCTTCTCAAGGCCTCCCTGACCGGCGGCCGCAAGGTTGGCCCGACCGGGGCCTGGCTGAAGGAGCGTCGTGAGACCGAAGCCGGCGAGCGCAGCTACTCGGTCAACGTGGCCGGTATCGACGGCAGCGGCAGGCTGGTCGGCATCCGCATCTTCGAATTCGATGGCACCGGCCGGCACCTGTCGCGCATCACGGCAAGCCACGGCCGGGTCGGCGCCGACGACGCCTGGCTGCTCGAGGAAGTCGAACGCACCGTCTGGCCGACAGGCGACCCGGGCCCCGGGGTCGTGCGCAGCGAGACCTTCGACAGCCTGCGCTGGCCAAGCACCCTCACCGCAGGCGTCGTGTCGGCCGCGGTGCTGCCGCTGAAGACCATGTCGACCACCGAGCTCTGGCGCTACAGCGCGCACCTCAGTGGCCAGGAGCAGGCCGCGCAGCGCTACCAGATCCAGTTCTGGAAGAAGGCGCTGTACCCTCTGGCCTGCCTGGTGCTGACGGCGCTGGCCCTGCCCTTCGCATACCTGCATGCGCGTTCCGGCGGCATCAGCATCAAGGTCTTCGGCGGCATCATGCTCGGCATCAGCTTCGTGCTGTTGAACAACGTCGCCGGACACATCGGCATGCTGCGCGGCTGGACGCCCTGGGTGGTGGCCGCGATGCCCAGCGCCTTGTTCCTGCTGCTTTCGATGGCGGCCTTCGGCTGGCTGGTGCGCTACCGCTGAACATCCATGAAAACCGACGGACTGATCCTCTTCGCCCACGGCGCCCGCGATCCGCTTTGGGCCGCCCCCTTCGAGCGGGTGGCGCAGCGCATCCGCCAGCAACAGCCCGACCTGCGGCTGGAGCTAGCCTTCCTGGAGCTGATGCCGCCGGATCTCGCGACAGCCGGCGCCGGGCTCTACGAGGCCGGATGCCGCCGTATCGAGGTGCTGCCGATGTTCCTCGGCACTGGCGGTCACCTGCGGCGCGACCTGCCGGTGCTGCTGCAACGGCTGCGCGAAACCCACCCCGCCGCACATTGGCGGCTGCATGCCGCGGTGGGCGAGCATCCGCTGGTCGGCGAGGCCATGGCCGCGGCGGCGCTGGCGCTGATCGCTGGCGAAGGCGCGGCACGCGGAGACCTGGGATGAACCTGCACCAGTTCCGCTTCGTGCAGGAAGCGGTGCGCCGGAACCTGAACCTGACCGAGACCGCAAAGGCGCTGTTCACCTCGCAGCCGGGCATCAGCAAGGCCATCCTGGAGCTGGAAGAAGAGCTCGGCATCGACATCTTCGCGCGTCACGGCAAGCGCCTGCGCCGCGTGACCGAGCCGGGCCAGGAGGTGTTGAAGTCGATCGACATCATCCTGCGCGAGGTGGGCAACCTGAAGCGCATCGGCGAGGAGTTCTCCAAGCAGGAGGCCGGCACGCTGTCGATCGCCACCACGCACACGCAGGCGCGCTACATCCTGCCCGGTCCGGTGGCATTGCTGCGCCGCCGCTATCCCAAGGTGCAGGTGGTGCTGCACCAGGGCACGCCGGAGCAGGTGGCGCGCATGCTGCTGTCGGAGACGGCCGACGTGGGCCTGGCCACCGAGTCGCTGAGCGAGTTCGACGAACTGGTCACGCTGCCCTGCTACGAGTGGCAGCACGCGATCGTGGTGCCGCGCGGCCACGCGCTGGCCGGCGTCGAGCGGCCGACGCTGGAGCAGGTGGCTGCCGAACCGCTGGTCACCTACCACCCGACGGTGACCGGCCGCTCGCGCATCGACGCCGCCTTCGCGCGCGCCCGGCTCAAGCCACAGATCGCGCTGGAGGCGCTGGACTCCGACGTCATCAAGACCTACGTGCGGCTGGGCCTGGGCACGGGCATCGTGGCCGAGATGGCGGTGCGCGACGAGCCCGCGGACGGCGAACTGGTCTGGCAACCGGCCGGGCACCTCTTCGGCCGGAACGTGGCGCGCATCGCCCTGCGGCGCGGCGCCTACCTGCGGCACTTTGTCTACACTTTTGCCGAACTGCTGTCCGAGCGTCTCACCCGTGCGCTGGTACAGCGTGCCATGAGCGGCGGTGGTGCCGACTACCAGCTCTAGACTCCAGATCCGCATGCCGTCCCCGATCGAACCCACTGCCGCGCACACCCCTGCCGTGGCGAGCCGCCTGCCGCAGGTCGGCACGACCATCTTCACCGTCATGTCGGCACTGGCGCAGCAGCACGGGGCGGTGAACCTCGGCCAGGGCTTCCCGGACTTCGAGTGCGATCCGCAGCTGGTCGACCTGGTCCACGGCGCGATGCGGGAAGGCCTGAACCAGTACCCGCCGATGCCCGGCGCGGCGCCGCTGCGCAGCGCCGTGGCGGCCAAGGTCGAAGCGCTCTACGGCCGCCGCTACGACCCCGACACCGAGGTCACGATCACCGCCGGCGCCACGCAGGCCATCCTCACCGCGGTGCTGTGCTGCGTGCATCCGGGCGACGAGGTCATCGTGCTCGAGCCCTGCTACGACAGCTACGCGCCGAACATCGAGCTGGCCGGCGGCGTGGTCGTGCGCGTGCCGCTCAGGCCGGGAACTTTCCGCCCCGACTTCACCGCCATCGAGGCCGCGATCGGCCCGCGCACGCGCGCGCTGATCGTGAACTCGCCGCACAACCCCAGCGCCACGGTCTGGACCGAGGCGGAGATGTGGCGCCTGGCGGCGCTGCTGGGCCCGACCGACATCCTGCTGATCTCGGACGAGGTCTACGAGCACATGGTGTTCGACGGCGTGCCGCATGTCAGCGCGGCCTCGATTCCGAGCCTGGCGGCGCGCAGCTTCGTCGTCTCCAGCTTCGGCAAGACCTACCACGTCACGGGCTGGAAGATCGGCTACGTGGTGGCGCCGGCGCCGCTGACGGCCGAGTTCCGCAAGGTGCACCAGTTCAATGTCTTCACGGTCAACACGCCGATGCAGCATGGCCTGGCGCGCTACATGGCCGAGCCGCGACACTACCTGCAGCTGCCCGCCTTCTACCAGCACAAGCGCGACCTGTTCCGCACTGGGCTGGCCGACACGCGGCTGCGCATGCTGCCCAGCGAAGGTAGCTATTTCCAGTGCGTGGACTACAGCCGGGTCAGCGGCCTGCCCGAAGCGGGCTTCTGCGAATGGCTGACGCGCGAGATCGGTGTGGCGGCGATTCCGCTGTCGGCCTTCTACGCCGGGGGCTATGAGCAGGGCATCGCCCGGCTGTGCTTCGCCAAGCGCGACCAGACCCTTCGCGACGCCCTGCTGCGCCTGCGCAAGCTCTGAGCGCGATAGAAAGGCGCGCTGGGCCCGGCGACCCTAGGCCGGTCGCAAGGCCGCCGGGGCTGCCGCAACGGGCTCGCTCAGGTCCAGGTCCACAGGCGCGGTGGGGCGAGCTACGGCTGTAAACGTTGGCGCTGGCTGGCCTTCGTGGTCGTCGACGATGGACGGCGGCCCGCCCGTTCCATCGCCAGACTCGTCCAGCGGCAGCAGCACGTCGACATCCGCCACGCGGTCGTCGGCGCGGCGGTGCAGGTCGCGGGCCACCGAGTAGAGCGTGAGCACATCGCGGTAGGCCGGCAGATCGAAAGGCGGTTCAGGGCGCTTGCGCAGCAACAGGGCCTCGAGCTCGGCCATCGCAGCCAGCGGCTGCGTCCAGAGCTGCTGCAGCGAGTTCAGCACCTGCGGGTAGCTGACCAGGTCGCGCCCCTGCCCGGGGTCGGCCTCCCATCCCGGCGCCGGTGCATCGAAGCGATGGCTGAAGCGCTCGCAGGTTCGCTCGTAGGCCTCGCGATCACGGTTGCCGCGGTAGATCTCCAGCAGCTTCAGGTATGGGAGCGGGCACGCGCCGCCGGTGCTGCGCAAGTGCGACGCCAACAGGTCGACCGCCGACTCCTGCTCGCCGAGCACGAGGAAGAAGTCGACCTGTTGCTCGAGATCGATCAAGTCGTCGACCCTCGGCGGCTGGTCCAAGGAATTCCGGTCCTGCGCCTGCGGCGGCAACAGGTTGGTGCGCTGCATGACCGCAGGCGGCATCTCGTGCCGGGCGGCCACGGCTTCGGGGTCGGGAGGCCCGGCGCCCGGCACGATCGGCAGGTCCGGTGGCGCGACCTGCGGCGGCGCTTCGGCCTGCACGGCGGCTTCCGCCGCATGGGCCGCCGCCGCGCCGCGCCACCATGCGGCCTGCTGCTCGCGCCGCAGCGACCGCAGCCGCCAGCCCAGCCAGAGCAATGCGGCGCAAAGCAGGGCCAGCAACCCCAGCAGCAACCCCTGCCACCGGGCCGGTTCATCGGCCTGGACCAGGCGGGAACGCATCGACTCCATCGCGGCCCGCTGCGCGTCGGCCTCCTCGTGCACCTGCTTCAGGCGCGTCTCGAGCTGGGCCACACGCTGTGCGACCGACGCCGCGGCCGCTTCGGCCGCACTGGCCGCCGGCGCCGCCGCGCTGCGTGCGGCATCCTGCGCCGCCACCACGGCGGCCGCCGCGCGCAGCAAGTTCTGCGGGTCGTCGATCTGCAGCCGTGGTCCGGCCGATTCGACCCCGGCCGGTGCCCCGCCTAGCGCCCGGGGCCCGGCGCGCTCGCCGGCCGCCTTGAGCGGCGACGGTGCCGGGCCATCCTGCCTCACGGCGCGCACCGCCTGAGCACCGGCCTGCTGCGCCTCGGTCCCCGCCGCAACCGCCCGCAGGGGCGGCCGGGCGGCAGCAGGCAGTTCGTCCACGCCGGGCTTCGACGGCGGGCCCGAACGGCCGTCCGCCGGATCGGCGAAGAGCATGAACCGGCGGGACACGGTGCCGTCGCACCCGGCCGACAGCCTCACCTCCACCAGCGGCTCGCGCACCACCAGCGCACTGCGCAACCTCACCTGGGCACGGTCGCCCTGACCTTCGAGCGACACCGCCAGCGCCCCGGGCGGGACACGCTGCTCGCCCACGCGCACCTCGGCCTGCAGGCAACCCGGGGCAAGACCCTCGCCCGCTTCCAGGCGCAGCGGCACCGAGACGTCCAGCGCCTGGCCGAACGCCACCGAGTCGGGGATGCGGCCGAAGCCCAAGCCGGACGCGGAACTTGCGGCCACGACGCCGCCCAGAGCGAGCGACGCGATGCGCAGGGGCCGCGGGGTCATGCGGGGTCGTCGGAAGCCTGAGCGGAGGGAAAATTCACTCTATCACGCAGGGTTACAAATCGGCGGGCGCGGAGCCCGGCGGAGTGTGCAGCAGCGCACGGTTAGCATTGCCTGTCCCGACTTGAACGCTGCCGACCGCCAACGCCGCATGCATCCCGGCCAGAAATGAACGCTTCCACGCTGAGCATCGAGGAACGACGCAACATCGACACGGGCGCATGGTTCTCGTCGCTCTCGGCGCCGCTGCGCGAAGCGATCCTCGCGCGCTCCGTCGTGCGTCGGCTGAAGGATGGCGCCACGCTGACCACGCGGGGCGCCACGGCCGAAGAGTGGTGCGGCGTGGCCATGGGTGCGGTGCGCATCAGCTCGGTGTCGCTGAGCGGCAAGCAGATCACGCTGACCTACGCCGAGCCCGGAATCTGGTTCGGCGACATCTCGCTGTTCGATGGTCTGCCGCGCACCCACGACGCCGATGCGCACGGGCCGACCACCCTGCTTTGCGTGCGCAAGCCCGACTTCAAGCAGTTACTTGCGCAGCATGTGGAGCTGTACGACGCGCTGCTGCGGCTGAACTGCCGCCGGCTGCGGCTGATGTTCAACCAGTTCGAGGACCTGAACACCCGCCCTCTCCAGGCCCGGCTGGCCAAGCAGATCATCCTGCTGGCCAAGAGCTACGGCATCGCGCAGGGCGAGGAAATCCGCATCGGGCTGCAACTGGCGCAGGAAGACCTGGCCCAACTGCTCGGCGCGTCACGGCAGCGCGTCAACCAGGAGCTGAAGGGCTTCGAGCGCGAGGGTGCGGTGCGCGTCGAGCCCACGCGGCTGGTGGAGCTGTCGCGGGAGAAGCTGCTGCACATTGCCGAGCGCTGAGGCCCAGGCGCAACGAGGACGCTTCGCATGGATCAGTTTCAAGGCACCAAGCCGCTGGGCGGGACCCACGCCTTCGACACGGGCGCGCTGCAGGCCTACCTGGAGCGGCATCTGCGTGGCTTCGCCGGGCCGCTGACGGTGGAGCAGTTCAAGGGCGGCCAGTCCAATCCGACCTACAAGCTGAGCACCCCGGGTGCCACTTACGCGATGCGCTCCAAGCCCGGCCCGGTGGCCAGACTGCTGCCATCGGCGCATGCCATCGAGCGCGAGTTCCGCGTCATGGGCGCGCTCGCCGGCAGCGAGGTTCCGGTGCCGCGGATGCACCTGCTGTGCGACGACGAATCGGTGATCGGCCGCGCCTTCTACGTGATGGAGTTCGTGCAGGGCCGGGTGCTATGGGAGCAGTCGCTGCCGGGCATGACGCCCGCGGAACGCGGCCCGATCTACGACGAGATGAACCGCGTCATCGCTGCGCTGCACCGCATCGACCCGGCGGCCATCGGACTGGCCGACTACGGCAAGCCCGGCAACTACTTCGAGCGGCAGATCGGGCGCTGGATCAAGCAGTACCAGGCCTCGGTGACCGGACCGAACGAGGCCATGGACCGCCTGATCGAATGGCTGCCGGCGCACATACCGTCCAGCGCGCGCGACGAGTCGATGGTCTCGGTGGTCCATGGCGACTACCGGCTGGACAACCTGATCTTTCACCCGAGCCAGGCGCGGATCCTTGCCGTCCTGGACTGGGAGCTGTCGACCATCGGCCACCCGCTGGCCGACTTCAGCTACCACTGCATGTCGTGGCACATCGAGCCTGGCAGCTTTCGCGGCATCGGCGGCCTGGACCTGCAGTCGCTGGGCATTCCCACGGAGTCGGAATACATCCGCCGCTACTGCGAGCGCAGCGGCCGCGGCACCCCGGAATCGCTGAAGGCCGACTGGAACTTCTACCTGGCCTACAACCTGTTCCGGCTGGCGGCCATCGTGCAGGGCATCGCCAAGCGCGTCGAGGCGGGTACGGCGGCCAGCGAGCAGGCGCGGCAGTCGGGCGCAGCCGCCAGGCCTCTGGCCGAACTGGGCTGGCGTTTCGCCAGGGCCAGCTGAACGTTCAGCCCTTGCGCAGCGCCTCGGCCGGCATCACCGAGGCCGGAAACAGGCTCGGTTGCGTGCTCGCGCCCTGCAGGTCGCGGTCATCGACCGATACGCGCTGAGCCTGCCGCAGCGCGGTCTCGAAGAGCGACACCCAGCCGTCCAGCAGCTCGGGCTCGGGGTGCGCCAGCGCCGTGCGCAGGCTCAGGCGGCGCCTGGAAACCATCAGCAACAGCGGGGCATCGGGCGCAAGCGGCAGCTGTGCCAGTCCGTCCGAGAGGCTGCCGGCCAGCCATTGCTGCACCCAGGGCTTGATGCTCGCCAGCGCACCGTAGGTCTCGCGCAGCGCGCCCATCTCGGTCGCCGACAGCCTCGGGAACATGACCAGCCAACGCATCTCGGGCGGCGTGTCGGTGTCGATGCGCGTCTGCACGCCTTCCACGTACTGGTCGAAGACCGTGGACTCCAGCGTGTCCATCAGCGCCCGGTTCAGCACAAGGGCCTGCAGTTCGCGTGGCACCGGGAGTTCGGCGCGCAGGCGAAGCTCCGCACCCTGGATGTAGCCACGCTGCGACGGCCCCCATTCCAGCCGCCAGCCGGCATCGCCGCTGCGGCCATCGACGACGAAGCCGGCCGGCTCGCGCACGGGGCGCAGCTGGCGCTCGTGCTGGCGCGCCCACGCCGACAGGTCGCCCCAGCCGGAGATCTGGGGAACCGGCTGGCCCAGCCAACGTTTGATCGAATCGAGCATGGTCCTGGTTCTCTCTGGCGCGTCCGTGGGCACTCGTGCCATGGCATCCCACCATTGCAGGTGCCGCGCTGCGCCAGCACGCGACCCTGCCGGTAGACGGGTTGCCTGGGTTATCGGCATCCGCCGGCGCTTCCAAAGGGCCACTTCTCGCGCAGGACGAGGTCTGCGGTACTGATCGCGTCAGCCTTCTAGAATCTTCCTGCCGGAAGCTGCCCGTAGCTCAACCGGATAGAGCAGCTGCCTTCTAAGCAGCAGGTCGGGGGTTCGAGTCCCTCCGGGCAGGCCATGGTCGGCACCGTCGGAGCTACGCCCGAGTCCCCTCGCGGTGGCCCGTCGCGCGCTGCTCCAACGCGCCCTCTGCAGGGCGGCGCGCGAGAAGCCAAGGCCTACAATTGCGGCTTCGTCTCCTACACCGGCGCCGCCTTCCCGAACATGAGCACTTCGTCGGTTTCCACTCCCACTCCCACTTCCACTCCCGCGCTCGCCTTGGCCGGCAAGACCGCACTGGTCACTGGCGCGGCGCGAGGTATCGGCCGGGCCATCGCCACCAAGCTGGCGCAGGCCGGTTGCGACATCGTCGTCAACTACTACAACAGCCACGAGGAGGCCGAGACGCTTTGCGAGCAGTTCCGTGCGCTGGGACGCCGCGCCGTGGCCCTCAAGGCCAGCGTCAGCCAGCCGGACAGCATCGATGAGCTGTTCGCCGAGTTGCGCAAGCACTTCGATCGGCTGGACATCGTCGTCAGCAATGCCGCCAGCGGCGTGCTCAAGCCGGCCATGGACATGACGCTCAAGCACTGGCGCTGGTGCATGGAAACCAACGCCTTCGCGTTGAACCTGCTGGCGCAGCGCGCCGTGCCGATGATGGACCGCGGCGGCCGCATCATCGCCCTGTCCAGCCTGGGCTCGGTGCGGGCGATGCCGAACTACGCCTTCATCGGCGCATCGAAGGCGGCACTGGAGTCGCTGGTGCGATCGCTGGCGCAGGAACTCGGCCCGAACGGCATCCGCGTCAACGCGGTCAGTGCCGGCGTGGTGGAGACGGACGCGCTGAGCCACTTCCCCAACCGCGAGCAGCTGGTCGAATCCTTCAAGGCGCGCACCCCGGCCGGGCCGGTGCTGACGCCGGAGGACGTGGCCGGCGCGGTGTACCTGCTGTGCCTGCCGGAAGCGAACATGATCAACGGCCACACGCTGTTCGTCGACGGCGGCTTTGCCATCTCGGGCTGAGCATGGGCATCGATTCGGGCCTGGCCGGCAAGGTGGCGCTGGTCACCGGCGGCAGCCGCGGCATCGGCCGTGCGGTGGTCGAGTTGTTCGCTGCCGACGGCATGGACGTGGTCTTCTTCTACCGAGGCAATGACGCGGCGGCGCAGGAAGTCGTAGCCGCAGTGCAGGCCGAAGGCGGCAAGGCGGAGGCGATGCAGGTCGACGTGGCCGATGCCGAAGCCGTGGCCACGGCGGTGGAGCGCGTCGTCGACAGCCGCGGCCGCATCGACGTGCTCGTCAACAACGCCGGCATCGTGCGGGACAACATCCTCGGCATGCTCGAGGACGAGGACATCCGCGCGGTGCTGGACACCAACGTGGTCGGCACCATCAACGTCACCCGCGCGGTCGTGCGGCACATGATCTCCAAGCGATCGGGGCGCATCGTCAACCTGAGCTCGGTGTCCGCCGAAAAGGGCGGCCGCGGCCAGGCCAACTACGCGGCCAGCAAGGGCGCCATCAACGCCTTCACCAAGGCCATGGCGGTGGAACTGGCCTCGCGCAAGATCACGGTAAACTGCGTGGCCCCAGGCGTGATCGAGACCGAGATGTCGCAGCAGGTGCGCGACCTGGCCGACGATCAGATCAAGGCACGCATCCTGTTGCGTCGCTACGGACAGGCCCAGGACGTGGCCCACGCGGTATGGTTTCTCGCCTCGCGTTTCGCCGACTACATCACCGGCGAGGTGCTGCACGTCGACGGCGGCTTCAAGATGGAATGAACTGAGAGGACTTCCCATGTCAGCAACGGCAATCAGCCAGGCAGAGATCGATGCGGTATTCCCGAAGGTCGCGCAGATCGTGTCCGACGCACTGGGCTGCGAGCTCGACGAGGTCACGCCGAAGGCGTCTCTGATCCAGGATCTGGACGCCGAATCGATCGACTTCCTCGACCTGGTGTTCCGCCTGGAAAAGGGCTTTGGCGTGAAGATCCCGCGCGGCAAGATCGTCGAGGACGCCCGCGGTCCGCTGCCGGAGGCCGAGTTCGAGACCAAGGGCGTCGTCACCGAAGCCGGCATGAGCCGCCTGCGCGAGTTCCTCAGCGAGGTGCCCGCCGAGCGCTTCAAGACGCCGATGAAGGCCAACGACGTGCCGCGCCTGTTCACCACCGAGACCTTCTGCAAGGTCGTCATCCGCGCGCAGCGCGGGGCTTGAGTCCGGTCGTGGCGAGCGGGCGGCCATGAGCGGACGCTTGCGCAGCTTCTCCTTCGTCGACCGCATCACGCGCCTGGACCGTGACGGGACGGGCGCCCGCGTCGAAGGCCACTTCGGCGTGCCCTTGGGCGTGCACTTCCCGGCTTCGCTGATGGCCGAGGCGGTTGGCCAGCTGGCCGCCTGGTCGGCGATGGCGCAGCTGGATTTCGCCTGCCGCCCGGTGGCCGGGCTCGCCGGTGCGGTGCTGTATCACCAGCTGCCCCAGCCCGGCTGCACGCTGCAGGTGCAGGCCGACATCGAACGCTGCGATGCCGAGGCCGTGGCGTACAGCGGCAAGGCCTTCGTCGACGGGCGCCTGGCGCTGGAACTGCAGGACAGCGTCGGCCCGATGCTGCCGATGGATGAGTTCGACGCCCCGGAATCGGTGCGCGCCGACTTCCACACGCTGCGCGGCGCCGGCGTCGCGCCTGGGCGCTTCGGCGGGGTGCCGGAGCCCGGGCTGCACGAGCTGCAGGTCCAGCCTGGCGAGCGCCTATCCGCCCTGCTGCAGATTCCGGAACTGGCCGAGGCCCCGTACTTCGAAGACCATTTCCCGCGCCGTCCGGTCTTTCCCGGCACGCTGCTGATGGACGCGCTGGCCACGCTGTCGCTGCAGCTGGCGCAGCAGTCGCCCCCGCTGGCTGCAGCCGGCCCGCTCGTCACGAGGAAGGTGAGTCAGGTGAAGATCCGCTCGTTCACGGCGCCCGGTGCGCAGCTGCAGCTCGAGGTCGTGCTGCAGGATATCGATGCGCAGCGCGCCCGCCTCAAGGTCACGGCCCGCAGCGAAGACAAGACCGTGGCCACCGCGCGCATCGAAGTCGCGCCCGGGAGCACGCCATGAATGCGCGCCGCCGCGTCGCCATCACCGGCGTGGGCCTGGTCACGCCGGTCGGCAACGATGTTGCCAGCACCTGGGCCGCGCTGCTCGCCGGCCGCAGCGGTGCCGCCCGCATTGCCAGCTTCGACGCCAGCGGCTTCCCGGTGCGCATCGCGGCCGAGGTCAAGGGCCTTGAAGACACCGCCGTGCTGCAGGCGCTGGGCGACCGCAAGCTGCTGAAGTTTGCCAACCGGTCCCACCGCTTCGCGCTGGTGGCCGCAGCGCAGGCGTTCGCCGACGCCGGCACCCACCCCACCGAGGCCACGGCCGAGCGCTGGGGCTGCGTGGTCGGCACCGGCATGATGGGCGTGACCTACGACGAACTCGCCCAGGTGCAGAGGGACGCCGCGCCCGCGGGCGAAGTGGAGGCCGCGTGCCTGTTGTCCTCGCAGGGCTCCGCGGCCGACCCGCTGGTCTTCTGCCGCAGCAACTCGGCCAGCGGCGCGGCATTGCTGTCGCGCGTGTTCGGCATCCGCGGTTATTCCAGCTCGGTGCACACCGCCTGTGCCTCCGGCGGCCAGGCCGTCGGCACCGCGCTGAAGCTCATCCGCCGCGGCGAAGCCGACTGCGTGCTGGCCGGCGGCTTCGATTCGATGATCAATCCGGTCGGCCTGGCCGGCTTCTGCCTGCTCAACGCCGTGTCGCCGGACAACGACGCGCCCGAGCGCGCCAGCCGTCCCTTCGACGCCACGCGCAACGGCTTCGTGCTCGGCGAGGGCGCGGGCTTCCTGGTGCTGGAGGAGTGGCATGCCGCCCGCAAACGCGGCGCCCGCATCTATGCCGAGCTGGCCGGCGACGGCAACTCGCTGTCTAGCTACCGCATCACCGATTCGCATCCGTCTGGCGACGGGCCGATCCAGGCGATGCGCCAGGCCATGGCCGACGCCGGTGCGACGCGGGCCGACGTGAACTACCTGAACGCCCACGGCACCTCGACCCCGATGAACGACCGCAGCGAATGCGCCGCCGTCAAGGCGGTCTGGGGCGACTCGCGCCACGAGGTGGCGGTGAGCTCCACGAAGAGCGTGACGGGCCACCTGATCGCCGCCGCGGGCGCCGTGGAAGCGGTGGTCTGTGCGCTGGCCATCCACCACGAAACGCTGCCGGTGAACGCCAACCTGCGCGAGCTGGATCCGGATTGCGACGTGGACGTGGTCCGCGACGCCCCGCGCCAGCGCCGCGTGCGCATCGCGCTGTCGAACTCGCTCGGCTTCGGGGGCTCGAACAGCTGCCTGGCCTTTCGCCACCCCGACGACGTGGAGGCATTGCTGTGAGCCGGCCGCGCATCTTCGTCACCGGCGGCGGCGCGATCTGCGGCTCCGGGCACACCCCCGAGGCCATCCTGGACGCGCTGCGGGAGGGCCGCTCGGCCATCGGCCCCATCACCCAGTGGGACACCGAGGGCTGGCCGGTGCGCATCGCCGCCGAGGTGCAGGACTACAACGCCGGCAAGCTGACCGGCGACCGCAAGCTGCTGAAGCACATCCGGCGAAGCGACGTGTTCGGCCTCTATGCCGCCGACCAGGCCATCGAGCAGGCCGGCTTCACTGCTTGGCGGGCCACGCTGGACGAGGCGGCCGCCGAGCGTTTCGCCGACGGCACGGGCGTGTTCGTCGGCTCGGGCGGCGGCGGCTTCGCCAACCAGTACGACTACCTTCCGCTGATCGCAGCGGCCAAGGGCGACCTGAAGGCCTTCGGCCAGGAACTGGCGGCCACCGTCAACCCGTTGTGGCTGCTGCGCTCGCTGCCGAACAACGTGCTCGGCCATGTCGGCATCCGTCAGGGCCTGAAGGGGCCGAATGCGTGCGTCACGCACCACAGCATCAGCGGCCTGCTGGCGCTGGCCGAAGCCACCGCCGCGCTGCGCGCCGGCGAATGCTCGCGGGCGGTGGTGGTCGCCCACGAAGCGCCGATCGAGCCCCAGTTCGTGCTGTACTACCACCGGCTCGGCCTGTTGTCTCCCGAGGCGCTGCTGCCCTTCGACGCGCGCCACGACGGCAGCGCGATGGGCGAAGGCGCCGCGGCGCTGACGCTGGAAACCGAGGCCGCCGCGCAGGAGCGAGGCGCGACCGTCCTGGCCGAGATGCTGGGCTTCGGCAGCGCCAGCGAAGCTCAGGGCCTGCTGCCGGTGCGCGACGACGGTGATGGCCTGGTGCGTGCGATCCGTGCCGCCCTGGCCGACGCCGGAGCGCAACCCGCCGACGTGGGTCTGGTCGTCGCGCACGGCAACGGGACACCCAACTCCGACCGCTCCGAGGCGCGCGCGCTGGCCGCGGTGTTCGGCTCGCAACCGCCACCGGTCAGCGGCTTCAAGTGGGCGTTCGGGCATCTGCTGGCCGCCGCCGGCCTGATCGATGCCGCGCTTGCGGTGACCGCAGCGCGCGCCGGCAAGCTGCCGGGCATCGCCGGCCTGGGCCTGCAGGATGCCGACGCGCCGGCGCTGCCCGTCAGCGCGGAGCCGCAGTCGCCGCGCAGCAACACCCTGCTGGTGCTCTCGCGCGGCTTCGGCGGCACCAACGCCGCCTGCCTGCTGCGCGCCGCGGCAGCGTGAGCGAAGCCCGGCCCGGCGCGCCGCTGCCGACGGAAGGCGGCGAACGCTGCGGTGTCGACACCGTGCAGATCGCGCGCATCGAGAGGCTGCTGGCGCAGACCGCGCCCGCCGACCTGGGAGCCTACTTCTCGGCGCAGGAACTGGCCGATGCCGGCGACGGCCCGGGCCGCGCCGCCAGCCTGGCCGCACGTTTCGCCGCCAAGGAGGCCTGCACCAAGCTGTTCCCCCGAGAAGCCGCGCTGGGTGCGGTCGGGCCGGTGGACTTCTCCGTGGTGCGCGACGGTTACGGCGCCCCGGCGGTGGCGCTCAGCGACGCGGCGCAGCGGGCCCTGGGACACAACCGCCTGGCCTCGATCAAGCTGTCGTTGACCCACGACCGGCAGCAGGCCACGGCGATGGCGATGGCGAGCCCGGCCCGCGCCGAGCCCTCGGCGGCAGCCCGCCTGTTGTACCGGTTGCTGCCGCTGCGCCGTGCGGTGGTGCTGGAGAACCTGCAGCGCGTCTACGGCGAGCGCGTCGACGCGACCGAGATCACGCGCCTGGCGCAGGCGCACTACGGCCACCTCGGTCGGCTGCTGTGGGAGTTCCTCTGGTACCCGTGGCTGCCGCGCTCGCGCAAGCTCGCCATGGTGCAGGTGCAGAACCTGGACGCGCTGCTCGCCGCGCATGCGCTCGGCAAGGGCGTGCTGGTGCTGACGGGTCACTTCGGCAACTTCGAGGTGGCCACCAGTGCGGGGCTGGCAAGCTTCCCTGAGGCCCAGGGACGCTTCCATTTCGTGCGGCGGCCGATCCGTCCGGAATGGCTGGACCGCCTCGTCACGCGGCGCTTCCGCAAGGCCGGCTTCGGCGTTCTGCCGAAGCGCGGCGGGCTCGACGCCATCCTCGATCGGCTGGCGGCGGGGGATCTGGTGGTGTTCCCCTTCGATCAGTATGCGCACCGCAAGGATGGCGTGCTGGTGGAGTTCTTCGGCCACCCGGCGGGCACCTTCCGCAGCCTGGCGGTGATCGCGCTCAGCACCGGAGCCCCGGTGGTGCCCGCCAGTTGCTGGCGCGAGGCCGACGGAAGCCACGTGCTGCGCTTCGAGCAGGCGCTGTTCGCCACCGAACATGCCGATGCGAATGAGGCCATCCGGCTGACCACGCAGGCCTTCAACCGCGCGCTGGAGCTGCTGATCGTCCGCCGTCCCGAGCAATGGTGGTGGGTGCACCGGCGATGGAAGCCCTGGCCGGCGCGCAAACGGGCAGGCTGAGGCGGGGGTCTGCGCACCCCGAATGCGCCATCGACGGCATGAGCTCGAACTTGTGCCTGCAAGCAACCCCATTTCCACGAGGCAGCAGGCCGGCCGCGGCTGGCTGTCAGGTGCCGCTGGGCTGATCCAGGCCCAGCAGGCGCATGGCGTTGCCTTTGAGGATGCCCGGCTTGACACGGTCCTTGAAGCCGGCCTCTTCGAAATCGGCCATCCAGCGTTCGGGAGTGATCAGCGGGAAGTCGCTGCCGAAGAGCATGCGATCGGAAAG
>Ga0105090_10000435_pt1 | contig 20416 bp, 19 predicted proteins | sample PPLLak3March2015_FD_79110 | JGI IMG/M metagenome (GOLD analysis project Ga0105090, IMG submission 79110) | Freshwater sediment microbial communities from Prairie Pothole Lake near Jamestown, North Dakota, USA - PPLs Lake P7 Core (1) Depth... | ecosystem: Environmental > Aquatic > Freshwater >... | reverse complement strand
CGCCGCGTCCCGCCGCAGGCTGAGGTCTTGGGCGCTGGCGATCGGGCGTTCCTCGCGATCCAGCAGCACGAGGGTGTCGGGTCCGGCGACGCGGAAGCTCTGGCGCCGGGCGTCGTCCTGCGGATCGAGGCGCACGCGCTGCGAGGCGCCGCTCCCCACTCGCGACCACGGGCCGAGGCGTTCCTCGGTGCGGTCTCCCTCGGGCGTGCCGAGGTACGTCGCCGTCATCCGATAGACGATTGGCTCCCCGCCCTCGCCCAGGGTGTAGAGCGTCAGGGACGTGCGGATACCGGCGCAGTCGGCGCAGGGCAGCGTTCCGACATACTGGCCGTCGGCGACCGGCCCCTGCGAGGTGCCCTTTGCCACGCCGCCGAGCGCCAGCCCGCTCGCGGCCAACGCCGCAGACAGCGCGAGCCGGCGCCGTGTGAGCGAACCGCGAAGCTCCGTCGTCGTCCTCACTCGATCGTGCTCATCCCGTGGAACCGGTCGCGATTCTGCCAAAGCAGGCGGTGCGCGATCCATCTCGATCCGCGGGCCGACGGCACCCCTTCCCGCGTGCTCCGTTCAGCCAGCGGCTCATGCACCGCTTGAAGTGACCCTGTGGTGCCGGCCACCGCGGTTAGACTCCCCGGGATGAGCGACTCCAGCCTGCCTCGCACGGGCGATCTCGCCCGGCCCGACCTGCCCGCCCATTGGTCACTGGATCCTGCGGTGATCTTCCTGAACCACGGATCGTTCGGCGCCTGCCCGATCCCCGTGCTGCGGTACCAGGCCGAGCTGCGGCAACGCATGGAGCGCCAGCCGGTGCAGTTCTTCGTCCGCGACCTCGAGGGCCTGCTCGACGAGGCGCGTGCTGTACTGGGCGATTTCCTCGGCGCACCCGCGCACGACCTCGCCTGGGTGCCCAACGCCACCACCGCGGTCAACGCAGTGCTGCGGTCGCTCAGCTTCGCGCCCGGTGACGAGTTGCTCACCACCGATCACGAGTACAACGCCTGCCGCAACGTGCTGGACTTCGTCGCCCAGCGAGCCGGAGCGCGGGTCGTGGTGGCGAGCCTGCCGTTTCCGATCGCCGGCCCCGACCAGGTGATCGACGCGGTCATGGGCCGCGTCACCGGGCGCACCCGGCTCGCGCTGCTCGATCAGGTGACCAGCCAGACCGGGCTCGTGCTCCCGATCGAAGCGCTGGTCCGGGAACTTCGCATGCGGGGGGTGGAAACCCTCGTGGATGCGGCTCACGCGCCGGGCATGCTGCCCCTGGATCTCGCAGCGATCGGTGCCGCCTGGTACACGGGCAACTGCCACAAGTGGATCTGCGCCCCTAAGGGCGCGGCCTTCCTGTACACGCGGCCGGACGTGCAGCCGCGAACCCGCCCCGCCGTGATCAGCCACGGGGCCAACTCGACGCGAACGGGCCGCTCCCGCTACCTCATCGAGTTCGACTGGACGGGAACCGACGATCCGACGGCGTTCCTGTCGGTGCCCGCAGCCCTGCGGTTCATGGGTGAACTGCTGCCCGGCGGCTGGTCGTCGGTGCGAGAAACCAATCGCCAACTCGTCCTGCGAGGCCGCGAGGTGCTCTGCCACACACTCGGCATCGATCCGCCGTGCCCGGACGACATGATCGGCTCGCTGGCATCGCTGCCGCTGCCCGACGGTGACGGTCGCGCCGGCGACTCGCCGCTGTATGCGGACCCCCTGCAGGACCGCCTGCTGCAGCAGTTCCAGATCGAAGTGCCCGTGATCCCCTGGCCGGCGCCGCCGAAGCGACTGATCCGCATCTCCGGCCAGGTCTACAACCGCGACGGGGACTACGAGCGCCTGGGCCACGCGCTGCGGGCGCTGGGGATCTGACCCGCGCCTCCCCGCCAGCCCCGGGCCGTCTGCACGGGCCATGGCCCGGCGAAGCGGGAGATCTCCCCCGGCTCAGGTCATTTCGTGCCCGGGTCGGCGATCGGCGTGGCCTGCCACGTGACCGCGCGCCATTCGTCGTCGCGCTTCAGGAACATCGCACTGTTGCGGTACTGCAGGGTGCTGCCGTCGGCGGCCCGACCGACCAGTCGAAACGTCAGCGCGGCCGCGTCGTCGTACGGTCGGACGAGGACGTCCTCGGCGCTCCAGCGCATCCCGTCGGCCGGCGGCCGATCGCCTGCAAGGCCGGCCATGATGTCGGCCTTCGTCCGCACGAGGCCCGTCGAACGGGTGTACACGAGATCATCGGCCCAGAAGCGCTGGTGCGTGGCTGCCCGGGGATTGTTCTCAGGCGCCAGGAACCAGTTCAGCAACTGCGTGATCTCGGCGATGGTATCGCTGTCGTCCCGGGCGGTCGCCGGGGCGGATGGAATGGCGAACAGCAACAGTAGACTCACGACGGATTTGACAGCGGCACGCTTGCGCATCGTGAAACCCTCCTGCCGGTGGTCCGCGAACGACCGCTACTCCCACTCGATCGTCGCCGGCGGCTTGCCGCTGATGTCGTATACCACGCGCGAGACGCCCTTCACCTCGTTGACGATGCGTCGCGAGCAGACGTCGAGCAGCTCGTACGGCAGGTGCACCCAGTGCGCCGTCATGAAGTCCACGGTCTCGACGGCCCTGAGCGCGATCACGGGCTCGTGGCGCCGGCCGTCGCCGGTGACGCCCACGCTTTTCACCGGCAGGAACACCGCGAAGGCCTGGCTCGTCCTGTCGTACCAGCCGGCCCGGCGCAGCTCCTCGATGAAGATGTGGTCGGCGAGGCGCAGCGTGTCGGCGGCGGCACGCGTGACCTCGCCGAGGATGCGCACGCCGAGACCGGGGCCCGGGAACGGGTGACGCTGGACCATCTCGGCGGGCAGGCCGAGCTCGACGCCGATGCGCCGAACCTCGTCCTTGAACAGCTCGCGCAGCGGCTCGACGAGCTTGAGCTTCATCGTTTCGGGCAGGCCGCCGACGTTGTGGTGTGACTTGATGACGTGCGCCTTGCCGGTCTTGCTGCCGGCCGACTCGATCACGTCGGGGTAGATGGTGCCCTGCGCGAGGAACTCCACGCCCTCGAGCTTGCGCGCCTCTTCGTCGAAGACCTCGATGAACAGGCGGCCGATGATCTTGCGCTTGGCCTCGGGGTCCGCGACGCCCGCGAGCGCCCCGAAGAAGCGCTCGGCCGCATCGACGCGGATGACCCGCACGCCGAGGTTGCGCGCGAACACGGCCATCACCTGGTCGCCCTCTTGGTGGCGCAGCAGGCCGTGGTCCACGAACACGCAGGTGAGCTGGTCGCCGATCGCCTTGTGCAGCAGCGCCGCGACGACGGATGAGTCCACGCCGCCAGAGAGTCCCAGCAGCACCTTGCCGCCGCCGACCTGCGCACGTACGCGCGCCACCGCGTCCTCGATGATGTTGCCGGCGTTCCAGCCGGCGTCGCAGCCGCAGATGCCGTGCAGGAAGCGCTCGTAGATGCGCGTGCCCTGGCGGGTGTGCGTGACCTCGGGGTGGAACTGCAGCGCGTAGAAGCGCCGGGATTCGTCGGCCATGCCCGCGATCGGCAGGTCGGGAGTGGAGGCGATGGCCCTGAAACCCGGGGGCAGCTCCACGACTCGATCGCCGTGGCTCATCCAGACGTCCAGCAGGCCGTGGCCCTCGGCGTTGACGCGATCCTCGATGTCGCGCAGCAACGCCGAGTGACCGCGCGCGCGCACCTCGGCGTAGCCGAATTCGTGCACGGCGCCGGGCTCGACGCGGCCGCCGAGCTGCGCGGCCATGGTCTGCATGCCGTAGCAGATGCCGAGCACCGGGACGCCGAGCTCGAACACGGCCGCGGGAGCCGCCGGCGCACCGGCCTGCGTGACGGACTCGGGACCGCCCGAGAGAATCACGCCACGCGCATCGAAGGCACGCACCGCTTCCTCGCCCGCGTCCCACGGTTGGATCTCGCAGTAGACGCCGAGTTCGCGCACGCGCCGCGCGATCAGCTGCGTGTACTGCGAGCCGAAGTCGAGGATCAGGATCCGGTGCGCGTGGATGTCGGCCGGACGGACGGGCTCAGACTCAGCTGACACGGTAGTTCGGCGCTTCCTTGGTGATCGTCACGTCGTGGACGTGGCTCTCGCGCATGCCGGCGCCGGTGATGCGCACGAACTTGGGCCGCGTGCGCATCTCCTCGATGCTGCTGCTGCCGGTGTAGCCCATCGCAGCGCGCAGGCCACCGGTGAGCTGGTGCAGGATCGCGACGATGCTGCCCTTGTACGGCACGCGGCCCTCGACGCCCTCTGGCACGAGCTTCTCGAGTTCGGCCGTGGTGTCCTGGAAGTACCGGTCGCGCGAGCCGTGCGCCTGCGCCATGGCGCCGAGAGACCCCATGCCGCGGTAGGACTTGTACGAGGCGCCCTGGTAGAGCTCGACCTCGCCCGGCGATTCCTCGGTGCCGCCGAACAGGCTGCCGATCATCACGCAGTAGGCGCCGGCGACGATCGCCTTGGCCACGTCGCCCGAGAAACGGATGCCGCCGTCGGCAATGACGGGCACGCCGTGCGGCGCGAGCGCCGCCGCAACGTTCGCGACCGCCGAGATCTGCGGTACACCCACGCCCGCCACGACCCGCGTAGTACAGATCGAGCCCGGGCCGATGCCGACCTTGACCGCATCGGCGCCCGCGTCGACGAGCGCCATGGCCGCCTCGGCGGTCACGATGTTGCCGGCGATCACCTGCTGCGCGGGCCACTTGGCCTTGATCCGGCCCACGGTCTCGAGCACGCCGCGCGAGTGGCCGTGGGCCGTGTCGACGACGATCACGTCCACGCCCGCCTCGCGCAGCGCCGCCACGCGATCGAGCGTGTCGGCGCTCGTGCCGACCGCGGCGCCGACGCGCAGCGCGCCGCGCTCGTCCTTGCAGGCGCGCGGGAACTCCGTGGCCTTCTGGAAATCCTTCACCGTGATCATGCCCTTGAGCGCGAAGTCGTCGTCGATCACCAGCACTTTCTCGATGCGGTGCTTGTGCAGCAGCGCCAGCACCTGCTCCTTCGGCGAATTCTCGCGCACGGTGACGAGCCGCTCGCGCGGCGTCATGACCGAGGAGACCGGCGAGTCGAAGCGCGTCTCGAAGCGCAGGTCGCGGTGCGTGACGATGCCGACGGCCTTGCCGTCCTGCACCACCGGCACGCCAGAGATGTTCTTGGCGCGCGTGAGCTCGAGCACCTCGCGGATCGTGGCCTCGGGCCGCACGGTGATCGGGTCGTGGATGATGCCGCTCTCGAAGCGCTTCACCCGCGCGACCTCGCGCGCCTGCTGCTCGATCGACATGTTCTTGTGGACGATGCCGACCCCGCCTTCCTGCGCGATGGCGATCGCGAGCCGGTGCTCGGTCACCGTATCCATCGCCGCCGAGAGGATCGGCAGGTTGAGGTGGATGCCGCGCGTGAGCTGCGTTCCCAGGCTGACCTCGTGCGGCAGCACCTGCGAGTAGGCAGGCACCAGCAGGACGTCGTCGAAGGTGAGGGCTTCCTCGAGGATGCGCAGCATGGGCGGACCCGGCGGGTGAAAGGAAGCGCGCAAGTGTACCCGCCGGGCCCTGCGAGGGGAAACGGCGGCCCTGCCCTGCCGGACGGCCCGGTCGGCTAAACTCGCTGCCGACATGCAAGATCCCTGGACCGACCTCGCGCCCGCGCCGCCGCCCGAGGTCTTCACCGTCAGCCGGCTCAATCGCGACGCTCGCCTGCTGCTCGAGCGGGGCCTGGGCTCGCTGTGGCTCGAGGGCGAGGTCTCGAACCTGTCCCGGCCCGGCTCCGGGCACTGGTATTTCTCGCTCAAGGACGCCGCGGCGCAGGTGCGCTGCGCGATGTTCCGGCAGCGCAACCTGCTGGTGCGCTTCCCCGTACGCGACGGCGCCCAGGTGCTCGCCCGCGGGCGGGTGAGCCTGTACGAGCCCCGCGGCGAGTTCCAGGTCGTGATCGATCACCTCGAGGAGGCCGGCGAGGGACTGCTGCGGCGTCGCTTCGATGAGCTCAAGCAGAAGCTCGCGGCCGAGGGCCTGTTCGACACACGGCACAAGCAGCCCCTGCCGGTCCTGCCGCGGCGCATCGGCGTGATCACCTCGCCGACCGGCGCCGCGCTGCGCGACATCCTGCACATCCTGCGGCGGCGGTTTCCCGCCATCCCGGTGCTCATCTACCCGGTGGCCGTGCAGGGCACGGCGGCGCCGCGCGAGATCGAGCAGGCCCTCCATCTGGCCGGCCAGCGCCGCGACTGCGACGTGCTGATCGTGGCGCGCGGCGGCGGTTCGCTCGAGGACTTGTGGGCCTTCAACGAGGAGGCGGTCGCGCGCGCCATGTTCGCCTGCCCCATCCCGATCGTGAGCGGGGTGGGTCACGAGGTGGACTTCACGATCGCCGACCTCGTCGCCGACGAACGCGCGCCGACCCCGTCCGGCGCGGCGGAACGCGTGGTGCCGGACCGCTCCGAGTGGCTGCGAAGCCTCGCCGCGACGGCACGTCGCCTCGCACTTGCCCTGCGCCGGCGGCTCGCCGACCAGCGCCAGGCCCTGCAATCGCGCGAGCAGCGCCTCGCGCGGGCGCACCCGGGGGCCGTGCTGCGCCAGCATGCCCAGCGGCTCGACGAACTCGAGGGCCGGCTGCGCCTTGCGCTGCACGTGCGGCTGCAGCGCGATCGAGCGCGGGCGGACGCGGCGCGGACCCTGCTGCTGCGAGCCTCTCCCGCCCTGCGCCTGGAGGCGTTGCGCCTGGGACTGGACGCCGCGCGGCGCAGGCTGGCCGGCGGCGCCCGGACGCGCGCCGCAGATGCTCGACAACGGTTCGAGCTCGCGGCCCGCACCCTGCACGCCGTCAGCCCGCTCGCCACGCTCGACCGGGGTTACGCGATCGTCACGGCGGCCGGCGGCGCGGTGCTGCGGGAGGCCGCTACCCTGCGGCCGGGCGACCGGGTCACGGCGCGACTCGCGCACGGCGGCTTCTCCGCCCGGGTCGTCGACGTGCAGAGCGGCCCCGAGCCGGCCGGGAAGCCGCGGTGAGCTGGCCTCGCGCACAGTCGTCCCGTCCGCCGCCCGGCACACGAGCCGGAATCGCCAGCGCCGTCGCGATGGTCGCCGCCGCAGCCGTGGCGGCGCCGACGCCCGTCGCACTGCCGCGCGAGAGCCGGGTACCTGGCGGCATCGCCATCCTCGACCTCGGCGACGGTGAGAACACTCCCGGCACCGTGGTCTTCAACGGTCACCGCACTCCCGTGCTGCGCACGCCGGACGGTTGGGTAGCGCTGGTCGGCATCCCGCTCGATACCGAACCCGGCCCTCAGGCTGCGAGCTGGCAGCCGACGGGGAGCGAGGAGCCGCGCGGGGTCGAGTTCAGCGTCGGCTCGAAGCAGTATGAGGAGCAGCGCCTCAAGGTCGCCAACCGTCGCCACGTGGACCCGTCCAAGGAAGACCTCGAACGCATCGCCGAGGAGCGCAAGCGCATCGACGCCGCACTCGGCATCTACACCGCCGAGCGACAGCCGATTTTCGCGCTGCAGGCGCCGGTGGCGGGGCGACGCTCCAGCAGCTTCGGCCTGCGACGATTCTTCAACGACCAGCCGCGCAATCCTCACAGCGGCATGGACATCGCGGCCGCGACCGGCACGCCGGTACGCAATCCGGCGCCCGGTCGGGTCGTCGAGGCCGGTGATTTCTTCTTCAACGGCAATACCGTATTCGTGGACCACGGCCAGGGACTCGTGACCATGTACTGCCACCTGAGCCGCATCGACGTGAAGCCGGGCGACGAGGTCGAAACAGGATCGGTGCTGGGTCTCGTCGGCGCGACCGGCCGGGTCACCGGCCCGCACCTGCATTGGGGCGTGGCGGTCAATCGCGCGCTGGTGGACCCGGCGCTGTTCCTGCCGGAGCCTGGCGGCTAGGCGCGGCCGTCCCGCGAGTCACCGGCCGGCGGGGAGCGATTCAGGCGAGGCCGACTCAGGCGCCGGTCCGGACGCCCGCGAGGAACCCGCCGATCGCGGGCTCGAAGCGCGCGAGGTCCACGAGGAAGGCATCGTGGCCCTGCAGCGACGGGAACGCGTGAAATTCGACGTCTCGCCCCGGAACGCGCAGGTGATCGGCGATCTCGCGCTGCTGGTCGATGGGAAACAGAAGGTCGGTCTCGACGCCGATCACCAGCGCACGCCTGAGCCGGAACTTCGCGAACGCCGCCGCGAGCGAGCCCTCGCCATGGTCCGCGAGGTCGAACTGGTCCATCGCGCGCGACAGGTACAGGTAGGCATTGGCGTCGAAGGAGTCGGCGAATCGCAGCGCCTGGTGCTCGAGGTACGCTTCAACCTCGAACTGCGGGCGGAAGTCGCCCGACAGGCCGGCCGTCTCGGGAACCCTGCGGCGGCCGAAGCGCTCGTCCCACTCCGCCGCGGACCGGTAGGTGATGGTGCCGAGCTTGCGCGCGAGGCGCAGCCCCAGCCGCGGCCCGCGCCCCGGCTCGTAGTTGCCGCCCCGCCACGCCGGGTCGCTGCGCACCATCTCCCGCTGCAGGGAGCGCAGCGCGATGGCGAACGGCGCGGCGCGTGCGGCTCCGGAGATGGTCACGAGGTGATCGACCTCGTCCGGGAACAACGCGCAGTAGGCGAGCACCGTCATGCCGCCCAGCGACGAACCGATCACCGCCGTGACCCGCGGTATGCCAAGGCTGCGCAGGGCCTCCCGGCCCGCCGAGGCAATGTCCTCGACCGAGATCTCCGGAAAGCCGATGCCGTACGGGCGACCGTTGCCGGGATCGATCGAGGCCGGGCCTGACGAGCCGAACGGGCTGCCCAGCGAGTTGACGCAGACGACGAAGAAGCGGCGCGTGTCGATCGGCCGACCCTCCCCGATCATCGACTCCCACCAGCCCGGGGTCGGGTCCGCGTGAGAGGACGCCGCGTGCGCCGGCGGCGACAGGCCCGTGAACAGCAGCACCGTGTTGTCGCGCGCCGAATTCAGGCGGCCCCAGCACTCGTAGGCCACGATCGGCTGCTCGATGACCCCGCCTCGATGCAGCCGCAGCGGCGCCGCCAGGTGCGCCACGCGCCGCGCCGGGAAGTCCCGCGCGGCCGATCTCGGCGATCTTGGCAGTGGCATGGCCATGCCTCCAGTCTAGGCGGCGCGCTGCGCCACACAAGCATCAGCGGATAGCGGCTCAGAAGTCCGGGTTATGACCCCCGCCCCCATCCCATGCCCCCCGGCGCGGTTCAGCGCTTGCCGCGCTTGACGCGACGGATCAGGCGCTGGCGCTTGCGTACCTGCCGCTGCGTGAGCTCGTTGCGCCGTCCCGCGAAAGGGTTCTCGTCGGTGCGGAACTCGATGCGCATCGGCGTGCCGCGCAGACGGAAGACTTCGCGGAAGTAATTCTCGAGGTAGCGCCGGTATGCTGCGGGGACGTGCTGGGTCTGGTTGCCGTGGATCACGACCACGGGCGGGTTGCGTCCGCCCTGGTGGGCGTAGCGCAGCTTGATGCGCCGTCCGCGCACCAGTGGCGGCTGGTGCGCGACGATCGCCTGCTCGAGCGCGCGGGTGAGTTCCTTGGTCGGCATCTCGCGCATCGCTGCCGCGTACGCCGAGCGCACCTCGGTGACGAGGTCCCCGACGCCGGTGCCATGTCTCGCGGAGATGAACAACTGGGACGCGAAAGACAGGAACCCGAGGCGCAGGCTGAGCCCGTCGCGGATGGAGTCGCGCTGGTCGGGCGGGATGCCGTCCCACTTGTTGACGGCCACCACGAGCGCCCGCCCCCGCTCGACCACCAGTCCGAGCAGGCTCGCATCCTGATCCGCGATGCTGTCGTGGGCGTCGAGCACGCCGACCACCACGTGCGCGTCCTCGATCGCCTGCAGCGTCTTGACGATGCTGAACTTCTCGATCGCCTCGCTGACCCTGGCCCGGCGCCGCACGCCGGCGGTGTCGATGAGCGTGTAGCGCTGCCCGTCCCGCTCGAACGGCACGCGCACCGAATCGCGGGTCGTTCCGGGCTCGTCGAAGGCGAGCAATCGTTCCTCGCCGAGCAGGCGATTGATGAGCGTGGACTTGCCGACGTTGGGGCGGCCCACCACCGCCACCCGGATCCCGTCCGCCTCGCTCCATGCCTCGGGCGCCTCGGGCTCCGGGAAGCCCTCGACCGCCCGCTCCATCAGGTCCGTGAGGCCCTCGCCGTGCGCCGCGGCGATGGTGACGGGCGCGCCGAAGCCAAGCTGGTGGAAATCAGCACCGGCGAGATCGGGGTCGAGCGACTCCGACTTGTTCGCGACCACCATGACCGATTTCCCACTGCGACGCAGGATACCCGCCACGTGCAGGTCCTCGGGGGTGCAGCCCGCGCGGGCGTCCACAAGGAACAGCACGCGGTCGGCCTCGGCGACCGCCTTGAGGGTCTGCTCCGCCATGAGGCGCTCGACGCCTGCCGCGGTCTCGACGAGCCCGCCGGTGTCGATGACGACGCAGCGCCGCGGACCGACGCTGGTGTAGCCGTACTGCCGGTCCCTCGTCAGGCCCGGGAGATCCGCCACCAGCGCGTCGCGCGTGCGGGTGAGCCAGTTGAAAAGCGTGGACTTTCCGACGTTCGGTCGCCCGACCAGCGCTATGACGGGAAGCACGATCAGCCGCCCGCGGCGCCTCCGCTGCGATACGCGGTGATGCTGCCGCCGTCGTCGATGACGATGATGCGATCGCCGACCGCGAGCGGGGTCGCGGAGATGCGCGTGCGCCCAGGCCGCTCCCTCGCCACGAAGCGGCCGCTGTCGCGGTCGAGCCAGTGCAGGTAGCCTTCGAAGTCCCCGACCACGATCGTGCTGCCTTGGGCCACAGGCGTGCTGAGTCCGCGGCGCTTCAGACCCTCCTGCTGCCAGATCACGCTGCCGTCGCGCCGGCGCATCGCCACGACGTCGCCTTCCGAAGTCGAGACGTAGATCTGGTCGCCGTCGAGATCGATTCCGCGATAACTCGAGAGATCCCGCGCCCACCAGATCTGTCCGGTGTCGAGGGCCATCATGGCGATGCGACCCTGGTAACCCACGGCATACACGTCGCCGCCCGAGACGCGGACCGCGGCGTCCACGTCGGACAGGCGCTCGAGCTCAGATCGACCGCGCGGCGTGCTGACCTGCGCCTGCCAGAGCATCTCGCCGCTCGAGAGCGAAACCGCCATGACGCGGCCGGAGTCGAACCCGCCGACCACGGTGTCCGCAGCCCGCACGGGTGGCGAAGTCCCGCGCAGCGAGAGCCGCGGGACCTGGTCCTCGACCACCCAGGCCTCCGTACCGTCGCTCACGGCCAGGGCCCGCAGTCGCCCGTCCACGGAGCGCACAACTACGCGACCGTCGGCGACGAGCGGCGTCGCCAGCACTTCGCCGCTCATCTGGGCGGTCCAGCGCTGCTGGCCGCTGGTCGCGTCCAGCGCGACCAGCCGGCCACCGTTGGTGCCGACCACAACCAGGCCATCGCCGACGCCCGGCCCGGCCGACAGCTCGAGTTTCGTGTCGGTCTGCCAGCGCGTGCGCCCCGTAGCCGCATCGATCGCGCGGACCCGCCCGTTGCGTGCCGCGGCGAAGACCGTGCCGTCCTGCTCGGCGAGTGCGAGCGCGAGCCTGAGCTTTTCGCCGCCGCCACCGACGCTGGTGGACCAGACGCGCTGGACCGGGACCGAGGGCTGGATGTCGACCAGCTCCGCGGGCGGGTCGACATCCTTGTCCTTGTCGCAGGCCGCCACGCCGACGAGCAGCGCGACGACGGCGAGGGCGCGCGGCAGGGTCATTTCGCGGCTGCCTCCGGCGCGGGCGCCTCGGGGGCCACCGGGGCACTCGGGGGCGCGCTCGCTGTCGCGGTCGCCGGCGAAGCCTGCGCCTGAGCGTCGCGCTTGAGTTCCACGAAATCCCGGTCGAGATCGCTGTTACCGCCGGCCGCCGCGAGTGCAGCCTCGTACTCCCTGAGGGCTGCGGCCGAGTCGCCCTTGGCAGCGTACGCGTCGCCTCGCACCTCCTGGACCAGAGGCGCAAACGCGCCGGCGACCGAGGTATCGAGGCTCGCCAGGGCCTCGTCGTGCTTGCCCTGCTCGATCAGTACCCGCGCGAGGCGGATACGCACCATCTCGCGCAGCTCGACGTCCTTCGAGCGCTCCGCCACGCTGCGCAGCAGACCGGCCGCGTCGTCGTAGTCCCGCCGCTCGAGGGCGGCACGTGCGAGCGCCAGTTCCGCCTGGTCGGCATAAGGCGAGTCGGGCCGACGCTCTCGCAGCGCCTTCGCCTGGCTCACGGCCTCGTCACGCTGGTTGCGCACCAGCGCCTCGATCACGGCCACATAGCCGGCCTCGTCGCGCTCGGCCGTCTGCACCTGGTAGCGCTGCCAGTACTGCCAGCCCGCCAGCATGGACAGGCCGAGCGCCACGCCGCCGATGATCCAGGCCCAGTTGTCGCTCCACCAGCGTCGCAACTGTTCTTCGCGTTCGATGTCAGACAGGTCTTCCACGTCTCGGGACTCCGTGCTGCCGGCGCGCTCGCGCCGGCTTGTTTCAATGGGTGCCGCGGCCGTCGGCGATGCCGGCCGCCACCAGGGCCGCCGGCAATTCGTCGAACGCCACCTGGCGTTGTTCCAGCGTTTCGCGCAGCGGCTTCAGCGTCGCGACCCCCAGGGCCAGCTCATCGTCGCCCAGGATGAGCGCGACACGTGCTCCGCTGCGGTCCGCCCGCTTGAGCTGCGACTTGAAGCTGCCGCCGCCGCAATTGGTCTCGACCCGCAGGCCCGGCAGCGCATCACGCAGTCGCTCCGCAAGCTGCAGGCCGGCGCGCTCCGCGGCCGTACCGGCGAGCGCGAGGTAGACGTCCACCGCGGATTCGCTCGCAGCCCGGCCCTGCAGCCGCATCAGCTCGACGATCCGTTCCTCGCCGAGCGCCCAGCCGATGGCGGGCACCGGCTCGCCCCCGAGCTGAGCCACGAGGCCGTCATAGCGGCCGCCGGAGCATACCGCGTCCTGCGCGCCGAGGTCGCCGGTGATCCACTCGAAGACCGTTCGCGAGTAGTAGTCGAGGCCGCGCACCAGCCGGGGATTGACGGCGTAGGGGACGCCGGCGGCGTCGAGCCGGTCCCGCAGTCCCTCGAAATGCTCCGCGGAAACCGGATCGAGGTGATCGGTGATGAGCGGCGCTCCGGCCACGATCTCGCGCATCGCCGGGTTCTTGCTGTCGAGGATGCGCATCGGGTTGCCCTCGAGGCGCCGGCGGCTGTCCTCGTCGAGCGAGGTCTCGTGGCGACGGAAGTATTCGACGAGCCTGACGCGATAAGCCGCGCGCGACTCCGGGGTGCCGAGCGAGTTCAGATGCAACGACAGGCCGCCGATCCCGAGACGCCGCCACAGCCGCGCCGACATCAGGATCAGCTCGGCATCCACGTCGGGCCCCTCGAAGCCGAGCGCCTCGACGTCGATCTGGTGGAACTGCCGGTAACGGCCCTTCTGCGGCCGCTCGTAGCGGAACATCGGACCCATCAGCCAGAGCTTCTGGCGCTGGTTGTGCAGCAGGCCATTGGTGAGGCACGCGCGGACGATGCCGGCAGTCGCCTCCGGACGCAGCGTCACCGAGTCACCGCCGCGGTCGAGAAAGGTGTACATCTCCTTCTCGACGATGTCCGTGAACTCGCCGATCGAGCGCTTGAAGAGCTCGGTCCGCTCGAGCACCGGCACCCGGATCTCGCGGTAGCCGTACTCGGCGAAGGTCTCGCGCGCCGCGCGCTCGAGCGCCTGCCACGCCGCCGAGTCGCCCGGCAGCAGGTCGTTCATGCCGCGCACGGCCTGGATGTTCTCGCGCATCTGTCTCTGTCCTACCCGCCCGCCTGGCGCAGCGACCCGTCGGCCACGATGGTGAAACGGGCGACGCTCTGGCCCGCCGGTGGCAACGGCACGGGCGTCGCGCGGCCATTGACCCGCAGCGTCACGGCCGGGGCGTTGCCCAGGGTGACGCTCAAGGGTGCGGCGGCGGCGATCGAGCGCTCGGTTCCCGCGCGCCCGAGGTCGTAGAGCACGGTCCGGCCGGTGCTGTCGTAGATCTCGGCCCACGAGTCCGCGGCGAAGGAGATGCTCAGGCTCACGTGGCCGGGCGGCGCGACCGGCCCGGTGCCTTCCGGTCCCGGCGAGGCAGCGCTGGCCTCGGCAGGCACCTCGCCGGCCGTCGACGCCGCTGCGAGCGTCTCGCCGACCTGTTCAGGGACGGTGATTCCCGTCTCCGGCTCGCCGCCGGTCTCGAGGGTCACGGGCACGGATGCTTCTCGCGCGGCACCAGCCGGCGGCAGCGCAAGGCCGAATTCGGACACGTAGGCGACGAGGCCTGCGGCCAGCAGGAACAGCAGCGCACCGCCGAGAGCCCACGGCCAGGCCGGGCGGCCACGCGATGCGGGCGCCATCTCCAGTCGCGAGTGCGGGACGAGCGAGGGCTGGGCAGGCTGGGTCACGGCGCGCTCGTAGGCCGCGAGCAGCGATTGCTCGGGCAGGCCGAGCAGCGATCCGTAGCGGCGCAGGTGGCCGCGGGCGAACACCGGCGCCCCAAGCGCCGCGAGATCGTCGTTCTCGAGCGCGCGCACCACCATCGCGTCGAGGTTGAGCTGCTCGGCCGCCTGCTGCTCGGTCAGGCCGAGCGCCTCGCGCGCGCGGCGCAGCGACGGCCCGGGACCGTCGCCCTGCGACATCGTCCCGGCATCCGACTCGGTCACGGTTGAGTCCGCTCCGCCTCGTCCAGGAGGCCCGCCTGCGGCGAGACTCCGAAATTCGCCCGCAGGCGCCGCGCATATTCGTCGGCGGCTGCCCGATCGCCGAGCGCCATCTCCACCCGGTAGCCGAGCCACAGCGACTCTGCCGTCGCCGGCGCGGCCGCGGCATATCGCTGCAGGAAGGCGCGCGCCGGCATGTTGCTGCCCGTCTCGTGCAGCAGATCGGCGAGCTCGAGCATCGTCTCGGGCTGGTCCGGGCGGACCGCGAGCGACTGCCGAAAGAACTTCTCCGCTTCCTTCGGATCGCCGTCCGCCCTGGCGCAGCGTCCGGCGTTGGAGTACGCGACTTCCGGGGTGCGGTACAGCGGGCTCTCGGCCGCGCGCAGGAAGTACTGCACGCCCTTTTTCTTGTCGCCCTTGCGGCACTCGAACACCGCGGCGTTGTTGAGCACGTCGGCGTTGTCGCGATCGAGCTTCACCGCCTCGTCGAAGTGCTGGGCCGCCTTGCGATCCTGCCCGAGGCGGTCGTACACGAAACCCGCGGCCATCTGCGTCTCGGGCGTGCGCGGGTTCTGCTCCAGCGCCTTCTCGATCTTGTCCCGCGCCGAGACGAGGTCACCCTGCCGCAGGTAGGTCATCGCAAGCTGTGCATTGACCCGCGCTGCCTGCTCGCGATTGGCGCGATCCTGAGCCCTGTCGGCATGGGCCGGCGCGGCCGCGCCGACCAGCGCGAGGGCCAGCATGGCGACAGGCACGCATCGGTTCATGCCCGCTCCACCGCGACCGGGACGAGCCGGCTGCCGAGCCGCACGGTGACGCGGTCGTTGACGCGGCCGACGAGCTGGCCGCAGGCCGCGTCGATGTCGTCGCCGCGCGTGCGGCGAATGGTGGCGATCACGCCGCCCTTGATCAGCAGGTCACGGAAACGCACGATGGCCTCCTCGCTGGAGCGGCGGTAACGGGTTCCCGGGAACGGGTTGAAGGGAATCAGGTTCACCTTGGCCGGCCGGCCGCGCAGCAGGGCCGCGAGCTCGCGGGCATGCTGCGGACGATCGTTGACGCCGTCGAGCATCACGTACTCGAACGTGACGTTGCGGGCGTTCTGCTTCTCGACGTAGTGCCAGCAGGCCTCGAGCAGATCGGCGATCGGGTGCCGGCGGTTGATCGGCACGAGCTCGCTCCTGAGCTCGTCGTTGGGCGCATGCAACGACACCGCCAGCGCCACGTTGGTCTCGTCGGCGATGCGGATCATCTGTGGCACCAGCCCCGAGGTGCTGATGGTGACTCGACGGCGCGACAGGTCGAGGCCGAGATCGTCCATCATGACCTCGGCCGCAGGCACCACGTTGCGGTAATTGGCGAGCGGCTCGCCCATGCCCATGAACACCACGTTGGTGATCACGCGGTCGCCGTCCGGGGAGTAGCCGAGCTCGCGATTGGCGAGCCACACCTGGCCCACGATCTCGGCGGTGTCGAGGTTGCGGTTGAAGCCCTGCTGCGCGGTCGAGCAGAACGTGCAATCCATCGCGCAGCCCACCTGGCTCGAGATGCACAGCGTGCCGCGGCCGGGTTCGGGGATGAACACCATCTCGATCGCCTGGCCGCTCTCGAGCCTGAGCAGCCACTTGCGCGTGCCATCGGCGGAACGCTGCGAGACGATGACCTCGGGCGTGCGGATCTCGGCGATCGCGGCGAGCCGCTGACGGAAGTCCTTGCCGAGGTCGGTCATCGCCTCGATGTCGCCGACCGCCCGCCGGTACATCCATTTCATGAGCTGGCGGGCGCGAAAGGGCTTCTCGCCCATGCCGAGGACGAACGCCTCGAGCCCGGAGCGCGTCAGCCCGAGCAGGTTGGTCTTCGGTGTGGCGAGTTCACCCATGTTCGGACTCGACCGCGCGGGCGGGCGCGGTCCCCGGCCTCAGCGCGGGCAGAGCTCCGTCTCGGCGAAGAAGTAGGCGATCTCGCGCGCCGCGTTCTCGAGGCTGTCCGAGCCGTGCACGACGTTCTGCTCGATGCTCTCGGCCAGGTCGGCGCGGATCGTGCCCGGCGCGGCCTTCTTCGGGTCGGTCGCGCCCATGATCTCGCGGTGCTTCGCCACGGCGTTGTCGCCTTCGAGCACCTGCACGATCACCGGGCCCGAGGTCATGTAGGCCACGAGGTCCTTGAAAAACGGGCGCTCGCGGTGCACGGCGTAGAAGCCCTCGGCCTGCGCCAGCGAGAGCCGCATCATGCGGGCGGCGACGATGGCGAGGCCGGCGTGCTCGAAGCGGCGGTAGACCTCACCAATGACGTTCTTGCGAACGCCATCGGGCTTGACGATGGAGAGCGTGCGTTCGACGGCCATGCGAATCCTCTGGATGGGGCCGGCGGCCCCTCAAGTCACCTTGGGAAAACGACCCCGACGATCCGGACCCGTGCTGACCCGGGCCCGGGCAGGGCCAACCTTGGAAAAGCGAACGCGCAAGTATACGCGTGGCCGGCTCGCCGGCCAATAAATTTCAGTCTCGACGGGCAGTTAGACGCTGAAGCTCTCGCCGCAGCCGCACTCGCCGCGGACGTTGGGATTGCGGAACTTGAACGCCTCGTTGAGTCCATGGCGGGCGAAATCGATCTCGGTGCCGTCCACGAAGCGCAGGCTCTCTGCATCCACGATCACCTTCACGCCGCGGGCCTCGAACACGACGTCTCCCGCAGCGACCTCGTCGGCGTAGCTCACGACGTAGGCGAACCCCGAGCAGCCGGTCTTCCTGATGCCCAGGCGCAGCCCGACGCCACTGCCGCGCTTGTCGATGAAGCTGCGGACGCGTTCGGCGGCGGATTCGGTAAGGGACACGGACATGGGGCGGTTCCAGACGGCGGGATGGCGCGATTCTACACCGTGGACCCGTCCTGGCCGGGCCAGTTCCCCGCCAAAGTGCGGACCGCGTCCTGCAGCACCAGCAACCGCCCGAACTTCGCAGGCGGAACCTCGAGGGCGGTCGCAGCCTCGCGCCAGTCCCAGTCGGCGAACTCGGCCCGTGCGGCGCCTCGCAGCCGGTCGGTCAGCCATGAGGCCGAGGCGATGAAGTGCGGGCAGCCGAAAGCCCGGAAGCGCAGCTCCGTCGCACGTCCAGCCTCGACCCGGACCTGCAGCAGCACCTCGGCACCCTGCTCCCGGTCGCCGGCCCGTGCCTGCGACACGCCGGCGCCCGGCGCGAGGTCGCCTGCGCCGATGAACTCCACCATGCGCCTGCGCACCTCGGGGACGTAGCGCGGGTCGTCGCGATTCAAGCAACGCTCCCAGGCGCCACCGCGCGCAGGCGCTCGACCGCGACGCGGATGGACCGCGCCGCCCGGTCGACTTCCGCCTCGGTGGTGTAGCGGCCGAGGCTGAGCCGCAGCGAGCTCTGCGCAAGACGGTCGTTGCGACCGATCGCGCGCAGCACGTATGACGGTTCGCCGCTGGTGGTCGCGCAGGCGGAGCCCGAGGCGACCGCAAGATCCGGCAGCGCGTACAGCAGGCTCTCTCCCTCGACGCCGTCGACGGTGAGGCTGAGGATCCCCGGCGCGCGCTGCGTCGGGTGACCGTTGAGCATCACGCCGGGCAGGTCCGACACCCCCCGCCACAGCCGCTCGCGCAGCGCGCTGATGCGCGCACCGTCCGCGACGCGTTCGTCGGCCGCGATGCGGCAGGCGACCCCCATGCCGACCACCTGGTGCGTCGCGAGCGTCCCCGGACGCAGCCCACGCTCCTGGCCGCCGCCGCGCAGCAGCGGCACGAGGCCCAGCCGCGGTTCCCGTCGCACGCACAGCGCACCGACGCCCTTCGGCCCGTGCAGCTTGTGCGCGGTCAGCGCCAGCAGGTCGATGCAGTCCTGCTCTACGTGGATCGGCAGCTTGCCGGCGCTCTGTGCCGCATCGACGTGAAGGAGGATGCCCCGCGCCCGGCACAGGCGTCCGATCGATCCAACGTCCTGCACCACCCCGATCTCGTTGTTCACGTGCATCAGCGACACCAGGATCGTGTCTGGCCGCAGCGCCGACTCGACCTGGCCGGGCGTGACGATACCGTCGGTTCCGGGCTTGAGGTAGGTGACCTCGAAGCCCTCGCGTTCGAGCTGGCGACAGGGTTCGAGCACCGCAGGGTGCTCGGTGCGGGAGGTCACGAGGTGGCGACCCCGCGACTGGTAGAACCGCGCCGCGCCGAGCAGCGCGAGGTTGTCGGCCTCTGTGGCGCCCGAGGTCCACACGATCTGCGCCGGGTGGGCACCGACCAGCGCGGCGACCTCGGCGCGTGCCTGCTCGATGCGCCGGTGCGCACGCCGGCCAGGCTCGTGGGCGACGGCCGCCGGGTTGGCGAAGTCGCCCTCGGCGCCGAGGCACTCGAGCATGGCATCCACGACCCGCGGATCCACGGCCGTCGTCGCGGCGTTGTCGAGATAGACGGCACTCACGGGCGTGCGTCGTCCCGTGGCGGATGCGGGTCGCCGGCCCGTCGCCGCCGGCCCTGTACCGAGGTGAGGATGCCGCGCAGGATGTTGATCTCGTTCGCGTCGGGCACCGCGCGGTTGAAGAATCGGCGCAGCCGGGCCATCAAGTGCCCCTCGCCCGTGCGGTCGCGGAACCCGATCTCCTCGAGCACCCGCTCGAGGTGCGCGTAGAAGCGCTCCATCTCGCGGGCGCTCGCGAGCGGGATGCCGCCGCCGCTGCCCTCCTCCGATACGGTCCGCCGCGCGAGCAGGATCTCGTAGGCGATCACCTGCACCGCCATGGCCAAGTTGAGGGACGCGTAAACGGGGCCCGTCGGAATCGTGAGCAACAACTGGCAGCGCTCGAGGTCCTCGTTGGTGAGTCCGGTGCGCTCCGCGCCGAACAGCACGGCGACCTCGCCGGTGGCCGAGGCCGCCGCGATCTCGGCGGCCGCCTCGCGCGGCTCGACGGTCCGCCATGGCAGGTGACGCGAGCGGGCCGTCGTGCCCACCACCAGCCCGCAATCGGCCACGGCCGACGGCACGTCGGCGAACACCTGCGCCCGCTCGAGCACGTCGTCGGCGCCCGCAGCCATCACCGTCGCCTCGATCGCGGGGAAACGCTCCGGCGCAACCAGGCACAGGCGCTCGAGCCCCATGTTCTTCATGGCGCGTGCGGCCGAGCCGATGTTGCCCGGGTGGGAAGTCCCGGCGAGAACGATGCGAATGGACATGCTCTGGTATTCTAGCGGCCTGTCGGCGGACCCGGCCCAGCCGCATTTCCGCCGCTCTTTGTACCAGCCGCCCGAGCCGAGTCGTTCCTCATGCAACCCCTGCTCAACATCGCCGTACGCGCCGCGCGGCGCGCCGGCGACCTGATCGTGCGCAACGTGGACCGGGTGCCGTCCCTCGGCGTGCGCTCCAAGAGCCGCAACGACTTCGTGACCGAGATCGACCAGCTCGCCGAGCGCGACATCATCGAGACCATCCGGCGCAGCCATCCCGACCACGGCTTCCTCGGCGAGGAATCCGGGCGCAGCGGCGGCGACGAGTTCGTGTGGATCATCGATCCGCTGGACGGTACGACGAACTTCCTGCACGGATTCCCGACCTTCGCCGTGTCCCTCGCCTGCGAGTACCGAGGCCGGCTCGAGCAGGCCGTCGTCTACGACCCCATGCGCCAGGAACTCTTTACCGCCTCGCGCGGCGACGGCGCACAACTCGACGGCAAGCGCATCCGCGTGAGCAAGCAAGTCGAGCTCGAGGGCGCGCTGATCGG
>Ga0105090_10000434_pt1 | contig 20424 bp, 16 predicted proteins | sample PPLLak3March2015_FD_79110 | JGI IMG/M metagenome (GOLD analysis project Ga0105090, IMG submission 79110) | Freshwater sediment microbial communities from Prairie Pothole Lake near Jamestown, North Dakota, USA - PPLs Lake P7 Core (1) Depth... | ecosystem: Environmental > Aquatic > Freshwater >... | reverse complement strand
GCCGGCCCGCGCGCCGGCCTCGATGGACATGTTGCAGACGGTCATGCGCTCGTCCATGGAGAGCGCCTCGATCGCTGTCCCGCGGTACTCGATCACGTAGCCGGTGCCGCCGTTCACGCCGATGCGGCCGATGATCGCCAGGATCAGGTCCTTAGCGGAAACCCCATGCGACAGGCGGCCCGTGACCTCGATCGCGAGCGTCTTGGGCCTGCGCTGCAGCAGGCACTGCGTGGCGAGCACATAGCCCACCTCGGTGGTCCCGATGCCGAAGGCGAGGGCGCCGAAGGCCCCGTGGGTACTGGTGTGGCTGTCACCGCAGACGATGGTCTTGCCGGGCTGCGTCGCCCCGGACTCCGGCCCGATGATGTGCACGATGCCCCGGCGATCGTCCCTGAGGCCGATGAGCTCGAGGCCGAACTCCTCGCAGTTAGTCTCCAGCTGCCGGATCTGCACGGCCGCGGACTCGAGTGCAATCGGCACGCCGCCGAAGATCTGCGCGCTGTCGGTCGGGGTCGAGTGGTCCATGGTCACGAGCGTGCGGTCGGGCCGGCGAACCTTCAGGCCGCGGGCGCGCAGCACCGAGAACGCCTGCGGCGAGGTGACCTCGTGGGTGAGGTGCAGGTCGATGTAGAGGACGGCGGGCGTCTCGGCGGTCTCCGGCACGACGACGTGCCGCTCCCAGACCTTTTCGAACAGGGTCTTCGCGGTCATGCGTTTCCGATGCTCCTGCGGTCGCTCAGATGACCGAGGCGGCTTCTTCCGCCTCGGGGTTGCGCTGCTCGGCTCGCGCCATCGTCGCCCGCATGGACTCAATCTGGTTCACGACCTCGAGGAAGGCGCGCACGCCGGACTCGACGATGTCGGTGGTGACGCTCGAGCCACGATAGGAGCGGCCGTTGCACTCGACCGTGACCACGGCCTCGCCCTGTGCGTCCTCGCCCATGGTGACGCTGCGGACCTCGAACTTGCGCAGCGTGACGGGCACGCCCGTGGCGGCCTCGATGGCCTTGAACGCCGCGTCGACGGGGCCGTCGCCCGTCGCTTCCTGCACCAGCATGCGGCCGTCGCCGTGGCGCAGCCCGACTCGCGCCGTGGCGGTCGCGGCAGAGTCGCTGACGGCGTGCAGGCTCTCGAGGTGCCAGGGGCCGCTCGCGCCGAACTCGGCCTTCAGCACCAGCGCCTCGATGTCGCCGTCGAACATTTCCTTCTTCTTGTCGGCCAGGGCCTTGAAGTCCTCGAACACGCGCGCGAGTTCGGCGTCGGACAGCTCGAAGCCGAGTTCCCTGATGCGCTCGCGCAGCGCCGCGCGCCCGCTGTGCTTGCCGAGCACGAGGTGGGTCCGCGACAGGCCCACGTCCTCGGGCCGCATGATCTCGTAGGTGGAGTGGTGCTTGAGCATGCCGTGCTGGTGGATGCCCGACTCGTGGGCGAACGCATTCTCGCCGACCACGGCTTTGTTGCGCGGGATCGGCATGCCCGTGATGCTCGACAGCAGCCGGCTGGTTGGGAAGAGGCGCTTCGTGTCCACTCCCGTGTGCAGGCCGAACAGCGACTCGCGGGTCTTGAGCGCCATCACGATCTCCTCGAGCGAGCAGTTGCCCGCGCGCTCGCCGATGCCGTTGATGGTGCACTCGACCTGCCGGGCGCCGGCGCGCACGGCCGCGAGGCTGTTGGCGACCGCCATGCCCAGGTCGTCGTGGCAGTGGACGCTGAAGGTCGCACGGTCGGCGCCCCGCACGTTCTTTTTCAGGTAGTCGAAGACCTCGTGGAATTCCTCGGGGACCGTGTAGCCGACGGTGTCCGGGACGTTGATGGTCGTGGCCCCGGCCTCGATCACCGCCTCGACCACCTCGCGCAGGAAATCGAGTTCGGTCCGCGACGCATCCTCGGGGGAGAACTCCACGTCGGGGCAGAGGCTGCGCGCGTAGCGCACCCCTTCCACGGCGGTGTGGATGATCTGCTCCTTGGCCATGCCGAGCTTGTGCTCGCGGTGGATCGCGCTGGTCGCAAGGAACACGTGCAGCCGCGGGCGCCCGGCCTCCCGAACGGCGCTCCACGCCTTGTCGATGTCCTCGCGATTGCAGCGCGCGAGGCCGGCGATGACGGGGCCCCGCACCTCGCGGGCGATCTCCCGCACGGCTTCCCAGTCGCCGCGCGAGGCGGCCGGAAATCCCGCCTCGATGACGTCCACGCCCAGTTCCGCCAGTGCACGGGCGACCCGCAGTTTCTCGGGCTGCGTCATGCTGCAGCCGGGCGACTGCTCGCCGTCGCGCAGCGTCGTGTCGAAGATCAGGACGCGATTCGGGTCGGGCGTGGACATCAGTGTCACCTCGTCTGGCTCAGCGGCCTTCGTTCAACCATGGCATGCGGGCGCGCAACTCGACGCCCACCTTCTCGATGGGGTGCGTGAGATCCTTCTTCATGAGCGCGTCGTACTTCCTGCGGCCGGTCTTGTTCTCGCGGATCCACTGCCGCGCGAACGTGCCGTCCTGCACTTCCTTGAGGATCTTCTTCATCTCCTTCTTGGTCGCGGCATTGACCACGCGTGGACCGCGGGTGAGATCGCCGTACTTGGCGGTCTCGGAGATGAAGCGGTGCATCTTGGCGATGCCACCCTCGTGCAGCAGGTCCACGATCAGCTTCAGTTCGTGCAGGCACTCGTAGTAGGCGACCTCGGGCTGGTAGCCGGCCTCGACCAGGGTCTCGAAGCCCTTAAGCACCAGCTCGGTGGCGCCACCGCAGAGCACGGCCTGCTCGCCGAACAGGTCGGTCTCGGTCTCCTCGGCGAAAGTCGTCTCGATAACTCCGGCGCGCGTGCCGCCGATGCCGTCGGCGTAGGCGAGGGCGCGGGCCTGCGCCTTGCCGGTCGCGTCCTGCGCAACCGCGATCAGGCACGGCACGCCGCGGCCCTGCTCGTACTGGCGGCGCACGAGGTCGCCCGGGCCCTTGGGCGCGATCAGTACGACGTCGAGATCCTTGCGCGGCTTGATCTGCCCGAAGTGGATGTTGAAGCCGTGCGCGAACAGGATCGCGGCGCCGACCGGAAGCGACTTCTCGATCTCCTTGTAGAGGCCCGGCTGGGCGAGATCCGGCGCGAGCAGCGCCACGAGGGTGGCACCCTCAACCGCCTTGGCGGGCTCCGCGACCTTGAACCCATCCTTCTTGGCTCTCTTCCAGCCCTGGCCGCCGCGGCGGTTGCCCACGACGACGTCGAAGCCCGAATCCCGCAGGTTCAGCGCATGTGCGCGACCCTGGCTGCCATAGCCGAGCACCGCGATCCGGGCGCCCTTCAGGGCCTTCTTGTCCACGTCTTTCTTCGAGTAGGCACGCATTGGTAAAAAACTCCTCGAGTCGTTCAACGATGTGGTCTTGAAAAACGAAGAACCCCGCCCGGCGCGAGTCCGGTGCGGGGTTCCTGGTGTCCGTCTGCGCCTTTGCGCCTTCAGCCCGGGGCCCCGCACCTCCCGGGGGGAAGCAGCGCGAGCAGGTCGAGCAGCAGGCCCGCCCGAAGGGCGGCGGTGGGACCACGGGGAGCCATCGGGGCTTCGAACGCCATCGTGAGCCTGCTTGATAGGGTCGGCATGACCGGGCGATAGCAACATAGCGCCAAACCCATTGTCAACCGCACTGCAAAAAGAACTTCGGCTAAGCTGTCGGGACCATGTTCGCAGATCGTGATGTCGCGGCCGCACGGCCGCTCTGGCTGGTCGCCGAGGGCGACCTCGAATCTTGGCTCGGCTCCCGAAACCCGGTGGAACGGGCGTGGCTCGCCTCGCTCAACTTTCGCGCCGAGCGCCACCAGGTCGCCTGTCTCGCCGATGCAGCCGGCGCAGTAGGTGCAGCCGTGCTCGGGCTGGGCGCGCTCGGCTCGCTCGAGGACCTCGAGCCCTGGCATCTCGCGGGCGCGGTGGATCGCCTGCCCGGCGGCGCCTGGCGCATCGAGACGCCGCTGGCGATGCACGCGGCCACCGCGGCGGCGCTCGGCTGGGCGCACGGCAGCTACCGCTTCGAGCGGTATCGAAGCAAGCCGCGCGCGGCGGCCGGTGCGCTGCTCGTGCCTCCGCAGCTCGCGGACATGGCGCACGTGCGCCACATGGCGGCGGCGCTCGCGATGGCGCGCGACCTGATCAACCTCCCGGCCGCCGACCTGAACCCGGAGCGGCTGGCGGAGGACGCGCTCGCGATGGCGGTCCGCCTTGGCGCGCGCGGCAACGTCATCATGGGCGACGCCTTGCGCGAGGGCTTCCCGGCCATCCACGCCGTGGGCCAGGCCTCGGCCTCGGCGCCACGGCTGCTCGACTTCACCTGGGGCAATGCCGGCGCGCCGAAGGTGACGCTCGTCGGCAAGGGCGTCTGCTTCGACTCCGGCGGGCTCGACATCAAGCCGGCGGCGGGCATGCTGCTGATGAAGAAGGACATGGGCGGCGCCGCCTGCGCGCTCGCGCTGGCCCGCGTGATCATGGAAAGCGATCTGCCGGTACGCTTGCGCGTGCTGGTGCCGGCCGTCGAGAACGCCATCTCCGGGAATGCCTATCGCCCGGGCGACGTGCTGCGCACCCGCAAGGGCATCACGGTCGAAGTCGGCAATACCGATGCCGAGGGACGCCTGGTGCTGGCGGATGCGCTGGCCGCGGCCGATGCCGAACGTCCGGACCTGCTCGTCGACTTCGCCACGCTGACCGGGGCCGCCCGTATCGCGCTCGGGGCCGAGTTGCCCGCGCTGTTCGGCACGCGCGAGGAAACCGTCGAGGCGGCCCGGCGCCACGGCAGCAGGCTGGCGGACCCTCTCTGGCCCATGCCGTTGTGGAGCGGGTACGACGACGAGATCTCGAGCCGGGTCGCGGACGTGAACAACGTCTCTGGATCGACCTTCGCCGGGGCCATCATCGGCGGGTTGTTCCTGCGTCGGTTCGTCACGGCGACCCCGGACTGGCTGCACCTCGACCTGTATGGGTGGAACCCGAAGGAGCGGCCCGGACGGCCGGTCGGTGCGGAACCGCAGTCGGTGCGTGCGCTGCACGCGCTGCTCGTCGAACGCTACGGCTGACCGGCCTCGACGACTCCAAATCCGCCATGGACCTGCGCTTCGAGCGTCGCACCTGGACGCTGGTGTACGTGTGCCTCGGCGTGATCGAAGGCGGCACGGCAGCCGTCATGGTCCGTTCGCTGTTCGGCAGCGCGGTCGGCGGCATCGCCGTCGACCTCGTCGTTGCCGTGGTGAGCGCAGCGCCCGCCTGGGCGAACGTCGTCAGCCTCGCCTACGCACGTCGTGCGCAGGGCCGGCCCAAGGTTCGCTTCCTGCGGCCACTGCTGGCGGCGCTGGCCGTCTGTGTCGGGGGGCTGGCCCTGCTGCCCGTGGGCGGAGTCGGGCTCGTGGCATTCCTGCTCCTCTATGGGATCTCGCGCCTGCTCTGGGCGGGCATCGATACGGTCCGCTCGGTGATCTGGAGCGTGAACTACCCCCGTCACCTGCGGGCCCGGGTCACCGGCCGGATCATGGTCAACGGTTCGATCGCGCTCGCCGCGTCCGGGCTGCTGCTCGGCTGGCTGCTAGAGCGTGACGATCCCTGGTACCGGGCCGCGATCCTGGCGGCCGCCGTATCTGGGCTCGCCGGCAGTGTCGCCTTTGGACGCTTCCGGGTCCGCCAGGAGCAGCGACTGCTGACGGACGAACTCGCGAGACTGCGCGGGGGTGCCCGCTTCGACCTGGCCGGCATACGGCAGCTCTTGGCGAGCGATGCGACCTTCCGCCGCTACATGCTCGCGATGTCGATCTTCGGCGCCGGGCACCTGATGCTGACGCCGCTGCTGGTCGTCTGCATCGACGATGTCCTGGGAGCCTCGGAGATGGTCCAGGTCGCGATCACCGCCGCACTGCCGATCCTCGTCATGCCGGTCGCGATCCAGCCGTGGGCGAGGTTCCTCGACCGGCACCACGTGGTGGTCTACCGCTCAGTGCATGCCTGGATCGCGGTCGGGGGTGCCGTGCTGCTTGCGATCGCGATCCTTGCCGGGCAACCGCTGCTGCTCTGGCCCGGCGCCTTGCTGATGGGGATCTCGCTCGCAGCGGGCAGCCTCGGCTGGTCGCTCGGCCACAACGACTTTGCGCCACGCGGGGAGGAGACCCGCTACATGGCGTTGCACGTCACGCTCACGGGACTGCGCGGGCTGGTGGCGCCGCCGGTCGCGATCCTTGCTTACTACGGGCTGCAGCGGGCCCGGCCCGGCCTCGAGGCCTGGGCGATGCTGCTGCCCGTCGGCCTGATCGCGCTCGGAGCGTGGCAGTTCACGGCGATGCGCCGATCCGTCACCGGGGTTCCGTCGAGGCCCTGAGGCGGGCGTCGTCCGCCAGCCCCGGATCCCGGCCACGAATTCCGGCACAATTGCTGGTCCGCAAGGAGTGACCCGCATGCCCAAGACCAAGGTGGATCCGCGCCCCCATTCCCGCGTGGTGTTCGACGGGGTCAAGCAGACGCCGAGCCGCGCGATGCTGCGCGCCACGGGCTTCGAGGACCGTGACTTCCGGCGTTCGCAGATAGGCGTCGCCTCGACGTGGAGCACGCTCACGCCCTGCAACATGCACATCGACCGCCTGGCCGACGCCGCGGTCCGGGGCGTCGAGGACGCCGGCGGCAAGGCCACCGTCTTCGGAACGATCACCGTGTCGGACGGCATCTCGATGGGCACGCCGGGAATGCGTTATTCGCTCGTGTCGCGCGAGGTGATCGCCGACTCCATCGAGACGGTGGTCGGCGCGCAGGGCTTCGACGGCCTCGTCGCGATCGGCGGCTGCGACAAGAACATGCCGGGCTGCATGATTGCCATCGCGCGGCTCGACCGTCCGGCGGTGTTCGTCTACGGCGGGACCATCCGTCCCGGCGCGGAGCGGCGCGACATCGTCTCGGTGTTCGAGGCCGTGGGCGCCCATGCGCGCGGCGCAATCTCGGAGCGGGGTCTGCGGGAGGTGGAACGCACGGCGATCCCGGGGCCCGGCAGCTGCGGCGGCATGTACACCGCGAATACCATGGCCTCCGCGATCGAGGCGCTCGGCATGAGCCTGGCCAACAGCTCGGCGCAGGAAGCCGTGTCGCGCACCAAGCGGCTCGACGCCGAGCGCGCCGGACGGGCGGCGGTGCAGCTGGTCCGCCGCGGCATCAAGCCCTCCGACATCCTGTGCCGCGAAGCCTTCGAGAACGCGATCGTCACGACCATCGCGCTCGCCGGATCCACCAATGCGGTCCTGCACCTGCTCGCCATGGCGCACGCCGCCGGCGTGCCACTGGCGCTCGACGATTTCACGCGAATTGGCGCCCGGGTGCCCGTGCTCGCGGACCTGCGTCCCAGCGGCCGCTACTCCATGTCCGAGCTGATCCGCATCGGTGGCATTCAGCCGCTGATGAAGTCGCTGCTCGACGCCGGCCTGCTGCACGGCGGGTGCCTCACGGTCACCGGCCGGACGCTCGCGCAGAACCTCCGGCGGGTGAAGCCCTATCCGGCAGGGCAGCAGATCGTCCGGCCACTCTCAGACCCGATCAAGGCGCAGAGCCATCTCGTCGTGCTCTACGGCAATCTCGCTCCCGAGGGTGCGGTGGCCAAGATCAGCGGCAAGGAGGGACTGCAGTTCGAGGGCCGGGCGCGCGTCTTCGACGGCGAGGAGGCGACGCTGCAGGCGATCCTCGACGGCACGGTGGTGGCGGGCGACGTGGTCGTCGTGCGCTACGAGGGCCCGCGCGGCGGGCCGGGAATGCGTGAGATGCTGAGCCCGACCGCGGCGATCATGGGCAAGGGCCTGGGCGACCAGGTCGCGCTCGTGACGGACGGACGTTTCTCGGGCGGGAGCCACGGATTCGTGGTGGGACACGTCTCGCCCGAGGCGGCCGTGGGCGGCCCGCTGGCGCTGGTGCACGACGGCGACCGCATCAGCATCGACGCTTCGGATAGCACGATCACGTTACACATAAGCGACGCGGAACTCGCGAGGCGGCGGGCACGTTGGCGGACGCCCGCACCGTATGCGACGCGCGGCGTACTGGCGAAATATGCCGCTCTCGTCAGCAGCGCGTCCCTCGGCGCGGTCACGGACGGCCGCCTTGCGCCCTCCGACGCGGCGGCTGCGAGCGCTTCCGGTGACCGCGGAGCTATTGTCTTGCAGAGCCCACGTGGGTAAAGTCGCGGCCCGGCTCAGGGGAAGGGTTGCGAGTCGCGGGCAGCTCTTGCTAGTGTCGGGTCCGACATAGCCGGATGCCGTGCTCAGCGGCTCTGAACAACGAATCGACCCCACGGCAGTGGAGGGGATGTGGCTTACTCGTATTCGATCGACGATCCGGCAAAGAACAGTAAGCGGATGGCGGCTTTCGCGCTGGTCCTCATCATCCACGTGCTGTTCGTGTGGGTGCTGGCGTCGGGCTTGGGCAAGAAGGTCGTCGAGGTCGTGCTCGGACCAGTCGAGACGCGGCTGATCGAGGAACTGCCCGAGGAGGACAACGAGCCGCCTCCGCCGCCCCCGGAGTTCGATACGCCGCCGCCGTACGTGCCGCCCCCGGAGATTTCGATCGACATCCCGGTTGATTCGGGTCCGAGTACGGCCATCAGTAATGTGACGAGCGAACGCCCGGTGGCCGCGCCGCCGCCGCCGCCCGCTGCTGCGCCGAAGCCCGTCGAGAGACAGGTCGTGCGGACGCCGCCCTCCACGCAGGGCCGTGGCGCGCGGATCACCCAGCCGGAGTACCCGCCTGCGGCGAGGCGCGCGGGTGAGGAAGGCACCGTCACGCTCAAGGTCTTCGTCACCGAGGGTGGACGAGCCGGTCAGGTCGAGGTCGCCAAGAGCAGCGGGTTCCCGAAGCTCGACGAGGCCGCAGTCAAGGAAGTGCAGCGCAACTGGCGCTTCGTTCCAGGCAAGGAAGACGGCAAGGCCGTTTCCATGTGGCACACGTTCGCGGTCACGTTCCGTCTGACTGACTGACTCCTGACCGCAGCAACGGCTCCGACATCAACAGATCACCCCAGATACGCAACCGTTTCGTGAGAGGAATACACCCCCATGGCCACTGAAAGCGTCACTGTCGACAACCCGTATGGACTCCAGGCCCTGTGGGCTCAGGGTGATTTCATCGCCAAAGGCGTCCTGATCCTGCTGGCAGTGATGTCGGCCTATTCGTGGTTCATCATCTTCACGAAGTGGTGGGAACAGCGGCGCCTCCTCAAGCAGGCCGCCGAGGCCGAGAAGAATTTCTGGGCCGCCGACAACATCAAGAACGGCGTCACCAAGCTCACGGGCAAGGGCAACATCTTCAAGGCCATCGCGTCCGAAGCGATCGATGCGGCGGGTCACCACGACACGCGCATGACCCAGCAGGTCCCGCTGCACGAGTGGATCGACAACGTCATCGCGCGCGGCGTGGCCCGCATCGGCAGCGCGCTGCAGACGCAGTTGCCGTTCCTGGCCACGACCGGCTCGACTGCGCCGTTCATCGGCCTGTTCGGCACGGTCTGGGGCATCTACCACGCGCTCGTCGCCATCGGCGTGGCCGGCCAGGCCAGCATCGACAAGGTTGCCGGTCCGGTGGGCGAGGCGCTGATCATGACCGCGATCGGCCTCGCGGTCGCGGTGCCGGCGGTGCTCGGCTACAACTACCTGCTGGGCCGCAACAAGCTCATCATGGAGCGCGTGAAGCTCTTCGCGAACGACCTCGAGCAGGTCATCGTGAGCGGCTCGCGGGTCGAAGGCTCGAGCCCGCAGGTCATCTCGGGCGTCAAGAAGTAGGCCCGCCGCGAGCGGCCGGAGGCAAACGGGATGGGAATGTCAATTACGTCCGGCGGCGTCGACCCCGACGACGAAAAGCCGATGTCGGAGATCAACACCACGCCGCTCGTGGACGTGATGCTGGTGCTGCTCATCCTGTTCCTCATCACGATTCCCGTGATCACGCAGTCGGTCAAGGTTGACCTGCCGCAGGCCGCGAACATCCCGACGCAGACCAAGCCCGAGAACATCAACATCGCAGTCGATGCCGAGGGCAACATCTTCTGGAACACGGCGCAGCTTCCCTCGCAGGACGCGCTGCTCGAGCGCATCAAGCAGATCGCGGTGCTCGATCCGCAGCCCGAGGTGCACGTTCGCGGTGATCGCAATACCGCCTACGAACACATCGGCCGCGTCATCGTGACCTGCCAGCGCGGTGGCATCCAGAAGGTCGGGTTCATCACCGAGCCCGATCGCGCCCTGGCCCGCTGATCGCCGTCAATCAGGCACCGAGGAGAGACTGGCATGGGAATGAGTATCGGCGGCGGCGAGGACGAGCCGATGATGGACATCAACATGACGCCGCTGATCGACGTCATGCTCGTGCTCCTCATCATGTTCATCATCACCATCCCGGTGATGACGCACGCGGTCAAGCTCGACATGCCGCGGGCCACCAATGCTCCATCGACAGCCCAGCCGGTCGTGATCAATCTCGAGATCGATTTCGACGGGACGGTCCTTTGGAACGGCACAGCGGTGGAGATCGAGGCGCTGGAAGGGTACTTCCGGCGTGAGGCGGCGATCGATCCGCAGCCGGAGCTTCACATCCGGCCGAGCAAGCGCGCGAAGTACGACGTGGTGGCCCGGGTGCTCGCGTCGGCCCAGCGCAACGGCATGCGCAAGATCGGGTTCGTCGGCAACGAACAGTTCATGTAGCGCCGGGCTGGCCGCGCGTCCGGCCGAGAAACCAGGCTGCCGGGGCGTCTGCCCCGGCGGCTTTTTACACGTTAGAGGGCCCCGACGGCCCCGATTCGAGGCAGATTGACCATGAAGCCAAGCTGGGTACTGACTGCAGCACTCGCGTTCACCGGAGCAGCCGGCGTGCCGGCGGCGCTGCTAGCGCCTTCCGTGGCGGAGGCTCAACAGAAGATCGGGCCGAAGGTCGGCGTGCCCCTCAAGGCCGCTCAGGAGGCCGTCCAGAAGAAGAACTGGAACGGCGCCCTGGCCAGGATCAAGGAAGCCCAGGCGGTGCAGCCTCGCACTGCCTTCGAGGACTACAAGATCAACGAGCTGCTCTGGTACGTCTACCTCCAGCAGGGCCGCAATGCCGACGCCGCGCGCCTGCTCGAGCAGCAGATCGGTTCCGGACAGATGCCGGCGGGGGAGAAGGTCCAGCGCACGAAGACCGTCGCGCAGCTGTATTTCCGGGCTGGCAACTACCCCAAGGCCGCGCAGGCGGCCAGCCAGTACCTCAAGTCGGCGCCGAACGACGCCGAAGCGCAGCTGCTGGTGGCGCAGTCCTATTTCCAGCAGAAGGACTACAAGGCGGCGGTCGCCGCGGCGAACCGGCTCATCAAGCCGGGCCAGAGGCCGAGCGAGGACCTGCTGCAGCTCCTGCTGCGATCGAACTACGAGCTCAAGGACGCAGCCGGCACCTCGGCCGCCCTGGAGCAGCTGCTCACCTACTACCCGAGCCCGGATACCTGGGACCGGCTGCTCGACGGATACCTCGAGAAGACGAACCACGACCACGAGCTGCTGGCGCTCTATCGGCTCTCGGAGGACGTTGGATCGCTCACCAAGTCCCGGCAGTACCTCGACATGGCGCAGGCGCTGTTCGTGGGCGGGTTCGCGATCGAGGCCGAGCGCATCATGGACAAGGGTCTCGCGGCCGGGCTGTTCACCGGCGAGGAACTGACGCGTGCGCAGCGCACGCGCGACACGGCCAAGAAGAAGGCCGACGAGGACCGCAAGGCGCTTGCCGTGGCCGACAAGTCCCTGGCGGCGGCCAAGACAGGTGATGCGGCCTACAAGGTCGGGCAGCTCTACTTCAGCGCCGGCAAGTATGCGGAGGCCGCTGCGGCGATGCGCAAGGCACTGACTCTGCCGGGCCTCACCGACGTCGACGCCGCGAACATGGAAATGGGCATCGCGCTCGTGCGAGCCGGCAAGAAGGCCGAGGCGGCCAAGGCCTTCGAGGCCGTCAAGGATCCGACCTTCGCAGAGGTCGCGCGGCTCTGGACGCTGCGCATCCGCTGATCCGTACCCGGTAGCGGTCCCGAAAAAGACAGAGGCCGCCGTGGCTTGCGCCCGGCGGCCTCGTTCTTTTGGAAGGCTCGCGCGATGACCGGGACGGTCAACCGGCCGGCGTCGCCGTCGTCTCGACGTGGAGCTTCCACAAGCGAGCCACGTCCCCGAGCTTCGCGTCCTTCACGGCGTCGAGGGCGGCAAGTGCCTCCGTCGATTTGCCGGCCCGCGAATGCGCGATGCCCATGAGCATGTTCGCGTCGTCCACGTCCGTGACGCCGCCCTTGGCCAGACCTTTCTGGATCGCGTCCGCGGCCTTGCCGTACTCGCCCACGCTGAAGAAGAGCTTGCCCATCGCGATCATCTCGTTGCCGGACTTGGCGGCGGCGAGCGCCTGGTCGGCGCCGGGCAGTTCCTTGCCGTCCGCATCGGCGCCCGATTTCGCGCGGGCCAGGTCGGCCTGGGCGCGGGTGAGCGATTCGCCCTGGAAGGCGCCCGCGGCGATGCCCTTCTCGAGCAGTTTCCGGGCCTCGGTCGGGAAGCCGCCGGTCATGAGCGTGGCGGCCGCCTCGGAATACTCCTCGGGCCGGTTCATGGTCTGCGTGTCGGCGATCAGGCGGTAGAGAGCGCGCAGGTCGCGGTCGCTCTTGGTCTCGTAGAGCTGGTTGTTCAGCAGGTCTTCCCAGTACTTGGCGGACGGGTAGTGGCGGACCAGCGATTCGAGACTGCGCACCGTGCCGGGCCGGTCCTTGAGCTCGTAGTTGCTGCGCAGGCCGATCAACAACAACTGCTCGTCCGGCTTGGCCTGGCCGGCCGTGATCTGCTCCACGGTGGCGCGGGCGCCGGCGAAATCGTCCTGCAGGAACTTGCTCTGCGCGACCAGCGCGCCGATGTCGGCGCTGCCGGGCGCCGCGGCGAGGTACTTGTTGCCGTACTCCACGGCCTTGGCGTAGTCCTGCAGCTGGTAGTTGAGCTGCGCCAGCGCCTTTTGGCGCTGTGGCACGTCGGCCTCGGCCACGAAGCCGGACGACACGGCCCGCGCGAGCGACTCCTCGGCGCCCTTGTAATCCTTGGTCTGGAGGCGGGCGTACCAGCCGAGTTCGTCCACCATGAACGCCTCATAGGGTGTCTTGGGCTCGATGGCCTGGGCCTCGGTGAGGCTTGCGATGGCGGCCTCCCAGTTCTTGGCGCCGATCGCCTCCTGCGCAGCCTTGAGCGGCTTGAGCATCTTGGCGCCGATCTTCTGCGGCGCCGACTGGGCGACTGCCGTCGCCGGCGTCAGCAGCCCCGTGGCGACGGTCGTGACGCCTGCAGCCGCCAACGCAGCCGCCAGAACCAGGTTTGCCTTCTTCATGTTCGTCCTCATGCGCCGGGATGGAGGCGCTCAATCGAATATTCTATCTCGGCTCAGACCCCACCGGACTCGATGAGTTCGATCAGCTCGCCCGCCGGACCCACGCAGGTACGGGTACGCCGACCCGCATAGGGCAGGCTCGGCGGACGCTCCGTCGTCCCGAGCGAGCCCGACGGCTGCTCCGGAAGCGTCTCCACCTCGAAGCTGACCATTCCGATGGCCGGTGGCAGCTCTCCCGGCGCGCAGGGTCGTGCAATCGCCGCGTCCGGCATCTGGTCGGCCTCGATGTAGCACTGCCCGCCCAGCGGCAGCGCCGCGATCGGGTGCCGGAAATCGGCCGGAAGCCCGTACCGCGCCGACAGGGTGGAGACCACCGAGTGCATGACGGGAGCCCGTGCCACGCCCAACTGCAGGTGGTAGTGGTCCTGAAGCGAGGCCAGGCTCGATCCGCCGAGGATCACGATGAACACTCGGTCGACGAAACTTGCGGCCTCGGGGGTATCGAAGGTCGGCAGGGGTTCCTTGATCTGCGTGAGGTAGAGAATTTCGCGAGCGGGCCCCACCACCTGCATGGCGCGGATCCTGTCGCTGAACGAGAGGTCCGCCGGGGGGCCGATCACGCGGAAAGGACTGCCTCCCAGTCGCTCGGCGAGCGCGTCCACGTCCTGGACGATGATCTCGGCGGCGTTCCAGCCGAGGCAGGCCAGCGGCTCGTATCCGGGGTAGGGCGGTCCCTCCACGAAACGCAGGTACGTTTCCGCGCCGCTCTCCGGCTCCATCAGCACATAGCGTCGCCCGGCCAGCTGGGGACGTCCCCACGCGCGGGCCACCTCGCGACCCAGTGCGCCGTCGCTCGTGACGCGATAGCCGAGGTAGTGCCGATAGGCGGCGGTCGCGGCCGCGAGGTCCGGCGCAGTCAGGGTGACGGTGGCGATGCGGCCGAGCATGTGTCCCCGCAGCTGTAACCGGCGGCGGCTCAGCCGCCCGGGCCGACACGGCGCAGGTAGTCCGCCGCGAACTCGAGACTCACCACTTCGGCGTACTTGGCCTGCAGGTCGAAGAGACTGGCCTCGTGGGGTGCCGGATGACGGTCGCCGACGGCCTCGCGAACCACCAGGGGTACGAACCCGTGCTGGCAGGCGTCGACCGCGCTGGCGCGCACGCAGCCGCTGGTGCTGACGCCCGCGATCAGCAGTGTGTCGACGTGCATTGCCGTGAGCGTCGAGGCGAGGGTCGTTCCGTAGAAAGCGCTAGCGTACTGCTTGAGGATCACCGTTTCGCCTTCGCACGGTTCGAGTCCCGTCGCAAAGGCCGCAAGTTCCGGTCGATTGCCCTCTTCGAAGCAGGCGAGGGCAGGGACCTTGCGGAAGAACACCCCACCGTCGCGACCGCCGCGCTGGTAGCGCACGCCGGTGTGGACCACCGGGATGCCCGCCCGGCGTGCCGCCGCGAGCAGGGCTTCTGTGGCCACCCTGGCAGGCTCCGCGGCTGCGTAGAGGGGCGAGCCGGGCACGAGGTAGGCCTGCACGAAGTCCACGACCAGCAGCGCCGGCCGGTCACCCGGCTGCAGGTTGAGCCCGAAGCCGCCGGCCGCGTAGTTCTCCGCGCGCGAGTCGGTCATGGGTCAGATGACCTTGCGGGCCTTGAGATCTTCGTAACGCGCCGACGCGAGGCCGAGCAGGTCGATAAAGACCTCGTCGTTGTGCTGACCGAGCGACGGGCTCGGGCTGCGCACGGCGCCCGGCGTCTCAGAGAGCTTCGGCGCCACGTTCTGCATGCGCAGTTCGCCGAAGTCGGGGTGGGGGACCGTGACGATCGCCTCGCGGGCCAGGAAGTGCGGATCGGCGAGCATGTCGGGCGCCCGGTAGATGAGTCCCGCCGGCACGCCGAATTCGTCCATGGCGTCGAGGACCGCCCGCGTCGTGCGGGTCTGCGTCCATGCCTCTACGAGCGCGTCGAGCTCTGCCTGGTGGGCACCACGGGCACCGTGTGTGGCGTACTTCGGGTCGGAGGCGAGCGCGGGCTCGCCCATCGCCTCGGCCAGGCGCGAGAACACGGTGTCCTGGTTGGCCGCGATCAGCACCATGCCATCGCTGGTCCTGTAGACGTTGGATGGGGCGACGTTCGGCAGGATGGCGCCCGTGCGTTCGCGGATGTACCCGACCTTGTCGTACTCCGTGACCAGTGACTCCATCATGTTGAGCACGGCCTCGTAGATGGCCGAGTCCACCACCTGCCCGCGGCCGGTCCTGTCGCGATGATGCAGCGCCGACAGTGCGCCGACGCAGGCGAAGGTCGCGGCGAGCGAGTCGCCGATCGAGATACCCATGCGCGACGGCGGCGTGGATGGATCGCCGACGACGTAGCGCAGGCCACCCATGGCCTCGCCGATGGCCCCGAATCCGGCCTGGCGCGAATACGGGCCCGTCTGTCCGAAGCCGGAAACCCGGATCATGATCAGCCGTGGATTGATGGCCGAGAGCTCCGGCCAGCCGAGACCCCACTTCTCCATGGTGCCCGGGCGGAAGTTCTCGAGCAGGAAATCCGACTTCGACACCAGCTCCTTGAGCAAGGCCTGTCCCTCGGCCTGGCGCAGGTCGAGCGTGATCGCCTTCTTGTTGCGCCCGACGACTGGCCACCACAGGGACTTGCCGTGGGCCTTCTCCCGTCCCCAGACGCGCATAGGGTCGCCCTGGCCGGGAGGCTCGACCTTGATCACCTCGGCACCAAAGTCGCCGAGCAACTGGCCGCAGAAGGGGCCGGCAAGCAACGTGCCGAGCTCGATGACGCGCAGGCCGGCGAGCGGGCCGGCCACAGGGTGGTCAGGGCTGGTCATGCAAGGAATCCCAGGCAATGCGATTCACGTTTGTACCCGGCCGCCGCGGCGGGGGTCAAGGAAAGTGCCCGGGCGTGGTTGGATCCGGGGGGCGGCCCTTGTATTCTCGGTCGCCGGAGGAGAATGCGACCATGGCGGAGAACATGCGCATCGACATCGTCGAGGTCGGTCCGCGAGACGGGCTGCAGAGCGAGCCCGGAGTCCTGCCGACCGCGACCAAGATCGAGTTCATCGAGCGCGCGATTGCCGCGGGCGTGCGTCGCGTCGAAGTGACGAGCTTCGTGAACCCCAAGCGCGTCCCCCAGATGGCGGACGCGGAAGCCGTGCTCGCGGGCCTGGCGCGGCGAGAGGGCGTGCACTACATCGGCCTCGTGCTGAACCGCCGAGGCTTCGAGCGCGCCGCCGCGGCCGGTTGCAACGAGATCGGCATGGCAGTGGTCGCGAGCGACACGTTCAACCGGCGCAACCAGGGCGTATCTACCGAGGAATCCATCGCTGCGTGGCTCGATATCGCGGCCGCCGCCAGGCAGGCCGGCATCCGTCCGCAGGTGACCGTGTCCGCCGCCTTCGGTTGCCCGTTCGAGGGCGAAGTTCCGGTCGAGCGCGTCGTCGAGATCGCGCGCCGCGTGGCGGAAGTGGAGCCGTTCGAGATCGCGCTCGCCGACACCATCGGCGTCGGCGTGCCCGCCCAGGTGCTCGAACTCGTCAGCCGTGTCCGGGAGGCCGTGCCCGGCGTGGCGCTGCGCTGCCACTTCCACAACACGCGCAACACCGGCCTCGCCAATGCGTTCGCGGCGGTGCAGGCGGGCGTGAAGACGCTCGATGCAAGCCTCGGCGGCATCGGCGGCTGCCCGTTCGCCCCGGCCGCGACGGGCAACATTCCGACCGAGGACCTCGTCTACATGCTGCACCGCTCGGGTTACGAAACGGGGATCTCGCTCTCCGCGGCGCTCTCGACCAGCCATTGGCTGCAGGAGCAGCTCGGGCGCCCGGTGCCGGGCATGCTGATCAAGGCCGGCGACTTCCCGCAGGCCCCGGCGCGGGCGGCCTGACTCCGGTGGACCAGGCGCGGGGGTCGGCGCGCGTCCCGCGTTCCCTTCGACAGACCTACAACGACAGGTGACTGCATGACATACCGTTTGGGCGTAGATGTGGGCGGGACCTTCACCGACCTCCTCCTCGTGAACGAGAAGACCGGCCAGACGTGGAAGGCCAAGGTCTCGAGCACGCCGCACGACCAGTCGGAAGGCGTGCTGCGCGGCATCGAGCGCGTCTGCGGCCTCGCACAGGTCTCGCCCGAGGCGATCGACCACGTCATGCACGGCACGACGGTCGCGACCAACACGGTGCTCACCGGCACCGGCGCGCGGGTCGGGCTCGTCACCACGCGCGGCTACCGCCAGGTGCTGCAGATCGCGCGCAGCTTCGTGCCGGGCGGCCTGGGCGGCTGGGTGATCTACAACAAGTCGCTGCCCATGGCACCGCTCGCGCTCACCATCGAGGCCCACGAGCGGGTGGGCTCCAAAGGCGACGTGGTCGAGAAGCTCGACGAGCCGAGGCTGCGCGAGGACCTGCTTGCACTCGGCGAGAAGAAGATCGAAGCCCTGACCGTCTCCCTGATCAATTCCTTCGCCAACGACCGTCACGAGCGTCGCATCAGGGAGATCGCGGAGGACGTGCTGCCTGGCATCCCCGTGTCGCTGTCCTCGCAAGTCGTTCCGGAGATGCAGGAGTACGAGCGCACCGTGACCACGGTTGCCAACTCCTACGTGCGCCCGCGCGTGCAGAAGTACGTGCACAACCTGCAGACCAAGCTCGAGGCCAAGGCGAAGCGGGTCAAGCTGCACATCCTGCGTTCCGACGGCGGCCTGTCGTCGGCGAGGTCCGCGGAGGACTTCCCCGTCAACCTGCTGATGTCCGGCCCGGCGGGCGGAGTCACGGGCGCCCTGTGGGTCGCGGTGCGGGCGGGTTTCCCGAACCTGCTCACCGTGGATGTCGGCGGCACGTCGACCGACGTCGCGCTGATCATGGACGGCCAGCCGCGGCTGCGTCGCGAGACCACCGTGGGCGACGTCACCGTGCGCGCCTCCTCGGTGGACATCCGCACCGTGGGCGCCGGCGGCGGGTCGATCGCCCACGTACCCGAGCTCACCGGTGCCCTGCGCGTCGGCCCGCAGTCGGCGGGGGCCGACCCGGGTCCGGCGGCCTACGGCCGTGGCGGCACCGAGCCCACGGTCACGGACGCCAATGTGGTGCTCGGCTACCTGCCGGAGATGCAGCGCCTCGGCGGCGACATGCAGCTCGACCGCAAGCTGTCCCAGCAGGCGGTCGAGAAGATCGGCAAGGCGCTCGGCAAGAACGTCAAGGACGCCGCGCTCGGCATCTACGACATCGTCAACGAGAACATGGTGGGCGCGCTGCGCCTCGTGTCGGTCGAGCAGGGCCACGACCCGCGCGACTACGCGCTGATCGCTTTCGGTGGCGCCGGTCCGCTGCACGCCAACGCGCTGTCGCGGCTGCTCGGCTCCTGGCCGTCGATCATCCCGCCGGGCCCGGGCGTGCTCTGCGCGCTGGGCGACGCCACCACCGCCGTTCGCGACGAGTCCTCGCGCACGCACATCCGCAAGTTCTCCGAGACCAGCAAGGAGGAGATCGCGAGGCAGCTGAAGGCGCTCGCGACCGATGCCGCCAAGGCGCTCGCGCGCGAGAAGGTCCCCGCGGCCGAGATGGAGTTCGGCTACCAGGTGGACGTGCGCTACCACGGTCAGGGCCTGCGGCTGACCGTGGACGTGGACCTGAAGCGTCTCGAGAAGGAGGGCCTCGACGCGATCCGAGGGCCGTTCGACGCCGAGCACACGCGGCTGTTCACCTTCGCGCTGCCGCTCGAGCACGAGTTCGTAGCGTTGCGCGCGGTCGTGCAGGGCAAGGGCATCAACATCAGGCGGCAGGTGATCGCGAAGGGCGGCGCGTCGCCCGCGGCCGCGGCGGTGGGACGGCAGAAAGCCTACATGGACGGCAAGGACTGCACGGCGACCGTGTACGACCGCGCACAACTCAAGGCGGGCAACCGCATAGCGGGCCCTGCGATCGTGATGGAGATGGACTCGACGACGGTGATCCTGCCTCGGCACCACGGCAGGGTGGATGGCTACGGCAACATCCTGATCTTCCCCGACGGTTACCGGGCGCCCGGACGCAAGGCGGGCGCGGCGAGGCCGAAGGCGGCGGCACCCGGGCGCAGGCGGGCGGCGAAGAAGGCCGCGCGCCGGTCCAAGTAGCAGCCACCCCACGACCGCATCCCGGAGATACACACATGCCTGCCAAGATCATCCAGCGCAACCGCAAGCCGATGAAGAAGGTGAAGGTCGACAGCGTCACCATCGACATCATCGAGAGCGCCCTGCGCAATGCCCGCTACGAGATGGACACCGTGCTGTTCCGTACCGCGATGTCGCCGGGCATCCGCGAGCAGCACGACGAGTTTCCGATGATCGCCAACCTCGACGGCAAGATGGTCGTCGGGCAGTTCGGCTCGTTCATCTGGGGCTTCATGCAGGGTTATGACGGCACCGTGGAGGAGGGCGACATCTTCCTCACGAACGATCCCTACTCGGTGAACGGCGCCATCAGCCACCTGAACGACTGGCTGATGCTGATGCCGGTCTTCAAGGACGGCCGCGTCATCGCCTGGTCGGCGATGTTCGGCCACATGACCGACGTTGGCGGCAAGGTGCCGGGTTCACTGCCCACCGATGCACGCACCATCTACGAGGAAGGCGTGGCGGTGCCGCCCGTGAAGATCATCAAGGCCGGCGTGCTGCAGGAGGACCTGCTCAAGGTCGTGCTGCACAACTGCCGGCTGCCGACGTGGAATTTCTCGGACTTCAACGCGATCGTCGCGGCGCTGCGCACTGCCGGCCTCCGCTGCGTCGAGATCGCCGGGCGTTTCGGCGACGACGTGTTCTACTCGGCGATGGACGCCATGCTCGAGCGCAACAAGCGCGCCATGCGCGAGCTGATCCGTCGCACGGTGCCCGAGAAGAAGCAGTATTTCGAGGATTACCTGTGCGACGACGGCCTCGACATGGGCCCGTACAAGATCGCCTGCTCGATGTGGCGCGAAGGGGACAGGTGCATCTTCGACTTCACGGGCACCGACCCGCAGTCGATCTCCTCGATCAACTTCCTGTTGAACGAGGAGATGTTCAAGATGTTCGCGGGCGTGTACATGATCATGGTGTT
>Ga0105090_10000433_pt1 | contig 20425 bp, 22 predicted proteins | sample PPLLak3March2015_FD_79110 | JGI IMG/M metagenome (GOLD analysis project Ga0105090, IMG submission 79110) | Freshwater sediment microbial communities from Prairie Pothole Lake near Jamestown, North Dakota, USA - PPLs Lake P7 Core (1) Depth... | ecosystem: Environmental > Aquatic > Freshwater >... | reverse complement strand
TGGCGAGGAGGAGCGTGAGCAGGAGCGGCTGTTGCAGCAGTACGTGGACGCGTACAAGGCGACACAGAACGAGTCGACCGCATCCACCTCCAGCCGGTCACGCAAACGCCTGGTGTCCGGTTTGTTCAAAAACAAGACGGCGGCCAAGGCGGCGGCGGCGGCTGCCAAGGGGCCCAAGTTGAGGACAGCGTTTGAGAGCGCGGAGGGCAGTGAGCGGCGGTACTACATGGGCGACAGCATCAAGCACGAACTCATGTCCGAGTTAAACCAGAAGGCACCCCCCATTTATCTCATCCAGGGCGACATGTGCACCAAGTGTCACGTGCCCATGATTGTGCTCGCATCCGAGGCGCTGCTCGGCTGCCCCAAGTGTTCCCGCACGCGGCTCTACATCCAGGCGACGTCGTCACGAATTGCGTATGGCGAGGAAGTGGAGTTTGCAAACTTCTCGTACAAGCGCCAGAACCATTTCATTGAGTGGCTCAACACGTTTCAGGCCAAGGAGTCGACAGAGGTGCCAGAGCCGATTCTGGACCAAGTGATGAAGCACTTGTTTGCGGCGAAGAAGGTGACCAAGATCAAGTCCATCACCCAGAAGCGGGTGCGGGAAGTGTTGAAAGAGCTGTCGCTGAGGAAGTACTACGACCACTGCGCCCAGATTGTGGCCCGCATCACCAACCAGCTGCCGCCCCGCATGACCCCGTTCCAGGCGGAGCAGGTGAAGCTTATGTTCTCCGCCATCCAGGGCCCGTTCAACATGCACTGCCCGCCGGAGCGGACCAACTTCTTAAGCTACGGCTACTGCCTGTACAAGTTCTGTGAGCTGCTGGGGTACGACGAGTTCCTCCCCTGCTTCCCCCTGCTCAAGGGCAAGGACAAGTTGGCGGCCATGGACCGCATTTGGAAGAAGATTTGCATGGAGCTGGACTGGCAGTTCATCCCGACTGTGGCGGAAGATACAGTTGGTTTTAAACTCATTTATTAGACCATACACGGCTCACCCCCACGTCCTTGGACACGCAGCTGTTGAGCACGTCGGTGCACCCGTTCAGGCACAGGGAGTTGTAGCCGCAGTTGTTTTGACAGATCTTGTAGTTGTCGCGGCACAAGTTGCTGCACTTGTCCTGATTCTGACAGATGTTTGGATACGTTACCTCTGCCCGGCTGCCACCGCCAGTGTTAAAGCGCGCGCGGTACATGCTGTGTTTTGTTAACTGTGTCACACAATAAATGGATCACTTGCCCGTTGATGTTCTCTCCCACCTCCTCCTCCCTTTTCTCACCAATGTTGACGCAGCGAGGCTCTCGCTCACATGCCGGCAGCTCTGTTCCCTGCTCAACTCCATGCCGCGCATCTGGCGCCGCTTACTGATCCAGACCACCTGGTATGGGCCGTACAGCCACTTGTGGTACAAGCCGTACATCGCCTTCCAGGCACACGCGGCACACATCCACCGCATCACCTTTGGTGCGTATGGCGAGTACCCGTGCTACACGTACTTGGGCGCGGCGGAGCTCACCACCATCACGCGCACGTGCACCTCCTTGACGCACTTGCACGTTTGGGTACCCGCCTCCAACGTGGTGGCGACGTCAGGGGCACTCAGGGCACTGCTGGCCGCGAGCAGCACGCTCACATCCTTAACCTGGCCGTACAAAGCGTTGACACTTCACAACGAGGAGTGGAGCCCCTGGCACCATCAGTTAACGCACTTGCACCTCCACGGCGCTGCGCCCCTGTTCCAGCGGCTGCGACCCTGCATCATCCACCGTCTTTACGCAACCACGCTCACTACTTTGCAGTTACAGGATGTGCCCAACTTGGACTTGGACTACTTGATGCGGTACTTACGGAGCGTGCACACGCTGCACATTACGCGGTGCCAGTCGCACCGGGAGTGGGAGTCATCACAGTCCATGTGGCACCGCATCCTGCCCCGCCTGCGTGACTTGCAGATTTACGCGTCCAAACAAGTTGTGCGTTCTATGCGGCCGCTCGTCTCCTTACTGCACACATTCACCACGCGCCTGCCCTTGTGCTCGCTGGGCGGGGATGTGACAGACGCGGGGTTCATGCAACTGGTGGCCACCGTGACGTGCATGCAGTGCCACCAAGTCCACCAAGACCACCAAGACCGCGAAGGCGACCTGTTGACGCTGCAGCGATGCGCCGCATGTGTGGCCTCCGACACGCTGCCGCAACTGAGGGGGTTAGAAGTGATTAAAGTGCGCTATGGTCAGTGAGCAAACATGAGGTGGGGCTGCACAAAGCCGCTGCGAGACACATCCACGCCCTTATACCCCGCCTCCACTACCCGCCTCACATTGCGCCCGCTGTTGTCGTACAGCAGCATGCTCTCGGGGCGCACGCCGTACGTCGCGGCGATGCGTGCCATTGCGCGTGCCTTTTTCTTGGGGGTGTACGCGCGCAGCTGCACCGCGCCACGCGGCAACGCGTCCACGTCAAGTCCGAGCGTCAACAAGTGGCGCTTGATGCGCGAGGGGATGCGGAAGCGCGCGGTATTGATGCCGACGCCCATGCCCATTGTTCTGCACTGGGTGATCATCGCTTGTAAGTGCTGCTTGCAGCTGCCACCCTCCTCGTCATGCTTGCACTTGTACTTGTACAGGGTGCCATCTAGGTCAAACACGCACACGCCAGCCACTGCGGCGGTCATCATTTACAGCAGGTAGGGATTAAAAATGGGTTCAATGGGCACCGTGTACATCGGCCGCTGCTTCACCGCGTAGAGGTCTTGGAACAGCGGCAAGTCCGGCCCGTTGGGACACTGGGAGCCGCCGGCAAATTGGTACGGCCACCCGTTCTTGTAGCCGTACGCCTCGGTGGTGCAGCACGGCGGGCCGCTGTCTCTGACCATGAGCCGGGTTTGGAAGCGGTCCACTTTGCACGCGGGGCACGAGGTGCAGAAATGATCGGTTAGGGGCACGTCTGACTTCAGGACGCCCCACGCTTTGTTTGCGCCGCACACCCACTCGCCGCCTGCGTACGGATCCTGGAATGGGCGATCCGCGAGCACAGCCCACCCCATGGGCGTTTCATCTCCAAATGCGGGCGTTTGCATACCATAGTTCTGCGGCGTAGCCATGATTGTTTATTGACAGACACGCAAAAAAATGTCCAGGTAAAAAAAACCCTCTCATGAGCGACTTTTCCAGCCTTCCGTCGCTTCCTTACAAGAAGTACTATGCACCTAAAAAGTTGAAGGGCGGAGACAGTTCGTCGGACGCGGCAGTCATCGCCATTGTTGTCGTCATCATCGTCATCCTGGTCGTGGCCATCATCATGGCGGCGTGCTGGGGCTGTGGCAGCCAGACTGAGACGGTGTATGTGACCGGGCCCAACGGTCAGCCCACCGCGCTCACCATGTCCAAGAAGCAGGCGCGCGCGTACAAAAAGAGCCGCGCGGCCCTGAAAGACTTGCCGCCGCTCACGCCGCACCGCAGGGGTGGGAAGACGTATGAGCTGGGCAGTGGCGGCGGGAAGGCGCGGGTGCATGAGCTTCAGAGCGAGGCGGACGCGCGTGCCCTCCTCCAGGGCGGCCAACCCGTGGCGCTGTTTGTGCACATGAACGGCTGTGGGTTCTGCGACAAGGCCAAGGCGTACTTTAACGACGCGTACGCACAGGAGCACCCGGGTGTAGTGCTGGCACAAATTGAGGCGTCCAAGTGCAGGCAGCTGTGCCAGGAGCATGGCATCACCGGCTTCCCCACGTTCCTGACCAACTTTGGGGGGCAGGGCGTGCAGAAGCATGTGGGGTACAAGCCGAAGGAGGTGATGAGCTCCTTGTTAGCGGCGGCGGCGGCACACGGGGGCGCGCGTTACAGCCGGATGCAAACGGGGGGTGGCGGCGTTGTGCATGAAGTGGGGGACGCTGATCAGGCCCGTGCGATGATGCAGGGCGGTGACAAGGTCGTGCTTTTCCTGTACATGCCGTGGTGTGGCTACTGCACAAAACAGAAGCCGGTGCTGGACGAGCTGGCTGCTAAGCTGAAGCACATCAAGTTTGTGGCAATCAACGCGGAGCAGGGCGGCAAGAAGATTGCGGATGCGATGGGCATGACCGGCTTCCCCGCGTTCCTGACCAACTTCACAAAAGGCGGCGCGCCCACGGGTGCAGCCCCCCAGAAGCATGTCGGGTACAAGGACGCGCACACGTTTCAGCGCGAGGTGCTCGGAATGTAAACATTTTATGTCGCCATAAAAGTAAAACCACACACGAGTCATGTCGTCTTCCGAGCAAAAGTTTGGGTACGCCAGCGAGGTGCTGATGGTCACGCTGTGCGGCATGATCATTGCCTCTGGCATTCTTAACATGGAGCAGTACCAGCGCGTGAACCTGGTGAAGGGCAAGGGGGAGGATGCGCAGAAGGACAAGGACTACCAGTCCATGGCCAACACGATGTACGGCATTGACACCGCGATGGGGGCGGTGCTGGGCGCGCTCATTGTGGCGATGATGACGTACCAGGTGGGTGCCAAGACGGAGTCGGGCACGGGCGTCCTGTCGTCCCAGATCCTCACCTACATTTTCAGATTTTTTGCGTATGCCGTGATCATCATGAACTCGGCATATGGTTTGAACGTGTACAAGAAGACGGCGTCGTGGAAGGCAAAGGGCGCGTGCGAGCCGTGTCCCACCACGCCGGCGGGCGCGGCGCTCCTGCGTCAAAAGGCGATGATGGCGCAGCGCGCTCGCGTCACGGGCGAGCCGACGGAGGATGACCAGGCGGCAAAGTACGCGTCGGATGTGAACAAGACCAACATCGCGTTCATCACCATCTCCTCTGTCTTCTTCGCCATCTTTGTCGCGTACTTGGGCTACAATGAGGCGAAGAAGGCGGGCGTGGTGCGCGGCGGCGGGGGCATGCGTTCCCAGTTCTACGTGTATTAAACAGCCATAAACCATTTATGAATTAACTACCAGCCTGGCGTTTGGGCGTTTCATCACCACATTGGGCGCAGGCTTGTTCGCCGGGTTGTCCACATCGGTCGCGATGGGCTTGTACGGGCTCACCCACTTGTACCACTTCACTTTGACAGTGAGTCGCACCCGCTTGATGAGCGCGGAGCAGACGAGCAGGCTCATGGAGGCGATGTGGCACAGGATCACCGACTTGCTTGCCGCCATCCACAGCAGGCTCAGCAAGGCACAGGTCAACACGGCGTACCAATACCAGTCCATGGTGTACTACTTGGGTGTAGACGAAATGAAATTTTTTGCGGTGCGGAGCCGCACACTTTTTTGTCACCTCACTTTTACACTGCGCACCCCCCCCCATGTCCGAGCCGGCAACCAAGAAAGTGCGTGGTCCCAAGCAGTGGGACTGGCGCATCACCATCAGCACGCCGCAAACATTCAAGACGTTCTTGACCATTGTCTACCGCGTCCTTGTCCAGTGCCCCTTTGTCCTCGTCAAGAGCAGCACGTTCTCGGGGTTACGTGTCGACTCCATGGACTCCAGCATGTCGTGCATGATCAAAGCGTCATACGAGTGTGAGATTGAGTCAAACGTGGACTTGAGTGCCGAGTCCTTTTGCGTCCTGACCGCGACGTTCAACACACTGTTAAAAGATGTGCAACCAGGCCACATCCTCACCCTCACGCGCTACGCGGGGTCGGGCGACTTAACCATGACGTCTTACAACAAGGATGATGGCACCAACCGGTCCACGTGCACGCTCACGCTGTTGGAGGAGGAGGGCAGTGGGCAGGAGCTGCGGATGCAGGACATTACGTACTCGTACATGGTGGAGATTGACTTGGCTAAACTCAAGAGCTACTGCAAGACCGCGGCGGACATTAACAGCACGCACGTGGAGTTTAGGCTGGAGGAGCCTCAGGACGGGGGGGATGGAGTGGAGGAGGCAAAGGGGGAACGCAGCGGGTTGAAGCACCTGTTCTTCAGCGTGGGCGCCAGCAGCGACGCCGCGTCATTCACCAAGACGCACCACAGCGTGACATCGCACGTCGATCCGAGCAGCGGGTCCGGGGGAGCAGACGAGGAGGTGCAGTACATGATGCGTGCGGTGCCCATTGTGGAGGGTCAGGAGGGGTATGCAGGGGAAACGGTGGATTATGACGCGGTGCGGCTGGTGGAGCAGTACAACGAAGTCTTCTCCACCACGTACTTGAACTCTGTGCTCAAGTCAATGGACCGCCAAACGGTGCAGCTGTACATGTCCCGCTCCCTGCCCCTCGTCATTCGCTACAGCCTGGGAAACGTCTTTTCTCAGGTCAAAGTAATTCGGGCGCCCAAGATTCGCGACATTTAGGGGGGGGGGGTGGGGCTGGGGTTACACTGTCGAACGATTGAGTGGTAAAAATAAATTTTGTAGTGTAAACTCAGTACCTGGCTTAAGGCGGCGGTGCGCCTTTCTCCACGCTCTCACTTTTCCATCATGGCAGACCCCCTGAAGCTGTTTCTGAACCGACATCGTGTGAAGACTGAGGAGGGGAAAAAAGAGGACGCGGTGTTGACGCATTACTCGTTGGTGGGGGGCAAGTTTAACATCCCGCCTGAACAGCATGCCGAGTGGCTGCGACTGTACGCGGACCACCTGCAACGCGGGCGGGAGCCGCTGTTCTTCATTGAGCTGCGGACGCCCATCTTCCGCATGCATTTTGATGTGGACTTCATTCAGCCCACCGTCCCCACCCTGTCGGACATTGTGACGCTGGTGGACCTCGCATCCAAAACGATGCGCCGCTTCTACCCCGACACATCCACGCCCGACTATGAAAAGCGGTTTAAAGCCATTGTGCTCAAGTCGCCGACGATGGTGAAGGGTCACTATGACAACGACGGGTTATTACCACAGCCGATTGAGCTGCTGAAGACCGGCTTCCATGTCATCTGGCCATTCTTGCTGGTCAGCCAGAACCAGGCGTTGACGCTGCGGGAGTCGTGTGTGGTGGACATGGTGCAGCAGCTGCCGCCACGCACGGCGCCGTCTAACTCGTACGAGGACGTGATTGACGAGTGCGTGCTGACCAACAACGGGCTGCGCATGGTTGGCAGCGACAAGGCCAAGACGTGTCCGCTGTGTGGTGGCAAGGACAAGGAGTGCATGGTGTGCCGGCCGCTGTACGGCAAGGTCGCCGAGAACCGCGTGTACCACCCATACTGCTTTGTGGACGAGCACGGCTGCCTGAACGAGAGCGGCCTGAGCGTGTTGTCGCAGCAGGAGGACCGCTACGCGTGTGTGCGCCTGTGCTCCATCCGCTGTTTTCTCACGGAGCCGACGGAGGGCTACGTCGTCCCGCTGCTGGCACCCGTGAAGACGGTGGATGGCGCGCTCAAGGAGAGGAGGCGCGCGTTGACGGTCAAGGCAAAGGCGGACAGGGGGAAGACGGCGTATGAGGAGGGGGTAAAGTGGTTAAGTGACGCGTCGGAGATTGCGCGCGAGTCTGCCGTGTTTGCGCAGACGCAGCAGTTCTTGCAGGGCAGGATGGGGCAGCGGGAGTGGGCGAACGTGATGATCAAGCGCTTCCTATTCAGCGCATCCAAGGGGCAGTACTTTATTAAGGTGTGGGGCGAGGGGAGCAACTGGTGCAGCAACGTGCAGCGCCTCCACTCCTCCTCCACCATCTACTTTGTCATCAACCGCGTCGGCGTCTCCCAGCGCTGCTTTTGCAAGAAGAAGAATCCAGATGTCGCCACCTTCTGCTCGGCCTACGCCTCCCCGCCCATGCTGCTGTGCAAGCTCCTGTCCAACGTTCTGTTTGAGGCGCAGGAGGATGGGGATGCGCCACCACCCCCGCCTTTAACAGCCCCCGTCTCCAGCATCAAACCGTTTGTGCCCAGCGACGTGATGGTGAACCGCGTGAAGACGAAGTACATCGACTTGACCGCGTGCTTGGCGCAGCTGTCCTCCGTGAACCCGACCCTCGTGGCGAAGCAACAGCTGGCCGCGCAACAAGCCGCACAGCGTCTCAATCACGCGATTCAACAGCGCGAGCGCGCCAAAGCAGCAGGCGGGGGGGCCGCGGCGGGGACGTGGAAGGGCGGGTCGTCCGCGGGTAAGAAGAAGACGGTTAGCGTGACGACCACACCCTCATCTGTGCGGGGCGCCTCAGACATGGTGCAACTGGACTCGCAACGCGCGTCAGAGCAGAGCGTCATGGTGCACGCGATGCGCGCCGAGTTGCAGCAGCGCGGCATCCAGCCTCCCCCGTTAAAAAAAGCACGCAAAGGCGGGAAAACGTAGTGATCTTTTTTTTTGTTGCCACAAACACAGTAGTTTTTCTTCATGCGTTTTTGCGTGTCGTGCTTGTGTGTCACGGACAGGTATCAGAGGAAGTGTCTGGGCTGTACCATCCACCCCCCGCCCTACTTTTGGAAAGAACGGAATGAGGAAGATTATGAGCCGTGCAACATGTGTGACTTGCCCATCTGCGGGTTGCACGCCTCGCAGGACCAGCTCAGGCGGCGGCTCTGTGCCGCCTGCTACGACACGCGCATGTCCTCATCCGACAGCGACAGCGACAGCGACTTGTTGGAGCGGGAGGGGGGGCACGCGTACGGCTGGGACTCGGACGATTTACAAGAGGACCACGCGCACGCGCCTGACGAGTGGAGTGACGCGGGGGACGCGGGTGACGCGGAGCAAGAACAAGAAGTGGTGCACCCGGTGCGGCACACACTGGTGTCTGCGCCCGGAAGCAGCCAGGATAAATGCACCATCTGTCTGGACGCCATGGACGGCGAGACGCGCGTCGTCCAGCTGCCGTGCACAGGCAAGCACATGTACCACACAAAGTGTATTGAAACATGGTTAAGTCGAAAACAGCACTGCCCTTTATGTAACACGCTAGTTCACGTCTGCATCCAATAAACACACATCCACAATTTGCGCGCCCGGTGACAAGTCCAAGCCCACAACAACTGCCTCCAGCGTTTTCACGTCTACACGCCACCAGTAGCCCACGGCTGTGAACACGTCCACGTACTGCTTGGTCGAGCTCACCGCCGCTATGGTGTGACCCTCCGGAAGGCGGAACAGCGACGCGCCCCCCGAGAATACAAGGTTCCTGTCCACGCACGCACATGCCGCAGTTGCGGCACTTTGTAACACCGCGTGCTGCAGCCTGGCATGGTCCGCGACTGGTTGCAGGGTGGTCAAGTCCAAGCCGCACAGGTCCCTTTTCTCGCTCCACACAATCATGCCATGCTGCTTAGTCATTGTGCCACGCCGCGGTCCCGCCAACAGTGGGTGCACCACGCTCTCGCCATCTGTTAGGGTAGCCACGTGCTTTTCATTTCCCACAACCAGCGTGGAGGGGGACGAGCAGCACGCCACCCACCACGGCGGCGAACCCTGCGGGGGGAACGGGGGCACCGCAAACTCGGCAAGCTGTCCCACGTGGGCGGACACGTGAACCACCGCGTAAGACGCCGCCGACGCCGCCCCGCCGTGCTTGACAAACACATAGTACTCGTTGCCGGTGTCATCCAGGGGTAACCCCACGTCGGTCAAGACCGCGGACAAGTGCGGCGGGGCAGTCCACGCAGTGGGCACGGATGTGATGCCACCGACAAAGGCAAGCTGCGTAGTGCCACGGAGTGCGCCAACGACGTGCAGCAGCACGGTGAGCGACACAGCCAACGCCCAGTCACGCTGGACCGCGTCTAGCACTGTGGTGAGAGTGTCCCACGTCGCGGCACGCGCCTGGAGGTGGGCGACCTCTTCGGGTGGCACCATGCACGCAAACCCCTGCATGCGCTCGCACAGCCGTTGGAGCGTGGTGTACGGCTTGTCGCTCATCACCCGCCCATTTTTCACCCATCGCCCCAGTAACCGTGCCACCGCTTTTTTACTGGACAAGTCGGCCCGCATGCGTTGCCGCACCGCCAAGTGGCTGGCCACCGAGGGAAGCATGCTCCTGCCTGTCACTTGCATCCACGCGTGACTGGGCTGCACGCCACTGTTAAGGAGCGTGTAAAACGCGCTTGCCTCCTCCTTGCTGTCGGCGTCAAAAAGGTACAGGTCGCTGGCAAAGATGGCGAGCTCGGCGTGCGTCAAGACGGTGGTCAGGTGGTGCGGGGTAAAGACGGTGTCCGGCATGGGGAACAACAAAAAAAAGTGAGAACCCGTTTAATGTGTACAGCTTTATTTTGGCCATGTTTTGTTTACTCAACGCCTGCGTTACCTGGGACCAGTACGTTCTCGCGTTGCTACACTACAGCGCTATGGCAGCAATTGGGTACGGAGTGGCGCAACTCGTGAAGGAAGGGCGACAAGGCCATCCACCACGCAAGCCCAAGTAGAGGCTACATCTTCCACCGCAGGTTACACTTGTTGCACGTGCAAAACACAGTCATGCCCTCGTCCGCGGACCGGATCTGCTGCTGCTGCACGCTGATGCTGCGGGAGTGGCACCGGTTGCAAATGAGCAAGCCCACATTTAACTGCTCCCCCTCTTCAAACTTGGCTTCTTCAAATAACATGTTTTGTTGCGTCTCTAAACGCGCGTTGTGCGCCTCCCACCACTGCTCCACCGGCGTCCCCTCTGCCAACACCGCGTCACTGAGGAAGGGCAGCGCGTGCACCGTGTACTGGTGCAGCAACTCAGGGCCACGCAGCTTAAAGTTGCATGCCAGCTGTAACATCTTGTCGCCGTAGTTGCACTGCCGCGAGTACGCCGCGTAGAACACCGCCCCCTCCACATCGCGTGCAGCTGTTAGCGGGAGGAAGGGCTGCAACATGCGCACCGCACGCAACCGCTGGGCGACAGGTGGCGGGAAGGTCATGGGTTACTAACACTGTAAGCTGCTCCCTGTCTCCACCGCGCTGCTCTTCACTGTACTTTTTTTTTGGTACGCGTACTTGCGCATGCACTCAGCAAATGCAGTGACTGTCGCAGCCCGCTCACCCGCGTCACTGTCCACCACCACCACCAGGTCCCCCTGTTTTTCTGGCGGCGGGCGCACCGGTACCCGTACATGCTTGGTATGCTCCGCATGCAGCCAGTACAGCAGGATGCACAGCGCATCCGCCATGTCGTGTTGCCGTTCTGCTGCTGTAAACGTCGGACACCCCGCGAGAAACGGCGTGGCAATCTGCACGGTGTACACCTTGCGCCACGCGTACGGCGCGCGCTGAATGTTAAAGTGTTTGTGCATCGCGTTGGGACTGACCAGGACGGCTCTGTCCCTGAACAGGAGGAAAAGGATTTCCTGCACGTCGGTGTGGCCAACAATAGGCTGGCGCTCGATCAGCACCACATCACAGCTCAACAGTTCCGGTCGTTCTTGCACGACATGCATCAAGCGGTCAGTCACGGTTTTGGTGTGGCCCAGGCTGCATGTGTCCGGCGCCACGCGCGTGTGGCCCATACAAGTCGTGTCAATCAGCTCGGCGTGCACCACCTGTTCCACCCGGTTCTGCCGAACATCCACATGTGCCACCACTAACGCCAGGTTTATAATGCCCACGTCAAAGCTAGCAACCAACATAATGTGTTACTTTAGTAGGTAAACATGTCGGTGCACGACCGACTCAAGCTTGTAAACCTGAGGGTGGAAAGTTTTTTAGATGAGCACAACGCGGTTGCACTCAAAGATGCGTGGTATGCAAGTGAGAACCAAGCGCAGGTGTTGGCGCTGCTGGACCCGTTTGCACCCCCCGCCACGCCCACTACACTGACCGTTGTGATCGGCACAAAGGCCACGCCGGTGCCACCAAACATCAAGAGGTTAACCCTCGGCTCCCACCCAGTGTCAAACCCCGCCACCCGGGTTCTTGGTTTACACGTTGAGAATGCAGCACTCGAGCATGTTGTGGTGACTCAGTTTGGCCGGCACAGCTACAAAGTGTTTGTCAAGGCGCCTACGTGGGTGCGTGTGGGCGAACAGTTTCCTTCGTCCCTGGAACTGCCCCCGGCGTTGCCCCAGTCACACCCGTCTGCTTACACGAGAACAGGCATCATTCTCCAGCCAACTTCCTTGTTTCACATCGCGTCTCACACCTTCTACATTGTCAATGCACCGCTGTTGTTGAAACGGCACGCGAACCACTTACCCGCCGCGTCCCGCTCGTTTCACGCGGAGTTGGCGACATTTGACCGGGTGGCAGAGGAGATTGAGCAGAGTGAGGACGCGTTCTGCATGCTCCAGTGCGTCTCCCCACCGACGTCGCCGTTGTATAACCAAGTGTGGCGACTGCCGTATGGTAAGGGGAATGAGTCGTGGTCAGTGGGGTCGGGTGACAAGTGTAACATTCGCGTGGAGAGTGCGTGGGACCCGGGTGTCGCGCCGGTGCACTGCCGCATTCACGCGTTGATGGGGTACTTTTGGTTACTGGGCGGGTGGGCGGCGAACGGCACGTACGTGTTTCAGCACGCGGACGCACCCCCGCTGACGCTGAAGAGCGGGCCCCCCCACACCGTCACGCTTTTAGTTGGTGGGACGGAGGTGACACTGGTGGTCAGCTAGAAAAAATCTCACGCATAAAACAAAACTTATCATGCCACCTCGTCGTTCTCGTTGTGCAGGTTCTAAGAAGCGTTCGTGCCGCAGCAAGTCGCGCTGCACCTGGAAGAAGTCGCGTGGGTGCCGCGTGCGCAAGAGCGCCAAGAAGAGCTACCGCCGCAAGTCGCGTTGCAGCCGCCGTCGCCGGTCCAGTGGCTGCTCGCCGTGCTCGCCCATGCTGCAGGCGGCACGCGCGTTGGTTGAGAAGGCCAAGGTGATGTCGTAAATGGCGTAACGGGTGAGCTGGCGTTGACGCTTCGCCCAAAAATCTATGGTAAGAAAGAAAACCATGCCCCTACGTCGCTCTCGTCGCTCTCGTCGTGCTCGCTGTGCAGGTTCCAGGAAGCGGTCATGCAAGTCCAAGTCTGCGTGCGCGTGGAAGAAGTCCAGGGGCTGTCGCCGCCGCTCTTATAAGAAGAGCCGCCGTTCCTCTCGCCGTCGCCGCCGCAGCTGCTCGCCCTGCGACGACCCGTGCGCCAAGATCCTGTGCGACGATCCTTGCAAGACCCGCTACAAGTCGCGTTGCAAGACCCGCTGTAAGCCGCTGTGCCCTGACCAAGACCCGTGTACCAAGAAGAAGGACCTGCTAGACGCTCAAGCGGCGTACGCGATTCTGCAAGCTATCAAGGCGGCGTAGAGGGGAAGGGTACGGGGGTCAACGTGTCTTACCATAAACAATTTCTACACTCGTTAACAAATAATTAGCCATGCCACGCACCAAGCGTTCTCGTTGCTCACCGTGTCGGTCGCCCTGCAGGTCCCCCCGGCTGATTTGCCCCGGGCAAGACCCGTGTGTGAAGAAACAGGAGCTGGTCAACGCACAGGCCGGTTACGCGCTGTTGGTGGCGCTCGCGGAGAAACAAAAGGCCGCCGGTAGTGCTCCCTCGGCGCCGCCGTCGTATGAGCCGCCCCCGTATACTGAGTATAAGCGGATGACGGAATAGGCGTTTATTGACAAAAAAACGGTCTAAAATGTTCCACCTGGTGTGAATAAAGATGAAGTCTGCGCTCACAACATTGCTGACCCTTTTCTTGTTCGTTCAAATCGCCTGTTTCCTGTCGTACGCGGGTAAGTTTGTGACGCGCAACTTCTTGGCCAAGGAGCGGCCGCTGCAACGTGTGTACGGGCCGGGCACGTGGGCGCTCGTGACAGGGTGCGGGTCAGGCCAGGGTAAACGGTTTGCCATTGAATTTGCCAAGCGCGGATTCCACGTCATTCTCATGGGTCGCCAGTCCATCCAGAAAACTGCCGCGCACATTGCCGAAAAGTATCCTGACGTCCAGTTGAAAGTGTTGGTGGGCGATTTTTGTGACGCGTACCAACCCGACTTTTTTAACCCCGTGGAGCAGTGCTTGGACAGCCTGAGGGAACAAGGGCAGCACTTATCCATATTGGTGAACAACATTGGACACCGCGTCGCGTGGAAACCGTACCATACCATGCCATCCCACTTGATTATGAATAGCATCACCTGCGGCACCATTGTCCAAAGCCGGCTGACTCAAATTGCACTGCGTCACTTTATGCTGCGTCCCGCACAGTACAAGTCATTAATTGTCAACATCACCGCCAACTGCTACTACTCCAACTTTTGGTTTGGCAAGGACAATTACATTTCGCTCCCGTACCTCTCCGTGTATGAAGCCGCCAATGCGTTTGGGTTTTACCACAGCAACTCGGTTGAAAAGGAGTACAAGGATGTGGTGGATGTGTTGAATGTCATGCCCGGCGCTGTGGTCACCGAGAACACCACGATGCTCAACGACACACCGTTCCATGTCGACGCCAAGACGTATGTCAAAAACGTGTTCAAGCTCATGGGCAACTACACCGGCCCTCAGTTTGCGCACTGGGGTCACGAGCTGAGCTCCATTCTGTGCAACCTGTTGCCGCCCGTGATGAAAGACGCGATTCTGGAGGACACTGCCGTGAAAATCACCGACGCGTTCATGCGGCAGGAAAGCAGGAAAGGTACGGGTGAGAAAAATTAATTCATGTTGGTACATCAACCCGTGGAAACACCCCTGTTTGGGTCACGCGTGATGGATGCACTACTGTGGACAGCTGCGAGTGTGTGGACAGCGTTTGAGGATGTGGTGCACCTCATTACCGCGCCTTTTGCACCTGCGCATACGTTAGTTGACGAGGAGGATGAGGAGGATGAGGAGGATGAGGAGGAGAGCGAAGAGGAGGACGATGATGAAGCTGAAGCCGGGTCAGTGGAATTGGAACAGGAAGCGTGGATGCGCTGTGCAGGTATCATTGCGTCGCGCATCGTGAATGTTACCACGTCCGATGAGGCGCTCCTCAAGCAGCACCACCAAGAGCTGTTTGAGCTCATGGTCAGCATGGGTATTATTGAGTTTGCCACACAGGGGTACAAGTTCAAACTCTCCCCCCTCATTTCCGTCACACCCATTGTACCATAAGTACCATAAACTGCCTTTATTTTGCTGCCAGCTGTAACTTGAGCTGAAACATTTCGCGCTGTGCCTCGCTCAACGCCTTTTCGGCCTGACGCTTGTCGCCCAGCACCTCTTCCACGCGTCTCTCCAACTCGCCCACCCGCTGGTCTCCCCGCACCTTATCACTCTTGTACCAATTCAGCTCAAACTCCTTCTGCGCCAACTCCTGGCTCTTGGTGTCCCCGCCACACTCGTCGTCATCCATCCGTGCGCGCTTCCGCCGCCACCGCTCCACCGCGAGTTCCAGTTGCCGCCGCTGCTCCGCCTCACTGCGCTCAGCCAGGTCCAACCGCGTCTCCAGCGCCTTCACCTTCTTGATCCACTCCTGCTCCGCCTGCCTCTTTTCATCCATCAACTGCTGGCTCGCCGACTCACGCTCGCGCACCAACCGGTCCACCTCCCCCTGTTTCGCAGCCGCGTCTTTTTGGGCAGCACCTAGCTTCTCCCCCAGCTCCTCCACCGTTTTTTGAAGCCGCGCACCCAACGCCCGCTCGTGCGCCACCGCATCCCCCAACTCCGCCTTACACTTACTCAACCCATCGTTCAGCGCCGCCACGCTCGACTCAAGTGCAGCACTCTTGGCGTGCGCGGCACTCAACGCGTCACGCTCCACGCGGCGAGCCTCCTTCAAGGTGCTCAACGATTGTAACGCGCTCGCTTGGACGGTTGCCAGCTCTTGCTTCGAGCTCGTCTCCAGTTCCGCCATGGCGCGCCTCACGTCACTCACATCTTTTTGCGCACCTGCCAGCGCCGACTTCAACCGGCTGACTTCCAGGCAAGTCTCGTTGAGTTGCCGCACCTGTACCTTCATGTCCGCGTGGTCCTCCATCAAGTCCTCGACCTCTTCACGCACCATTGCCAACTCCGCGTCCAACCCACTGGCCTTGATCACCGCGCTATCCACCTCCCGCTGCTTGGCAGCCAGCTCGGCGGCGGTCGACTCGGTCAGCGTTAGCAACTCGTCTGACAACCGCGCCGCCCGCTGCTCCGCCACGCGTCCCCCCTCCGCCACATCCTTGACTTGCTGCTCTAGCTGGCCGACCACAAACTTGTGCGCCTCCACCAGCGACGCAACGTGCTCTTCGTGCTTCCTCTCCATGTCGCGCTCCCACGCGGCTGCCTTCTCGCGCTGCTGCTCGGCGGCAACACGCAGCCGCTCCACCTCGGCGCGCACTGACGCAAACTCCTGCTCCCGCCCCCCGTAAAAGTCAAACATTGCACGCCACAGTAAAGACTCCAGCTTACTGTACCACGCCGCGTCCAACACCGCACTGCCCTCCTCCCGGGTGTCCGCCGCGCCGTAATCGTTCATGAAGGTCGCGTGTGCCGCCTGAACCGCGACTTTAAACTGACCCATGTCTTTCACGTCACCCCGCAACAACGCAGTCTCCAGGGAAGTCATGTGTCCGTACACCGCCTCTGCCACCATCACACTGTACCGCGCATGAAACTGCGCTTTGTACGTCACCATCAACTCCTTCACCCGTTCGTCCAGCGCCGCAATGTACGTTGACGTGACGGACGACGGGTACAACTTTGCGCACACTTCTCCATACTCTGCAATACATCCGTCACACGTGTCCTCCAACTTGCGCTCAAACTCCTGGACCGACTTGGCACCGGACACGTGTGCTGTGAACTGCGCGATGCACGCCGTCACGCACGCCTCCTCCTTTTGTAACCTTTGTGCGTCGCACACGTAGGACCACGCGTCCTGGATGACGGGCACACACCCATCGTTCATGGCCTGCACGTACTGGGCGCACATGCTGGCGAGCATGGAGCCGTTCAGTTCCACGCCATTGACACGAAAGGGGCGCATGGACGCTTCTTTAAAGATGCGCTCCCGCAGCTCCACGGCTTGGTGGACAAACTCGGGTCTCAGTGACTTGTTTGGGAGCTGGTCCAACGTCTGCAGCTGCGTTTCGTTGGTGCACGGCCGCACCATGGTGAAGCAGTCGCGAACAGGGAAGAAGGAGCGGAGGCACGTGCGGATGCGGTTCTTGGCGTCAGCCGTCGGGTGCGTCCCGTCCACGTCCCTCAGCGCGTCTTCCAAGTACTCCGTGGACCCGATCGGCTTCCCCTCCTGGTTCATCAGTTGCAGCGCAAAGTCACGCACCACCCAGAGGAAGGCAGGGTAATCAGACAGGTCGGCCTTGTTGGTGCTGCGCAACTGCTTGCTCAGATTAGTGACCAGTGACATGTTACTCAGCGCCTGCTCGTCAATGGACCCGACGCTGTTGTAGATGAAGAAGGTGGACAGGAGGAGCCCTAGGGCAAAGATGCGCGTGTCATGCGTCGCGTCAGCCGTGGGCGCGCCAATGCCTTCCGTGTCCAGCACCACCACTTTGACATCCCGGTTGTCTGGCCCCTGCGCGGTCAGCGTCTCGCTCCACAACCAAATGCCTTTGGTGCACGCGCGTGTTGTGGGGCCCACCGTGAATGCACTCTGCTTACCCAGAATCACCCGGTTCAACAAGAACGACTTGCCCGTCCTGTACAGCCCCGCCACAACCACCACCGCCAAAGGCGCCTGCAACCCCTGCAACCACGTGACGGCCTCGGGGTTCACAGCAAACCGGTTATTCTCAAATGTGACGAGCGGGATGGACACAGGGCGTGCATCGCCTCCGCCATCCTCAAAGCAGAAATAGCTCTCCTCCGGCAACTCTTTTTTCACTCCTCGCTTCGGTGGCATGCTGCTTTGTGTTCTCCGCACAAGATTAATGTGAGCCCGCGTCGTAACGCGCCTCGTTCGGAGCGGTGTCGCAAGTTATGCAGCGTATGAATATAATCATGAGTGACAACGCCCAGGTAGGATCACAAGAAAGTGTGAGCTTCTCCAACCTGAAGTGGATGGGTGTGACAACGGGGGGGAAGGAGTACACGACAAACCCGCGCACACGCCAGCTGGAACTGGTGGAATGTGGGCCGTGGCGCCACGCGTCTAACGGCAACCCGGCCAATCTCTGCAGCGTCATCCAGTCGCTAGTGGTTGACACTCACGTGCTCTTTGTGGTGGAGCGCGATGTGAATAGGAACGTTGTGGTGTACTCGCTGGAGGGGGGTGGTGGGGCGAAGACGGAAAAGACGGTGACACCATTTTGGCTCATGATTCCCGCGCCGCGTTCCACAACAGACTTGGGCGATGTGTACACGGAGGACTTGACATGCGTGGAAACAAACTTGGCGTACGGCGTGCAGCAGCGCGTGAACACAGACGCCTCAATCACACTGTCAGTGCGTGCCATCAACGGACTGCCGATTCAAGTCAAGCCAGACAAGACTGGTTCCTACGCGGCGCACATGAGCATGAATGGGGGTGAAGTCATTGTGAAGCGCTTTATGATTTTTACGGAGCCTCGACGATGGTCACCGTGGCCAAAAACAGTGGAGCTGCATGTGGAAACGCACACCCCCGACTCTGCCGCGTCGCCGATCACGTACCACTTTGAGGTGCCCTAGCGGGCCCTAGCGGCGCACGGTGGAGTAAAGCAAGAGAATGAAAAACGCGAGTAGGCCGGTGAAATAAAAGACAGAGCTCACTACGCATCCAGTGGCTTGAATGCTGGCTTCATCCTTCTGGGCAACAGGCGTGGTCGCCGCGTTCTTGCGTTCGTAAGCCATCGCGGCTTGACTTGCTGCGTTGACGCCGAGGCCGCCTAGCAGGCCCACGCCAAAACAAGCTACCCCCGCCATACTCAGCACTACCGCTTGTCTCACCGCATCCGCCATGTTATGACTAAAATTTCTTATGTTGGGTGAAAATAAATGGCTCTCACCAAACCCGTTGTAGTAACAATTATTGTGGTCAGCATTGTGCTAGGGCTGGCCGTGATTGCGCTAATCACAGTCGCGGCGGTGAGTGCGAGCAAGGGCAAGGATCAAAAAGTGAAGGTGTACTACAGAGGCGAAGGCGTGCGCATGGCCGCCACAAAACGGCGGGTCAACATGAAGCCGCAGACGTGGTGTATTGGCACGTTTAACCGCGTCCTACCAGGCAGTGTGAATGTTGTCCAGGGCGCGACGGAGGTGCAAACGTCCGTAGACTTGCGGCCTGCCCTTGCACGTGGTGACCCCATTAAAATTGGCCCCCAGCTGTTCACCATCTCCCAGGACATGCGCCGCCCCTTCACCGCGTCGCAAGTGCCACTGGACACGTCCACCACCTGGATTTCAGAACAGGATGGTGTCACGCATGCAGCACCGGGCAAACTACTGGGGCCCACCAACATGCACGTCACCGCGTACACGTGTGACAGCGTGGAACTACCGTACAACCAGTGGACTGGCCCGCGTGGGGGGGCGATTGGGTACTGGGACAGTAAGGGGCGGTGGCATGACGGCGACTGTCCCGGCAACTGTCCGCAGTGGTACAGCCCGCTGTTCCTGGGTCCCGGCGGCAAGCAAATGGACGCGCCCAGTCCCGCAACGCTTGCCAAAGTGAAGACGGGTGCGGTGGAGGGGGCAGAGGCGGTTGAGGCGATGAACCCGCCACCCCCGCAACAGATGATGGGTCCACGCCCCATTGTGATCAGGCCCCAGCAGCACTTTCCCATGACCTACGGTTTACCGCCACCACCGCCGTCCATGCAACAGCACCAACCGGTACAACAGCATCAACAGCAGCAACAGCAGCAACAGCAGCAACAGCAGCAACGTGTTCCCTCTCACCAAATGGCACCACCGTTCCGTATGCCCCCGCCCGCAGCTCAACCACACCCTGAGCACCCGCAGCAAGCAAGACCACCCGCACCCCCACCACCGCCCGCACACCCCCCCATGTTCTCCCCCTTACCACCACTGTTCTAGTCCCACTGCTCAAATAAGCGAAACAGCTTTCTGTACGTGCTTAACAAGCGGCAGTACAACGCCGGCTCCTGGGATCGGTCCAGGTCATCCAACAGCGCCTGGCACCGCGTAAAAGCTGTGTCTAGCCGCGCATTGATGCGAACCACAACTTCCCTGGGCGCGGTGGTCACTGTGTTTGCGTTGGCATACGTTTCCAGTGCAGCCACGTCGTTCTCCAGCTGCTGGATGAGAGCGCGGTCTTCGTCGCACTTGGAGGGCATGGCGGGGGTTTAAAAAATCTTCACACAAAAAAAACAAGTTATAATGGACGAAAAAAAGGCTGGACAGATTGCAGTGTCGGGCTTGGTGTTTGCGCTACTGGGCTTTGTCATGAGTATTGCACTGGGGGTGTACGTGTTGTATTATCAGAAGGACAGTGGCAGTGACGACAAGGCAACAATGTCAAGCATGTACGCTCGCCCGTATCAGGCACCACCCATGCAGCACATGCAGCACATGGTACCACCACCGCGCAGTCCCCCCGCGCAAACTTTCCAACCGCCCGCGCTCGCACAGCCGCCCGCAGGTCCCACTCAACCATACCATCTAGCGGCTGCCACGTATGCCGTCGCGCCCCCCATCCCCGCTACCGTCCAGAGCGGCACCGTCGGCACGT
>Ga0105090_10000432_pt1 | contig 20430 bp, 19 predicted proteins | sample PPLLak3March2015_FD_79110 | JGI IMG/M metagenome (GOLD analysis project Ga0105090, IMG submission 79110) | Freshwater sediment microbial communities from Prairie Pothole Lake near Jamestown, North Dakota, USA - PPLs Lake P7 Core (1) Depth... | ecosystem: Environmental > Aquatic > Freshwater >... | reverse complement strand
TCGCGGCGCCGCGCCGGTCCTCGTCGTCGAAGACGAATTTCGCGGGCGGCAGCTGCTCCTGGTAGGTCCAGATCGGCCATTGCTCGTCGTAGATGTTGAGCTCGGGCGACACCCTCACGAGCTCGACGTTCGCCTCGTAGTAGGCGTCCACCGTGCCCACGTCGCGCCAGTAGTTCTGGGCCTTCGTGCGCACGTCCTCGAAGGGATAGGCGAAGACGCGCAGCTTGTCGATCGCGTCCGGGACGATGTTCTTGCCGAAATCGTGCGCGGAGGCGGGATCCTCCGCGTCCGCGCGCAGCAGGCGCTCGAGGAGCCGCGGATTGAACACGTAGATGCCCATCGAGGCGAGCGCGACGTCGGGGCGGCCCGGGATCGGCTCGGGATCCGTCGGCTTCTCCTGGAAGCGCAGCACGCGGTTCGACTCGTCGACCGTGAGCACGCCGAACTCGCGAGCGCGCTCGCGCGGCACCTCGACGACACCGACCGTGATGTCGGCTTCCTTCTCGACGTGGAAGCCGATCATCGGACCGTAGTCCATCTTGTAGATGTGGTCGCCGGCGAGCACCAGCACGTGCAGCGGCCGGTGTGCGCGGATGATCTCCATGTTCTGCCACAGGGCGTCGGCCGTGCCCATGTACCAGTCCGTGCCCTTGCGCTGCTGGGCCGGGATGATCTCGACGAACTCGCCGAACTCGCCGCGCAGGTAGCCCCAGCCGCGCTGGATGTGCTGGATCAGCGAGTGCGCCTTGTACTGCGTGAGCACCGAGATCTGGCGGATCCCCGAGTTGACGCAGTTCGAGAGCGCGAAATCGATGATCTTGAACTTGCCCCCGAACGGGGTGGCCGGCTTGCAGCGGTCCTCCGTCAGGTGGCGCAGCCGCTCGCCGCGCCCTCCCGCCATGATGATGGCGAGCGTCCCGCGGGTGAGACGGCTGAGGTAGCGCCTGGGCGCGAACAGTCTCTGTTGCTCGGTCGACATCCCGTTCCCTGCCCCGTCTGTATCGACGGGATGTTACCGAGTGGTGGCGCCGACCGACACCGCACGATCCGCAGCGGGGGGTGGATCCCCGCAATTGCCGTCGGGCCCGAGTACCTGACCGGCAGCCTGATGTTCTGACCGAATAATAATGTTGACTGAGTACTAGTGTTCGATGTCTACTACTATTCACCAAGTTAGCCAGGCGACATCCCATGGCGACTGAACCCCCGGTCGGCGATCCCGGCGTCGACGATTCCGGCCTGCAGACCCGCAAGTTCCAGCGCGAGTTGAGCGCCGGACTGACCTCACTGGTGCTCCTCGCCGTGCTCGCCGACGCGGACGAGGATCTCTACGGCTACGAGATCGCGCGTCGCCTGACGGGCGATCCCGCATCCGTCGGGCCGTTCAAGCAGGGCGCGCTGTACCCGGTGCTGCGGAACCTGAGCGCCGCCGGGATGCTGTCGAGCCGGGTCGTCCCGTCGTACTCCGGGCCGCCCCGCCGCTACTACCGCATCACGCCGCTGGGGCGCGAGGCGCTCGCCGCCTGGCGCGGCACCTGGCACCAGACCCGCGACTTCGTCGACGCTACGCTCGATCGGTCCGCCGCACCGGAGACGACGCCATGACCGCAGCCACGCCACGCACGGTGGAACAGTACCTGGAGGCCTTGAGGGCCGCCCTGCAGGACGCGGACCGGGCGCTCGTCCAGGATGCGCTCTACGACGCCGAGGAGCACCTGCGCGCGGAGCTCGCGCAGCACCCCGGCGAGGCCGAGACCGACGTGCTCGCGCGCATCGTCACGAGCTACGGAGCTCCGGACGAGGTGGCCGACGCGTATCGGGCGAACGAAGCGACGATCCAGCGCGCGCTGCGTGCACCGCAGCCGCGCGTGCACGCCTCGACGCTCGGGCGATTTTTCGGCGTGTACACCGATACACGCACTTACCTGTCTCTGCTGTACCTGCTGCTCGCGCTCATCACGGGCGTCGCCTACTTCACCTTCGCCGTCACCGGCCTGTCGATGTCGCTCGGACTGGCGGTGCTCATCATCGGGATCCCGTTCTTCCTGCTGTTCATCGGCATCGCGCGCGTGCTCGCGCTGGCCGAGGGACGCATCGTCGAGGCACTGCTGGGCACCCGCATGCCACGTCGTCCGCGCTATTCCGACCGGGAGCGCCCGTTCCTCGCGCGCGTCGTCGCGATGCTCAAGGATCCGCGGACGTGGAGCACCCTGCTCTATTTCGTGCTGATGCTGCCGCTCGGCATCTTCTACTTCACGTTCGCCGTCGTCGGGCTCCTGGTGTCGGTCATGCTCGTCCTCGCGCCCATCGTCGTCCTGCTCTACCATGCCGGCCTGATTCACATCGACGGCGTGGTCGGAGGGCCCAACGAGGCCCTGCTGCCCCTCATCTCGCTCCTCGGGCTGCTGCTGCTCACGGGCACGCTGCACCTCGCGCGAGGCATCGGATACCTGCATGGTCAGCTCGCAAAGGCGCTGCTCGTCGACTCGTCCCAGGCCCTCTGATCCCCGCGTACGGCTGGCCGGCACGCTACTCGCCGCCCTGCTCGTCCTCTCGAGCGGCTGCAGCCGCGCCGGCGACGACGCCGCGACGGGCGACGCGGCAGCCTCCGATCCCGCGGCGTCAGCGGCGACGAACGAATCGGCGGCCGACGAACTGCAGTGCCGCCCGGTCGCGGGCGGCCTGCTGCAGGCGCGTCTGCAGGGCGCGATCGACGCCGAACTCGGCTGGGGCCCCGACACGATCCACTGCCTGGGCGGCGTCCGGCCGCAGCGCGACGGCATCCGGTTGATTTTCAAGGGCAACGCGCCGGGCAGCGGTCCGCTGCTCATCGTGCTCGGCGCCGCGCCCGTGCGGCCGGGCGAGTCGGCGCGCAACGTGCCCGTCAACGTCACCGTCGTGCGCGAGGGGGCCGGCGAGTTCTACGCGACCCAGGGCGAGGACAAGTGCGCCTTCGACGAGCTGAAGCAGACGCCGGTGCCCGGTGCCCCGCACCGCTATCGGCTCGAGGGCCGCGGCTACTGCACCCAGCCGGCGCGCGCCGTCGGCGGCGACGGCGCCGTGCTGGTCTCTCGATTCGACGTGATCGCGACGGTCGACGACCCGCCGGCAAGCGAGCCCTCCGGCGTCACGACCGCGGGCCAGGCGCCGTGACCCGAAGACCTGCGTACGGCGGCAGGCCGACTGTCGCCACGGCGCTGCTCATGGCGCTGTGGATTTGCGGTGCGCTCTTCCCTGCGGCAGGGCCGGCACGGGCGGATGGTCCGCTGCCCCTCGAGGCATTTCCCCGCGAAACCATCGTGATCGAGACGCGGAGCGCCCGGCGCCACGTGTTCGATGCCTGGCGTGCCGACGCCCCGGAAACACGCGCACAGGGCCTGATGTTCGTCCGCAGCCTGAAGCCCGACCAGGCGATGATCTTCGTGTATGCCCGCGCCGAGCGGGCCTCGATGTGGATGAAGAACACGCTGATCCCGCTGGACATGCTGTTCGTCGATGCCGAGGGCTGCATCGTGCACCTGCACGAGCGGGCCACTCCCGGCAGCCTCGCCACGATCGAGGCCGGCGGGCCCGTCGAGCTCGTGGTGGAACTCGCGGGCGGCACCGCCCGCACGCTCCGGATTTCGGTGGGCGACCAGGTGGTCCGGCCGGATGCCGGCTGGCCCGAGCGGCCGGGCCGCTGCGCCACGGGCCCCTGAACGCGGGCAGTCCGGCCGTTCCATGCCTTCCCGGCGGCGCGGGGCGCGACCTGCAAGCCTGAATCGCCATTGTTGCGTCGCGGCAACGCAACACTCCGGGTCTCTGTCGCCCTCACGCAACGCCACGTCCGCGTGCGACGCTGTTCATCGCAGCCGCGGCAATGGCGCGAAACATCGTGTACTGGGCGCAACAAGCCCTTCACAGTAGGTATTTCCCCGTGTAGGATCCGCCTCCACTTGTGACCGCCGCGCAACGGCAGCGGGGGATCACGGGGGATGTCGTAGCTCACGAACCGCCACAAGGGCGGACGTGGTTCAGTCACTGGATCTTTTCTACACCTCGTCGGAGGAACTGATGGCCAATCGCAACGTTGCGCATGCAGTGCGGGTCGCGCTGCTTGCAGCCGGCGCCACCGCTGCCGCTGCATACACTACGGTGAGCTTCGCGCAGGAGCAGGAGCTCGAGGAAGTCGTCGTCACGGGTTCGCGCGTCAAGCGCGTGGACGTCGAGACGGCCTCCCCGGTCTTCACGTTCGACTCTCAGTCGCTGAGCCTCGGTGGTGCGGCGACGATGGGTGAAATCATCACCCGGGCGCCCTCGATCGCGGGCGCCGCGACCAACCCGCAGGTGAACAACGGTGGCGGCACGGGCGCGACCACGGTCTCGCTGCGCGGCCTCGGCTCGGACCGCACCCTGGTGCTGGTCAACGGCCGCCGCTCGATCCTCGGCGCGGACATCAACTCGATCCCGATGAACTTCGTCGAGCGCGTCGAGATCCTGAAGGACGGCGCCTCGGCGACGTACGGCTCGGACGCGATCGGCGGCGTGGTGAACTTCATCACGCGCCAGGAGTTCGAGGGCGTCGAAGCCTCCTACCAGTTCGGCATCACCGAGCGCGGCGACGCCGACCAGAACGTCGTGACGTTCACGCTGGGCACGGGTTCGGACCGCGGCAACTTCATGATCGGCGGCAACTTCAACGACCGCAAGCCGGTCCGTTCGCCGGATCGTCCGTTCTCCGAGCAGCCCTGGGCCCTGTACTACGGCGAAAAGATCTCGCTCGGCTCGAGCCGCATCCCGAACGGCTACTTCAACGTGTCGCGTGACGCGCTGCTCGCCTCGGGCTTCGTGCCGGATGCGCGCTGCAGCACGACCGCCAGCCGTCTTGCCGTTACCCGTCGCGACGGCGCGTCCGGCGCCACGGGCGCGGACTTCCGCTGCTACGTCGGCGGCGGCCCGAACAACGACAGCTACAACTTCCAGGGCTCGAACGTCGTCGTGACCCCGCAGGAGCGCTACGGCCTGTTCGTGCAGGGCTCGTACGACCTGACGGACAACCTCGAGGCGTTCTTCGAGGGCACGCAGCACTTCACCGAGTCGTCGTTCCTGATCGCGCCCGAGCCGTTCGACGGCCGTCCGGCCCCGATCGGCGCCGGCGTCGTCGTGTCCGCGGACAGCTACTTCAACCCGTTCGGCGAGGACATCGAAGACTCGCGCAAGCGCCTGCTCGACGTGGGCCCGCGTACCGGCGAGTTCACGACGAACCGCTTCGAGGCCACCGCCGGCCTGCGCGGCGACGTGTTCACCGACTGGAGCTGGGAACTCTTCGGCACCTACGGCACGGAACTCGTCAACGAGCGTTCGAAGGGCGAGCTCTACTCGCCGCGCCTGGCGCAGGCGCTCGGCCCATCGTTCCTCGACACCGACGGCACCGTGAAGTGCGGCACGCCGGGCAACGTCATCGACGACTGCATCCCTTACAACATCTTCGCCCCGTCCGACCCGGAGGCCCTCGCGGCCCTCGTGCCGGAACGTCACGGCATCTATGACGAGACGAACATCCACGCCGGCTTCAACCTGAGCGGCGACCTGTTCGAGCTGCCGGCGGGCGCGGTGGGTTCGGCGTTCGGCTACAGCTACGATCGCTACGAGCAGAACGACCAGCCGGACTGGCTCGAGCAGCAGGGCCTGACCTCGGGCAACAAGGCCACGGCGTCCCGCGGTTCGTACTCGGTCGACACGGTGTTCGCGGAACTGCTCGTGCCGGTCGTCAAGGACCTGCCGGGCGTGTCCTCGCTCAACGTCTCGCTGGGCGCGAGCTACGCGGACTACAGCAACTTCGGCGACACGACGAACTGGAAGGTCGGCCTCGAGTGGCGTCCGATCAGCGACCTGCTGGTCCGCGGCACCTACGCGACCGTCTTCCGTGCGCCGAGCCTGAACGACCTGTACGACGGCCTCAGCGAGAGCGCGGATTCGTTCAACGATCCCTGCAACAACCTGACGGCCGCTATCCTGGCCTCGAATCCGTTCGCGGCCGGAGCCTGCGAGAACGTCGTGGCGGACGGCACGTTCGAGCAGACGGACAGCCAGACGGGCGCCATCGTCGGTGGCAACCCGGACACGCTGCCCGAGGACGGCGAGGTGTACACGGCCGGCTTCCTCTGGAACCCGGACTGGAACAACTCGGCGATGGAGTTCTCGGTCGACTACTACAACGTCAGCCTCGAGAGCACGATCGGCACGATCGGCACCAACACGATCCTGCGCAAGTGCTTCACCGAGGGCCTGTTCTGCAACCTGTTCGAGCGTAATGCGTTCGGCGAGGTGGCCTCGGTCACCAACACGACGCAGAACGTCGGCGACCTCGAGGCGGACGGCCTCGACTTCGGCTTCGGGTACAACTTCGGCGAGACGAACTGGGGCAGCTTCCGGTTCCGCATGGACGCGACGTACCTGCTGAGCTGGGACAACGAGCAGATCGCGGGCGATCCGACCACCCTCGAGGAGCGCGCCGGCACGTTCACGGATTCGTCCGCGGGCGGCGACGGTCACTTCGCCGAGTGGCGCGGCCTGGGCACGCTGCTGTGGAACATGGGCGACTTCGATGCCGCAGTCTCCACCCGCTACGTGGGTGAGGTCACGGAGTTCGTGAACAACACGAACTGCGACGTGTCGCAGCGTTCCGATGACGACCTGTGCCCGCGCGACATCGACGACCAGTGGACCACGGACGTCGAGTTCGGCTACATGGCCGAGGCCTGGGGTACGAAGTTCACGGTGGGCATCAACAACGTGACCGACAACCTCGCCCCGATCATCTACTCGGGCTTCAACGGCACCACGGACGTGCGTACGTACGACGGCATCGGCCGCTTCTACTTCGTGCGCGTGAACTGGAAGCTGTAACCAGCCTCTCCTCCTCCGCGGCCGCGAGGCCGCGGAGGGTGGAACCCTCAGGCCCCGGGGATGCAAGTCCCCGGGGCTTTTTCTTTGCGCGACGAAAGGGGTGGCATCGCCTTTTCCCGACGGCGATACTTTCCGGATGCGCTCACTCGCCGACTACATCGTGACCTGGGACGACGCGCTCGCTCCCGCGGTCTGCGACCGGATCATCGCCACCTACCACGAACTCTCGCGGTTCCACCAGCCGAACGGAGCCGGCGTGCGTCCGGGGCTCGACGACAGCGCGTGGACCGAGCTCGACGTCTCGGCCCACGCCGACCAGGCCTTCAACCGCTACATCGAGGGCGAGGTGCTGAGCCACTTCGAGGAGTACAAGGCGCGGCTCGGCCTCTCGCTCCCCATCTCGCCGGTACGCAAGCTGAGCCCGCTGATCATGAAGCGCTACGCGGCGACGGCCGGCCAGCGGTTCCAGCTGCACTTCGACTCGCTCGGCGAGGTCTGCAACCGGTACATGGTCTTCCTCTGGTACCTCAACGACGTGGCCGAGGGCGGCGAGACCGTGTTCCCGGACCTCGGCGCGAGTGTCGCGCCACGGGCGGGACGGATGCTGATGTTCCCGCCCTACTGGATGTACCAGCACGCGGCCCTGCCGCCGCGCTCGGGCGACAAGTACATCATCTCCTGCTACGCGCTCTACTGAGCGGGCGCCTGCCGTGCCGGAACTGGTCGTATCGCCCGATGCCGTCGCCCGCTTCGTCCGTGGCGGCGCGCGTCTCCACAATGCGCACGTCGCGCAAGGTCCGATCACGACGCGCGACCCGGCCGTCATCGAGGTGCTGCTGCAGTTCGTCGAGCCACAGGATCCGGGCGCATTGCGCGCGCGGGTCGCGGAGCCGCACCGACAGGGTTACGACCAGCTCATCGATACCCTCGCCCGCGCCGGAATCCTGGTGGCCGCCGCGACAGCGGACGCTCGCGGCTCGCAAGCCGGGGATCGCATGGCGCACGTCCGGCGCCAGCTCGGATTGCTCGCGACGGCCGCGGCGGAGCTGGCCGGGGACGTCGCAGCGCTCGGGCCTCACGCGCTCGGGCCGCTCGATGCAGGCGTGCCGCTCGAGCACCGCCTCGAGTCGATCGTGGCAGCCCTGGGCTCGCTCAGGGAACATCTCGGCGAGGCGCGCCGGATTCAACTGGCGCAGCAGCTCGAGGAACTCAGGCGGGCCGGCTTGCTGGATGACCCTAAGCTGCACCTTGGCGCAGGCGCTCGCCGCCTCGAGGGCTGGATCAACGTCGACGTGCACCCCGCCCCGCTCTCGCTCAACCTGACCCGTGGACTGCCGTTCGCGGACTCGAGCGTGCGCGTCATCTTCGCCTCGCACCTGTTCGAGCACCTGTACTACCCGAACCAGGCGTTGCGCTTCCTCGCCGAGTGCCGGCGAGTACTGAGACCCGGCGGCCGGCTGCGACTGGTCGTGCCGGACATCGAGCGCTACATCCGGGCCTACGCCGCAGGCGACGATGCGTTCTTTACGGAGCGTCGACGGACGTGGCAGGGGCTGCCCGAGGGCCGCACCCACCTCGAGGAATTCCTCTCCTATGCGGGCGCGGGTCCCGATCCGGCGACCTTCCTCGACAGCCACAAGTACGCCTACGACTATGCGACGCTCGCGAGGCTCCTCGCGCGCGCCGGATTCGTCGACGTCGCGCGCAGCACGTACATGGGCAGCGACCTGCCGGACCTGCGCGTCGACGAGGCGAGCGAGGTTGCGGGTGCGACGAGCGAGGGCCGACACTATTCGCTGTTCGTCGAAGCGACGGCACCGCCTGCCGGTCCGGCCGCCGCCGCGCCGCAGCCATGAGCGCGCGTTTTCCCCAGGATGCGCTCGCAGCGCTGCAGGGCGGTGACCCGCTCACCGCGGAGCTCCTCTGCCGCCGTCGTCTCGGCATCTATCCACGGGACGCGGCGGCGCGCGCGTTGCTGCCGGTCGCGCTGCTGCACCAGCAGCGCCACGAGGCGGCGCTGCCGCTGCTCGAGACGCTTGCTGCGGAGAAACCCGACGATGCGTCGCATGCGCTCAATCTCGGACTGGCGCTGATCGCGCTCGGGCGCGTCGACGAGGCGATTCCGCGGCTCGAGCGCGCCACGCGACGCTGGCCGAAGGACGCACGGATGCGTGCCACCCTGGGTCATGCGAGGCTGCAACGAGGCTATGCCGCCGCCGCAGCCGCGGACCTCGAGGCCGCGCTCTCGCTCGAGCCACGGGATGCCCACGCCGCGTCCCTGCTCGCTCGAGCCCTCGTCGAGGCTGGCGGCCGTTCGCAGCAGGCGAGCGAACTCGCGGATGCGCTGCTTCGCGCAGGGCCGAGGGAACCCGCGACTTTGATCGAGCTGGCGCTCGCCCTCGTGGGGCTGCAGCGGGACGCGGATGCGGAGCGCTGCCTCGACGAGGCGCGACGGATCGACCCGTCTTCGCACCACGCCGCGATGCAGCTCGCCTACCTCTACGAACGCCAGAACCGGCTCGACTCGGCAACGCTGCAGCTGGAATCGGTGGGACCGGCGACGCGTGGCGACCCGCTGTGGCAACTGGTCCGTGGACGACTGCAGCGACGCTGCCGGGCATTTGATGAATCGAGGGCGACGCTCGAGGCGCTGCTGCGTCGGCAGCCGACCGGCCCCGTCGCCGCCGAAGCCGCCACGGAACTCGGCAAGGCCCTGCACGAGCTCGCGCAGCACGACGCCGCCTACGAGGCGTTCGAGCACGCGAACCAGCTGATGCTCGAGATCGAGTCAGGGGGTCGCGACGGCCGCCCCGCCGCGGACGACCAGGGCTCGTGGTTGCTGCGGACGTACGGGCGCGAGGAAGTTGCAGCCTGGTCCCCGCCGGTAGCATCCGCCGAGCGAGCGCCGATCTTCGTCGTCGGCTTCCCCCGCTCCGGCACGACGCTGCTCGAGAACATGCTCGACGCGCACCCTGCGCTTCAGGCGCTCGAGGAGAAGCCCGCGGTCGACGCGATGCTCGCCGTGCTCGAGCAGCATGGCGGCGTCGACGCGGGTCTCGCGCGGATGGACGAAGTCCTGGCCGCCGAATGCCGTGACGCGTACTGGTGCGAGGCCGCGCGACACGTCGAGCTGCGGGACGACGCCCGCCTCGTCGACCGCTACCCCCTCAACATGGCGCGGCTCGCCGTCGCGTCACGCGTCTTCCCGGGCGCGAAGTTCGTGCTGGCGGTGCGGCACCCGTGCGACGTCGTGCTGTCGTGCTTCATGCAGAACTTCCGCATCGCCGACGGCACCGAGGGATTCCACACGCTCGCGAACGGCGCGCGCATCTACGACCGGCTGATGCGGAAGTGGCTCGCAGAGGTCGAGGCCTTCACGCCCCCGCTGCACGTGCTGCGCTACGAGGACTTCGTGACGGACGTCCGCGGGCATGCCGAACGCCTGGCTGCCTTCCTCGGCGTCGCGTGGGACGATGGCCTGCTCGATCCGGCCGGCCACGCGCGCTCGCGCGGCCGCATCCACACGCCGAGCTACGCGCAGGTCGTGCAGCCGGTGTACACCACCGCCGTCGCCCGCTGGCGGCACTACGAACGACACTTCGGCGCGGCCCTCGGGGTACTGGCACCCTGGGCACGTCACTGGGGATACGACGCACCATGAAATTAGCAAACCCGTTCTACCGGCTGCCCCTGCGCTTCGACGTCGAGCGCCTGCGCGCCGAGGTAGCCGCAATGCCGCCGGACGCCTGGTCGCGGCACCCCAACGATTACGCCGGCAACACGGCCGCGCGCCTGATCACCGTCGGCGGCGGCCAGAACGATGCCGTCGGCGGGGCCATGGCAATGACGCCTGCGCTGCGCAACAGCCCCTATCTGCAGCAAATGCTCGCGAGCTTCCGCACCGTGATCTCGCGCTGCCGGCTGATGCGCATCGCGCCCGGCGAGGCCGTGCCCCAGCACAGCGACGTCAACTACCACTGGTTCTACCGCACGCGCATCCACGTCCCGATCTTCACGCGGCCCGAGGTGCGCTTCTTCTGCGAGGATCAGGAAGTCCACATGGCCTCCGGCGAGGCGTGGATCTTCGACAACTGGCGGCAGCACAAGGTGCTGAACCCTACCGACGAGCCGAGGGTGCACCTCGTGGCCGACACGACGGGCACGTCGTACTTCTGGGGCCTCGTCGCACAGGCACAGACGGGGAGCTTCGAGCAGCCGGACCCGCGCTGCCGGCTCGTGCCGTTCGAAACGTCGCAACGCGTCACGCTGCTCATCGAACGCTACAACGTCGCGGCCGTCATGCCGCCTGCCGAGGTGGAGCAGCTCGCGTTCGACCTGATGGGCGACCTCGCGCCTGCGGACGAGAGCCCCGAGGCGGTCGCCGCCATCGGTCCCTTCGTGCAGGCCGTCGTCGACTTCACGCGCGACTGGCGCTCGCTGTGGAGCCTGTTCGGCGACTCCGCCGAGGGCCGGCGGCACTACGAGCAGCTGATCGAGCACCTGCACGGCAAGGTGCGCGGCGCGCCGGTCGCCGTGGCCTCGGTCGGCGTGATGGCGGAGCACGTCCTGAACACGCGCATCCTCGAGCACGTGCTCGGCCCGTCCGCCGGCCGCACGCGCGATGCCGCCGAATTCAACCGCACGACCCCGGCATCGGGCGCGGGCAGCCCGGCGCCCGGAAGCACGACCCCCGCCTCGACCGCAGCGACGCCGAAAGTAGGCTTCACGGCCGACCTGCTCAAGGGCGCTGCCACTGCGCGTTCGACGCCGGCCGTGCAGCGGGCCGCCGCCCCGTCCCCTGCGACGGCGAGGACCCCGATCGAGCGCCCGGTCGTGATCCTGAGCGCACCGCGCGCCGGCAGCACCCTGCTCTTCGAGACGCTGGCGCAAGCTCGCGATCTGTACACGATCGGTGACGAGAGCCACGCGCTCATCGAGAGCATCGACCGATGGCGCCCGGGCGGCGGCACGGTGACGTCGAATCGGCTCACGGCGTCGGACGCGACACCGGACCTCGTCGACGAACTGCGCCGTCGGTTCGCGGGCGAACTGCGCGACCGGTCGGGCAAGGCGCCAGTGGCGGGCCGGTCGGTCCGGCTGCTCGAGAAGACGCCCAAGAACGCGTTGCGCGTGCCGTTCCTGCTCGAGGTCTTCCCCGACGCGCTCTTCGTCTTCCTGCACCGCGATCCACGCGCCAACCTGAGCAGCATCATCGAGGCGTGGCATTCGGGCGGCTGGGTGACGTACCGGCAGCTCCCGGACTGGGAGGGCGACTGGTCGCTGTTGCTGCCACCCGGCTACGGGGCTCTGCGCGGCCGGCCGGTCGAGGAGATCGCCGCCTTCCAGTGGAGCGAGGCAAACCGGACGATACTCGACGACCTGGGCGCCATGCCGCCGGACCGCTGGACGGAGGTGCGCTACGAGGACTTCGTCGCGGACCCGCAGCGCGAGACGCGTCGTTTGATCGAATTCGCGGGGCTGGCGATGGACGACGCGCTCGAGGCGTACGTTTCGGCCGGCCTGCCGAATTCGCGGTACACCCAGTCCGCTCCGGATCCGGACAAGTGGCGCCGCAACGAAGGTGCGATCCTGCGGGTCCTGCCGGTGGTTGCCGACGTGGCGCAGCGGCTCGGGCGCTGGCCGGTCGAGTGAGGAGCAGGTACGATCCGCTTACGTCAGGCGCTGCCGGACGAACCCCACATCCGCCGGTGCCGCAGGAGAAAAATTATGACTTTCAAGAACATCTGGATGGGTTGCCTCGCGGCAGGCCTCATGTCGGCTGCTGCGATGCCTGCCGTGGCGGAAGAGGCCGTCGGTTCGGACGCCGCAGCCAAGGCGGCCGACGAGGCGGTCGAGCAGTTCAGCTGCCGCTATGAGCGGCCGACCGGATCCCGCAAGGCCGTCAAGGTCTGTCGGGCCAAGTCCTCCATCGAGGAGGACGCGGACGGTTCGCGTCGCGCGATGGACAAGATGAAGCACTACGCGAACCCGGCGGCGGCCCCGGCGAGCGGCGGCTGACGCGCCCCTTCACTGCTCGCGGCGCACCCGGATTCCGCCCGAGGACTTCGGGCCCGTTGCCATGTACGAGCCGAGCGCCGCCTTGCGGATCGTGATCGTGTCGCCCGGGTAGAACCGCTGGCGCGGCGTCGGTTCGGTCTGCGACCACACCTGCCCGTTCTCTAGCGTCAGCCGGAACCGGTCGTACTGCAGCGGCTTCACTGCGGTGACGCGGCTCTCGACGCTCTCGATCTCGGGCGGCTTCTCGGGCTTGCGGCGCTGCTGTTGCTCGGGGGTGAGTCCGAAGGTCTCTTCCTGCGACGCCGGCGAGGCCGCCTGGGCTGCTGCCGCTGGCGCCGGGGCAATGGGCTCCACCGTGGCCCCGGATGCCCGGGCTGGAGCCTCCGGTGCCGCCGCCGCGATCGGCGCCGGTGGCACTGCGGCTGCCACCCCAGCCGCTGCGCCCGCGACGGCGGCGGGTACTGCCGCGGCCGAAGACGTGCCCGGGGCAGCCGACGTCGACGTCGACGTCGCAGCACGCGCCGGGGAAGCTGCGGCGCGCGGCGGGAACAACTCGTCGTAGCACGCGAGGCGTGCCCGGTCGTCCGCGAGGGCGGCACAGTTCGACACCGCCTGCACGTCGACCGCTGCGGCAAGCCCCATCACCACGATCCAGTCGAGCACGATTCGATCTCCGACTCCGGCCGATCCGTCCGGGCGCGCAGTATCGCGCGGCAGGCCCGGCATTGCGAGGAGCCGCTAGAATTCCGCCATGCACGACCTTGCCTCCCTGCCGGAGATCGACAAGTTCGAGTGGATCGGCGCCGGCTGCGCCCGGCTGCCGATTGCCGTAGACGCGTTGCAGGTCCGCGCCGAAGTCGATGCACTGCCCGCCGAGTTGTGGGGCAGCCGCGGCGGTCGCGGTGGCGTGCACGATCGCGCCGAGGCGATCTGGCTGCGTGGCTACGCTCCGGCCGAACGCCGTCCGGAGATCGACGAACGCGAGCCGTTCGCCCGGCTGCCGACGCTGCGCCGTCTCGTCATGGAGACGATCCCGGCGACGCCGCTGCGTTGCGTCCTCGCGCGGCTCGCGGCCGGCGCGGTCGTGCCCGCGCACGCCGACTCGGGTGCCTATTTCGTCCGCACGCTGCGCTTCCACGTCGCCGTGACGACCTCGCCGGCGGTCACCATGTATGCCGACGGGCACGTCTACCACATGGCGCCCGGCGAGGTCTGGGCGCTCAACAACGCCGCGATCCATGGCGTGCTGAACGACGACCCCGCGCTGCCGCGCACTCACCTGATCGTGGACTTCCTGCCGTCCGGGCCGCTGCGCGAGCTGCTGGATCGCGCCGACCGCGGGCTCGGCGTCCCGGTGCCAGAGGTCACCGCCCGCTTCGAGGCGATCTATCGAGCTGGGCTCGCGCAGGAGACCGCGCCCCGGTGATCGTCACGCGCGACTTCGTCTTCCTGCACCTGCACAAGTCGGGCGGCACCTTCGTCAACCAGTTCCTGCTGCGTCACTTCCCGGACGCAGAGTTCGTCGGCTATCACCTGCCGCGCGCGTACCTGCCGCGCGCCTGTGCCGGCCGTCCGATCTTCGGGCTCGTGCGCAATCCCTGGGACTACTACGTCTCGTGGTACGCGTTCCAGGCGGGCAAGCCCGCGCCGAACCCGCTGTTCCTCGCCGCGAGCGAACACGGTCGTCTGGGCTTCTCGGACACGGTCCGGAATCTCGCAGGACTCGGGCTGGACGCCGAACGCTGCGCTCGCGTCGCCGCGGCGCTGCCCGAGGAGTTCCCGAATCGCGGCATCAACCTGACGCGCCGCTGCCTCGGCACGCTCGCGGGTTCGCCGCTCGGCTTCTACTCGTGGCTGTACCAGCGCATGTACGGCGACGTCGCGGGCGTCACGATCGGCCGGATGGAGACGCTGCGCGAGGACCTCGCGCGGTTCCTCGCCACGATCGGCGTCCCGCTCGACGGCGCCCGCGCCGAGTATCTCGCGCGCCAGCCGCCGCTCAATGCGAGCAGCCATGCGCCGTACGCGTCGCTCTACGACGACGGGCTGCGCGATTTCGTCGCGGCGAAGGACGCGCCCGTCATCACGCGGCACGGCTACGCGTTCGGTGCCGCCGTCGAATCCGGCTGACGGCTCAGCGTCCCCGCGGCAGCAACAGGCGGCAATCCCCGATGCCGCACGAACGGCTTGCCGGTTTGCCGGCCTGTTGAGGCAGCAGATGAAACTCGCGGCGCCGGTAGTCGACGACGAAGCCCTGCAGGAAGCCGAGCAGGTCCATGCCGATCAGCAGCGTCGGTTCGGTCTCGAGCTGCCAGACCCGGAACACGTGGAAATCGCCGAACGTCACCACGAGGTTGCGCAGCGTCGCCTCGCCGATCGCGATCGCCGGCGCCTCGAGCGAGTGACCCTGCGCGATCGCGGGCGTCGCTCCCGTGACCGTCGTGGGAACGCCGATCACTTCGTCGCCGGTCGACGCCCGGAGCGCCTCGAGGAGTGCGAGGTTGCCGAGGCTGCGCTCGGCGCCGGTGTCGAGGATCACCTTGACCTTGACGTCGCCGACGCGGCCGTCGACGAGCAGCAGGCCGCCGCGCTCGAGCCGCGCCGGCACGACGAGGTAATCGCGCTTCGCGCGCCTGGCGTTCGACGGCCGGATGGTCACGCGATCCTTCGTGAAATCGACTTCGATGCGCGCGTCCTGCAGCGAGTCGACGCCGAGAATGCCGTCCGTGTCGGCGAATACGTCGTCACCGAGCACGGGCAACCGCGGGCGGTCGACCACGATCTCGCCGAAGCGCAGGCTCGTTGCCTGCACCGCGGGCAGCACCGCGGAACCGGTGACGCCGTGCACGCCGAGCGGCCGCGACGGATCGGCCACGAGCCCGAGCGCGAGCGCCGTGCGCGCGGCGATCGCGGACCGGTTCGCCCCGGTGTCGAGCACGAATCGGTACGGGCCGCGACCGTCGATCTCGCCCGGCACGACGATGCGGCCGACGGTGTCCAGCGACGACGGCTGGGCGTAGAGGGCCTCGGGCTCGGCGACCGTCTCGTCGATGGCCCGCGTGCCGCCGTCGGCGGCCGCGGCCTCGCCGACTGATCCGCAGGGCACCGACAGCAGCAGTGACGCGAACGCGGCGACGAGACTGCGCCTCCGGGGCGCAGCAGTCCGCGGCCACACGCGATCGGACAGGACCGGCGACACCTTTACTCCCGCACGGGCAGTTCCGTGCTCTTCCGGACGGTGCGCAATGCGAAACTCGACTGTACGCGAGCGACGCCCGGCAGGCGCGTCAGGTGCTGCGAGTGCAGTCGCTCGAAGTCGGCCGGGTCCGTGACGACGACGCGCAGCAGGTAGTCCTGCTGGCCGGTCATCAGGTAGCACTCCATCACCTCGGGCACGCGCTTGACGGCCGCCTCGAACGCGGCAAGGTCCCCCTGCTCCTGGCGGTTCAGCGTGATGCTGACGAACACGTTGCCCGGCAGGCCGACCCGGGCCTGGCTCACCAGCGCCGTATAGCGGTCGATGACGCCGGCTTCCTCGAGCGCACGCACGCGCCGGAGGCACGCCGATTCGCTCAGGCTCACCTTTTCGGCAAGCTCGCGATTCGTGAGGCGGCCGTCGCGCTGCAGCTCGGCGAGCAGCGTGCGGTCCGTGCGGTCGAGCTTCATTCGCAGACTCCTTCCGTTTTGTCGCTGTTGACGCAAGTATATTGCTCGATAACGCCGCTCGGGGCCCGCTTTTGCAGGGTCCTGCCATGCGCGGCGGGTATGCTCGGTCGTCAAACGAACCACTGCCCGAGGGGGGACAGACCATGCGCATCGGCGTGCCGAAGGAAATCAAGGTCCACGAATACCGCGTCGGCCTGGTGCCGGCGTCCGTCCGCGAGCTCGTCGAGTCCGGCCACGAGGTGCTGGTTCAGACCGGCGCCGGGGCCGGCATCGGCTTCGCCGACGCGGACTACCAGCGGGTCGGGGCGAAGATCGCGTCGGACGCCGCGACGGTGTTCGACCGCTCCGAGATGATCGTCAAGGTGAAGGAACCGCAGCCCGTCGAATGCGCGATGCTGCGCCCGGGGCAGGTGCTCTACACCTACCTGCACCTCGCGCCGGATCCGCAGCAGACCGCAGCGCTCGTGAAGTCCGGCGCCACCTGCATCGCCTACGAGACGGTCACCGCGCCTGACGGCTCGCTGCCCCTGCTCACGCCGATGAGCGAGGTCGCCGGGCGCATGTCCGTGCAGGTGGGCGCGTACTGCCTGCAGAAGGCCAACGGCGGCCGCGGCATCCTGCTCGGCGGCGTGCCGGGCGTCGCGCCGGCCAAGGTCGTGATCCTGGGGGGCGGCGTGTCGGGCACGCACGCGGCGGAGATGGCCGTGGGCCTCCGCGCCGACGTCACGGTCGTCGACCGCTCCGTCAAGCGCCTGCGCGAGCTCTCGTCGATCTTCGGGCCGTCGCTGCGCACGGAGTATTCGACGCAGGAGCACATCGATGCGCTCGTGATCGACGCCGACCTCGTGATCGGCGCGGTGCTGATCGCGGGCGCCGCGGCGCCCAAGCTCGTGACGCGCGACATGGTCCGGCGCATGAAGGCCGGCGCCGTGCTCGTCGACATCTCGATCGACCAGGGCGGCTGCTTCGAGACCAGCCGCGCGACGACCCACGCGGACCCGACCTACGTCGTGGACGACGTCATCCACTACTGCGTCGCCAACATGCCGGGGGCCGTGCCGCGCACGTCGACGTTCGCGCTCAACAACGCGACGCTGCCCTTCGCACGCAGGCTCGCCGACTTCGGCTGGAAGGCCGCGATGCAGGCGGATCCGCATCTCGCGAACGGCCTGAACGTCCACGCGGGGAAGATCACGAACCAGGCCGTCGCGCGCGACCTCGAGCTGCCCTACACGCCCGTCGCCGACGTCTTGCGGTAATCTCGTCGCTTCCTCCACACGCAGGGGAGCGTTCGACCATGCAGAGCCCGATCTTCTCGTTCCGGGACCGCACGGTGCTGGTGACCGGGGCCTCGAGCGGCATCGGCCGCGAGACTGCGCTCGCGTTCGCGGCGGCAGGCTCGAACGTGGTGCTGGTCGCCCGGCGCGCGCGCGTCCTTTCAAAGGTCGCGGCCGACTGCCGCAAGCTCGGCGCCCAGGCCCTGGTCGTCGCCACCGACGTCACGGACCGGGCTGCGGTCGCCGAGTGCTTCGGGCGCGCCGCGAAGCGCTTCGGTGGCGTCGACATCGTCGTGAACAATGCCGGGGTGCTGATCCCGGCAGCCGTCGTCGACCTGCGCACCAGCGACCTGCAGCGCATGCTCGACGTGAACCTCATCGGCGCCCTGCACGTGATGCAGGAGGCGGTCGAGCTCATGCGCCGCCAGGGACGCGGCCACGTCGTCAACGTGGGCTCGCTCGCCGGACGCCGCGGGTTCACGCCGCTCGGCGGCTACTGCGCGACCAAGTTCGCGCTCGTGGGCCTCACGGAGGCGCTGCGCACCGAGCTCGTCGGCGAACGCATCCACGTGTCGCTCGTGCTGCCCGGTATCGTCGACACGCCGATGGCCACGGCCGCCGCGCAGGACCCCGTGACCGCCGAGATGTGGCCGGGACCCGCCATGCCGGCTTCCTGGGTCGTCTGGTCGATCTTCCTGGCCGTGCGCTTCCGACTCGCCGAGATCGCGGTGCCCCCGGGCACGTCGCTGCTCGAGAAGCTCGCGGCGCTCGCCCCCGGCGCCACCGACACGCTGCTCCGCCGCGCGACGGACGCGGCGCGCGTCATCAAGCGCAGCCGCACAGGACGGGCCTCCCGATGAAATACGAACACCTCGAGATCGAGTCGGCGGGCGGCGTCGCGACGCTGTGGCTCGCGCGGCCCGAGAAGCTGAACGCTCTCGATCGCCCTCTGTGGGACTCCATCCCGGCCGCGGTCGCCGCGCTCGACGCGGACCCGGCGGTGCGCGTGATCGTGCTCGCGGGCCGCGGCAAGGGCTTCTGCGCCGGCATCGACCTGCTCGACCACGCCGCGCCGCTCGCGAGCGGCGGCTCGATCTCCGGCCGGGGCGAATCGCCGGTCGGCAAGCGGCGCGCGCTGTACGACGACGTCCGTCGCTACCAGCACACCGCGAGCTGCTTCGCCGACACCGACAAGCCCGTGATCGCGGCGGTGCACGGCGCCTGCATCGGCGCCGGCATGGACCTCATCACCGCGTGCGATTTCCGGCTGGCGGCGGTCGACGCGAAGTTCTCCGTGCGCGAGACGAAGATCGCGATGGTCGCAGACGTCGGCACGTTGCAGCGGCTGCCGCGCGTCATCGGCGACGGGCCGGCGCGCGAGCTCATCTACACCGGGCGCGACATCGACGCCGCCCGTGCGCTCCAGATCGGGCTCGTGAACGAAGTGCTGCCGGATGCCGCGGCACTCCACGCGCGGGCCCGGGAAATCGCGGACGAGATCGCGGCCAACTCGCCGCTCGCGGTGCAGGGCTCGAAGAAGGTGCTCGGCTACTCGGTGCGCCGCGACGTCGATGCCGCGCTCGACTACGTGGCGCTCTGGAATTCCGCGTTCCTGCACTCGGACGACCTGGCCGAGGCGATGAGCGCGTTCATGCAGCGGCGCCCGCCGAAGTTCCAGGGGCGCTGAGCGCACGGAGCTCGCACTCACGAGTGTCACGGGCTCCGGGCAGTGCCGCCTGGCAAGGACGCCGAGAACCCGAGTGCGGGCCGTGCACGGAAATGCGTCAGCGCGCGCCCTACGACGTCCGGATCCTGTATCGCGAGATGCTCGTGGTTGAGCAGCATCTCGACTCCGGCCGCGAGCTGAGCGGGCGTGCGATCGAGCACGGCATCGAGCACCCACGTCGTTTCGGCAAGCACGAGGTGCGATACCCACGCGCCTCCTTCGACGAAGGCTTCCGCCGCGGACACCTGTTCCGCATCGCCCCCCGGTAGTGAATCACCGTCAACGGATCCGCGAGACTCCGCCCAAGGGATCAGCCGGGGCCGGACGATCGGCGCGGCCTTCCGGGGAGGCGTCCGGCAAGGCTGTGCGCCGCATGGACGCGGCGCCCAGAGCCCCCAGGGGAGGGTTCACGGCGTCCTTGCCGGACGCCTCCCCGGAAGGCCGCGCTGGTCGCGCCGCCTCCGACGCTACGCGCTCTTCGCCTGCACCGCGGCCTGCGCGTCCCGCAGCTCGCGCCGCAGGATCTTGCCCACGTTCGACTTCGGCAGCTCGTCGCGGAATTCGACGTACTTCGGCTTCTTGTAGCCCGTGAGCTGCTGCCTGCAGAACTCCATGAGCTGCGCCTCGGTGAGCTTCGGGTCCTTGCGCACGACGTAGACCTTCACGGCTTCGCCGGACTTTTCGTCCGGCACGCCGACGGCGGCGCATTCGACGACGCCCGGGTGCATCGCGATCACGGCCTCGACCTCGTTCGGGTACACGTTGAATCCCGACACGATGATCATGTCCTTCTTGCGATCGACGATGCGGATGTAGCCGCGCTCGTCCATCACGCCGATGTCGCCGGACTTGAAG
>Ga0105090_10000431_pt1 | contig 20466 bp, 18 predicted proteins | sample PPLLak3March2015_FD_79110 | JGI IMG/M metagenome (GOLD analysis project Ga0105090, IMG submission 79110) | Freshwater sediment microbial communities from Prairie Pothole Lake near Jamestown, North Dakota, USA - PPLs Lake P7 Core (1) Depth... | ecosystem: Environmental > Aquatic > Freshwater >... | reverse complement strand
CACGGTCACGGCCCCGCCGCAACACTGGTTCAGCGCCGGGCCCAGTCCGAAGGGTTGATGCAGCTGCCGGGCCTCGCCGGATTCGGCCAGCAACTCGCGCGCCCGGCCGATAGCGGTATGCTCGAGACTGCCGCCGCCGATGCTGCCGTGCACGGCTGCTGCCGCGATGATCATGCGGCTGCCGGACTCGCGCGGGGCCGAGCCGAGGATCAGGTTCAGCGTGACCAGGACGCAGGGTTCGCCGGCGAGGACGCGTTGCAGGGTGAGCGGCCAGTCCATCGGCGGGCCGGGGTCACCGCAGGGCGCTGATGCAGGCCAGGACCCGCTCGGGGGTGGCGGGCGCGTCCAGCGCCGGCAGCCGTCCGTCGGGCGCCAGGCTGGCGATGGCCTGGTTGATCGCGCTGTGCGCGGCGATCGCCAGCATCAGCGGCGGCTCGCCGACCGCCTTGGAGCGGTAAATAGTGGGTTCGCGGTTCTCGCCCCGCTCCCAGATCTTGGCGTTGAAATGCGCCGGCAGGTCGCTGCAGACCGGGATCTTGTACGTCGAGGGTGCGTGCGTGCGCAACGCGCCGCGGTCGTCCCGCCACAGCTCCTCGGTGGTCAGCCAGCCCATGCCCTGCACGAAACCGCCTTCGATCTGGCCCAGGTCGATGGCCGGGTTCAGCGATTTGCCGGCCTCGTGCAGCAGGTCGACGGCGCGCAGGCGGTACTCGCCGGTCAGCGTGTCGACTTCCACCTCGCAGACGCCGGCGCCGTACGCGAAGTACAGGAACGGCCGGCCGCGCGCGGTCGCGCGGTCGTAGTGAATCTTGGGCGTCCGGTAGAAACCCGTGGCGGACAGCGACACCCGCGCCAGGTACGCCTGCATGATGAACTCGCCGAAGGGGGTGCGCTGGCCGGCCACCTCGACCATGCCGGCGGCGTAGCGCGGCGGTTCGCCGTCGCCGCCGTAGCGCTCGTGGGCGAACGCGGCCAGCCGCCGCTGAATCCTGCGGCAGGCGTTCAGCGCGGCCATCGCGTTCATGTCGGAGCCGGACGAGGCCGCCGTCGGGGACGTGTTCGGCACCTTGCCGGTGTTGGTGGCGGTGATCTTGACCCGGTCCAGGCCGAGGCCGAAGGCATCCGCCACCACCTGCGCGACCTTGATGAACAGGCCCTGGCCCATTTCGGTGCCGCCGTGGTTGAGGTGAATGCTGCCGTCCTTGTACACGTGCACCAGCGCGCCGGCCTGGTTGAGGAAGGCGGTGGTGAAGGAGATGCCGAACTTCACCGGCGTCAGCGCGATGCCGCGCTTCAGCACGGGGCTCTGCGCGTTCCAGGCCGCGATCGCCGCGCGCCGGGTGTGATAATCCGCCTCGACCTCCAGCTCGGCGAGCAACTCCGGCAGCACGTTGTCCTCCACCGTCATCCAATAGGGCGTGAGGTCGCGGCCGGACCCGCCGTACAGGTTGAGCTTGCGGATTTCCAGCGGATCCCTGCCCAGTTCGGCCGCGATCGCATCGATCACGCGCTCGATGCCCATCATGCCCTGCGGGCCGCCAAAGCCGCGAAAGGCCGTGTTGGACACCGTGTTCGTGCGGCAGCGCCAGGAGCGGATGCGGACATTGGGCAGGAAGTACGCGTTGTCGCAATGGAACATCGCGCGGTCGTTGATCGGGCCGGACAGATCGGCGGAACAACCGCACAGCGCCGCCAATTCGAAGTCGATGCCCTCGATACGGCCTGCGCCGTCGAAACCGACGTCGTAGCGGATGCGGAAGTCGTGGCGCTTGCCGGTGCTGATCATGTCGTCGTCGCGGTCCAGCCGGATCTTGGCCGGCCGGCCGGTATGGTGCGCGACCAGCGCGGTCAGCATGGCCCACTGGGCCGCCTGGGTCTCCTTGCCGCCGAAGGCGCCGCCCATGCGCCGCACCTCCACCGTGACCGCGTTGTCCGGCTTGCCCAGGGCCTGCGCGACCAGGTGCTGCACTTCCGCGGGATGCTGGCTGGAGGTGTACACCAGCATGTCGCCGTCCTCGCCCGGCACGCTCATGGACGCCTGGCCCTCCAGGTAGAAGTGATCCTGGCCGCCGGTGCGGAGTTCGCCGCGCAGGCGATGCGGGGCGGCGTCGATCGCGGCCCTGGCGTCGCCGCGCTGCATTTCGTGCGGATCGCTCACCCAGGCCTCGGCCGCCATCGCGGCCTCGATGTCCAGGATGGCCGGCAGCTCCTCGATGTCCACCTCGGCCAGGCGGGCCGCGCGGCGGGCCGTGTCGCGGTCCCCGGCGGCGACCGCGAACAGCACCTGGCCGTGGAACTCCACGGTCTCGCTGGCGATGAGTTCCTCGTCCAGCGTATGCATGGGCGAGATGTCGTTCAGACCGGGGATGTCCGCGGCCGTCAGCACCGCCACCACGCCGGGATGCCGGCGTACCCGGTCCAGCCCGAGCCGGCGGATCCGCCCGTGCGCGCAGCGGCTGGCGCCGAAATACACGTGCAGCAGGCCGGTCGGCTCGATGATGTCGTCGACGTAGGTGGCCCGGCCGGTGACGTGCTTGATCGCGCTGTCGTGCGGTTCGGCCTGATGCACCAGCGGATCGGCGGGCTTTGCAGTCGTGGCAGGTGTTTCGCGGTTCACGCGACCGCTCCGGCGGCGACCTGGACCGGCGCCCCAGCCTCACATTCGAGGTAAAAGCGCCGCAACAGGTTTTGCGCGGCGCGGCGGCGATAGTCGGCGCTGGCGCGCCAGTCGGTCAGCGGGGTGTAGTCGTCGGCGAGCGCGGCCATGGCGGCCGTGACGGTGGCTTCGGTCCACGGTTGCCCGGTCAGCGCCTGTTCGGCCCGCGGCGCCCGGCGCGGCGTTCCCGCCATGCCGCCGAAGCAGACGCGGGCCTGGGTGACGGTGGCGTCGCGCACCTGGACGGCGAACGCGCCGCACAGCGCCGAAATGTCCTGATCGAAACGTTTCGAGACCTTGTAGACCGCGAACCGCAATCCGTCGCCGGGCGCCGGAATGCGGACGGAATCGACGCACTCGCCCGGCCGCAGATCCTGCCGGCCGTAGTCGATGAAATAGTCTTCCAGCGGCAATTCGCGCCGGCCGTCCCGGCTGGCCAGGACCAGGGTGGCGCCCAGTGCGATCAGCGGCGGCGGCATGTCGCCGATCGGCGAGCCGTTGGCGATGTTGCCGCCGATCGTGCCGGCGTTGCGCACCTGCTCGGCGCCCAGCCGCAGCAGCAGCGCCCTCATTTCCGGATACAGTTCGCACAGGCCGGGCAGCGCGTCGCGGTAGGTCACCGCGGCCCCGATCCGCAGGCTGCCGTCGGCCTGCCGCCCGATGCCGAGCAGTTCGGCCACGTCGCCCAGCCAGATCAGCGTATCGAATTGCCGCAGCTCTTTCGTCAGCCACAGCCCCACGTCGGTAGCGCCGGCGACCAGGCGGGCCCCGGGGTATTGGTCCAGCAGGTCCCACAACCGCGCCAGGCCGCGCGGCGCGAACCAGCGCCGGCCGCCGGTCTCGAACTCGAGCGCGTCGTCCGTCCGCAGCGCGCGCAACCGGGCCGCGGTCTCCGGTTCCGCACGGTCGAAGGAATCCGCGCCCGCCTCCGCCAGGGCCTGGCGCGCGGCGCGGACGATCGGCGCGTAGCCCGTGCAGCGGCACAGGTTGCCGGCCAGGGCCCGGTCGATGACCGCGCGCTCGGCATCCTGGGGCGCCGCCCGAGCGCCGGGCTCGTGGTACAGGGTGAACAGGCTCATGACGAAGCCGGGCGTGCAGAAGCCGCACTGGGAGCCGTGCTGGTCGACCAGGGCTTGCTGCACCGGGTGCAGCCGCTCCTCGCCCGGCAGGCCGGTCGCGAGGTCCTCGACCGTGACGAGTTGCTTGCCGTCCAGGGTGGCCAGCAACTGGATGCAGGAATTGTAGGCCCGGTAACGGATGCGCTCGCCGTCCAGCGTGCCGACCGCCACCGTGCAGGCGCCGCAGTCGCCCTCGGCGCAGCCTTCCTTGGTGCCGGTGCGCCGCATCCGCGTGCGCAACCATTCCAGCACCGTGAGCTGCGGATCCTCGCCTGCAACCTCGACGGGCGTGTCGCCCAGCAGAAAGCGGATCGGCCGCGGCATGCGCGCCTCAGCTGCCCCGATACGTGCTGTAGCCGTAGGGCGAAAGCAACAGCGGAACGTGGTAGTGCCGGGACGGATCGGCCACGCCGAAGCGGATCACCACCCGGTCCAGGAAGGGTGGGTCGGTGACCGCGATCCCGTTGGCGCGGAAATACTCGCCGGCGTGAAACACCAGTTCGTACTCGCCGCTGCGCAGCGCGTCGCCCTGCAGCAGGGGCTCCGCGCAGCGGCCGTCGGCATTGGTCTCGCTCACGGCGAGAGGTGCGCCGCCCCGGTGGTCGCAGAACAGTTCCACGCGCACGCCGGCCGCCGGCCGGCCCGCGGAGGTGTCCAGAACGTGCGTGGTCAGTGCGCCCATGTCCTTCTCATCGAAACGGAACCCCGTTGCCGGCCCGAATTGCGCCCCATATTGCGCCCCATATTGCGGTCTGCAGCCGGCGTGCAGTATGTTGTCACGACAAAAGTATACAACCGCATGATGCAGAAATACCCACGGGACCTTGCCGGCTACGGCGCCAATCCACCCGACCCGCAATGGCCGGGCGACGCGCGGATTGCCGTGCAGTTGGTACTCAACTACGAGGAAGGCGCGGAAAACTGCGTGCTCCACGGCGATCCCGCCTCCGAGTCCTTTCTGTCCGAGATGGTCGGAACCGACGCCCGGCCGGGCGTGCGCCACCTGAGCATGGAGTCGCTGTACGAGTACGGCACGCGCGTCGGCGTCTGGCGGCTGCGGCGCCTGTTCCAGACCTACCGGGTGCCGGTCACGGTGTTCGCCGTGGGCATGGCCGTGGAGCGCTACCCCGATCCGGTGCAGGCGCTGCACGCGGACGGCCACGAGATCTGCAGCCACGGCTACCGCTGGATCGACTACCAGTACGTCGACGAGGCGACCGAGCGCGAACATGTCCGGGCCGCCGTCGCGGCCATCGAGCGGGCCGTCGGGGAGAGGCCCCGCGGCTGGTACACCGGGCGCAGCGGGCCCAACACTCGCCGGCTGGTGGTGGAGGAAGGCGGGTTCGTCTACGACGCCGACGACTACAGCGATGAGCTGCCGCACTGGAACCGCGACTTCGGCAGGCCGCACCTGGTCATTCCCTACACCCTGGATGTCAACGACATGCGGTTCGCCACGCCGCAGGGCTTCAACAGCGGCGAGCAGTTCCACGCCTATCTGAAAGACAGCTTCGACGTGCTCTACGCCGAGGGCGCGGAGCGGCCGCGCATGCTGTCGGTGGGCCTGCACTGCCGCATTGCCGGGCGCCCCGGGCGCCTGGCCGCGCTGGAACGCTTCATCCGCTACGCGCGCGCGCACGACCGTGTGTGGTGGTGCCGGCGGATCGACATTGCCGAGCACTGGCTGGCCCGGCATCCGGCGGGAGCGGCCTGAGATGGAGCGAGAGGCGAGCGAGATGGGCGTGTCCGAGTTCATCGAGACCTTCGGCCACGTGTTCGAGGGCTCGCCCTGGATTGCCGAGAACGCCTGGTACCGCGGCCTGGGCGCCCGGAACGACACCGCCGCCGGCGTGCACGAGGCGCTGTGCAACGAAATCCGCCGCGCGAGCCATGAGCAGAAGCTGGAGTTGCTGCGGGCGCACCCCGAACTGGGCGTGGCGATGGGCGGCCGCGAACTGAGCGAGTCGTCGCGCAGCGAGCAACTGCGCTCGGGCCTGGACGCGTGCACACCCGAGGAATACGCAGAGTTCCAGCGGCTCAATGCACGTTATCGCGAGAAATTCAGTTTTCCGTTCATTCTCGCGATCAAGGGTTACCACCGCCGGCAGATCCTGGAGATCTTCCGGCAGCGCGTCGAGCACGGCCCGGAGGAGGAGTTCCAGGCGGCGCTCGCCCAGGTCATGAAAATCGGCCTGTTCCGCTTGCAGGATCTGTACGAATGAGCCCGATCGGAGGCGACGCGGCGGGTTTCACGCTGCGCTACGTCGACCTGGCCCAGCCGCGGCTGGGTGCGCGGGTCGTCGCGGTTTCGGACGAGTTCTTCGCGCCGGGCGAGCGCCTGATCGATCCGGCGCCGCCGGTCTTCATCCCCGGCAAGTACGACGAACACGGCAAGTGGATGGATGGGTGGGAATCGCGGCGGCGGCGCACGCCGGGCCACGACTGGTGCGTGCTCAGAATTTGCGCCGGGGTCATCCACGGAGTCGACATCGACACCTCGTTCTTCACCGGCAACCATCCGCCGCGGGCCTCGCTGGAGGCCTGCCTGTCCGATGGCGGCCCGGGCCCCGACACGCGGTGGCAGGAACTCGTTCCGGCAACGGCGTTGAATCCCGACGCCCACCATTACTTTGCGATTGGGGGCGCACTTGGGGGCGCGACCGGGGACGAGCGGGTGTTCAACCACGTGCGGCTGAGCATTTTTCCGGATGGCGGCGTGGCGCGGCTGCGCTTGTACGGCGCGGCGCATTGCGACTGGTCGCGCTTTCCCCCGGGCGAGTGGCAGGACCTCGCGGCCATGGCGCACGGCGGCCGCGCGCTTGCCTGCAACGACATGCATTTCGGCCACATGTCCAACCTGATCGCGCCGGGCGACGGCGTGAACATGGGCGACGGCTGGGAAACCCGGCGCCGGCGCGAACCGGGAAACGATTGGGCGATACTGAAACTCGGGCGTTCGGGCACCGTGCGCCGCGCGCGCGTCGATACCGCCTTTTTCAAGGGCAACTACCCGGCCCGCTGCTCGCTCCACGGAGCGCTGCTGGACCTGGACGACGAAGACGTGTCGGCGCAGGCAGGCTACTGGCAGCCGCTGTTGCCCGAAGTCGAGCTGGGGCCGGACCGCAAGCACGATTTCCAACGGGAGATCCGGGACATCGGGCCCATCAGCCACGTGCGCTTCGACATCTATCCCGACGGCGGCGTCAGCCGTCTGCGCCTGTTCGGCGACTGGCCGGCGGAGTAGCGGGACCGTGCCCATCCGGCTGCCGGTGCGGGCTCTGACCCGCGCAGCGTTCGAGCCGTTCGGCGAGGTCATCGACATTGCGGGCCGCAGCCCGGAGACGATCAATGCCGGCCACACTCAGAAGTGGGGCGACCTGGCTTCGATCGACACGCTGGCGGAAGGCGGCCGCCCGGCGCTGCACCGCTATCGCAGCGAGCCGGTGCGCCTGCCCTTCACGGTCGAGATCATGGAACGCCATCCGCTCGGCAGCCAAAGTTTCGTGCCGCTGCACGACCGGCCGTTCCTGGTGGTGGTGGCGCCGGCCGGCGCCGAACCCGGGCCGCAAACCATCCGCGCCTTTCTGACCGATGGCCGCCAGGGCGTGAACTACTACCGTGGCACCTGGCACCACTACCAGCTGACCCTGGACCAGGCCGGCGATTACCTCGTCATCGACCGTGCCGGGCCGGGGCCGAACCTGGATGAACACCGCCTGGAGTGCCCCCTGATCATCGAGCGGGCCGAATGAAGCGGTAACCCCGGCCGGCCGGTTCGGCTGCACTTTCCCCTGAGCGCATGGCGTATCCTTGATATGATATTTTTTTTGCTTTAATATCATTTATATGCTATAAAACAATAAATTAAATATCACATATAAGTGATTAAAATGCATCCTGAAGATCGCGCCACGGCACGTCGCCGGCTCGACAAGCGCCTGAGTACATTACAGAACACGGACGCATTGGTGCGGCCACCGCGCGGGTGGCTCAAAGCAATCCGCAATGCTCTGGGTATGACGACGACGCAGCTCGCGCAGCGGCTGGGTGTCGCCCAGTCTCGTGTCATCGCGATTGAGCAGGCGGAAACCAAAGGCACGATCACGCTGAACAGCCTGGAAAAGGCCGCTCAGGCGCTGGATTGCCGACTGGTCTACGTGCTGGCGCCCAGGCACTCGCTGGAGGAGACGATCCAGCGCCGGGCTTTGCAGGCCGCAAAGAGGCGCCTGGAGTCCGCGGGCCACAGCATGGCGCTGGAAGCGCAGGGCGTGGAGGAAGCGGATGAGAACGAGCAGCTCAAGCGCCTCGTGAACCAGCTCATTGAAAAAGGCGGTTCGAAATTGTGGGAGGAAAATGCGTGACCGATCCTGTGCCTGAACAGGATGACGCGAATACGCCCCTCACGCCTGAGGAACAGGAGGGATTGATCCCCTCCTACATTACGCTGCGGTCCGAACTGAATGCAGCCGAGCAGGCCAATATCCTGGAGGCAGGGGAATGGGCGCTCGCGCGCCAGCGCAATGTGCTCGATGAACGTTTCCTGACGAACCTGCACAAGCGGATGTTCGGCCGCGTGTGGCGCTGGGCCGGACAATTCCGCAGAACGGACCGGAACATCGGGATCGATCCGTATCGCATCCCTGCAGACCTGCGCCAGCTTGTCGATGATTGCCGGTATTGGATAGAACACGGCAGCTATCCCCCGGATGAGATCGCCGCGCGCTTTCATCACCGGCTGGTGCTCATCCACGCGTTCCCCAATGGCAATGGCCGCCATGCACGCCTTGCGACCGACCTGCTCTTGGTCAAGCTGGGGCAACCACGCTTCAGCTGGGGCCAGGTCAATCTGGTCGATGCCACCGAAACACGGCAAAGATATGTTGCGGCCCTGCGGGCTGCCGACCATCATGATATCGGGCCGTTGCTTGAATTCGTGCGCTCATGAGCACGGTTTCCACGTCACCGTTATGCCCCTTGGCTACGCAGTCTTAACCCCTTACTATTGACTGTTCGGGTCGTCGCGGCACGCGATGCTGCACGGCCCGGGAGTGATGGCGGGGCGCCAAATAACAACCCGAGCCCCAGACAATTACCCGGATTCGTAGACGAGGACGCTCTCGATGTGCTCGATATTCGGCGTACTGGACGTGCGCCAGGACCTTACCGCCGTGCGCCAGATGGCGCTGCGGCAGTCCCGCCTGCTGCGCCATCGCGGGCCGGACTGGAGCGGTATTTACTCGGCTGACAAGGCCGTGCTGGCGCACGAGCGCCTGTCCATCGTCGACGTCAACACCGGCGCTCAGCCGATAATGAGCGAGAGTGGCCGCCAGGCCCTGGCCGTCAACGGCGAGATCTACAATCACCAGGACATCCGCGCGCGCTTCGAGGGCCGTTACGCGTTTCGCACGCATTCCGATTGCGAAGTCATCCTGCCGCTGTACCTCGAGCAAGGGCCGGATTTTCTCGATGAACTGAGCGGCATGTTCGCTTTCTGCCTTTACGACGAGGAGCGCGACCGTTGGATGATGGCGCGCGACCCGATCGGCATCATCCCGCTGTATTACGGCCACGACGCCCACGGCCAGCTGTTCGTGGCCTCGGAAATGAAGGCGCTGATGGAAGTCTGCAACCAGGTGCACGAATTCCCGCCCGGGCACTACTGGGTGAGCGGGCAGGCGGCGCCGCAGCGCTGGTACCACCGGGCCTGGGAGCGTTTCGAGGCGGTCGAGCACGCGGTCACCGACCGCGCGGCCCTGCGCGAAGCGCTGGAACGGGCCGTGATCAGCCACCTGATGACCGACGTGCCCTACGGGGTGCTGCTGTCGGGCGGCCTGGATTCTTCGATCACCGCGGCGCTGGCCGCGCGGCACGCCGCCATGCGCGTGGAGGACCACGAGGAAACGCCGGCCTGGTGGCCGCGGCTGCACTCCTTCGCCATCGGCCTCGAAGGCTCGCCGGACCTGGCGGCGGCCAAGCGCGCGGCCGACCACATCGGCACCGTGCACCACGGCTTCACCTTCACCATCCAGGAAGGGCTGGATGCGCTCGAGGACGTCATTTATCACCTCGAGACCTACGACGTGACCAGCATACGGGCGGCCACGCCGATGTTCCTGATGGCGCGCAAGATCCGCGCGATGGGCATCAAGATGGTGCTGTCCGGCGAGGGTGCCGACGAGATCTTCGGCGGTTACCTGTACTTCCACAAGGCGCCGGACGCGCGGTCCTTCCACGAGGAGACGGTGCGCAAGCTGTCGCGCCTGCACAGCTATGACTGCCTGCGCGCCAACAAGGCGATGGCGGCCTGGGGCGTGGAGGCGCGCGTGCCCTTCCTCGACAAGGGCTTCCTGGATGTCGCCATGAGCATCAACCCGGCCGACAAGATGGTCGGCCCCGATCACAGCGGAAAGCGCCGCATCGAGAAACACATCCTGCGCGAGGCCTTCGCCGACCTCTTGCCCGAGTCCATCGCCTGGCGGCAGAAGGAGCAGTTTTCCGATGGCGTCGGCTACGGCTGGATCGACGCCGTGAAGGAGTTCACCAGCCGGCAGGTCAGCGATGCCGAGATGGCGCGCGCCGCCGGGCGTTTTCCGTTCAACACGCCGGCGTCGAAGGAAGGCTACTGGTTCCGCAGCGTGTTCGAGCGGCACTTCCCGCTGGCCTCGGCGGCGCAGACCGTGCCCGGGGGCCCGACGGTGGCCTGCAGCACGCCCGAGGCGGTGTTGTGGGACAAGGCGTTGCAGGAAATGAACGACCCGTCCGGCCGCGCCATGCGCAGCGTGCACCAGAACGCGTATTGAGAGCCCGGGCATGAATTCGAAGCAAGCGGCGAAAGAGATCCTGGTCCAGAAGTTCGGCGGCACTTCGCTGGCCGACTTGCGCGGCTTCGAGGCCAGTGCCGGCGTCATCGCGCAATACGTGGGCGATCGCCAGGTCGTGGTCGTGCTGTCGGCGGTCAAGGGCGTCACCGACCTGCTGCTGGCCGCGATCGACACGGCCGTGGCCGGCGAGGACGGCGCGGTGCATTTGCGTGAAGCCTTCGCCCGGCAGCGCGCCATTGTCGAGGAACTCGCCGCGCAGGGCGTGCCGACGCCGGAAGCTTCGGCGTTCTTCGCCGAACAGGAGGAAATCCTCAATCGGCGCATCGAGGGCATCCGCCTGCTGGGGCAGTGCCCGGACGAGGCGCGTGCCCGCATCCTGGCCAGCGGCGAGGGCTTCAGCAGCCGGCTGATGGTGGACGTGCTGAATCACCAGGGCGTTCGCGCGCAGTGGTCGGACGCCGACGTGCTGCCGCTGGCCAACGAAGACTGGCTGGATTCGCTGGTCGATATCGAGGCGGCCGGCCCGCTGCTGCGGCAGCGGCTCCTGGCGGACAGCCAGGTGCTGGTGCTGCCTGGCTTTTACGGCCGCAACGCCAAGGGCCAGATCCAGCTGCTCGGCCGCAACGGCACCGATTACTCGGCCGCCGCGGTGGCGGCCGCGCTGGGCGCCGGCCTGTGCCAGATCTGGAAGGACGTGGACGGCTTCTTCACCGCCGATCCGCGCATCGTCAGCAACGCGCGCTGCCTCGAGGAAGTCAGTTACGACGAGGCCATGGAGCTGACGTACTTCGGCGCCAAGGTGATCTCCGCCAAGGCGCTGACGCCGCTGGCGGCCAACGACATCCCCTGCGAGGTGCGCAACACCTACGATCCCGCGCAGCCGGGCACCCTGGTGCACAGCCAGGCCAAGCGCACGCACGTGGTGCGTGGCATTTCCCACCTGCACGACGTCTCCTCCATCACTCTGCAGGGCGGCGGCCTGCGCGGCCGCGTCGGCATCGCGCGCCGCGTCATGGACGCGCTGGCCGGCGAAGCCATTTCCATCCTGCTGATCGTGCAGTCCTCCTCGGAATACAGCATCACGCTGTGCGTGCGCCGCGCCGACGAGCGCAAGGCGCGCAAGGCGCTGGAAGAGGAATTCCACTTCGAGCGCCTGCACGGCCTGATCGAGGAGATCGGCGTGCAGAGCGACCGCGCGGTGGTGTCGCTGGTCGGCGAGGGCATGAAGCACTACCGCGGCATTGCCGCCCGTTTCCTGACCGCGATCTCCTCGGCCGGCGTCAACGTGGAGGTGATCGCGCAGGGCTCGAGCGAGTGCGCCATCGCGGTCGTGGTGCGCGGCGAGGACGCCAAGCCGGCCACTCGCGCGGTGCACACCGCGTTCTTCAGCCGGTCCACCCACATCGACGTGGTCCTGCTGGGCTGCGGCAACGTCGGGGCCGAACTGCTCGACCAGTTCCAGCGCCAGGCCGCGGGCCTGGCCGAACACCACGTCGACCTGCGCGTGCGGGCCATCGCCAACAGCGAGAAGCTGCTGGTGGCCGACGACGTGATCGACCTGTCGCGCTGGCGCGAGGACCTGCAGGGCAAGGGCAAGCGCTGGACGCTGGACGACGTGATCGCGATCCGCAAGAACCTCGGGCTGCTCAGCCCGACCATCGTGGACTGCACCACCGACGCCGAACTGGCCGGCCAGTACGTGACCTTCCTCAACAACGGCTTCAACATCGTCGCCGCCAACAAGAAGGCCAATACCCAGGATTACGCCTATTACCGCGCAATGCGCGAGGCCTCGACGCGCAATTTCCGCAAGTTCCTCTATGAGACCAACGTGGCGGCCGGCCTGCCGTTCATCGATACCCTGCAGGGCCTGATCCGCTCCGGCGACGAACTGCGGACCTTCGAGGGCATCCTGTCGGGCTCGCTGTCGATGATTTTCGGCCTGCTCGAGGACGGCGTGCCGCTGTCGCAGGCAGTCGCCCGCGCCATGGAGCTGGGCTACACGGAGCCCGACCCGCGCGACGACCTGTCCGGCATGGACGTGGCGCGCAAGCTGCTGATCGTCGCCCGCGAGGTCGGCCTGCAACTCGAGCTGGGGGACATCCAGGTGGAGCCGGTGGTGCCGCTCGACGTGGTCGGCCACGTGGACCGCTCGGAGCTGATCGACACCCTGCGCACGCTCGACGCGGACTTCGCCGCACTGGTAGCAGAGGCTGCGGAGGACGACAAGGTTCTGCGCTACGTGGCGCGGCTGCAGGGCAGCGACTGCCGCGTCACCATCGAAACCGTGCCGAGGAGCAAGCCGCTGGGGGCGATCCGCGACGGCGAAAACGCGCTGGTGATCCACACCCGCTACTACCAGCCGATCCCGATGGTGCTGCGCGGCTACGGCGCCGGCGCCGCGGTCACGGCCGCGGGCGCCTTCGGCGACCTGCTGCGCACCGTCTGGCGGCCGCTCGACAACTGACCGGCTGCAAAGATCACATGGAACGGAAGAGTCGCTGATGCCACGAGGAGTCCGCAAACCCGGTAGTCATTCACTGACGGTCTACGCGCCCGCCTCGATCGGCAACGTGTCGGTCGGCTTCGACGCGCTCGGCCTGGCCCTGGCCCCGCTCGACGGCACCCTGCTGGGCGACCTCGTGCAAGTGGCGCCCTTCCCCGCCCGGGAAACCGCAACGGACTGGCGCTTGCAGCTGGACGGTCCGTTCGCCGCCGACCTGCCGCGGGATGCGGAAGACAACATCGTCATCGCCTGCTGCCGGGCCTACGAGGCGGCTGCCCGGAAGCGCGGCGTGGCGATCAGCCCGCTGCGGGTCCGGCTCAGCAAGCGCCTGCCGATCGGCAGCGGGCTCGGCTCCAGCGCCAGTTCCATCGTGGCCACCCTGGAAGCCCTGAATCGCTGGCACGACAACCTGCTGAGCCTGCCGGAGAACTTCCAGCTGATGGCGGAAATGGAGGGCCGCATCAGCGGCGAGGTTCACCTGGACAACGTGGCGCCCTGCCTGTTCGGCGGATTGCGCCTGTGCCCGCCGGGCAGCCAGACCGAGTACGCACTGCCCTGGCCGGGCGCCTGGCGCGCGGTGGTGTGCTGGCCGGGCACCCGGCTGGAGACGCGCGAGGCGCGCGCGGTGCTGCCGGCCGAGCTGCCGCGCAAGGTCGCGGTGCGGCACGGCGCGCAGTTCGCCCAGTTCGTGCATGCCCTGCACACCGGCAAGCTGAAGCTGGCCGCGGACTGCGTGGTCGACCACATCGCCGAGCCTTTCCGGCGCGCGCTGCTGCCGGGTTTCGACGAAGCGCGGGTGGCGCTGCGCAAGCTCGGCGCGCTGGCAGTCGGCATCTCGGGATCCGGACCGACCATCTTCGCGCTGGTGGACCACCACGCGGTGGCGGCGCAGGCCCGCGACTGGATGGCGGCGAATTACCGGCAGAACGAAAGAGGCTTCGTGCATGTCTGCCGCGCCGATCTCGGCGGCGCCCGCAGTGTCGACTGACCTGCGTGCCGAACCGGTAGCGCCCACGTGCAGCTGATCAACATCAAGGATCCGACCGAACAGGTCAGCTTCCGCCAGGCAGTGCTGCGCGGCCTGGGGCGCGGGCAAGGCCTGTATTTTCCGAAGCACTTCGAGGAGCTGGCGGACGTGCCCGGCCTGCTGCGGCAGCCTTTCGTGCCGCGCAGCGTCGCGGTGCTGCAGCACCTGGTCGGCGAGGAGATCGGCGCGGACACGGTCGAGCGCATGGTGACGTCCGCCTTCGATTTCCCGATCGCCGCGCCGGCCTTGCCGGGAGCGGACGGGCGGGTGCGCGCGCTGGAGCTGTTCCACGGCCCCTCGCTGGCCTTCAAGGACTTTGGCGCGCGCTTCATGGCGCGCTGCCTGGCCGAGTTCCACGACGGCGGCCCGATGACCATCCTGACCGCGACTTCGGGCGACACCGGCGCCGCGGTGGCGCACGCGTATTTCGGCCAGCCGGGCATCCAGGTCGTCATCCTCTATCCGCGGGGGCGTATCTCGCCGCTACAGGAAAAGCTGTTCTGCACGCTGGGCGGCAATGTGCGCACGGTGGCCGTCGAATCCGACTTCGACACCTGCCAGGCGCTGGTCAAGCAGTGCTTCGACGACGCCGAGCTGAAGCAGCGCCTCGGGCTGAATTCGGCCAATTCGATCAACATCGCGCGCCTGCTGGCGCAGGTCTGCTATTACTTCGAAGCCGGCGCGGCCGTGCGGGACATCGAAAACACCGTGCTGTCCGTGCCCAGCGGCAATTTCGGCAATGTCACGGCCGGGCTGGTCGCGCGCCGCATCGGCCTGCCCTATAAACGCATCATTGCCGCCACCAACGTCAACGACACGGTGCCGCGGTTTTTCGCCTCCGGCCGCTGGAACCCGCAGCCCACCGTCGAGACCCTCACCAACGCGATGGACATCTCGCTGCCCAACAACTTCCCGCGCGTGCTGGAAATGGGCGAACGGCACGGCCTGCACCTCGCGGAACTGCTGGCGGCCACCTCGCTGGACGATGCGGAGACGCGCGAGGCGCTGCGCGCGCTGCATCGGCGCGGCTACCTGGCCGACCCGCATAGCGCGCTGGCCTGGGCGGCGCTCGACCGCGCGCTGGCGGCGGACGAGGAAGGCGTCTTCCTGTGCACCGCCCATCCGGCCAAGTTCCTCGAAGTGATCGAGGAGACGCTCGGCATCGACCTGCCCTTGCCACCGGAGCTTGCCGCCGTTCGCGAAAAGGGCGTGCTCTCCAGCACCATCCCCGGCACGTTCGAGGCTTTGAAGCAGGAACTGCACGGAGCGCCCTGAGCTTCGCCGCGGCGGCTATTGGGGTAAGATTCGGATGTGCTCTGCGGGGCTCAGCAGGCTCGAGGCCAGGGGGCCGGTTGCTTGGCGATCATCGACCGAATCAAACACAAAGGTCCGCAGGTGGAGGCCCGCATCCGGGTCGGCCGGCGCACTCACCAGGTCAGTTTCAGCGCAAGCCAGCCACTGTCCGGCGCGGCGGCCGAAGCCCTGCTGCTGCTCGCCCTGCCGGCTGCCATGCGCAGTCGGGAGGCGCTGATCCTCGAGGATGCCGTCTCGCCGCGGTTGCTGGCCGCGATTCCCGCCGTGCAGGACATCTACCATTCCTGGGACCGGGACCTGCAGCCGGTCGAGGTGCGGGCGCCGCAGCGTGACAGCGCGGGCCGGCATGCGCCGAGGCCGGCCGGGCAGGTCGCGCTCGCTTTCACGGGCGGCGTCGATTCGTTCTACTCGGCGCTGCGGACCGCGGACGCCGCGCTGCTTTACGTGCACGGCCTCGACATTCCCCTGGCGAACCAGCGGCTGCGTGGGCGCGTTCGCGAGAGACTGGCCTGGGCGGCGTCGGAGCTGGGCCGGCCATTGCTGGAGATGGAGACCAACCTGCGCGATTTCTCCGATCGTTATCTGGACTGGCACCTGGCATTCGGCGGCGCGCTGGCGGCCTGTGCCCTGCTGCGGTTGGGCGACTTCGCCGAATTCGGCATTCCCGCGGGCCAGTCCTACGCGTTCCTGCAGCCGGACGGCGCCCACCCGGTTCTCAATCCCTTGTTCAGCACCGAGGACCTCGCGATCCGGACGCTCGGCTGCGAGGCGCGGCGGGTCGACAAGGTGCAGGCGATTGCGTCTCACCCGGTGGTGCACGGCGCCTTGCGCGTCTGCTGGGAGAACCGCGGCGATGCCTACAACTGCGGCGTGTGCGAGAAATGCCTGCGCACCATGGCCGCCATGGACATTTTCGGCGGACTCGAACGCTGTTCGACCTTTGCCGTGCCGCTGGACTACGGGCGGTTGGCGCGGGCCGTGGCGCCACACGCTTCGCTGGACATGTTCGTGCGGGACAACCTGGAGGCGGCGCGCCTGCACGGCGCGCGGCCGGAACTGATTGAGAGCCTTGAGCAGGCGCTCGACCCGGGGCGGATCCGGGTGTTCCGCACGCTGCGGGCCGTGGTGCCGCGGCGGCTCAGAAATTTGCATTACCGGATTGTTCACCGCAGTTCCGCCAGGCGCTGACGATGCTGAAACTGATGCAGTACGTAAATCCGGAAGTGCGCGCATTGCGCGAGCGCTTCGCGATCGACACGCCGCGCCCCGGCCTGCTGGAGTGGCTGGCCGCTCCCTTGCACTGGCTTGCGCGCTGGCTCGACCTGCTGCTGATGGAAAAGCGCAAGTGGACCCCGCTGCCCTGGCGCCACCGCTTGCGCGCCTGGCGGTTGGGATTTACCAGTTTCTCCTACAGTCTGTACGAGCTCGAACGCAACCCGCCGCAAGACTATCTGCCCGACAGCGCGGCCATCCTCCGCGCGGACCGGCCCAACGGCCGCTACAACGAGGCGGTGTTCAGCAAGGTGGTGTTCAGCCGCATGCTGAAGTCGCTGGGGGCGCCGCAACCGCCGCTGCTCGGCGTGATTTGCCGCGGCGCCCTGCTCCCGGAGGCAGGCCCCCCGGGCGATTCGCTGGCGGGCCTCGTGACCTTGCTGGAGTCCGGGCGCAAGCTCGTGTTGCGGCCCTCCTATGGCGGCGGCGGTACCGGCATCCTGTTCCTGCAGCGGTCCCCGGCTGGCTACCAAGTCAATTCGCTGCCGGCTTCGGCCGCCGAGTTGGAGGAGCTGGTCCGCGGCCTGGACGATTACCTGGTGACCGGCTTCGTGGAGCAGGCCGCGTACGCCAGGGAGATCTTTCCCGGCTCGACCAACACCCTGCGCATCCTGACCCTGTGGGACTGCGAGGCGATGCAGCCTTTCATCGCGGCGGCGTGCCATCGCTTCGGGCGCGCCGGCCGCGGGCCGCTCGACAACTTTCACGCCGGCGCCGGAGGTACCTCGGTACCCATCGATATCGCCAGCGGGCGCCTGGGCCGCGCCGTGATCCGGGATGGCCGGGAGATCAGCCGCGTGGCCGACCATCCGGACACCGGCCGGAGGATCGAGGATGTCGTCGTGCCTGGCTGGCGCGACACCATGGACGGGCTGCTGGGCCTGGCGGCCCGGATGCCCTTTGCCCCTTGCGTGGGTTGGGACCTGGTCAAGCTGGAGGACGGCTGGACCTGTCTCGAGGGCAACCCGCTGCCGGGATACCACGTCTGGCAGGTCCACGGCGGCGTGCTGCGGGATCCCCGGGCGCGCCGCTTCTACCGCGAATTCGGGATGCTGAGATGAGCTTGCTGCCGGTCGACGTGGTGGTGCTCTGCCTGGACCGCATGGAAGACACGCACGAGTGCATCGACAGCGTCCTTGGGCAGGACCACCCCGACGTTCGCCTGTGGCTGCTCGACCAGGGCAGCGAGCGGCCGATGGTCGAGAGCCTCCGCCGGCGCGCCCGCGACCAGGGCTTTGTCTTCGTCGAGGGCGAGCGCACCGGTGTCGCCGCGGGGCGCAACCAGGGCTACCGAATGGGCTCCGCTCCGGTCATCGTGGCGCTGGACAACGACGCGGTGCTGGCCGATCCGGGCGTCCTGACCCGGGTTGCGCAGCGCTTCGGCGCGGATCGCCGACTGGGGGCGCTGGCCTTCGCCGTGCACGATTACGCGCGGGGCGGCCCGGACCTCGGTAGCTGGGGTTATCCCTGGCCGCCCGCGAGTCACTTCGGGCGCGAGTTCTTGGCCGCCCGGTTCTGCGGCGCCGGTCACGCGGTCGTCCGTGAGGCGTTCGCGGCGACCGACGGCTACGACGAACGCCTGTTCTTCTTCGGCGAAGAGCTGGATCTGTGCTGGCAGCTGATCGCAGCCGGTTACGAGATCCGTTACGTTCCGGACCTCGCGGTGCGCCACAAGTCCAGCCTCGAACGGCGGCTGGACTGGGCGGGCGGACGTTTCTACTACAACGTGCGCAACATGATCTACCTTAACCGCAAGTACCTGCCGGTCCGCGGGCTGGCGGCAGCCTACGCCGCGGGTTACTTGCTGAAGGGGCTGCGGAACGGCCTCGCCGGCGAAGCCGTGCGCGGCATCCGTGACGGACTGCGCCTGGGCCGCCAGGCCGGCACACGCAGGCTGCTGCCCCGTCCGGCACGGGACTACATACAACGTCACGAGTTCGCCCCGCGCGGCTCCGCCTGGCGGCGGCTCTGGCGCGAGGTCCTTCCCCACCTCGTGTACACGCGGGCAGCATGAGCAGCGAGCCGCTTGGCAGGATCGACCTGTCGCCGGGTGAATTTCTCGCGACCCTGCGCGGCCGGCGCGTTTATTTCGACGCATTGCACGGCAACCATGGCGATCGCTTGCTGACGCTCGCCGCGCAAGCGCTGCTCGCCGGCGCCGGTATCGAACCCGTGCGCCGGATTCGCGCGGCGGACTTCATCCTGGTCAACGGCGGCGGCAGCATGGCGGATGGCTGGTTCGGACTGGCCCGGCTGGCCCGCTATTGCCGGTCGTTTCCCGGCGTGCCGCTGGCTGTGCTGCCGTCCAGTTTTTACTTCACCCGCTCGAACCTGGCGGAGCTGTGCGCCGGGCGGCGAGCCCCGATGTGGTTGTGGGCGCGGGAACGGCCGAGTTTCAACCTGCTGCTGCGGCAGCGGGCGCAGGGCTGGCGGCTCCAGATTGGACTCGACCACGACCTGGCCTTCGCGCTTCGGCATCACCCCTTGATCGAGGACCTGGTTCGCACGGCGCAGCCGAGGCACCTGCTGGTCGTCGAGCGCGACGATTGGGAGGGCCCGACGGGCCGCCGCCGGCCGCTGTCCCCTCCCGGCCTGGGCTTCATCCCGGAAGCGATCAGGAGCCGGGCCCGCAGGGCCCTGCTCGCGCCGCTGCGTCGCCGCCAGGACCGGGCATCGGCGTTTTGCCGGGCAGCGCTGGCGTACGCGATACAGCGGCATCCGGAGTCCGCCGGCCTGCCGTCGGTGGTGGCCGATGTCAGCCTGGCCGAAACCTGCGATTTCGAGGCGTTCCTGCGCCAGGTAGCGGGGGCCGCGGTCATCGTGACCACCCGCTTGCACGTCGCCATCCTGGGCCAGCTGCTGAAGATCCCGACTTACCTGGTGGACGGCCGGTACCACAAGTACCGCGGCGTGTTCGAGTATTCGATGCAGTCGGAAGGCGTCGAATTGGCGACATGGGATGGAGCGCGGCTCAACGCGCAATCCAGCGGGAATGGGGCGGATGCGCGGCCTCCACCTTGCGCCCGGTGACCATGGCCTTGACCAGGTTCTCGCGGTGCAGGTAGCTGGAGACCAGCGCGCCGGCAACGTGGACGATCACCAGCACCAGGGTCAGGTTGCCGAACAACTCGTGCAGCTCCTCCCAGAACTCCTCCGCGGACTCGGAAGCCGTCATCAGGCCGGCGAGCGGCCCGGCGTGCTCGTCCACCGCGTAGAGCGCCATGCCGCTGCCGGCGGTCAGGGCCAGGCTCAGCAATAGAAGCAGGATCATCACGCCGCCCGCGGGATTGTGTCCGCGGTAATGCTCGGGCCGGCGGCCCAGGAGGCTCTTCAGGTAGGCGAGGATGCGTGCCGGCGAGTACAGGAAGTCGCTGAAGCGGGCGTGCCGGGTGCCGATGAATCCCCACAGCAGCCGGAACAGCACGACGGCGGCCAGCAGGTAGCCCGCCCACATGTGCACGGGGGCCTCGCCCTCCGTGATGTAAGCCGTGATAAAACTGAATACGAGGGTCCAGTGGCCGATCCGCACCACCGGATCCCATATCCTGGAAGTGACTTTGCCCTTGGAAGTAATGGAATCTGACGATGGCATGAGGGTTCTCCATGTGATTTGCCCGGCTTCAATCTCGGCCGCGCCGCACCTTGCTACAATGCGTCATCCGGCGAATGGCCGCAGCGCGCCGGTCCAGCAGAGTGTCCAGGCGGCCGGCGAGGACAGCACGTATGTCAAATGACGTACCGGAAACGGGGTT
>Ga0105090_10000430_pt1 | contig 20497 bp, 19 predicted proteins | sample PPLLak3March2015_FD_79110 | JGI IMG/M metagenome (GOLD analysis project Ga0105090, IMG submission 79110) | Freshwater sediment microbial communities from Prairie Pothole Lake near Jamestown, North Dakota, USA - PPLs Lake P7 Core (1) Depth... | ecosystem: Environmental > Aquatic > Freshwater >... | reverse complement strand
TCGCGTCGGTGTCACCGCCGATGATGGCGCGCTTCGACTTGCGCTGGTCGCCACCGATGATGGCGTTGGTATCGCCGCCGATGATCGCGTCGGTGTCACCGCCGATGATGGCACGCTTCGACTTGCGCTGGTCACCACCGATGATCGCGTTGGTATCGCCGCCGATGATCGCGTCGGTGTCGCCACCGATGATGGCGCGCTTAGATTTCTGAAGCGAAGTAGTGGGGGAGTCAGCCGCAGCGGTCATAGCCACGGAATGTGACAAAGCCAATGACACTGCTATCGCAATTGCGCGAACGCTACCCTTATCAATCATTGGCGTTCCCCTTCGTCTTTGAATTCGTAAGTTCCGGATCGTTTCGCTATTTGAACGAGTATTTCGTTCTCATCCGGGATCGTTGGGTCCTTCTCAACGAAGTGGAAAATCCCAACTCCCGTTCGGATCGACTCATTCGGCGGCAGTCGATGTCCGCCTTTGATTTCGTTCTCGCCAAGCCAGTCATCCAATATTTCGAGCAGTTCTTGTCCTTTCTCGCGAATCAGAGCATCGAATGCCTGGAATCCGTTCGCGGAAAGCCCTTCCATGGTTATCGCGTACCGCTCGAAACGTCCTTCTCCTTGCTTCTTCTTCTGTAGGTTGAAGTCAACGGTATCGATGAAATAGCTGACGACGTTACCGAGACGTTCGAGTCCGACCGGATCAAGAGGAGAGGGAAGGTAGGTTCGGTTAAGTAGCCGAACGTAGCCGTCGTCCGTTTCAAGCGCGGCGTTTACTCGAAGAAGCTCGTCCAGCAAAGCGCGCGGCGTGACGCCATCCGCGTACGTCTTCACGAGATGCTCGAAAGAAATCGTGTCCCCATATAAAGGGATCTCGAGAGGTAACCCGTACGGCCCGAGGTACTCCGGGTCTTGACTCCACGCTTGGAGAACCCTTGCGATTCTGTTCAGGCCAACTTCGGAATCGTCGTTCGCGTCCTGCGCGCGAATCCGACGGATCTCCTCTTTCTTAATGCCGGTGAGGATTGAGAGTCTGGAATCACTGTGCGGGCGTCCAACCGGAATCAGGTCGACACTCGCGATGTCAATGAAAGCACCGCGTACCGCGTCCGAAAACTCGCCGTAAGACACCCCATGGCGAATCAAAATCCGGACGAGCGGGTGCAGCAGGTGCCGGCAAGCCGCAATCAACGGTTTCTTGACCTTCTCGCTCATTCCCGGCCCGTCTTTGGCCCACTCCGCCCTGATTGCTAGCGCCGCTGACATGGGTAGTTATTGTTAACTCTGGGGTCGGACTATATAGAGCCCGCTTCGCCGGTCAAGAGTTGAACATATTCGTAGACTTACGTAGCCCAGCTGAGTCCGCCTCTCGGATCCCCGCCCAGGATCGGTCGGATCGAAAGTGGAGCAAATTCAGAGGGGTAGTGGGGGCGGCTAAAGCGCGGTGTCGGATAGGGAACTTCGCGGCGTAAGGCCGGTGCCCGGCAACCTATGTAAAGGAACCGGTGCCTTTGGCCTGATGAGCAGACGCTGGTTCAGGAACGACTTATGTCGCGCTAATGGACACGGGTTCGGCGACCTGCAAAAATTACGAAAACAACTACTTAGGCTGCTTACCTCGATAAGCAGTTAGAACCAGTGGGCGTGCAAGACGACACGCCAGGGCGTGGTGAAGGGCGGGTCCGACCGACCGCCGACGATCGACCTTCAGGTGCGCACGAACCGTCTTCCCCTCGATCGACAGATCGCGGACGGGACACTTGCAACGACCGCCCGAGGCGCCCCCCGCGCCAAAAGAAACGGCCGGCTCCCCCGTCGGGAGAACCGGCCGCTCCAGCGACAAAGAGCGCTTGACAGTGATCAGTTCTTCTGGACGTCCGCCGTCTTGCGGAGCTCGTCGAGGTAGGCCTGCAGCTTCTTGCGCTGCGCGAACATCTCGACCTGCGGCTTAACCTGTTCGAAGTCGGGCACCTCGGGGCTGCGCATGTCCTCGAGCTTGATCACGTGGAAGCCGAACTCGCTCTGCACCGGCGTCGTGGTGATCTGTCCCTTCTCGAGCGCAATCACTGCGTCGGCAAAGGGCTTCACCATCGACTGCGGCGAGAACCAGCCGAGGTCGCCGCCGCTCGCGGCGCTCGAGTCCTTCGACTCGGCCTTGGCCAGCTTCTCGAAGTCGCCACCGGCCTGCAGCTCGCGGATGATCGACTCGGCCTGTTCCTGCTTCTCGACCAGGATGTGCCGGGCCTTGTACTCCTTCGGCATCTGCGCGATCTGCGCGTCGTACTCGGCCTTGAGGTCGGCCTCGGACACGGGGTTCGCCTTCACGTACTTCTCAGTCGCCGCCTCGGCGAGGATCTGGGTACGGAGCAGGTCGATGCGCGCGGCGACTGACGGGTCCTTGAGCATTCCGTCCTTCTCGCCGGCCTGTGCCGCCAGCGTCATGTTGATGAGCTGGTCGAGCATCTGCGTCTTCTGCTCGTCGGTAGGCGGCTCCTCGGAGCCGCCCGTGACGGCCTTCATGAACACGTCGAACACTTCGCCGCTGATCTTCTTGCCGTTCACGGTCGCGACCGTCGCGCTCGCGGCCTGTGCGGCCTCGGCGGCGGGCTTCGCGGCGTCCTCTGCCGGCTTGGTGCACGCGGCGAGCGCGCCGGCGATGGCGAGGACGAGGATCAGTCTGGAATTACGCATCGGTAGCCTCTGGTGGTGAATGCAGTCAGGAATGGGCAGCGTCCTCGCCGGGGGCGAGCGCCTGGATCGACAAAGCGTGGATGTCGGTCTTCATCAGGTCGCCGACGGCGTCGTAGACGAGCCGGTGGCGCCGCAGTGTCCCGAGCCCCGCGAATCGCGACGACTCGATGATCACCGAAAAATGGCCGCGGCCGTCGGCGGCGCCGGCGTGTCCCGCATGATGATGGCTGTCGTCGACTACCTCGAGCAACGTGGGCTCGAGCGCGCCGCGCAGTCGCTCGGCGATGCGTTCGACACGGCTCGTCGTCACGGCAGCACCTTGATGAAGGGTCGTACCTCGACCGACTCGAACACGCCTTCGGTCACGTACGGGTCGGCTTCGACCCAGCGCCGGGCCTCCTCGAGCGAGGCGAACTCCGCGATGATCACGCTGCCCGCGATGCCGCCGGGGCCGGGTGCGGGCGCATCGTCGACGGGGCAGGGCCCGGCGATCACGAGCCTGCGCTCGGCGACGAGCCCCTGCATGCGCTCGAGGTGCCGGGGCCGCACGCGCTGGCGCACGGCGAGCGAGTCGGGAGCGTCCCTGCCGACGATCACGTACAGCATCAGGCCGTGCCGCCCGCGTCCGACTCGGCGCGACGGGCGATCCACAGGCCTTGTGCCAGTGCGAAGACCAGCGTGAGGCCCATCAGGCCGAAGAGCTTGAAGTTGACCCACGTCGCCTCGTCGTAACGATATGCGACGTAGATGTTGAGTGCGCCCGCCACGATGAAGAACGCGACCCACATGAGGTTCAGTCGGCGCCAGCTCGGCGCGTCGAGCGTCACGTTCTCACCCATCATCCGCTGCACGATCGTCTGGCTCGACAGGAACTGGCTCGCGAGGAAGGCCCCCGCGAAGAGCCAGTTCACGATCGTGGGCTTCCACTTGATGAATGTCGCGTCGTGGATGGCGAGCGTGAGTCCGCCGAAGACCAGCACGAGCACGGCCGAGGTGAGCAGCATCGGGCTCACCTTGCGATGACGGATCCAGCTCACGGCGGTCTGCGCGAGCACGCCGACGATCAGCACCCCGGTGGCGACGTAAATGTCGGCGAGCTTGTAGGCGACGAAGAACGCGATGACCGGGAGGAGGTCGATCAGCAGCTGCATGCGGAAGGTAACTCTGGGCCTCGGGGCCGGGTCGGGGCGCGTATCATAGCCAAGTCGACCCATGCGCCCAACGCTCGGCGCCGCGAAATGGCCCTCGTCCTCGAAATCCACCCGGTGAATCCCCAGGCGCGCCTCATCCGCCAGGCCGTCGCCTCGTTGCGGGACGGCAGCGTGATCGCCTACCCGACGGACTCCTGCTACGCCTTCGGCTGCCTCATCGGCGACAAGGACGCGATGGAGCGGATCCGGCGGCTGCGCGAAGCGGACAAGAGCCACAACTTCACGCTGGTCTGCCGCGACCTCTCGGAGATCGCCCGCTACGCCCGGGTCGACAACAGCCAGTACCGGACGCTGCGGGCCTTCACGCCCGGCGCCTACACGTTCCTGCTCGAGGCGACCCGCGAGGTGCCGAAACGCCTGCAGAACCCGAAGCGGCGCACGATCGGCATCCGCGTCCCCGACAACGCGATCGTGCGCGACCTCCTGGCCGAGCTCGGCGAACCGATCATGAGTTCGACGCTCCACCTGCCGGGCGACGAGGTCCCGCTGACCGACGCCAGGGAGATCGGCGAGCGGCTGCGCCACTCGGTCGATCTGGTGATCGACGGAGGCCACTGCGGCTTCGAGCCCACGAGCGTCGTCGATCTGTCGGGCCCCGCGCCGGTGGTGGTCCGTCGCGGCAAGGGCGACGTCGCGGCGTTCGAGTGAGCGGGGCGCGGGCGGGCAACCCAGCCCGGGACGGCGCGTTCCCGGCAGCCCGGTACCGCGCCGGCCTGCGTATAATCGCCCCTCCGGCGCGTGCCTCCGGGGCCGCGCGGTATTCTTTTCGCTCGAGAAAAGCTACATAAGTGCATGATATTTAAGGCTGTGTTGGCTGGATATCAGCCAGGGGAGACTGCTTGAGTTCGTCGGTAACCGCGCCTCGGCGCGTGCTCTCCGGCATGCGGCCGACGGGGGCCCTGCACCTCGGCAACTACCACGGCGCGCTCCGGAACTGGACGGAGCTGCAGTACCAGTACGACTGCTATTTCTTCGTGGCCGACTACCACGCGCTGACGACGGGGTACGAGGACACGCGCGACATCGAGTCGAACACCTGGCAGATGGTCGTCGACTGGCTGGCGGCGGGGCTCAATCCGGCGGTCGCGACGCTCTTCATCCAGTCGCGCGTGCCCGAGCACGCCGAGCTGCACCTGCTGCTCTCGATGATCACGCCGCTCGGCTGGCTCGAGCGCGTGCCGACCTACAAGGACCAGCAGGAGCAGCTCAAGGAGAAGGACCTCGCCACGTACGGCTTCCTCGGCTATCCGCTGCTGCAGAGCGCGGACATCCTGCTGTACCGCCCGATGTACGTCCCGGTGGGAGAGGACCAGGTCGCGCACGTGGAGATCACGCGCGAGATCGCCCGCCGCTTCAACTTCATCTACGGCCGCGAGCCCGATTTCGAGGCGAAGGCCGAGCGTGCCGTGAAGAACCTCGGCGCGCGGAACGCCGCGCTCTACCGCGAGCTGCGCAGGAGCTACCAGGAGCAGGGCATCGCGGACGCGCTGCAGCGTGCGCAGACGCTGCTCGACGGCAACGCGCGGCTCACGCTGGCGGACCGGGAGCGGCTGCTCGGGTATCTCGAGGGCACCGGTCGCTCGATCCTGCCCGAGCCCGAGGTCCTGCTCACGACGACGCCCAAGGTCACCGGGCTCGACGGGCGCAAGATGTCGAAGTCCTACGGCAACACGATCGGGCTGCGCGAGGACCCGGACAGCGTCGCGGCGAAGCTCCGCACGATGCAGACCGACCCGGCGCGCGTCCGCCGCACCGATCCGGGCGATCCCGAGAAGTGCCCGGTCTGGGACCTGCACAAGCTCTACTCGGGCCCGGACGTGCAGGCCTGGGTGCAGCAGGGCTGCCGCAGCGCCTCGATCGGCTGCCTCGAGTGCAAGAAGCCCCTCATCGACCGGGTGGTCGAGGAGATCTCCGGCATGCGCCAGCGCGCTCTGGAATACGAGGACAACCCCGACCTCGTCCGCGGCATCATCGCCGAGGGCTGCGAGAAGGCCCGCGAGGTCGCGGGCCAGACGATCGACGACGTGAAGCAGGCCATCGGCCTGTCCTATCGGACCTGAGCCCCTCGGCGAGGAGCGGCACATGACCAAGCCAGAACTGCGCATCGTCGAGAGCGGTCCGCCACCACCGGCGGCCGAACCCGCGCCCGCGGCGGTCCACGAGCAGACCGAGATGCCGTTCGCGGTCGTCGAGGGCGAGCCGCTCACGCAGATCCCGCGCGACCTCTACATCCCGCCCGATGCGCTGCAGGTCTTCCTCGAGGCGTTCGAAGGCCCTCTCGACCTGTTGCTGTACCTCATCCGGCGGCAGAACCTCGACGTCCTCGACATCCCGATCGCCGAGATCACGCGGCAGTACATGCAGTACATCGACCTGATGCGCGAGCTGCAGCTCGAGCTCGCGGGCGAATACCTGCTCATGGCCGCGACGCTCGCCGAGGTGAAGTCGCGGATGCTGCTGCCGCGCCCGCAGGGCGAGGGCGCCGCCGAGGAGACCGACCCGCGTGCCGAGCTCGTGCGGCGGCTCCAGGAGTACGAGCGGTTCAAGCAGGCGGCCGAGGACATCGAGGAGCTGCCGCGCCTCGACCGCGACGTGTTCCAGGCCTCGGCGGAGCTCACCGACCGGCGCGTGGTGCGGATGCTGCCGGAGGTCTCGCTGCGCGAGATGCTCGTGGCGCTCAAGGACGTGATGACGCGCGCCGAGATGTTCGCGCACCACCAGGTGAGCCGCGAGCGGCTGTCGGTGCGCCAGCGCATGTCCGACGTGCTCGGCGCGCTCAAGTCGCAGGCGTTCGCCGAGTTCACGCAGCTCTTCCGGCCCGAGGAAGGCCGCATGGGTGTCACCGTCACTTTTTCGGCGATCCTCGAGCTGCTGCGCGAGGGGCTGATCGAGATCGTGCAGGCCGAGCCGTACGCCCCCATCCACGTGCGCGCCGGCGCGCCGCGCCACGTGACGCTGGTCGTCGACAACGACCGTCCCGAGACCGCACACCGGACCGAACCATGAGCGAACAACCCCTCTCCGTCGTCCTCGAGGCCGTGCTGCTCGCGGCCGGTCGCCCGGTCACGGTCGAGCAGATGCTCGAGCTCTGGGAGGAAACCCAGCGCCCGACGCCCGAAGCCGTGCGCGAGGCGCTCGCCGAGCTCGAGGCCGCCTGCGCTGGCCGCGCCTACGAAGTCCGCCAGGTCTCGAGCGGCTGGCGCGTGCAGGTGCGTCCCGTGTTCGCGGACGTCGTCTCGCGCCTGTGGCAGGAGCGCCCGAGCCGCTACTCGCGCGCGCTGCTCGAGACGCTCGCGCTGATCGCCTACCGCCAGCCGATCACGCGCGGCGAGATCGAGGACATCCGCGGCGTGACCGTCAGCACGACGATCATGCGCACGCTGCACGAGCGCAACTGGGTGCGCGTCGTGGGCCATCGCGAGGTGCCCGGCCGGCCGGAGCTGCTCGGCACCACGCGCGAGTTCCTCGACTACTTCGGCCTGAAGAGCCTCGACGACCTGCCGACGCTCGCCGAGCTGCGCGACCTCGACGACATCAAGGTGCAGCTCGAGTTCCCGGGCGGCGCGCCGGTCCCGGCGATCGAGCGGCTTGCGCTCGCGGCACCCGAGGACGAGTCGCTGGACGAACCGTCCGACTCGACCGAGGCGGATGACGACGACCACGAGCCGCAGCTCCCGACGCTCGTGGCTGGTCCGCAAGACAGCCAGGAACGCTGACGGCCCCGCGGCCGCGCCGCCGTGGAAGAACGCCTCCACAAGCTGCTCGCGCAGCACGGGCTTGGCTCGCGACGCCAGGTCGAGGACTGGATCCGCGCCGGGCGCGTGCTCGTGAACGGCCAGCCCGCCGAGATTGGCCAGCGCGTGGGCCCGCGCGACCGGGTCGTGGTCGACGGACGCGACGTCACGCGCCGCCTGGCCGCGCGGACGACCACGCGCGTGATCACCTATCACAAGCCCGGCCAGGAAATGCTCCTCGGCCGCGAAGGCGACGACCGGGCCGCGGTCGAGACGCGGCTGCCCACGCTGCGCGGTGGCCGCTGGCTGCCGCTTAACGCGCTCGGCTACGGGGAGGACGGACTGCTGATCCTCTCGAGCGATGGCACGCTCGCCTCGGCGATCGCGCGGCAGGCGACGACGCTGCCGGTCGAGTACCGCGTGCGCGTGCTGCGTCCTCGCGAGACCGAGGACTGGCCGACGATACCGCTCACGCTCGACCACGATGGCACGCCCGTGGCATTCAGCGCGGTCGAGAAGCTCGACGGTGCGGGCACCAACGTCTGGTTCCGCCTCGCCTCGGAACGTCCGGTGCCGCGGGGCGCGATCCGCTCGCTCTTCGACGCGGCCGGTCTCAAGGTGAGCCGCACGATGCTCGTGCGCTGGGGGCCGGTTGCGTTGCCGCGCGACCTGCCGCGTGGCCGCTCGCGCGAGCTTCGCGGCGCCGAACTCGACGCGCTGCTGGCGCTCGCCGGGCGGACGCGGGACGGCGAGGGCAAGGCCCCACGCGCGAAGCAGCGCACGCCGAAACGCGGCCCGCCGCGAGGCGGCCGGGCTACTGCGCGTCGTAGCGGCGGCCGCTGATCCCGCGGCCCGCCGGGCCGAGCAGATAGAGGAACGGCGCCAGCACCTGCTCGGGCATGGGCAGCGTCGCGGGATCCTCGCCCGGGAAGGCACGCGCCCGCATCGGGGTGCGCATCGGGCCCGGGTTCACGCTGTTCACGCGGATCGCCGTCGTGCCTTCGCACTCCTCGGCGAGCACTCCCGCGAGACCTTCGAGCGCGGACTTCGAGACGGCGTACGCGCCCCAGTACGCGTGGCGGCGCACCGTCACGCCGCTCGTTGCGAAGACCACCGAGGCATCCTCGGAGGCGCGCAGCAACGGCAGCAGCGTGCGCGTAACGATGAACGGTGCCGTGACGTTGACGTGCATCACCTTGAGCCAGGTCGGCACGTCGTAATGGTCGAGCGGCGCCCGCTCGCCCACGATGGCGGCCGAGTGCACGAGGCCGTCGAGCCGGCCGAACTCCCGCCCGATCGCCTCGGCGAGCGCGTCGTAATGTGTCGCGTCGGCTCGCTCGAAGTCGAGCGGTGCAATCGAGGGCCGCGGCCCGCCGGCCGCGACGATCGCGTCGTAGACCGCTTCGAGCTTCCGCACGTTCCGCCCGCCGAGCGCCACGCGCGCCCCGAGCCGCGCGCAAGCGCGCGCGAGCGCGCCGCCGAGGCCGCCGCTCGCGCCCGTCACGAGGATCACGCGGCCGTCGAGGAGGCCGGACGGGGGGACGTAGGCGCGAAGTTCCTGGTCGGTCGGCAAGGGGCGGTCTCCGTTCGTTTCGGCGTATCGATGGCGTCGGTCAGGCGTGGCGCAGGGCCGTGCGCCAGGCGGTCCAGAGTCGCGTGACGGGGCCGAGCTCCGGGTGGCGCACGTTCGCCGCCGGGGCTCGCGCGACGTGCCCGAGCCAGCGCTCGTGCAGTGCCGCGAGTACGAGGCCGTGACGTTGCGCGTTGCGCTGCGCCGGGTCCGCGATCACGCGAGGCAGTGCTCGAAACTCGCTCCGGACCCGCGCGCACCAGTCGGCACGAAACGCGGTGACGACCGCGGTACCGGGCCAGTGCGCAAGTGCGGCGGGCTCGACCCCCGCAGCGTCGAGTGCCTCGAGCGGCGCGTACACGCGACCTGCGCGTGCGTCCCGATCGAGGTCGTGAAGCATCTCGACCTGCCGCACCGAGGAACCGAGCCGCCGCGCAAACTCCCGTTCTTCGGGTGCGAGGTCGCGGTCGCCTGCCAGCACGCCGGCCGCGACCGTCTGCAGCGCTCCGGCCGAGCGCCAGCAATAGGCCTCGAATTCCTGCCAGTTCACGTAGGTGAGCCGGGCGAGATCGAGGTCGGCCGCCACGACGAGTTCGTGGAGCAGATTCAAGTCTGCGCGGGTGCCGGCCGCGGCGCCTGCGAGCGCCCGCGCCAGCGGGTGCGTGGCGCGGCCGGCAACGAGCCGGTCGATCTCGCCGCGCCACCACTGCAGCCGGGCGTGCGCGGCCTCGTGCGACGTCGAGGCGACGATGCGCCGGAGCTCGGCCTCGAATCCGTACAGCGCCTCGAGCGAGGTGCGCCGTTCGGCCCCGCTGAAAAGCATCGCGAACCAGCGCAGGGAGCCCGGCGGCGCGCCGTGTTCGACGGCCTCCGCCGCGGGCCCCGCGCCGCCCGGGGCGGGCGCGTCCTCAGCCATGCATCGCCTCGTCGAGGCCTTCGAGTGCGAGCCAGGCAGGAAGCTCGCCGGGCGAGTGCACGATGCCGTCCGGCGACCAGCGGACCGGGTCGTCTTCCGACGAAAGGTACCCGTACGCCGCGACGAGCGTGACCATCCCGGCCGCTCGTCCGGCCTGGATGTCGCGCTCCGCGTCGCCGACGTAGAGGCAACGCTCGGGTGGGACGCCGATGAGGCCGGCCGCGTGCAGGAGCGGCAGGGGGTGCGGCTTGCGCTCGGTGAGCGTGTCTCCGCTCACGGCGCAGGCTGCGCGGCCCGTGAGACCGAGCGCGGCGAGCAGGGGATCGGTGAGCCAGCCCGGCTTGTTCGTGACGATGCCCCACGGCAGCCCGCGCGTCTCGACGAGTTCGAGCACCGTGTCGAAGCCCGGGAAGAGCCGGGTGCCGAGCGCGAGGTGCTGCGCGTAGAGGTCGAGGAAGCGGAGACGCAGTCGCTCGAACTCGTCGCCCGCGGCGCCCGGAAAGCCGAGCGAGACGAGCCGCATCGCCCCGTGCGATACGACCGGCCGGATCGTCGCCGCGTCGAGCGGCTCGAGGCCGTGCTCCTCGCGCAGCCGGTTGAGCGCTCCGCCCATGTCGGGCGCCGTATCGAGCAGCGTCCCGTCGAGGTCGAGCAGCAGTGCGGCCTGGCGCATCACGCGGGGCCTGGCCTGCGGAAGTGCGCGAGATAGTTGATCCGCGCGTCCGTCGTGAGCGAGGCCTTGCGCGTGAAGGGGTCGTAGGCGATGCCCGCGACGTCCTCGAGCACGAGCCCCGCCGCGCGCGCCCAGGCGTTCAGCTCGGACGGGCGGATGAACTTCTCGTAGGTGTGCGTGCCGGGCGGCAGCAGTCTGAGCACGTACTCCGCGCCCAGGATGGCGCCCAGGTAGGCGCGCGGCGTGCGGTTCAGCGTCGATACGAATACGTCGCCACCCGGCCGCACGAGGCGCGCGAGGGCGCCGACGACCGCCGCGGGATCCGGCACGTGCTCGAGCATCTCCATGCAGGTCACGACGTCGTAGCGGCCCGCGTGCGCCTCGGCGTGCTGTTCGGCCGTCCCGAGCTCGTACTCGACCTTGATGCCCGACTCGAGCCCGTGCAGCTCGGCGACCCTGAGCAGGTCAGACGCGAGATCGACGCCCACGACCTCGGCACCGCGCGCGGCCATCGATTCCGAGAGCAGGCCGCCGCCGCAACCCACGTCCACGACGCGTCGGCCCGCTAGCGACCCTGCGCGCTCGACGTAGGCGAGGCGCACGGGGTTCAGGTCGTGCAGCGGGCGCATCTCGCCCTCGGGGTCCCACCAGCGGCTCGCCGCGGCCTGGAACCGCGCGATTTCGGCAGGGTCGGCGTTCATGGCTTCAGCCATTGGCGGCGGCCTCCACGGCGGCGGTGGCGTCGAGCCTCAGGCTCCAGGCCGCGGCACGTTCGAGCACGTCGGATTCGTCGATCGTGCGCAGGCGGCCCTCGGCGAGCAGTCGCCGGCCCGCGACCCATGTGTCGGTCACCTGATGCGACGAGGCGGCATAGACCACGGCGGTCGCGACGTCGTGCACGGGCCAGCTGCGCGGCGCACGCAGGTCGATGCAGCAGAGGTCCGCCCACTTGCCGGGCAGCAGGCTGCCCGTGACCTCGCCGATGCCGAGCGTGCGTGCGCCCTCGATCGTCGCCATGCGGACGAGGTCCGAAGCGACGAGCGCGCCGGGGCTCGCGCCGACTCCGGCCGAGAGGAGCCCGGCGATGCGTGCCTCGGCCAGCAGGTCGAGATCGTTGTTGGATGCGGCGCCGTCCGTGCCGAGCGCCACGCGCACGCCGCGGCCGAGCAGCTGCGCCACCGGGCAGATGCCCGAGCCGAGCTTCAGGTTCGACTCGGGGCAGTGCACGACGCTCGCACCCGCGGCCGCCAGCATGTCGAGGTCCCGGGCGTCGACCTGCGTCATGTGCACGGCGACCAGCTGCGGGCTCGCGAGTCCGAGCTGCGCGAGCCGGGCAAGGGGCCGGCAGCCGTGGCGCTCGAGGCTGCGCTCGATCTCGCCGGCCGTCTCGTGGAGGTGGATCGTGACCGGCAGGTCGAGCTCGTCGGCGAGACGGCGCACGCGGGCGAGCGTCGCGTCCGAGGTCGAGTACGTCGAGTGTGGCGCGAAGTGGGTGCAGATGAGCGGATCGCCCTTGTACTCGTCCCGGAGGCGCATGCCCCGGTCGATGTACTCGTCCGCGGTCGAGGCCCAGCTCGTCTCCGCCTCGGTGACGACGAGGCCCACGCTCGCGCGTATGTGGGCCGCGGCCGCCGTCTGCGCGACCACGTTCGGCCACAGGTGCATGTCGGCGAAGCAGGTGACGCCTCCGCGGATCATCTCCGCGATCGCGAGCTCCGTGCCGTCGCGGACGTATTCCGGGTCCACCCAGCGCTTTTCCAGGGGCCAGACCGCCGTCCTGAGCCACGGTTCGAGCGGGAGATTCTCCGCGCGGCCTCGCAGCAGGACCATCGCCGCGTGCGTGTGCGCATTCACGAGGCCGGGGAGCAGGACGTGGTGCGGACGGTCGAGCGTCTCGGCCGCGTCGTACCGGGCGCGCGCCTCGACGGCAGGCAGCACGTCGACGATGCGCCCGTCCCGGACGGCGACCGAGTGGTCGTCGAGGACGCGGGCATCGGGCTCGACGGGCAGCACCCAGCGGGCAGTGACGAGGGTGTCGATGGACTCCATGGGAACCGGGCCAGCGGACGGTCGCGTATGGTAACATTTCCCATCTTTTGGCCGGTTCGCCGGCCCCCCTCCAATACGTCGACTCCATGGCCGAAATCGCCCGCGAACTCCTGTACGTCAACCTCGAAGACGAGATGAAGCAGTCGTACCTCGATTACGCGATGAGCGTGATCGTGGGCCGCGCGCTGCCCGACGTCCGTGACGGCCTGAAGCCCGTCCACCGCCGCGTCCTCTACGCGATGCGCGAGCTCGGCAACGACTGGAACAAGGCGTACAAGAAGTCCGCGCGCGTCGTGGGCGACGTGATCGGCAAGTACCACCCCCACGGCGACACGGCGGTCTACGACACGATCGTGCGCATGGCGCAGCCGTTCTCGATGCGCTACCTGCTCGTCGACGGCCAGGGCAACTTCGGCTCCGTCGACGGCGACGCGCCCGCGGCGATGCGCTACACCGAGGTGCGGATGTCGCGGCTCGCCTCCGAGCTGCTCGCCGACATCGACAAGGAGACGGTCGACTTCGTCCCGAACTACGACGAGTCCGAGTCCGAGCCGTCGGTGCTGCCGACGAAGGTCCCGAACCTGCTCGTGAACGGCTCGTCGGGCATCGCGGTCGGCATGGCGACCAACATCCCTCCGCACAACCTGCGCGAGGTCATCGACGCCTGCGTGGCGCTCATCGACCGTCCCGGGATCACGATCCCCGAGCTCATGGAGTTCGTGCCGGGCCCGGATTTCCCGACGGCGGGCATCATCAACGGGGCGCGCGAGATCTACAACGCGTACACGACGGGCCGCGGGCGCATCGTCGTGCGTGCGCAGACCGAGATCGAGGAGATCGACTCGCACGGCCGCGAGGCGATCATCGTCACCGAGCTGCCGTACCAGGTGAACAAGGCGCGCCTGCTCGAGCGCATCGCCGACCTCGTCCGCGGCAAGCTGATCGAGGGCATCTCCGAGCTGCGCGACGAGTCCGACAAGGACGGCATGCGCGTCGTGATCGAGCTGAAGCGCGGCGAGGTTGCGGACATCGTCCTCAACAACCTCTACAAGCAGACGCCGATGGAGTCCGTGTTCGGCGTCAACATGGTGGCGCTGCAGGACGGCCAGCCGAAGCTGCTCAACCTCAAGGACCTGCTCGAGTCCTTCCTGCGCCACCGCCGCGAGGTGGTCACGCGGCGCACCGTCCACGACCTGCGCAAGGCCCGCGAACGCGGCCACATCCTCGAGGGCCTCGCCGTCGCGCTCGCGAACATCGACGAGATGATCGCGCTCATCAAGGCCTCGCCGACGCCCGCCGAGGCGAAGGTGGGGCTCATGTCGCGGGAGTGGCGTTCGGGCGCGGTGCCCGAGATGCTCGCGCGCGCCGGCGCCATCGAGACGCGGCCCGACGGCCTCGGCGCCGAGTACGGCCTGCGCGAGGCCGGCTATCGCCTCTCCGAGGTCCAGGCCCAGGCGATCCTCGACATGCGCCTGCACCGCCTGACCGGGCTCGAGCAGGACAAGATCCTCGCCGAGTACGGCGAGCTGCTCGACGTGATCCGCGACCTCTCGGACATCCTCGCGCGTCCCGAGCGCCTGCTCGCGGTGATCCGCGACGAACTGCTCGCGATCAAGGCCCAGTACGGCGACGCGCGCCGTACCCGCATCGAAGTCGACGAGTCGGACCTCACCGTCGAAGACCTCATCACGCCCGAGGACGTCGTGGTCACGCTGTCGCACGGCGGGTATGCGAAGGCGCAGCCCGTGAGCGAGTACCGTGCGCAGGGCCGCGGCGGACGCGGCAAGTCGGCGACGGCGATGAAGGACGAGGACTTCGTCGACAAGCTCTTCGTCGCGAACACCCACGACACGCTGCTCTGCTTCTCGAACCTGGGGCAGCTCTACTGGCTCAAGGTCTACCGGCTGCCGAAGGCGGGACGCGGCTCGCGCGGCAAGCCGATCGTGAACCTGCTGCCGCTCGACGCCGAGGAACGCATCACCGCGGTGCTGCCGATCCGCGAGTACGAGGCCGGCAACTACGTCTTCATGGCGACGGCGCAGGGCACGGTCAAGAAGACGCCGCTCACGGCGTTCTCGCGTCCGCGCTCGGCCGGCATCATCGCGGTCGACCTCGAGCCCGGCGACAAGCTCGTGGGCGTGGCGATCACCGACGGCTCGCGCGACGTCGTGCTCTGCACGTCGGGCGGCAAGGCGATCCGCTTCTCCGAGGAAGACGTGCGCGCGATGGGCCGCACCGCCTCGGGCGTGCGCGGCATCCGGCTGCCCGACGACGAGACGGTCATCTCGCTGATCATCCCGGACGCGGAGGGCCTGATCCTCACGGCCTCGGAGAACGGCTACGGCAAGCTCACGCCGGCGGATGAGTTCCCGCTGCACGGCCGCGGCGGGCAGGGCGTCATCGCAATGCAGGTTTCCGAGCGCAACGGCGGCCTCGTCGCCGCGGCGCAGGTCGCCACGACCGACGAACTGATGCTCATGAGCTCGAACGGCACGCTGGTGCGCACCCGCGCGAGCGAGATCTCGGTGCTCGGCCGCAATACGCAGGGCGTGCGCCTCATCCGCCTCGACGACGGCGAGCGGCTGATCGGCATTGCGCCGGTCGAGCCGGAGAACGGCGTGGGCGAGGAGGGCACGACGGGCGCAGAGGGTGCGGAGGATCCAGACGCCGCGGCGGGCGGCGATGCAGATGCCGCAGGCCCCGAGGCGTCCCTGGCGGAGCCGCCTCCGCTCTGAGGCGACTCACGTCTCGGGTCTCGCGCCGCGACAGCGGCGCGCTGACCGCCGTTGCGCCGGCTGTTACACTGCACTGCAACAACCTTCGCCAGGCAGGGTTCTCATGACTCGCGTGTACAACTTCAGCGCCGGTCCCGCGGCACTCCCGGTCGAAGTGCTCGAGCAGCTGCGCGACGAGATGCTCGACTGGCGCGGGCAGGGCATGTCCGTGATGGAGATGAGCCATCGCGGCAAGGCGTTCGTCGGCATCGCCGAGCGCGCCGAGGCGGATCTCCGCGAACTCCTCGCGGTCCCCTCGAACTACAAGGTGCTCTTCCTGCAGGGCGGTGCGACGGCCCAGTTCGCAGCCGTCCCGATGAACCTCTCGAAGCCCGGCGCCGTGGCGGACTACGTCAACACCGGCGCCTGGTCGAAGAAGGCGATCGGCGAGGCGAAGCGCTACCTGAAGGTCAACGTCGCGGCCGACGCGGGTGGCAACTATTCGACGGTGCCGCCGCGCGACGGCTGGAAGCTCACGCCGGGCGCCGCCTACGTGCACTACACGCCGAACGAGACCATCGGCGGCGTCGAGTTCCACTCGGTGCCCGACGTGGGCGACGTGCCGCTCGTCGCCGACATGTCCTCGACCATCCTCTCGCGACCCGTCGACGTGCAACGCTTCGGCGTGATCTACGCCGGAGCGCAGAAGAACATCGGTCCCGCGGGCCTCGTCGTCGTGATCGTGCGCGACGACCTGCTCGACCGCGCGCGCCCCGACACGCCCACCGTGTTCGACTGGAAGGCGATGGGCGCCGACGGCTCGATGCTCAACACGCCCGCCACCTACAGCTGGTACGTCGCCGGTGCGGTGTTCCAGTGGATCAAGCGTCAGGGTGGCCTCGCCGGGATGGAAAAGCTGAACCGCGCGAAGTCGGAAAAGCTCTACGCCACGATCGAGAACTCCGGCGGCTTCTACCGCAACCCCGTCGCCCCCGACTGCCGCTCGTGGATGAACGTGCCGTTCACGCTGCCGGGCGCCGACCTCGACCAGCCGTTCCTCGACGGCGCCAAGGCCGCGGGTCTCGTGACGCTCGCCGGCCACCGCTCGGTCGGCGGCATGCGCGCGAGCCTCTACAACGCGATGCCGATGGCGGGCGTCGACGCGCTCGTGGAATACATGGCGGAGTTCCAGAGGCTCAAGGGTTGAGCGCCGCGATGTCGTACAAGATCCTCACCCTCAACAACATCTCCGTCCGCGGCCTCGAGCGCCTGCCGCGCGATCGCTACGAGGTCGCCTCCGAGATCGGCCATCCCGACGCCGTCATGCTGCGCTCGGCGGACATGCACGCGATGGAGATCCCGGCGAGCGTGCTCGCGGTCGCGAGGGCGGGCGCGGGCACCAACAACGTGCCGGTCGCGAAGCTGAGCCGCCGCGGCGTGCCGGTCTTCAACGCGCCGGGCGCGAACGCGAACGCCGTCAAGGAGCTCGTGCTCGCAGGGCTCTTCCTGTCCGCGCGCAACATCTGCCAGGCCTGGGGCTACGTCCGCTCGCTCGAGGGCGACGATCACGCCATCGAGGACGCGGTCGAGAAGGGCAAGAAGAAGTTCGTCGGCCACGAGCTGCCGGGCCGCACGCTCGGCGTCGTGGGCCTGGGCGCCATCGGCGTCGAGGTCGCGAACGCGGCGCTCGGGCTGCGCATGAAGGTGCTCGGCTACGACCCGCAGATCACCGTTCAGCGTGCGTGGCAGCTCTCCTCGGGCGTCGAGCAGGCGCTGAGCCTCGACGACCTGTTCCTGCGCAGCGACATGGTCACCATGCACGTGCCGCTCAACGACGCGACGCGCGCCCTCGTGAACGAGGCGCGGCTGCGGCTCATGAAGCCGGGCGGCGTCATCCTCAACTTCTCGCGGGCCGCGATCGTCGACGAGGCCGCGGTGCTCGCCGAGCTCGACCGCAACCATCTCGCGGCCTACGTCTGCGACTTCCCGACGCGCGCGTCGAAGAACCACCCGAAGGTGGTCGCCCTGCCGCACCTCGGTGCGTCGACCGGCGAGGCCGAGGAGAATTGCGCGGTGATGGTCGCGGACACGCTCCGCGACTTCCTCGAGAACGGCAACGTCCGCAACTCCGTCAACTTCCCCGAGTCGGTGCTGCCGCGCGTCGGCGAGAATCGCGTCGCGATCGCGAACGACAACGTCCCGAACATGGTCGGCCAGATCTCGACGTGCCTCGCGGACGCGAAGCTCAACATCGCGGACCTCCTCAACAAGTCGCGCGGCGACCTCGCCTACACGCTGATCGACACGGATGCGCCGATCCCGCCCGAGGTGCTCGCGAAGCTCCGGGCGATCCCGGGCGTGCTCGCGGCGAGGGTCGTCTGACATGGCCACCCGTCGCATCGGTGCGCCGGGGCGGAAGCGTGGCGGCCGTCCGGCCGGTGGCAGCCCGAAGCGCGGCGGACGCAAGGGTCGTGCGGGTGCCGCAAAAGCCTCCTTGACGGCCGAGGCTGCCGTGAAGCCGTCGTCCGTGCCGCTGCGCCCCGCGCTCGAGGCGATCCGCGAGCGCATCGACGGCATCGACGCCGAGCTGCACGAACTCATCAACGAGCGGGCGCGGCTGGCGCAGCAGGTCGGCATCTCGAAGCATGCGTCCGGCCAGACCGTCGACTTCTACCGCCCAGAGCGCGAGGCGCAGGTGCTGCATCTCGCGCTCGACCGCAACCGCAGCGAGCGCGGGCCGCTGCGCGACGAGGAGATCCTGCGCCTCTTCCGCGAGATCATGTCCGCGTGCCTCGCGCAGCAGGAGCCGCTCAAGGTCGGCTTCCTCGGGCCGGAGGGCACGTTCACGCAGCAGGCCGTGTACAAGCAGTTCGGGCACTCGGTGCGCGCGCTGCCGCTCACCTCGATCGAGGAGGTCTTCCACGAGGTGGAGTCCGGCACGGCGGACTTCGGCGTGGTGCCGATCGAGAACTCGAGCGAGGGCACCGTCAACAACACGCTCGACATGTTCCTCACTTCGCCGCTCGGGATCTGCGGCGAAGTCGAGCTCCGCATCCACCACAACCTGCTGGGCCAGATGTCGGCACTCGGCGCCGTGCAGCGCGTGTGTGCGCACCCGCAGGCACTCGCGCAGTGCCGCGGCTGGCTGGCGGAGCACCTGCCGGGCGTCGAGCGCGTGCCGGTCTCGAGCAACGCGGAGGGTGCGCGTCGCGCCCGCGACGAGGACGGCTCGGCGGCGATCGGCCCGATGGCCGCGGCGGAGGTGTATGGCCTGAACGTGCTCGTGTCCGAGATCGAGGACCGTCCCGACAACACGACGCGCTTCCTCGTCATCGGCCGCAAGTCGTTCCCGCCGAGCGGCCAGGACAAGACGACGCTGCTCGTCTCGGCGGCGCACACCGACGCACCGGGCGCGCTCTTCCGGCTGCTCGAGCCCTTCGCGCGGAACCGCATCAGCATGACGCGCATCGAGTCGCGGCCGTCGCGGCGGCGCAAGTGGGACTACGTGTTCTTCATCGACGTCGAGGGGCACGCCACGCAGGAGCCGCTCGAGCAGGCGCTGGCCGAGATCAAGGGGCAGGCCTCGCTGTGCCGCGTGCTCGGGTCGTATCCTCGCGCCATCCTCTGATCCTTCGGCGGCCTTCATGAGCGACTACCTCGTCGAACCGACCTCCGGCGTGGCCGGCGGGGCACGCGTCCCGGGCGACAAGTCGGTCTCGCACCGCGCGCTGATGCTGGGCGCGCTGGCGGAGGGCCGCACCGAGGTCGAAGGTTTCCTCGAAGGCGAAGACTGCCTCGCGACGCTGCGTGCGGTCGCAGGCCTCGGGGTTCAGGTCACGCGGCCCGGCCCCGGCAAGGTCGTCGTCGAAGGCGTGGGGCTCCGGGGCCTGCGCGAGCCGCCGGGCGTGCTCGACATGGGCAATGCGGGCACGGCGATGCGTCTCTTCATGGGGTTGCTCTCGGCGCAGGCCTTCGATACCGAACTCGTCGGCGACGAGTCGCTGATGCGCCGGCCGATGGAGCGCGCGGCGAAACCGCTGCGGGAGATGGGCGCGCGCATCGAGACGCGCGACGGCCGGCCGCCGGTGCGGATCACGGGCGGCCAGGGGCTGCGCGGCATCCGTTACGAGATGCCGGTCGCGAGCGCGCAGGTGAAGTCGGCGGCGCTGCTTGCAGGACTCTATGCCGAGGGCGAGACGACCGTGGTCGAGCCTGCCGTCACGCGCGACCACACGGAACGCATGCTGCAGGCGTTCGGCGTCGAGGTGTCGGCGCGCGGCGGCGTCGCGACGGTGCGTCCCCCGCGGCGGCTCGAGGCTGCGCGCATCTCCGTGCCGGGCGACTTCTCCTCGGCGGCGTTCTTCATCGTCGCGGCGTGCATCGGCGCCCGGGAGCCGTTCGTCATCGAGGGCGTGGGCGTCAATCCGACGCGCACCGGCCTGCTCGAGATGCTGGCGCTGATGGGTGCCGACCTGCGGCTCGTCAATCACCGCAGCGCCGGCGCCGAGCCGGTGGCGGACGTCGAGGTGCGGCCGGCCCGTCTCGTGGGCGTGCGGGTGCCCGAGCGCCTCGTGCCGCTCGCGATCGACGAGTTCCCGGCTTTCTTCGTGGCGGCCGCCTGCGCCGAGGGCGAAACCGTCGTCACCGGTGCGGAGGAACTGCGCGTCAAGGAGAGCGACCGCATCGCCGTCATGGCCCGGGGGCTCGGCGCCCTCGGCGTCGAGCACGAGGTGCTGCCGGACGGGCTGCGGATCCAGGGCGGGCCGATCGGCGGGGGCACGATCGAGAGCGGCGGCGACCACCGCGTCGCGATGTCGTTTGCGGTGGCGAGCCTGCGGGCCCGCGGTCCGATCGAGATCCGCGACGTCGACAATGTCGCGACCTCGTTCCCCGGGTTTGCGGCGCTCGCGCGGTCGGCCGGCCTGCGCCTGACCGAAAAATA